>OGQI01000078.1_pt1 | contig 73520 bp, 74 predicted proteins | sample 1553171 | NCBI WGS metagenome assembly OGQI01 (sample SAMEA2579988, study PRJEB22360) | human gut metagenome | biome: human gut; feature: human-associated habitat; material: faeces | place: Denmark | collected 2008/2010
GCAGCGACACGGGCCTTTCTTTGGACGCCCGCACGGCGAGCCGCCGTTCCCAATTCGTGCAGATAGTTTGTAAATGTCAAAAAGCATATTATGCCCGAGCGGAAGTTTTAATTAAATGTAAAATTGAAAATGTAAAATTGAAAATTGCGGTCGGGCAGACAGTTTGCAAAATGCAAATCATTGTCGCCCGACTGTTTTTGTGTATATAGAAGTTGCGTTTACATGTATGGGCGGATGCTACGGTGTTGCAATTATTTTGTTATATCCAGAAAATTCGTATAAAAGAAAACGGAGTGCATTACGCACTCCGTTTTCTTACGCCCACAAAATAATAAAAAAAGAAGGAAATAGCTGTTTAATAAAATAACAGTTTAACCTTGCAGAATTTCAAGTCATTTCCTGTAAACCGTTACCCTATGCGGGTATTCTAACACTAACAGTAATAAAAGTCAAGACTGTTATGATATTTTTTGTTATTGATAGTAATAATATCGTTTAACTTTACACATTGAATAAATCATGCGTCTGAAATTCGTGCAGATTATCAAAAGAAACCTGCCTGTCTGAAGAAGAAAATCCACAAAAACATCGTGAAACACGCTAAAACCGAGGTGAACACAACCGCCGCACCTGCAAGTTTGAAGTCGCTGTCCATTTGCTGAGCCATTGTGAATGACGAAACCGCACACGGCGATGCAAAAAGTCCGATAAGCGACACAAAGTCAACTCCTCTGATTCCTATAAGCGCCGCCGTACCCAGACAAAGTGCCGGCACAACAACAAGTCTTGCGATTATGCAGATTATGAGGTTGCGTGAACAGCCTTTTATGCTGTCAAATGTGACAGACGCACCGAGTACAATCAGCGCAAGCGGAGTTGCAACTGCCGCAATATCCGAAACCGTTTTGTCAATTGTTTCCGGAAGGCTTATATTGAACGCAACAGACAAAAGTCCGAGTACAGAGCCGATAATCAGCGGATTTTTGGCAATGCTTTTTAAAATTTTCAGCACATTTATCTTTTGCCCTCTGAAAATTTCAAGCGTGATGACGGCAAGCATATTGTAAATCGGAACAACAACAGCAACAAGCACGGCTGTCATGCCAAGCTTATCCTTGCCGAAAATATTCGCCGCTATCGGAAGTCCCATAAGGACAAAATTACTGCGGTAAATCGCCTGAATCATCGCACCACGGCTGTAATTTGACTTTTCAACAAGGAGTGTAAACCCGATTGACAAAAAGTAAATCGTGAACACGCCAATAACCGCAAAGGCAAGCAGCTTCGGGCTGAAAACGCTTGAGAAATCTGAGCCGTAGATGTTATTGAACATCAGAAACGGAAAAAATACATTGAAAACAATTTTGTTAAGCTGAGGCAGAAAGCTGTCCTGCAAAATTTTTAATTTTCTCACAAGAAAACCGATGAAAAGCATTATGAACATCGGCAGAACCGCATTAAGCGCAACGAAAAAGCTCTCCATAAAATCACCTCTTTTCAGCATACCACATTGCAAAAATTTTTTCAACAAAGCATATACCCGAAAATGTACATTTATTCAAGTTGAAATATGTCGATTTGTATGTTAAAATATTCTGTGAACGATTTAAAATGAAACAACGAGGTGTGTCCATGAAAAAATGTGAATTCTGCGGAAAACAGATATCGTATTTTGACCAGTATTGTGATGATGAGTGTCATATTAAAGCAAATAAATTTTACGAAAAGGGCGAGCGTTTCGGCAAGCTGTTTGCGGTAATCAATATGATTTGTGTGTTCGGAATTCCAATCGGACTTTTTATGCTCTCGTTTGCAAGAGAGGTCGGTCTTACCGTCGCACTTGCAAGCTGTGTAATTCTCGGAATTATGCTCATTATTCTTCCGTTTCCCACGGAAAATATGATTTCAAAATTCAAAATTCAGAAAGCCGTAAAAATCACAAGAATAATCGGCGGTGCGGTAATTTTCCTCGGAGTGCTGATTTTGCTCCTTGCATTGTTAATTAAATTCTGATTTAAATTGAATAAAACGAAAAATTGCGTCAATACTATTTTAAGCAAATACAAAGGAGGACTTTGAATGCTCGATAAAATAGCATTGACGCTTCTTATTATCGGCGGACTCAACTGGGGAAGTGTCGGCATTTTTCAGTTTGATCTTGTTGCGTGGGTTTGCGGCGGACAGACAGGAATCATAAGCCGTATTGTTTATATCCTTGTCGGACTTTCCGCAATCTGGTGCATTACACTTTTATTCAGGGACACAAGCGACACCGTGACGGACGGAACAGTTGCGGATTCGTAGTTTTTGCAGTAGGGGTAGCCTTGCGGGCGGATGATATCCGCCCATACATTTAAACGCAACTTCTATATATACAAAAACAGTCGGGCAACAATGATTTGCATTTTGCAAACTGTCTGCCCGACCGCAATTTTCAATTTTCCATTTTCAACTTTCAATTTCAAAAAACTTTCGCTCGGGCATAATATGTTTTTTACATTGCAAACTGTCTACACGAAAGGGGAACGGCGGCTCGCCGTAAAATAACCATAAACAAAAAACAGGCTGTCATATGACAACCTGTTTTCTTATGTAATATTTACTGCGTGGCAGATTTATTTCAATTAAAGTGCCTCAACAATGGCTCTTGTATCTCTTGCAATAACCATTTCTTCGTCGGTTGCAATGAGTTCAACTCTGATTGCCGAATCAGGAGTTGAGAGTGTGCCTGTAACACCGCATGTGGCCTGCTTATTAAATTCCTTATCCAACTTAACGCCAAGGCATTCAAGATAGTCGCAAACCTTTTCACGGAGCATAGGCTGGTTTTCACCGATACCTGCCGTGAATACGATGCCGTCACAACCGCCGAGCGCTACATAATAGCTGCCGATGTACTTTGCAATCTGGTAGTAAAGCATTTCGTGGGCAAGGTGAGCTCTCATATTGCCGTCTGCCTCGGCTGCACAAACATCACGGTCGTCAGACGAAACGCCCGAAATGCCCAAAAGACCCGATTCCTTGTTGAGAATCTTTGACATTTCCTCGGGAGTGAGATGCTCTTTTTCAGCGATAAATGTGATAACAGACGGATCAAGTGAGCCTGAACGGGTACCCATCATAAAACCGCCGAGAGGAGTAAGTCCCATTGTAGTGTCGATAACCTTACCGCCCTTTACGGCTGTGATTGAAGAACCGTTGCCGATGTGACAGGTAATAAGCTTGAGCTCTTCCTTTTTTCTGCCCATAAGGTCAGCCATTTTTTCGGAAACATAACGGTGAGATGTGCCGTGAAAGCCGTACTTTCTTACACCGAACTTTTCATAATATTTGTAAGGTATTGCATACATAAATGCTTTTTCGGGCATTGTCTGGTGAAAAGCAGTATCAAAAACCGCAACCTGCGGAACTTTCGGACCGAAAACTCTTGTGCAGGCCTCAATGCCCTGAAGGTGTGCAGGGTTGTGAAGAGGTGCAAGAGGAGCAAGCTCTCTGATTTTGTTGATTACCGAGTTATTTACAAGCACCGACTTGTCAAAGTACGCACCGCCCTGCACAACTCTGTGACCTACGGCGGAAACCTCGGACAAATCGCTGATTGCACCGTATTCGGGATCTATGAGTGCATTTTTAACAGCCTCAAAAGCCTGAGTGTGATTAAGCATCTGTGTTTTGCGGTTGATTTTTTTGCCGTCGGGTGTTTTAAAACCAATGAAAGCACCGTTCTGACCGATTCTTTCACAGTTACCCTTTGCGAGAACTGCCTCGTTGTCAGTATCAATAAGCTGGTACTTGAGCGAGGAACTGCCTGCGTTGATTACGAGAATTTTCATTACAATCGTCCCCTTTGGTAGTTGTTTTCAGTTTAAAATATAAGAAATATATTTGCCTGTCGTCATATTTTATACTATAATGTAAATCAGAAAAAGACTTTTCAAAATTGACAGGTCACACATATATATGATACTCCAAATTATGTATGTTTTCAAGTGTTTTTTACAATATGTATGCGAAATAAAGGCTTCGGAGGAATAGTTATGGCAACAGCTGTCATCTGCGAATTCAATCCGTTTCACAACGGTCATAAATATTTGCTCGAAAGTGCAAAAAATGTGCTTAAAGAGCCGGTCATAGCAATTATGAGCGGCAGCTTTACCCAGCGTGGTGAGGTTGCCGTGTGCGACAAATTTGTCCGTGCAAAATCTGCCCTTGAAAACGGTGCGGATTTGGTGCTTGAACTGCCAGTTGTGTTCTCACTTTCGGGGGCTGAGGGCTTTGCAAAGGCAGGTGTTGCGATTGCATCGGCTTTTGAATGCACAAATCACCTTGCCTTTGGCAGTGAAAGCGGTGATTGCGGACTGCTCAAAAAATCCGCAAAAGCTGTTTGTGATGAAAGGGTACAGGCTCTTGTGCGTGACGGAATGAAAAACGGCGGATACTACCCCCGTGAACTTGAAAACGCCGTCAAAATGGTTTTCGGTGATGAGATTTCGTCCGTACTCTGCGAACCGAACAATATTCTTGGCGTTGAGTATATAAAGGCATTGAACGGTACGGGTGTTGAGCCGTTCTCGGTTGCAAGAACAGGTGCTGCACACGACAGCCGAATTGCGGGCGAGGGCTTTGCGTCTGCGTCACACATAAGAGAAATGTTGCGTAACGGTGAAAATGCGAAGAAGTACGCTCCGTATATTCCCGATGAAATCACATTCCCCGAAAATCTTGACAGACCGTTATTGTACCGCCTGCGTACTATGACAAGAGAGGACATTGCAAAACTGCCCGATGTGGGTGAGGGGCTTGAAAACAGAATTGCCGATGCGGCAGTGCGTTGCAGTACCTCATCAGAAATTGCCGACCTTGTAAAGACAAAGCGCTACACTCATGCACGCATACGGAGAATACTCGCCTGTGCATTGCTCGGAATTGAAAAATCTCATACGCAAATCCCGATTGAGTATGTCCGTGTTTTAGGTTTTACAAACGAGGGTGCGGAATTGCTCAAAGACTGCCGACTGAATATTGTCACCTCTGCAAGCAACGGTATCAGAACAGGCGGCAACACAAAGGCGTTGCTTGAAAAGGACATTTTAGCCTACGATATTTCGGCACTTGCGTATGAAATTCCAAAAAGGAGCGGTCTTGATTTTACAACGCCTATTGTGAAAATATGACATTGGTCGATTGATTCGTCAATGATATGCCGAAAACGGCAGTTTCTGAGGATTTTTCTTGCATTTTTTACCGCAAAAAACAGCGGATTTTACGGGATTTTTATCTTTTTTGTGAGAAGTGCAACAATAAGTGTGTAATCTTTTTGTAATTATTATTGAACCCGATAAAAGTAGAAAAATGGTCAAAAAAACATTGACAAATATTTAACAAAGATGATAAAATAGAATCAAACAAGAATTAGCTAAATTCTGAAACAACAATTGAAAGGATCCAGAAAAATGAAAAGAATTCTTTGCTTTCTGATGGCGTGCACAATGTGCGCATCAGCAGCGGTCGGACTCTCAGGATGCGGTTGTGACGACAACACATCATCAAAAAGCAGTAAGCCCGGCTACAAGGTTGAGCCGACAGAGCCTGACCTTACAAACGGAGATTTCGGATTTTTCATTATCAATCAGGAAGAACTTATGATTACAAAGTACACAGGTTCTGACACGGTTATTGAAATTCCCGAAAGCTACAAGAACTACAAAGTTACCGTAATCGGTGCAAGCGTGTTCAATGACTCCAAAATTACGGAAGTAACAATTCCGTCAAGTATCAAGCAGATTGAAGATTATGCCTTTTCAAGCTGTCACAGCCTCACAAAGGTAAATCTTTCCGAAGGTCTTGAAATCCTTAACAACAGCGTGTTCTTTAACTGCTCTGAGTTAAGAGAAATCAAGCTTCCGAGTACACTCAAAGAAATCGGACCGAGAGCTTTTTCGGGTGCGGCACTTAACAATGTTGTCCTTCCCGACAGCGGTAAACTTACAAAGATTGATGAATATGCTTTTTATCAGTCGCGTGAGCTTACAGACATTACAATTCCGGCTTGTATTACAAGTATTCCCGACAATGTATTCGCAGAATGCAGTAAGGAAGTTACAATCCACGGAGCAAGCGGTTCATATGCCCAGAACTATGCTAAGAAAAACAACCTTAAATTCAAGGCTGACTTAGGCAGTTCTTCAACAAAGGCAACAAAGGCATCAAAGGCAAGCGGTAAGGCTGCCGAGAAAGCCGAGTAATTGAGGCAAATTAATTTGATATCATTTTCAGCTTTGCTGAATCTAATATAATTATGCAAGATAAGAGGTAGATTAAATGAGTACAAAAGAGTATCCTATCGTAGATAACGCAGAAAGCTTTGAAGCTGCCCTTGCAAGAGTAAGAGAAGCTCAGAAAATTTTTGCTACCTACACACAGGAGCAGGTTGACAAGATTTTTCTTGCTGCCGCTACTGCTGCTAACCAGATGAGAATTCCGCTCGCTAAGATGGCTGTTGAAGAAACAGGCATGGGCGTTGCAGAAGATAAGGTTATCAAGAACCACTTCGCATCTGAGTATATTTACAATGCTTACAGAAATGTTAAGACTTGCGGCGTTCTTGAGGAAGACAAGGCTTACGGCATTAAGAAGATTGCTGAGCCAATCGGTGTAATCGCTGCCGTTATTCCTACAACAAACCCAACTTCAACCGCTATCTTCAAGACACTCGTTTGTCTTAAGACAAGAAACGGTATCATCATCAGCCCGCATCCCCGTGCTAAGAAGAGCACAATTGAGGCTGCCAAGGTTGTTCTTGAAGCTGCTGTTAAGGCAGGCGCTCCGGAGGGTATCATCAGCTGGATTGATATTCCTTCACTCGAACTCACAAACACACTTATGCAGGAAGCTGACTGCATCCTCGCAACAGGCGGCCCCGGCATGGTTAAGGCTGCTTATTCATCAGGTAAGCCTGCACTCGGTGTTGGCGCCGGTAACACACCTGCTATCATTGATGAAACAGCTGACATTTTACTCGCAGTTAACTCAATTATCCACTCAAAGACATTTGATAACGGTATGATCTGTGCTTCAGAGCAGTCTGTTATCGTTGAAAAGAAGATTTACAGCAAAGTTAAGAAGGAATTCAAGGCTCGTGGCTGCTACTTCCTTAACGAGGAAGAGACAGAGAAGGTTAGAAAGACTATCATCATCAACGGCGCTCTTAACGCTAAGATTGTTGGTCAGAAGCCTGTTACAATCGCAGCTCTTGCAGGTGTAACAATTCCTGAGGAAACAAAGGTTCTTATCGGTGAGGTAGAATCAGTTGACATCAGCGAAGAGTTTGCTCACGAGAAGCTTTCTCCTGTACTCGCTATGTACAAGGCTGAAGATTTTGAAGATGCTATTGCAAAGGCTGAGCATCTTATTGCTGACGGCGGTTACGGTCACACATCTTCACTTTATGTTGACGCTGTAAACGAAAGAGCAAAGATTGACGAGTTCGCATCAAGAATGAAAACTTGCCGTATCCTTGTTAACACACCTTCTTCACAGGGTGGTATCGGTGACCTTTACAACTTCAAGCTTACTCCTTCACTCACACTCGGCTGTGGTTCATGGGGCGGCAACTCTGTTTCTGAGAATGTTGGTTGCAAGCACCTTATCAATATTAAGACAGTTGCCGAGAGGAGAGAAAATATGCTTTGGTTCAGAGCACCTGAAAAGGTTTATATCAAGAAGGGCTGTATGCCTGTAGCTCTTCAGGAACTCAAGGATGTAATGGGTAAGAAGAGAGCATTCATCGTTACTGACTCATTCCTTTACAAGAATGGCTACACAAAGCCAATCACAGACAAGCTCGATGAAATGGGCATCACATATACAACATTCGCAGATGTTGAGCCTGACCCATCACTTATTTCAGCTCAGAAGGGTGCAGAGGCTATGCGTAAGTTTGAGCCTGACTGCATTATCGCACTCGGCGGCGGTTCAGCAATGGATGCCGGCAAGATTATGTGGGTTCTCTATGAGCATCCGGAAGTTGACTTCCAGGATATGGCTATGCGTTTCTGCGATATCCGTAAGAGAGTTTACACATTCCCGAAGATGGGTGAGAAGGCATACTTCATTGCTATCCCAACATCATCAGGTACAGGTTCTGAGGTTACTCCTTTCGCAGTTATCACAGACCAGAATACAGGCGTTAAGTATCCGCTTGCTGACTATCAGCTTATGCCTAAAATGGCAATCGTTGATGCTAACAACATGATGAGCGGTCCTAAGGGACTTACAGCTGCATCAGGTATCGACGCTGTTTCTCACGCACTTGAGGCCTACGCTTCAATGATGGCTACAGATTTCACAGACGGTCTTGCACTCCGTTCACTCAAGCTTATCTTCGAGTATCTCCCTGCTTGCTATGACAACGGTATGAACGAGCCTGTTGCTCGTGAGAAGGTTGCTCACGCTGCTACAATGGCAGGTATGGCATTTGCTAACGCATTCCTCGGTGTTTGTCACTCAATGGCTCATAAGCTCGGTGCTTTCCATCATGTACCGCACGGTATTGCTAACGCACTTATGCTTGAGCAGGTAATCAGATTCAACTCAGCAGAAGTTCCTGCTAAGATGGGTACATTCCCACAGTATGATCACCCGCACACACTCGCTCGTTATGCTGAAGTAGCTCGTTACCTCGGCCTCGGCGGCAAGAACGATACAGAGAGCGTTGAAAACCTTATCAAGGCTGTTAACGACCTCAAGGCAAGAGTTGGCATCAAGAGCTCTATCAAGGATTATGTTCCGGACGAAGAGGACTTCCTCAACCGTCTTGACGCTATGACAGAGCAGGCATTTGATGACCAGTGCACAGGTGCAAACCCAAGATATCCGCTCTTCAAGGAAATCAAGCAGATGTACCTCAATGCTTACTATGGCAACAACAGCGAGACTGTTTAATCTATCTCGTAATGCATAATTATAAAACACCCTGCCCCCGTGGCAGGGTGTTTTGTTGTATATGGATAATACCGCAATTTTCCATTTCCCATTTTCAACTTTCAATTTAAATAAACTTCCGATCGGGCGTAATGTGCTTTTAATATTACAAACCATTATGCACAATGCACAAAAGAACGTTAAAAGTTTCACAAATATTTAGTTAAAAGTTTAACAAATTTTTATGCACTTCGCATAAAATATCTTGCTCTTTTTGTTTGAAAGGTAAAAAATATTTTATTTGCATTTGCTAAATGCACAAAGAAAATTAAAATTATTTTGTTATTTTTACACTATACTAACCCCTGAAATTGTTGTATAATATAACCGAAGCAATGAAAGATTGCTTGATGAATTTTTAATATTTTAAAGCGAAAGGGGCTTTATTATGAAATTAGATACAGTTCTTGCAAAAAGAGAGAACAAGGTAGTTTATAAAGACGGTGCGCTTGCAGCCAAAGTTTTTGACGAGTGTTATCCGAAATCAGATATTCTTAACGAGGCTCTTAATCAGGCAAGAGTTGAGGAAACAGGACTCAATATTCCGAAAATTGAAGAGGTTACAAAGATTGACGGAAAATGGGCAATCATCTCCACCTTCATCGAGGGCAAAACTCTTGCGGAGCTTATGGCAGAGCATCCCGAAAAAGAGGACGAATACCTAAATCTCTTTGTTGACATTCAGGTTAAAATCCTCAGCCAAAAAGCACCGTTGCTTAACAAACTCAAGGATAAGATGAAACGCAAAATCAGCGAAACCGACCTTGACGCAACAACAAGATATGAGCTTGAAACTCGTCTTAACGGTATGCCGAACCACACAAAGGTTTGTCACGGCGATTTCAACCCGAGTAATGTTATCATTGACGAGTCGGGTACACCGTATGTTATTGACTGGTCACACGCAACACAGGGTAACGGTTCAGCCGATGCCGCAAGAACTTACCTCTTGTTCCGTTTGAATCATCAGGAAGAGCTTGCAGAAAAGTATATGAAGCTTTACTGCACAAAGACCGACACAGCTCGTCAATATGTTGACCGCTGGCTTCCGATTGTAGCCGCATCACAGTCTGTTAAGGGCAAACCCGAAGAGAGAGAGTTCCTTCTCAAATGGGCAAGTGTTTGCGAATACCAGTAATGCCGTAATTTTTAATTCATATTTTACTCAGCAAAATTTCATTTTGAAATTTTCTCTCCTCTGTTTTTTTCATAATTGTATTACGGAAACCGAATAAAAGCAGCTCCCGCTCCAAATGCTTGGTGCGGGAGCTGCTTTTTTGATGCGAAATATATGTTGACGGTACTCTGTAAATATTACAAAAGGTTACAAATTTTGTAATAATTCGCTTTAATTTGGTGCCTGAAATGAAGATTTTGTGAGTAAAACTGCATCAAATTTTCTGAATTAGCAAAAAATAAGGGCTTTGGGGTTGATTTTTTAAAAGGGTGATGTTATAATGGTTACAATGTTGTTATCAAGGTGTAACCTGATTTGTAATTTACTGTCAGATTTGGTAACAATTTTTCGGTCAAATCTTCCGTACAGATTAAAACGGACTGTACTTTGAGACGGTCATTATTTTTCTGTAAGAGCTTTGACTCTCTGATAAAAATGGAGGTAATTAACGATGCAGAGAATAAAAAAGATTACTGCAATCATTCTGAGTGTTCTCACACTTTCAAGTGTATGCGTATTCGGTTCTTCATTTTCTGCCGGTGCAAAAGGCACGGGTGCAGGTCTTGCAGAATGGGCACTCAATGCCTACAACAGCGGATGGTCATATGTTTACGGCGGTTCAACCCCCGGAGCGGTTGACTGTTCAGGTCTTATCTATTCATATGCCGGCGGCGAAAGATGCGGTAATCCACAGCTTGAAACAGCTACCGAAACAGGTTCGGTAAGTGCAGGCATTCCTAATGTTCACGGTCTTGGACTTTGGCGTCCCGGTCATGTCGGTGTTTATGTCGGCAACGGTATGGAGGTTGACGCAAGAGGTGATGAATACGGTGTTTGCTATGAGGCAATCGGCGGTTATAACAATTGGACATACTGGTTCAAGCTTGCCGCAGTTTCATATGTAACAAACGGTTGGGAAAGCTTTAACGGCAACTACTACTACTACGAAAACGGCGAGTACATTGTAAATACTTCAAGAACAATTGACGGTACTACATATTACTTTGATTCACAGGGCAGATCGAGCAAGACTCCTTCAAACACTTCTTCAAGCAGTTCATCGGGTTCAAGCTCATCAGGCTCATCAGGTTCTTCAAGTTCATCAGGCAGCTCATCATCTTCAAGCAACACACCGAGCGTTTACAAGAACGGTTCATCGGGTGCTGAGGTAAAGAAGATTCAGCAAAGACTTGCTGACCTCGGCTATTATGACGGTGCAGTTGACGGTTACTTCGGTGACGCAACAGAAGAGGCTTATAAGGCATTCCAGAAAGCCGCAGGTCTTACAGTTGACGGTATTGCAGGCGATTCGAGAAATACACTTTATTCGGAGAATGCTCCCGAAGCTCCAAAAGCCGATACAACAACAAAGACTGAGGACAAGCCCGAAGAAGAAACAACTGCTCCCACAGAGGCGACAACAGAGCCTGTAACAGAGGCAGTTCAGTATCAGAACGGTGACGAAAACGATAAAGTAACTGCAATTCAGCAGCAGCTTATAAAGCTCGGCTACTTTGCAATGGATGCAACAGGCTACTACGGTGAATATACAGCGCAGGCCGTTGCAAATTTCCAGAATCAGAATTCACTCGATTCAACAGGTATTGTTGATGAGAAAACATACAACGCACTGTTCAGCGACAACGCAGTTGCAAACCCCAAAACAGAGGTTGTAAGCGGCGAGGTTTCTCCGGCGGTTTCAGCCGCTCCGATTGAGATGCCTTCTTCAACAGGTGCGTCGCAGTTCATTCTTTCAAATGAAAAGAATCAGAACTACTCGGACACAGCGTCAAGCGTTGCAGTTCAGTCCGTAAAATCTGCTGACAAGGCTCTTGCAAAGTCAAATGCCGCAGGCACACCGACTCTTGTTGCCGCAGTTCAGAGATCCGCAAATGTAGGTCTTTGGTTTGTGCTTGTTGCAGTTATCCTCGGCGCAATCGCTTTTGTATTCTTCCTTCGTGACAGAAAGCTTTCAAGATATTCAAGATATGTTGCAAGAAAGAAAAAAAGAGCCACCAAAGCCGAACTTGACGCAAGATGGTAATTGATATATAATCCGATTATTAAACAGTCGATTGCAAAGCAGTCGGCTGTTTTTGCTTAATTAAAAATGGAAAATTGAAAATGGAAAATTGTGGTCGGGCAGACAGTTTGCAAAATGAAAAGCATTGTTTCCCGACTGTTTTTGTATATGGAAGTTGTTGTTTATTTGTTGGGATAGCCTTGCGACCGCAGGTAAAGGCAGAAATTGTATGCCAAAACAAATTTTATAAATGCCGCAAACCCGTAGGGGCGTTCATTGGACGCCCGCATTGATGAAACTATTTGTTTTATTAAAATGTTTTGATGTGATGAAAATTATGGATTGTTTGTAGCGGCGAACACGGTTCGCCGCTACGAATTGTTTCGTGTTTGCACACAAAACAAATGGCGGTCACTGACCGCCGCTACGGGTTGACAATTACTTTATGACATTTATTATGTTTTGCATTTATCATACATTCGTGTTAAAATACAAGATGAAAAAGTGTGTGGAAAGAAAGCGGTGACTGTTAATGAAAAAATCCGAAAAACCAATCGGCAAAATAAAAGTCAAAAAGTCGATTTTCAAAAGGCTTTTCTTTCACATACTTGTGCTGTTTATTTTGGCGGTGATTGTTTCGGGTACGCTCAATTGCATTGAAAACATTCAGCGCACAAGGCGGTTTACACGACAGCTGACCGAAAGTGCGTCAAAGGTTGCAACAGAAACTTTTGAACGCTGCGATATAAACGCATTGCTTGATAATCCCGATTCCGAAGAATATCGGAAAGCCGTTAAGACCTTGAGGTGGATTTGTCAGACGAATCACCTTGAATATATGTACATTTACATTCCGAATTTTGACGAAAACAAGGTTACATATGTTATGACTGTTGCCGATGATGACAGCGAAAACGAGAATGTTTTAAATGTGAGAAGTGCAGGTGCAGAGGTTGACCACAGCTTGTGGGACGCTGAAAAAGAGGCGTGGGAAAATCCTAACCTTGTCACGGCTTACGAATATCAGAACGACAGCTTCGGCAGTTTTTACACGGCATTTTCAGCGATTCAAGGCAATGACGGCAAGCCTGTTGCATTAATCGGTGCGGACTATTCGCTGACGCAGATTTATACGGAAATCATTTTTTATACTGCAATGCGAGTTCTTGCGTTGTTTGTTGTGCTGGCAATTGTATTCTTGCTTGTAATGCGGTTTGTCAGAAAAAAGATGTATAATCCGATACTTTTGATTTTTGAAAAAATTCGAGGATACTTTTCCGACAAGGCTGACTGCACAAATACAAAGAAAGCGTTTGTTCCGATAAAACTCGGCTCTGACGATGAAATTCAGCTTTTGGCTGATTATTTCAACGATATGGCTCACGATGTAGAAACTTATGTTGAAAAAAATTCCGCCCTTGCGAGTGAAAAGGCTAAGAATGAAACCGAGCTTGAGGTTGCAAGGCGGATTCAGTACGGAATAATTGCGAGAGAAAAGAATGTTGTCTTTGCCGATTGTTTTGATGTTTCGGCAAGAATGGAGTCTGCAAGACAGGTAGGCGGCGATTTTTACGATTGCTTTGCATTGCCTGACGGCAGAATATGTGCCGTAGTCGGTGATGTGTCGGGCAAGGGTGTTGCGGCGGCAATGTTTATGGCTTTTGCAAAAACTCTTATCCACGAAAAAATGACCGAAAATGCAGAACCCGACAGGGCATTTGAAGAAATCAACAGGGAACTCTGTTCGTCAAATCCCGAGGGAATGTTTGTAACTGCATTCGCCGTGATTTTTGACAAAAACAGCGACAGCTTTTTGTACATAAATGCAGGTCATAACAAGCCTGTTGCGGTGAGCAACGGCAAGGCTGAATTTTTAGAATGTAAGCCGTGTATAATGCTCGGTGTGTTTGATGATGCAAGATATGTTGTGAACAGCGCTGAATTTGGAAACGGCGATATAATCTGCCTTTACACCGACGGTGTGAACGAGGCAACAAATGCGGATAATGAATTTTTCGGCAACGAAAGACTTGTGTCTGCCTGTCAAAATGCCGAACAGACTGCAAAAGGTGTGTGTGACGGAGTTTATGACGCTTTGACGGACTTTACCGAAAATGCGGAGCAATTTGACGATATAACAATTGTTGCAATAAAAAACAGCAAAAACAGAGATTGAAGGGTTATGAATGTTTAAATCGGAAAACAATCAGATTACAATAGAACAGGTGAGAAAGCTTGACGAGGAATATACTCTTGTCGATATCCGAGATGAAATTTCGTTTGAATACGGTCACATTGACGGTGCAAAGAATATTCCGCTTGCAAAAATCAAAGGGGATAATTCACTTTTGCCAAAAGACAAGCTTGTTGTTCTCTGTTGCAAAAGCGGTCAGATAAGTGACGAGCTTGCAGAAAATCTGCGTGATGACGGATTCAACGCCGTGAATCTTGAGGGCGGTTATTACAGTTGGTTGAGAAGTCAATTCGAGAATGAGGACTATGCAACCGATGTTGAAAAGAGCATTCGCAAAAAATTCAGCAAGACGATTTGGAGCAGATTTACTGCGGCGATAATCGAGTACAAGCTTGTTGAGCCGAACGATAAAATTGCTGTCTGCATTTCGGGGGGCAAGGATTCAATGCTGATGGCAAAGCTTTTTCAGGAGTTGAAAAGGCACAATAAATTTCCGTTTGAGCTTGTTTTTCTTGTAATGGACCCGGGCTACAGCGTTGAAAATCGTGATGTAATCGAGAGCAACGCCCGTAGGCTGAACATTCCGATAACTGTTTTTGAAACAGATATTTTTAACTCTGTTTACAATGTTGACAAATATCCCTGCTACCTTTGCGCAAGAATGAGGAGAGGTTATCTCTACAAAAAGGCAAAGCAGCTCGGCTGTAACAAAATCGCACTCGGTCATCACTATGACGATGTTATAGAAACTATTCTTATGGGTATGCTCTACGGCGGTCAGGTTCAGACGATGATGCCGAAGCTCCACAGCACAAACTATGAGGGAATGGAACTTATCCGCCCTCTCTACCTCGTTCGTGAGGCTGAAATCAAGCATTGGCGAGATTACAACAAGCTGAATTTCATTCAATGTGCGTGCCGTTTTACGGACACCTGCACAACCTGTTCCCCGAACAGCAACACAGGCTCAAAACGACAGGAAATCAAACAGCTTATCGCAAATCTGAAGAAAATCAATCCCCAGATTGAAAGCAACATTTTCCACAGCGTTGAAAATGTCAACCTCGATACGATCATTTCATATAAACAGGGCGATAATAAAGTTTCGTTTCTGGACAGATATGATGATATGTAGAAATAAGAGTACAAAGCTATGTTTATAAATATTAAATCAGATTACAGCACAGCTGAAATTGAAAGAATACTCAGTTCAAAAAGAAATGTAAAATATATGCGAAAGTATGTGGACTATGACCTTGGCATAAACTGGGTGTCGCATCGAAAAAATTTGCTTTGTCTGTTTTACAATTTCGGTACAAAGGACACACACGGTTGTCAATCAACGGTGCGTCCATATTTTTACGGAAGAGTATTCAAAACGAAAAAAGGAAATAGAATTATAGGTATCGCCCTACCGGAAATTACCTTTTTGCTTTTGTCGCTTGTAATCTTTATTTTTTGTGCCGCAGATATGGTTGAATCATTTTGGCTTGGTTTAGGCGGTTGTATATTTGCGTTGTTTGTATTTGTACTATTCAACCTTGATATGCCATCAGGCATAAGCCGAATAAAAGATTATCTGGAAAAACAATTCAAATCAGAATACGACTGATTTAATAAAAATCGGGTGACAGATTTGCAAAATTGCAAGTCCTTGTCACCCGATATTTTTATATGAAAGTTGTTGTTAATTTGTAGGGGCGTTCATTGGACGCCCGCCTTGATGAAACTTTATGTTTAATAAAATTGTTTTGATGTGATGAAAGTTATGCATTGTCTGTAGCGGAGAACCGTGTTCTCCCGTTAGTAACGGTAGAAATTATATTTAAAAACAAACTTTATAAATTCGACAAAGCGATTGTAATACTGTAGCGGTGGTCACTGACTGCCGCTACTACTGATTTTTTTCTTCTTTTATTATGACTGCGATATTTTCAACAATTTCTGCAATTCGCAATTGTTGTGTGTCAGGAATTTGTTTTAACGCTTCTTCAATTCGCATTTTTGCCTGATTATTAGTTGGCGATGAGTCGATTTTGGAATCAAAACAAATAAGTTCATTGATTGTTATACCGAGCGCACAGGATATTTTATACAGTGTGTCTATTGTGGGACACTTTTCACCTCGTTCAAGTCTGCCGAGATATGCAGGATAAAGACCTGCCGACATAGCAAGATTTTCTTGGCTGATATCAATTTTTAAACGATATTTCCGAATGTTTTGTCCTATCTTTTTGTTAAGTTCGGTGCGTTCCATATGCTTCATCCTGCTCTTTAGGGTACTTTTTAATTATACTAATACACATTTATTTTGCACACAATGTAATAAAAAGCATAAAATATGCACTATAGTGTTGACAATGCCTATACTATAGTATATAATCTTATTGTAATCGTTAATTGAACATTGTTGAAAAACAAATTAAAGCAATAAATAATATATTATGAATTGAGGAGAGAATTATGTATTGTCAAAAATGTGGAAAACAAATTGATGATGGAAGTGATTTTTGCAAATACTGCGGAAGTAAAATAAATGGAGAGATGGTATCAAGAAATAATTTTGTTGTACAAAGACAAAGCACAGAGCATACCAAAAGCAAAGCAGAATTTATTAGTGATTATAGAGCAAAACATTCTGAACGAATGGTATATACTGTACTTTTTATAATTTTTGAAATTGTTGCAACGGTTGTTTTTATTATGAATGTTTCAAGTTATATCGATTATCATCGTGATGATAATCTTATTGGAATGATTATATCTGTATTCATAGAAGTGATTGCAATTATATTTGCTTGTGCAATAAAAAAATATGATTCAACTGCTGAACAGGAATATAATAAATATCGTATGATTAATGATTCATCAAATCAAAGAAATTCTTCTTGGCGCTGTCAAAAATGTGGTGCGTATAATGACGGAACCAGTTTGTATTGTGCTCGTTGTTCTTGTGAGAAACCATATGTTATAACCGGAAACAGTAATAAGATAAATAAAAGTGTGCATAGAGCAGATGTTTGGATATGTCCAAATTGTGGCAGAGAAAATCAAAACTATGTTGGCTCTTGCGGATGTGGAGAGGTAAAACCAAAATGAAAAAACTTATTATTTTAATAACAGCTATGTTTATTATTTTACTGACCTCTGCCTGCGGAAAAGCAGAAAATACAGAAAACTCCGTTATGATTACGGATACTGATACTAAATACATTGACCTCGTTTATGAAAATATTGAAAATTGGGATGTTACAAAGGACGATAGCGGAAAAACATTTTCAATAGATAAAATCAGTTTTTTTAATTTTGCCAACGGAGGTCAAATGGCATTTTACATCAATTACCCAATCGGAGGTTATTATGGATGCGGTTATTATCTTAATGTTGACGATGGTACAATGGAGAAAATAACTTATGATATATATGACCACGATATTAAGGAGTGGAGCACTTCATATATGATAAAAAACGCAACAGATGGAACAGATTGGAAGAGTGATGCAGATAAAGACGAAAAACATTCAGTTATCAAAGAAGCTTTTGAAAACTATCTAAAGTCAAAACGAGAATAAGGGTGTTCAGGTACATAAACATAAAAACGGCATAACCGATTAAATTTCGGTTATGCCGTAATTTTTTACTCAGATTCCAATTGCTAATAGCTAATAGTAGAAATTATATTTAAAAACAAACTTTATAAATACCACAAAACGATTGTTATACTGTAGCGGTGGACCGTGTTCGCCAATCGAAACGATTGTAAAATCGGTTTGACTTAATCCAAAGCATTTTATTATATAAAATTCATATTTACAAATATTTACAAAAAATTGGCTTGTTTATTTTGGCTGTTCAACCAAAACAAACGGTAGCCTTGCGACTGACGGTATAGGTGAATGGTGGTTTACTCACGCTGTTTAAAACCATACACCGTGTCGGGTGTTGCATTGAGATGTAAAAAATAGCCCGAAAAGAAAAATAATTCTTTTCGGGAAATAAAACCTGTAAAAATATAAAAAAGTCAGTAAAATCCGAAAAAAATCCGAAAATTCTCTTGACTTATTGATTATTTCAATATAGAATAATAAAATGTACCATAATGGGGATGTGTACCGAAGAGGTCGGGAAAATCCGCAAAAAACTTTATCCGACAAGGGGATATTATCACAAAAATCCTTTTGTGTCAAGAGCTTTTTATGAGCAGATTTTCAGTACCGCTTGCCCCGTTTCATAGATTTTTTAAGGAGTGATACGCCTATGGTTAATGTCAAACCCGTAAAGCTTGGCAACACCGAAAGAATGAGTTTTGGTAAAATCGATGAAGTAATTGATATGCCTAATCTTATCGACATTCAGAAAGCGTCATACAAATGGTTGCTTGACGAAGGTCTTAAAGAAGTATTTAAAGATGTTTCGGGCATTACCGATTATCAGGACAACCTTGTTCTCGATTTTATCGACTACACACTTGATGTTGATCACCCGAACTACAGCGTAATTGAGTGTAAGGTTCGTGATGCAACATATTCAGCTGCTCTCAGAGTAACCGCAAGACTTTTGAACAAGTCAACGGGTGAAATCAAAGAGAGCAATGTATTTATGGGCGATTTCCCGCTGATGACCGCAAGCGGCACATTCGTTATCAACGGTGCTGAGCGTGTTATCGTTTCACAGCTTGTAAGAAGCCCGGGCGTTTACTATAAAATGGATCACGATAAAACCGGTAAGGAACTGTATTCAACAACAGTTATCCCGAATCGTGGTGCATGGCTTGAGTATGAAACCGATGTAAACGATGTTTTTTATGTTCGTATTGATAAGAACCGTAAGCTTCCCGTTACATCATTTATCAGAGCACTCGGTCTTGGCACGGATGCCGAAATTCTCGACTATTTCGGTGACGATGAAAGAATGAGAGCTACTATCGAAAAGGATGCCGCTTCAAATGTTGAAGAAGGTCTTATCGAGGTTTACAAAAAGCTCCGTCCGTCTGAGCCTCCGACAGTTGACAGTGCGCAGACACACATAAACAACCTGTTCTTTGACCCCGGTCGTTATGATATGTCAAGAGTAGGCAGATATAAATACAACAAAAAGCTCGGTATTGCAAACCGTCTTGAAGGTCAGGTTCTTGCAGAGCCGATTGCCAACCCACGCACAGGCGAGGTTATGGCTCTTCGTGATGAAAAAATTACAAAGGAAAAGGCTTTTGAAATCGAAAACGCAGGTGTTAAGATTGCCTATGTAAAGGCTGCCGATGAAACAATCGTTAAGGTCATTTCAAACGGTATGGTTGATATCGCTTGCTATGTTGATTTTGATGCAGAAGCAGAGTGTGATATCAAGGAGAATGTTCGTTTTGATGTTCTTTGCGAAATTCTTGATTCCTGTGAGAATGAGGATGACCTCAAGGAAATGCTCAGAAACCGTGCAGATGAGCTTGTTCCTAACCATATCACGGTTGACGATATCTTTGCAACAATCAACTACCTTAACTGTGTTGCTCACGGTGTCGGTAATACAGATGATATCGACCACCTCGGCAACAGAAGAATCCGTTGCGTAGGCGAACTTCTTCAGAACCAGTTCAGAATCGGTTTCTCCCGTCTTGAAAGAGTTGTAAGAGAAAGAATGACAACCCAGTCACAGGATATGGAGTCACTTTCGCCTAACTCACTCATCAATATCCGTCCCGTAACAGCGGCAATTAAAGAATTCTTCGGTTCTTCACCGCTTTCACAGTTTATGGATCAGGGTAACCCACTTGCAGAGCTTACCCACAAGCGTCGTCTTTCAGCCCTCGGTCCGGGCGGTCTTTCAAGAGATCGTGCAGGATTTGAGGTTCGTGACGTACACTACACACACTATGGCCGAATGTGTCCTATCGAAACTCCTGAAGGTCCTAACATCGGTCTTATCTCATATCTTGCTTCATTTGCCCGTATCAACAAGTACGGCTTTATCGAAGCTCCTTATCGTAAAATTGACAAGGAAACAGGCGTTGTAACCGACGAGGTTGTTTATATGACAGCCGATGTTGAGGATAACTACGCTGTTGCACAGGCTAACGAACCGCTTGATGAAAACGGCAGATTTGTTCATTCAAGAGTCGTAGGTCGTTACCGTGACGAGTTCGTAGAGTATTCTCCCGAAAGATTCGACTTCATGGATGTATCTCCTAAGATGGTTGTATCTGTTGCTACGGCTATGATTCCGTTCCTTGAAAACGATGACGCAAACCGTGCTCTCATGGGTGCGAACATGCAGCGTCAGGCAGTTCCGCTTCTCCGCAGTGAAGCTCCTATCGTCGGTACAGGTATGGAGTACAAGGCAGGTACAGACTCAGGCGTTTGTATCCTCGCTGAGGAAGACGGTATCGTTATGAGCGTTGACGCCCGTAACATTCGTGTACAGTATGACTCAGGCAGAGTTCAGGACTTTGAGGTTATCAAGTTCCTCCGCTCTAACCAGGGTACATGTATCAACCAGCGTCCTATCGTGTCAAGAGGACAGAGAGTTAAGAAGGGTGAAGTTCTCGCGGACGGTCCGGCTACCGAAAACGGTGAAGTTGCTCTCGGTAAGAACGCTCTCATCGGCTTTATGACATGGGAAGGTTACAACTACGAGGATGCTGTTCTTATCAACGAAAAAATCGTTCGTGATGATGTTTATACATCAATTCACATTGAAGAATATGACACAGAGGCAAGAGATACAAAGCTCGGACCTGAAGAGATTACAAGAGATATCCCGAATGTAGGTGAAGATGTTCTCAAGTATCTTGACGAGGACGGTATCATTCAGATCGGTTCTGAGGTTAAAGCAGGCGATATCCTTGTCGGTAAAGTAACTCCAAAGGGTGAAACAGAGCTTACAGCCGAGGAAAGACTCCTTCGTGCAATCTTCGGTGAAAAGGCAAGAGAAGTCAGAGATACATCTCTCCGTGTGCCTCACGGTGAATGCGGTACTGTTGTTGATGTTAAGGTGTTTACCCGTGCAGACAGCAGAAACGAACTCCAGCCCGGTGTAAACAAGGTTGTAAGAGTTTACCTTGCACTCAAGAGAAAAATCAGCGTAGGCGATAAGATGGCAGGTCGTCACGGTAACAAGGGTGTTATTTCAAGAATTCTCCCAATGGAAGATATGCCGTTCCTTCCTGACGGTACTCCGCTTGACATCGTACTTAACCCGTTGGGCGTACCTTCTCGTATGAACATCGGTCAGGTTCTTGAGGTTCACCTCGGTTATGCCGCAAAGGCACTTGGCTGGAAGATTATGACTCCTGTATTTGACGGTGCTCATGAGCAGGACATTTTCCAGTGTCTTAAAGACGCAGGTTACAGCGAGGACGGTAAGACATGGCTTGTTGACGGCCGTACAGGCGAGCGTTTCGATAACCCTGTAACAGTAGGTTATATGTACTACCTCAAGCTCCATCACCTCGTTGATGAAAAAATCCACGCAAGAAGCACAGGTCCTTACTCTCTCGTTACACAGCAGCCACTCGGCGGTAAAGCCCAGTTCGGCGGTCAGCGTTTCGGTGAGATGGAAGTTTGGGCACTTGAGGCTTACGGCGCTGCTTATACACTTCAGGAAATTCTTACAGTTAAGTCGGACGATGTTGTCGGCCGTGTTAAGACCTACGAGGCTATCGTTAAAGGTCAGAATATTCCTGCTCCGGGTATTCCTGAGTCATTCAGAGTTCTTATTAAGGAACTCCAGTCACTTTCACTTGATGTTCGTGTTCTTAACTCTGACGGTGAAGAAATTGACATTAAGCAGAAGTTTGATGAGGACGAGGATATTGTTGATGCAACAAATCCGGAATTTGAAGAAGACCACGTAATGACATCAATGGACGGCTACACTCTTGACGAGGGCGGCGAAGAAGGCAATATGTTTGACGATTCACTTGCCGATGTTGAAGAGGACAGCTACACATCGGATGATTTCAGCGATGACTTTGGCAGTGACGATATGTAAGGAGGAAATGCAATGATAGATAATAATGTTTTTGACTCAATTAAAATCGGACTTGCTTCTCCTGAGCAGATGAGAGAATGGTCTTACGGCGAAGTTAAAAAGCCCGAGACAATTAACTATCGTACTCTCAAGCCTGAAAGAGACGGCTTGTTCTGCGAACGCATTTTCGGACCGACAAAGGACTGGGAATGTCACTGCGGTAAATACAAGAGAATCCGTTTTAAGGGTAAAATCTGTGACCGTTGCGGTGTTGAAGTAACCCGTTCAAAGGTCAGAAGAGAGCGTATGGGACACATTGAGCTTGCCGCTCCCGTGTCGCACATTTGGTATTTCAAGGGAATTCCTTCAAGAATTGCCCTTATGCTTGATATTTCTCCCAAGCTTTTGGAGAATGTACTCTATTTTTCACAGTACATCGTAACAGATCCCGGCGACTGCCGTGACCTTGCAAAGTATCAGTGTCTTACCGAGCGTGAGTACAATGATATGCGTGAGAAGTATGAGAATGACTTTGAAGCAGGTATGGGTGCCGAGGCAATCAAAAAGCTCCTTGCCGAGATTGACCTTGATGCTCTTTCCGCTTCACTTAAAGAAGAACTCGAAACTGCATCGGGACAGAAGAGAGTAAGACTCCTTAAAAGACTTGATGTTGTTGAAAGCTTCAGAATGTCGGGCAACCGTCCCGAGTGGATGATTCTCGATGTTGTTCCGGTAATTCCGCCGGATATCCGTCCTATGGTTCAGCTTGACGGCGGTCGTTTTGCAACAAGTGACCTTAACGACCTCTATCGCCGAGTTATCAACCGTAACAACAGACTTAAAAAGCTCCTTGAGCTTAACGCACCTGAAATCATCATCCGCAACGAGAAGAGAATGCTTCAGGAATCCGTTGACGCACTCATCGACAACGGCAGACGAGGCAGACCCGTTACAGGACCTAACAACCGTGCCCTCAAGTCACTTTCGGATATGCTTAAAGGTAAGCAGGGCCGTTTCCGTCAGAACCTTCTCGGTAAGCGTGTTGACTACTCAGGCCGTTCGGTTATCGTTGTAGGACCTGAACTCAAAATGTATCAGTGCGGTCTTCCTAAGGAAATGGCACTTGAACTCTTCAAGCCGTTCGTTATGAAACGCCTTGTTGAAACTAAAGCAGAGCAGAATATCAAATCAGCAAGAAAAGCTGTTGAGCGTGCAAAGGACAATGTTTGGGACGCACTTGAAGTTGTAATCAAGGGACACCCCGTTCTCCTCAACCGTGCTCCAACACTTCACCGTCTTGGTATTCAGGCATTTGAGCCTGTTCTTGTTGAAGGTCGTGCTCTTAAACTTCATCCGCTCGCTTGTACAGCATACAACGCTGACTTTGACGGCGACCAGATGGCTGTCCATGTACCTCTTTCGGCAGAGGCACAGGCAGAAGCAAGATTCCTTATGCTCGCAGCAGGCAACCTTCTCAAGCCTTCTGACGGTCAGCCTGTTACAGTTCCTACACAGGATATGATCCTCGGTTCTTACTACCTTACACTTGATAAGGACGGTGAGAGAGGCGAAGGAAAGGTATTCCGTGATGTTGATGAGGTTATGATGGCTTATCAGACAGGCGTCATCGAGCTTCACTCAAAAATCAAGGTTCGCCGTGAGCTTGAAATTGACGGAAAAATCGAATCCGGTATTGTAGACACAACAATCGGTAAGATTATCTTTAACAATCCTATTCCTCAGGATCTCGGCTTTATCGACAGAAGTATCCCCGAAAACAGATTCAAGTTTGAGGTTGACTTCCTCGTTGGCAAGTCGGGTCTTAAGAAGATTATTGATAAATGTATCAAAATTCACGGTCCGGTAAGAACAAGCGTTGTTCTTGACCACATTAAGGCACAGGGCTATAAGTATTCTACAAAGGGTGCTATTACCGTTGCCGTTTGTGACGCAGTTATTCCTCCTCAGAAGAAGGCGATTATTGCCGAGGCAGAGAAGGAAGTTGATGTTATTCGTGATGAGTTTATGATGGGTCTTCGTTCAAACGAGGAGCGTTACGAAGAAGTTCTTCGTATCTGGGAAAAGGCTACTAACGATGTAACCGACGCCCTCCAGAAAAACCTTGACCGCTACAACCCAATCTTCATGATGGCTGACTCAGGTGCCCGTGGTAGTATGAGCCAGATCAGACAGCTTGCAGGTATGCGTGGTCTTATCGCCAATACATCAGGTAAAACAATCGAAATTCCTATCAGAGCTAACTACCGTGAAGGTCTTAACATCTTGGAGTACTTTATTTCATCTCGTGGTGCTCGTAAAGGTCTTGCCGATACAGCTCTTCGTACAGCCGACTCAGGTTACCTTACCCGCCGTCTTGTTGATGTATCACAGGAAGTTATTATCCGTGAAGAGGACTGCGGTACTACAGAAGGTCTTGAAATTTTTGACATCAAAGCAGGCGAATCGAATGTTATCGAGGGACTCCACGAGCGTCTTATCGGCAGATATCTCCTTGATGACTTCTGCGATTCTAACGGTAATGTTCTTGTTTCAAAGGATGTTATGATGGGCGACAAAGAGGCTGACATCATCGTTAATTCGGGTGTTGACCACATCAAGATTCGTTCGGTACTTGAATGTCGTGCAAAACACGGCGCTTGCCGTAAGTGCTACGGTTCTAACCTTGCCAACCGTCAGCCTGTTACTGTCGGTGAGGCTGTCGGTATTATTGCCGCTCAGTCAATCGGTGAACCCGGTACACAGCTTACAATGAGAACATTCCATACCGGCGGTGTTGCATCTGCCGAAGATATCACACAGGGTCTTCCGAGAGTTGAAGAGCTTTTCGAGGCTCGTAAACCAAAGAGCCTTGCAATCATCAGTGAAATCGACGGTGATGTTCGTTTTGAAGAAATCAAAAACGCAAAGCACGCTGTTATCTTTAACAAGGAAACAGGCGAAGAAAGAGCTTACCTCATTCCTTTCGGTTTCCGTGTAAAGGTATTTGACGGCGACCACATCAAAAAGGGTGACAAGATTACCGATGGTGCTGTTAATCCACACGATATACTCGATATTCTCGGACCCGAGGCAGTCATGAACTACCTTATTTCGGAAGTACAGAGTACCTACCGTTTACAGGGTGTTGAAATCAACGATAAGCACATTGAGGTTATCGTTCGTCAGATGATGCGTAAGGTTAAGGTTGAGGACGCAGGCGACACAGGCTTTATGTCAGGTCAGACCTACGACAAGAACGAAGTTCTTTACGAGAATGAGCAGATTAAAAAGCGTATTGCCAACGGCGAAGAAGGTCTTCGTGAGGCAACATTCACTCAGCTCCTCCTCGGTATCACAAAGGCCGCTCTTGCAACAGACAGCTTCCTTTCAGCCGCATCATTCCAGGAAACAACAAGAGTTCTTACAGATGCCGCTATCAAGGGTAAGGTTGATCCGCTCGTCGGTCTTAAAGAGAATGTTATTCTCGGTAAGATTATCCCTGCAGGTACAGGTATGCAGAGATATGCAGATGTTCAGCTTGAGAGTAATTCTGAGGCAGAAATCGTTGAGAATGACGATACAGACGATGTTATCGTTGCTCTTGAAGACGATGAAATTATGGACTTCTGATTTAACTGAAAACATATAATGTATAAAAAAACCACGGTATGTGCCAAATGGTACATACCGTGTATTTTTTCGTTTGCAAACTGTCTGCCCGACCGCAATTTTCAATTTTCCATTTTCAACTTTCAATTTTAAAAAACTTTCGCTCTGGCATAATATGTTTTTACATTACAAACTGTCTTCACGAACAGGGAATGGCGACTCGCCGTATCACAAATAAAAAAAGTCGGGAACAGAAATTTTGCATTGAAAATCTGCTGCCCGACTTTAATTTTTAATTTGTAACTATTTTCTGCCGAGAATGTAATCTGTGGAAACTTTGTACAAATCAGCCAGTTTAATTAAATGCTCAACAGGAATTGACTGAAATCCTCTTTCGTAGCGTGAATAGACCGTCTGCTGAATTCCTAAATATTCGGCAACTTCACTTTGTTTCATATCATGATCTTCTCGCAAATCACGCAGTCTTTTAAAATACATATTATCACCTTGTATAGTATCTATCGGTACTATTGACTTTATCATAAATGGGTGATATAATGATTTTATAGTACTTAAAAGTACTAAAGCATTTAACTTAAAAGCACGCCGCAGTTTCAAGTGAGCAAACTGCGGCGTGCTTGTATTTTAGGTTATAAAATTCTCAAAATGTACATTAAATACCCCTCCGAAATCATCGGAAGGGTAAATCTTTTATGATTTTATTTGCTTAAGCCCGATTTTCTTTTGTCAAGATAATCCTGAAGAATTATTGTGGCGGCAACCTCGTCAACGACATTTTTACGCTTTTTTCCTCTTGTATTTGTGGTGTTGAGAAAATTGTGAGCCGTAATTGTTGTTCCACGCTCATCCTGCATAACGCATTCAATGCCTGTTTCATTGCTCAGATTTTCGGCAAACGCTCTGGCATTCTGTGCACTTTCGCCCTCACTGCCGTCCATATTTTTCGGAAGTCCCACAACAATAAGCTCGGCTTTTGTTTCTTTGGCTGTATTTGACACCTTTTCAAGCAACTGTTTCGGTGACTTTTCAAAAATAACCGTATATGGCGACGCTAAAAACTCGGTTTTGTCGCATACGGCAATGCCTGTGCGTGCTTTTCCGAGGTCAACTGACATTATAATCATTTTGTTTGTCCTTTCACTTTGGTTTACTCCATTATAATGCAAAATCAGAATTTTAACAACGGCTTTTTTTAATGTTGAACAATCTTTTGCGTAATTACTTTATTAAGTTTTTTCAAAGCTTTGTTTCTACAAAAGAATATAAAAATTCTCATTCACAAAAAGACAAAACTGTTACCCATAATGCCCTATAATAAAAATACAAAAAGAAGTAAATCATTAAAGGGATGTTGATTTTTATGGAAGCAAAAACTACTTTGGCTCGCAGACAGGACGCTGTTCAGGGCGATTTTATGCGGAAAATGCTCACAAACGCAGGTTGTCTGCTCTGCGGAATTTTGGTGTCACGGGGAGCGGTTCTCGGAAGCCTTGCACCGTTCGGGGCGTCATTTGCGGCGGCAGTTCCGAGAAAGTATCTTTTGTCATCACTCTTAGGCACGGCATTCGGCTATGTCCTGCTCAAACCCTCGGACAGCTTTCGTTACCTTGCCGTTGTGGCGGCAATAGGCGGTCTGCGGTGGCTGCTCGGTGATCTTGACAAGGTTACAAAAAGCAAGGTTTTTGCTCCGCTTGTGGCATTTGTTCCGATTTTTGCAACGGGTGTTTCGTTGCTTTTCGTAAGCACAAGCACGCTGACAACCTTTGCCGATTGCGTAACCGAGGCGGTAATTGCAGGTGCGGCGGCATATTTTATCAGCACAGCATTGCACCTTGCAGGCGACAACAGAAGTTTTGAAGTTTTTTCGCAACAGGAAACCGCAAGCGTGGTTATGTCGGGGTGTATCCTGATTCTGGCTTTCGGCAGTATTGCTTGGCAGAATATCTCGCTCGGCAGAATTATTGCAATGCTCGTCATTTTGCTCTGTTCACGCTACGGCTCGGTTACGGGCGGTGCAATCAGCGGAATTTCAACAGGGGCGATTTTCAGCATTGCGTCAAGGGAGAACGGCTACATCTGCGGCGGTTTTGCATTCGGAGGACTTATGGCGGGGCTTTTTTCACAGCTCGGAAAATTGGGTTGTGCGATTGCCTTTGTAATCTCAAACGGTGTGATGTGCCTTGCGTTCGGTTCGCAGTTCGGAACACCGTCGGGTGTACTTGTTGAAAGCCTTGCCGCAAGTGCGGTGTTTATGGTTCTTCCGAAAGAGGTCGGCAATGTGATTTCGCCCGTGTTTTCAAGCGACAAAAATACATCGCTCGGAGAGGCTCTGCGAAAAAATATTGTTATGCGACTCGACTTTGCCTCAAAGGCAGTCGGCAATGTGAAAAATGATGTTTCAAAAGTTTCTGAAAAGATGAAAAAGCTCTATTCGCCCACATTTGACGCTGTTTGTGAAGGTACAAGAAATGAAGTCTGCGAAACCTGCGGACTGAAAATGTATTGCTATGAACACAAGGGCGGTGTCACCCGTGACGATTTTGCAAGGCTTGAAGAGTATCTTGAATCGAACGGCACAATAGGAGAAAGAGATGTTGAAAAATCTTTCGTAAAAAACTGCTGTAAAAAAGGCGAAATTGCCCGTTCAATGAACGCAAACTACCGTGAATATCAGTCGGCGCTTGAGGCGCAACAAAGGATTACCGATGTGCGGAGCGTTGTTGCAGGGCAGTTTTCCGGAATCGGCGATATTCTCCACGATTTGGCTGATGAATTTCGCAACACAATGCGGTGCGATAACGAATCTGCACAACGGATAATCAGCGCTCTCACAAGCCTCGGTGCAATTGTTGAGGAGTGCATCTGCCTTGTGTCAAACGGCGGAAGAATGAGCGTGGAACTTACGCTCTCGAATAAGTCCGAAAAGCTTTCTAAGGGCGAGGTTATGCGTGAGATTTCACGCTGTTGCGGAAGAAGATTTGACCTTCCGACAATCAGCCGTGAGGGCAACAGAATCCGTATTGCAATGTGCGAAATGCCCGTGTTTGATGTTGAAATCGGAAGCGACCAGCACACCGCCGACAACGGTAAGCTCTGCGGTGACTGCATAAATTATTTCAATGACGGTTTCGGCAAAACATATGCGCTCGTGTGTGACGGTATGGGTACGGGCGGCAGAGCTGCCGTTGACGGCAATATGGCGGCGTCTGTTATGACAAGACTGCTAAGGGCGGGACTTTCAGCCGACAGCTGTTTGCAGATTGTGAACTCTGCCCTCATGGTGAAAAGTGAGGACGAATCGCTTTCAACGGTTGATGTCACAAGTGTTGACCTCTACACCGGCAAAACCACTTTTAAAAAAGCAGGCGCACCCGTAACATTTGTAAAGAAAAACGGCAGGGTAATGGTTCGTGAAATGCCGTCGCTCCCTGCAGGAATTCTAAACGGTATAAAATTTTCAACCGACACGGTAAATCTGACAACGGGGGATATGATTGTTATGGTATCAGACGGTGTAATTACGGGCGATGACAAATGGCTCGAAAAGCTTATTCGCACATGGAATGAGGGCAGTACCCAGGATCTTGCAAAGGCTGTTGTTGACGAGGCGGTAAAGCACCGTAAGGCCGACCGTGAGGACGATGTCACCGCCGTTGCAATCAGAATTACGGAGAACGGACATTGATTCAAATTAAGTTAAAAATTGAAAAACGGAAAATATAGCGAAGTTAATCGGACACACGCAAGTAAAGGCACAGAATTTATGTAAAACAAATTCAGTAAATGTCACAAACCCGTAGGGGCGTTCATTGGACGCCCGCCTTGATGATACTGTTTGCTTATTCACATAATTTTTGATGTGATAAAAATTGTGCATTCAATTTTGCACGCAATGCGTGCAATCGTGTGCAACGCACACGAAGGGGAGAACACGGTTCTCCACTACATTTTAATATTCACACAAAAACAGGCTGTACGCAATCTGTACAGCCTGTTGCTTTATGGCTTTCTTGTGCCGCAACCGCATGTTCCGACATAATTTTGATTTATCTTTCCACACTTTGGACATTGCCAAACATCGGTTTGAGCTGAAATCGGTTCAAAATTCGGCTTTTGACAACTACAGTTTGAGCAGTATCTTATGTTGGCAGGATTTGAATTTCCGCATTTCGGACACAGCCATTTTGTACTTACTTTCGTTTTTTCGCGGCTTTCCTTTGTAATATAACTGTCAAATGCTTTATTTGCCGATGCGTTTACTTTTTGAATTGCACATGCAAAAATTATTGCAATTATTTCGAGAAATGCCGCAATCATCATACCTGTGAGATTTTCATCACGGTGATGATCTATATAAGATGATACATTCATTATAAATACGATTGTTGAAACAATTTCTAGAATAATAAATATAACTATATATACCATTCGTTCAGGGTGCTTTGCGCGGAAATCGGCAATAAATTCTTCTTTGTTTTTTATTGGTTCTTCATGCTTTTCGGTATGCTGTACATTATAATTTTGATTTGCATTTTGATTAGAAAAATTATCTGATACAACATTTCCTATTTGTGCGCCGCAGTGCTGACAAAATACACTTCCGTCAGCAATTTGTTTGCCACATTTTTGACAATACATAAATAATTCCTCCTTAAAATTACTGTGAAAATTCACAGCTCATATGAGAATTATAATGCAGATTTTCACACTTGTCAATTAAAAATCTAAAATTTCTCATAATTTTAAACAAAAATTCGCAAAATACTTATAATTAAATTATTAAAGGTATGAGGTGATATTATGATTGGTGAACGCTTGCAGGAACTTCGCAAAGACCACGGCGTGTCGCAGGCACAGCTTGCAGAGCTTTTGGGCGTGTCACACTATACGATATCATCATACGAATGTAACCGCAGTGATCCAGATGATAATTCAAAAATAATCATTGCAAAACTTTTTGATGTGTCGGTTGACTATCTCATTGGTCTGATTGACGAACCGCTCTCGTTCAACCGCAACATTCGCTCTGTTTCTCTTCCGCAGTCATTTACAAAAGAGGAATGTGGCGATGTGCTTGACTATATAAAGTATCTCGAATTCAAAAAGAGTAAAATTAATGAATAAAAACAACCCTTATCCGCTTGTGAGATAAGGGTTGTTTTGGAATTTGTTGGTGTTAATGGATTTCATAAAAGAACTTGAGTAGGATATAATATGTTTGAAATTTATTATTGGGGAACGAATTAGGCTTTAAAATGCAAAAATGTTCCCCAAGGTGCATTGACTGTTGGGGAGAATTGTATTATACTTTTACAAGAGAATGTACCCCAAAGGAGAATTATAATGGCCGCAAAATACAATGAAATACAAGAGTTACTAAGAAGCCGTGCTGACCTTAATGCAAGGTTAAATTTAATGCCGTATGACGGAACTCCCGAAATTAAGGAACGAGGTAATGAAAAATATCTTTATGTGAGAAAGCGTGTTGCAGGAAAACAGACATCAACTTATGTAGGTGCATATACGGAAGAATTATATAATTTGCTCCTCCGCAATGCCAGAGAAGCCCGTGAAATCAGGAAAGAACTTCGCAGTATAGATAAACAACTTGCAAATGCGGGATATTCAGAAGATGAACTTTCTTCTGATGTTATAAACAATATTGCGTTTGCCCGTGCAAATATGAAAATGAATATATATGATCAGGCTGTTCTTGAGGGTGTTGCTACATCATTCCCACAAACTGAAGAAATCATTGATAACGGTAAAATTTCCGGTGTGACTGCAACAGATGTTCAGAAAATTTTGAATTTAAAACACGCATGGGAATTTATTTTGGATCGTGATGTAATAGCAAGTCGTTCCGATTACTATATGCTCAGCCATATAGCAAGAGTTGTTAATGAAGGATTTTTTGCGGAAGGCGGAAGAATTAGAGGAGTTCCAGTTACTATCGGAGGTTCTTCATATGTTCCACCGTTGCCTAATGAGTTGGATGTAAAAGAAAAAATCCGTGAAATTATAGAAGAAAGTGATGAAGTTATCAATACGGCAATTAAGTTGTGCCTTTATTGTATGAAAACACAAATATTTCTTGACGGTAACAAGCGTGCCTCTGTAATTTTTGCAAATCACTATCTTATTTCACACGGTGGCGGATTTTTGGTGATTCCTGAAAAGGAAGTGCCTGAATTTAAAAGACTGCTTGTAAAATACTATGAGGGTGAAGATATAACCGTAATTGCAGATTTTATGAAAAAGTATTGTTGGAAAAAGATAGAGTAAAAACAAAAAAAGAAAGTACCCGTTTGAGTACTTCCTTTTTTGGTGCGCCAACAGGTGTTTTATCTATCTAAGTTATTCTACCTCGCTTGTTGCGGCTTGTTCAAAGCTAAAAATTCATCAACGCTCTCGCTAAAAACAGTCCGCCGGACTGTTTTCTTAACGCTCGCCTTCGAGTCCCTGTTCACGCATAACGGTAAAATAAAAAGAAAGTACCCGTTTGAGTACTTTCTTTTTTGGTGCGCCAACAGGGACTCGAACCCTAATAAAAATGGCTTAAATACTGATGTTTCGGTGCTTATGACGAAACATTGACGAAAAAATTATCATACTGCTATTATATGCGATAACTCTTCATCAATTTTTCGCATAATTTTTTGGTTGTTTTCTTTTGCTCGTCTGTTGCTGATATCGGTGTAAACATCCTTCGTTGTTGCCTCGTTTGCGTGTCCGAGCAACCTCTTAGCTTGTGTAATATCAATTCCTGCCTCGTTCAGAAGTGTAGCGTAATTGTGCCTCAAACAATGAGCCGAAATAACAGTAAGGTTATTATCGGTAGCATACTGCCTTAATCCCACATCGACACAATATGCATCCCATATCTTCTTGTAATGAGATTCGGAAAGCAATTTACCGTCTTTATCTGTAAACAGATAACCCTTTTTCTTTTTTGGAATGTGTAACATAAGCTGTTCGGGAATATATATATCTCTGATACCTGAATCGGTTTTAGGTGTCTTGAAAAAAGGTCGATTTCCCTTCCAAGACAAACTTTTGACGATATGGAGTGTATTAGCATCTCTGTCAATGTCTTCATAGCACACAGCTAATGCCTCACCTCGTCTGCATCCAGTCATTAAGACGAACAATGCAAACAACCCAAAAGGCTTATCAACATTATCAAAGATTATTCTTATTTCTTCCTCTGTCGCAATTCTACGCTTTGTTGACTTCTTCCCTTTTGCTTGAATATAATCACAGGGATTGCTTTCGATGCCAAAGTCACCTTTTCTAATGGCATAAGAAAAGACACTCGAAAAGACCGCAAGGTGGTTTCTTTTGGTTTTTGTAGTGTATGATTGTGGTAAACTGTCAATACACCGTTGTATATCAGATGGCTTGATATTTGCGACCATATTGTCTGAAAAAGTTTCAGATAACACTCTAAGTGCGTGAGAGTATCCGCTTTGCGTTGACTCAGATAATGTCGGTAGATACTCCTCTTTATAATCTGTTAATAATACACCAAGCTTTTGACTTTCCTCAACTTCCTGCTGATATAGCAGGATTTTTTTATTTAACTCAGCTTTAGTTTTGCCGTAGAAAGTCTTACGCTTACCATTAATGGTTATTGACTTTTCATACCTTCCATCGGCTCGTTTTTCGGACTTCTTTTCAATTTTCTTTCCACAGTAACAACAAAACTTACTGTTGGTCGGAATCTCTTTCTTGCATTTCTTGCATTTTATCGTTGCTATTTTCATTTTCGACATCTCCGTTGTTTCGTGGATAGCCGAAGTGAGCATCAATTCGCCTTGCAATGAAGAGAGTTAAAAAAGCGAAAACAATCATAACAATTGTTTCAAGCACACTTGCACAAAGTGCAGAACTTGCATCATATGGATTAGCATTCGACATTATTGATATTGATAGCGGTTTTTCAATTAATGACAAAAACACAATTCCGCAGACAATAACCACCCAAAACCATCCTGAATGCTTTTTTTCTTTTTTCATAGTTTTTTTACTCCTTTCGGCTATACTAATAATAGTATAGCATCTGCCTTAATAATTATTATAACTACACACAACAACATTTGTCAACATAAAGGAGTAAAATTTATGAATACAAAGTCAAAGGTTATAGCACTTATCAACAATATTGAGGATGAACAACTTTTGAAATTCATTTACAATCTAATAACCAAAGTAATAATTGAGCATATCTAAACTGGTGTAAATCGACCAGTTTAAAAAGCAAGTTACAGGCAAGTTAAAAAGGTAAGTAGGATTTTTCCTACCCACCTTTTCTGCTACCCGAAAACTTTTTTGAAGTAATCTTTGATTGCGGTTCTTTGCTCAGGTGTCAATTCAAGATATTCTCTGATTAACTTTTCGTCAAGGTCATCAATTGCGTATCTGCCTTTAATCGCTGTGATGATTGAGTCATCAGATTCCATCTTCATTTCACCGTTACCGTATTTGAGCCAGTCATAGTTGACATCAAATTGCTTGCAAATAAGTAATAATACTGATTCTTTGATTGAAACTCTATCTCTTTCAATATTATTTATTGCATCTCTTGTTGCTCCTAATTTTTTACCAAACTTTTCTTGACTCATTTTGTTTGTTTTGCGTACAAGCTTAATCCGCTCAGTAAGGTCACTCATATTGTCCCTCCTTTCACATATTATTATAACATATATTTTGAGTAAGTCAACCCAATAAAGAAAAATAAAATTTTATTTTTCTGTTCAAAAGGGTTGACACACTCAAAAAATGGGTTTATAATGGGTTTATCAACCACGAAAGGGGATGCAAAATGAGTAAAATGGATAAACTCGTTGAGAATGTTACTCAGCGTGAAAAGGATGCCGAAGAATTTGCAAAAATCGTTGATGAGGCAAAAAAGAAAGGTGCATCCGCAGATAAGATGGCTCTCGTTATGACAGCGTTCAAACTTGGCTATGCAGTCAAAGAGAGTGAGGTGAGCAAGTAATGGCACGAGAGAAAGAAACTTACCGTTCAATCCTTGATAGGCTCGATGAGAGATTCCCAAACAGAGAGCTTATCTCGCAGAAAGACTTTGCGGATTTCCTCGGTAAGAGCCGATTCTTCATTTATAACAACTTTGAAGACATCAAGATTGTTGGTGGCTATCCCAAAACATCAATTGCGAAAACGCTTGCGAGGTGAGCCGATGTACGCATTTCTTGTGTTATGTATTGTGCTTACAATGGGTGCAGTTTTTATCTGCGACACCAAAAAATAAAGGAAGGATGAACACTATGACGGAAAAAGAATTTATTGACAGTCTTAATGAAGAGGCTGTTATCATCAGCAAGGCTGAGTATGACAGATTGAAAGGCGGTGAAAACAATGGATAAGTACGGTTGCGGTAACTGCGGTCATACTTGGAATGACAACGAAGAGCCGACAAAATGTCCGAAATGCAAAGACTGGGATATATATCCTATTCTTGTATGCGAGGACTGCGGTCTTGAAGATGCAAAGGAAGATTTTCCTTACAACCGACTGTTTGACGGTATGTGTGCCGAGTGTTTCCAGAAGAGTATATCGGATAGTAAGATAGTTGATTACATCGTTTGGTATATTAAACTTTCCCTAAAAAATAAAGGATATAGTGATGTCAATGCTTGCGAGATTGTCGATTACTCATACAGTTTAGATTTAGACTATGGAACAGATAATGTTGCGATTTTCGCTTTGTTAACTAATCTTTATAGACTCTTACACTTAGAGGGTAAATGCAGAAACGAAAAAGAAGAAATCATCATTGAAAATGCAAGAGATTGGGCTTTCAATGACTTAGATAGCTTTTATGAATGGTGGTGTGAGTGTGGGCGAAAATAAATTCACAGTCGGTCAGGTTATGGAACTTGTTAAAAGATACTATTTGACCGATTGGAAAATTGAAGGTTCAAGGACAGGTAAAACAATTTGTACAAACTATTACCGCAGTAATATATATAACTTACCACTTTATTTTCACAAAGAAGTATCGTGCTTGACTACGGAAATTTACAGTACCAAACGAAAAGATGAAATACAAGACACAGTAAAATCAAGGCTTGTAATTTCAGTTTCAGACGAATAAAAAAAGGAGCAAAAACTATGAACTTGTATGAAATGACCGAAACGGCAAAACAGTTAATGCAGTTATTCGAGGATGGCGATATTCCCGAAGATGCTGTCAATGACACTCTCGAAGGTATCGGAGTGCAGGATAAGCTTGAAGATTACTGCAAGGTAATCAAATCTTTTGAGTATGACTCAGATAATATCGACAGAGAAATCGAAAGACTCAAGTCGGCTAAAGAACGCACACAGAAAGCTATAAGCAGGCTCACGAAAGCAGTTACCGAGTATCTTGCAACTACGAAGAGCCGTAAAGCAACGGCAGGTACATTTGCTTTATCATTGAGAAAATCGGAGTCGGTTCAGATTACCGATGAAAGCAAAATACCTGAAAAATTCATCGTTACCAAAACAACGGTTAAGACAACTCCCGACAAAACCGCAATTAAGAAATTTCTTAAAGAAAACGAGGAAAATGCGGTTGAAGGTGCGATGCTTGTTGTCAACGAAAATCTTCAAATTAAGTGAGGTGTGATAAGTGTCAATCTATGAAAAATTGCTCTCAATTCAAACCGAACTGAAAGTACCAAAATCACAATACAATAAATTTGGCGGTTACAATTATCGTAACTGCGAAGATATCTTAGAGACTCTCAAACCTCTGCTAAAACAGCATAATGCAACGGTACTGTTGACCGATGAAATTGAAAACATCGGTGACCGTTTCTATGTTAGAGTGAACGCAACTTTTATTGACATTGAGAGTGGAGAAAAAGTCACGGTTTCCGCTCTTGCAAGAGAAGACCTTTCAAAAAAAGGAATGGACTCATCTCAGGTCACAGGCTCAACATCATCGTATGCACGGAAATACGCTCTGAACGGTCTTTTTTGTATTGATGACAACAGGGATGCCGACACTCTTAATAACAGCAAAGAGTACACAGCACCACCAAAGGCACAGAAACAGCCTACAAAGCCTGTACAGCCACCAAAACAGGCAAGTAATGTAATTATATGCCCTGTATGCGGAAAGCCTGTACAGCCTGCCAAAGTGAAAGACGGTAGCGGTTACATTCCTGCCGATGTCATCATCAAGCAGTACGGTAAATGTTCTAACTGCGTGAAGGCAGAAAGGCATTCTAATAATGCTTAACAGGGTAGTGTTACAAGGACGGACAACCCATCATCCCGAATTGACTCATACAAAGAAAGGAACGGCTATACTCCGTTTCAGTATAGCCGTGAATGGCATCAATTCAACAAGCTTTTTTGACTGTTTTATGAAAGGTAAAGATGCCGAATCTCACGAACTGATGGGTAAAGGCACAGAGGTTTTCATTGTAGGGCAACTGATGCAAAGAAGGTATAAGCGAAAGAATGGCGAAAATTCGTTTAAGACGGAAGTTTTTGCCGAGGAATGTAATTATATTACTTTCTCAGATTGTGACGGTACAGGGCAAAATACGGCAAGAAATGAGGTGATATACGGTGGTTGAAGGATTCATTATTTTTCCTCGATGGATGTACTCAGACGGAGTGCTGAACGGTGACCGTGACTACTGGTCGGTATGGTCTTATTTGATGTTCAATGTCAATTATTTTGACACGCAAGTCATCATCAAGAATGAAGTTTTGACAGTACATAAAGACCAAATTTTCACAACTCGAAGAAAGATTTCAGAGGCAATCGGAGTGTCCGAAACTAAGGTTGACAAGGCTTTGAAACTCTTTGAGAAAGTCGGTTACATAAAAATGAAGTCGGACAGGCGAGGACGGCTTATTTCCTTGACTTTTGAGGAATTGCGAACCAAACCGCATACAACACCCTCACAAGAAAATGTCAACTATTGTACTGATGCAGTACAGCCTACCGACAATCAAGAGTGTTGCAACGCAGACGGTGAAACACCGCATAGCAATGCGGAATTTGGCGGTTTTGAAACCGAAACAAAACCAAAACAAAACCAAAATAAAGCCGAAACAAAACCAAAACAAAACCAAAACGCACACACAAAAGAAATAAATAAAGAAATAAATAAGGGAAATAAAAGAAATAAAGATATATTGTCGAGCAACCTCAATACCGTGAAATCTGTTGTCGATTACCTCAACGAAAAGTGCGGAACGAAATACAAACACTCGTCAACTGAAACACAACGGTTGATTGTCGCAAGGCTCAACCAAGGTTTCAGTCTTGAGGACTTCAAGCAAGTAATCGATAACAAGGTTGCCGACTGGGGCAATGACTCGCAGATGTCAAAATTTCTCCGACCGCAAACGCTGTTTAGTAATAAGTTTGAGAGTTACCTCAATCAATCGGTTGCCGTTCAGAACAAGTCGGTTGACTCTTGGCGAGATTCATCTTTTAACATTGAGGATGTCAGCGGTTTTCATCCTTTGCCCGATTTTTAACCAAATCAAACGAAGTCACAAATTTCATGAAAGGAATTTGGAAATGCCAACTAACTGGGATGCAGTCAACGCACAATGTCCGTTCTACTTGACGGAAACAATCAACACGATTACCTGTGAGGGGATTATCGGTCAGACCGATGTACACGGCTTTCACTTGCGAACAGTTAAAGCAGAGCATAAGAACAAGTTTTGCAATCGCTGTTTTAAGCGATGCAAATACTATATCGCTTTGATTGACGAGAAATATCCCGAAGAAAAACCCTCAGCAAAAAAAAGATGAAAAATCTACGATGCGTGAAATGTGGCAGAGAGTTTTATTCTGCGACAATTCAGAGATGCAAATTCAGTAAATCGGGAGCGTTAGTGTGTATGTACTGCTGTCAGCGGAACTGCAAATACGCACAACCGCATCCGAATGGAATGAGGTGTGGATACAACAATGCAAAGCAAATACAACAACCGTAAAGTCCGATGTTTGGGCGAAACCTTTGATAGTATGCTTGAGTGCGAAAGATACAAGTATCTCAAAGCTCTTGAACAGCAGAAAGTCATATCAAACCTACAGAGGCAAGTAAAATATGTCCTCTTGCCCTCTCAGAAGGATTCTAAGACAAGAAAAACAATCGAGAGGGAAATTACATACCTTGCCGATTTCGTTTACGAGAAAGGCTCTCAGACAATTGTAGAAGATGTCAAAGGAATGAAAACGGATGTCTACAAGATAAAGCGAAAGCTGATGCTTTATTTTCATGGAATCCAAATCAAAGAAGTTACAAATGAGGTGAAAACTTGGGCAGTTTAGAAAATAACGAGTCGATATCCAAAGAACAGTTGATGTTTGAGAAGTGCAAGGGCGATGTTAAGATACCGACATTCGATGCACTCAAGGTTCAGGAAAGACTTAAAAAAAGCGTGTTTAATCGTTTTCAATCGATAATGTCGGCATACAATCTGACTGGCATTAATTTTTATAAATTCCTCGGTCGAGGATATCAGCTTAACCTTCCGTATCTTACGATGCAGGACATAACATACGCTCTCAAGGTTACACCGTCATACCTTCTCTGTATTGACGATGTTAACAGGTTTGAGGAATACAGGGCAGGATATATATCACTTGGTGATATCTTGCACTACATATATGAAGAAAATATGATGTCTGATGTTGAGTTGGCTAAGGCACTTGAATGCTCGACAACATCACTTGGCAAAGTAAGACACGATGGTGTCCTTCCTGCAAGGAAATTCATCTATAACCTTGCAAAGCAGTTTAATCTTGATGTCAATAACCTTTACGGTTATTTCAAAAAAATAATTTTCAAAGGAGCAAAAAACAATGAAAAAAGGAATTAAAATCACAATCAAAAACGGACTCTACAAGGTAACATTGGCTAATGTCAACGGCAAAGAAATGATGCTTTCAATCGGCACTTTGTTGCAGAGCGTATATAACCACGCAAAACAAAACGGCGTTGAGGATAAATTTGAAAAAGGTATACGCCACATTGTGGATAATGTGTTTGAAAACTCATTCGCCAAAGATACGACCAACGGTAAAGATTCCAAAAGTTACGAAGCCTCTTTGAAAAGCAGAACGGATGAGTTAAAAAAACTTATTGACTTTGCAAGAGAAATCGGTGTCAAAAATGATGAATTGCTTTCGGCGGCAGAAAAGGCAACCGAAATTGTATCAGGCTATTTTGATGAAAATATGAGGGGGTAAAATCATTATGAAAGGTTATAAAGCATTCAACAAAGGTTTAATTTGTAGAGATAAACAATATGCAGAAAACACCGTATTTGAAGAAGAAAGTGCAGAAATTTGTAAAATCGGAATGCACTTTTGTAAAAACCCACTTGATACCCTTGATTATTACCCACTCATTGATAATAAAGGTAATATCACAGAGTTTGCGGAAGTTGAAGCACTTGACAATGCTAAAACGAATGATAACAAAAAATTTTGCACCAAAAAGTTAAAAATCGGTGCAAAATTAAATTTGTCACAGTTTATAAAGGCGAGCGTTGATGTCACTTATCAAAACATAAAATCTGAGGTTGATAAAAAATTACTGAAAGCAACCGCAGGTGGTGACTATGCCAAACTTGCAGGTGGTAACTGTGCCACACTTGCAGGTGGTGACTATGCCACACTTGCAGGTGGTTACAATGCCACACTTGCAGGTGGTTACAATGCCACACTTGCAGGTGGTTACAATGCCAAACTTGCAGGTGGTTACTATGCCAAACTTGCAGGTGGTAACTATGCCACACTTGCAGGTGGTTACAATGCCAAACTTGCAGGTGGTTACTATGCCAAACTTGCAGGTGGTAACTATGCCACACTTGCAGGTGGTGAAAACTCAGTAATTGTAGGAGATAACCACAGTATTGCTAAAGGGAAAAAAGGCGCTGTAATTGTACTGATTGAAAGGGATAATAATTGTAATATCATTGATTTCAAGGCTATACAGGTTGACGGAGAAAAAATCAAAGAAGATGTTTTATATAAACTTAAAAACGGTGAATTTGTTGAAGTAGGTGTGAAATGAAAAATTTTTTTAACCGAATGTCCGATACAACTGTTTATCGCTACGCAACAGGATTTACGATTGCTGTCTTATCAGCGTTAAAGTCAACACTTATGTGGGTTCTTGAGAGAGGCTCTCTGTTTCTCGGCATCACCGCTATTATAGCAGTGACTGCCATTGACAATCCTGCTTACAGATTTATCGTGCTGATAGCGTATGTTTTCATTGCACCGATTTATGCGTTTCTCTCACTTTGCAGAAAGGAGAATCGCAAAAATGAAAGCTAATTGGAAAGCACGCAACAAGCAGTACAATGACCGACAGAAAGGTGAAATCTTTGATGTTGGTATTGGCTACGGTCTTGAGTTAGCCTCGGTTGTACTCAATCATCATTTTGGATTCGGAGCGAAAAGATTGTATCAGCTTAATATTGAGGCTCTTCATTACATTTACAAGATGAAGGACGATGCAGAGCAGTACACCGAAGAATACAAGGATAATGTCGAGTATGGCTCAATTAAGATGCACAGAGAGTTTGAAAAAATTATGGCATTAAAATACAAAGGCATTGACTATGGCAAAAAGCTGAAAAATACAATCGACAGCGGAAGTTATTTGAATACAGAAATTGAGGTGGATTAAATGAGTAAAGAAGAGAAACCAATCTTGAACTTGCAGAAGGGTTGTCCGTTTTGTGGTAACACGGATTTAGTCTCAGGATATAACCCGACTCAGAACGAGGTAAAAATTGCTTGCAAGGGTTGTAATTATTTTATTACTTTCAAAGTAGCACCGCCTATGTATGTGCCATATTTAGCGGAGGCGGTATGGAATTCAAGAGCCGATGAGAAAAAGCCAACAGCGGAAAATACAGAATCAACAGCGGAGGCTATCTTATCAGAACTCAAGGATATTAAGTCATATGTAGCTGAACTGGCAGGATATAGTCTTGAAAAATGATAGACTCTGAAAAAATCAAAAAAGCGTTAGATGCAATGGATAACGCAGACCTGCAAAAAGAATATAACCCTATTGCAAGCCAAAAACATATGGAAATGATGTTGAAAACAGCAAGACCATATCTATACAGAAAATACAAGGAGTGGCAGAAAGAAAATGTCAAATAGAAGTTTGTTAGGTTGCTTAACAGCAATCGCATTAGTTGTTATCGCAGTTATTGCTGTTCCTGTGATAAATTTCAGCAATGACCACACATACACCGTAACAATCACCGATAAAGAGCGTGTGACAACACAGGTTGCCGAAGGTCAGACCGACAGCAAATATCTTATTTACGGTGAAGATGAGAACGGCAAAACTTATGTTTTCGAGGACACAGATACATTATTCAGAGGAAAATTCAATTCGTCTGATGTTTACGGTGCTTTAAAGGAGGGCGAAACCTACGAATTAACGGTTATCGGCTTTCGTGTCCACATCTTCAATTTGTATGAAAATATTATTGATTTTAAGGTGGTGAAATAATGTATCACGGCATCAAATACAAAGGCTTACGCTATAAGCTCTTTTCTTTCCGTTGGAAACGAAAAAATCGCAATTGGAAGGACTGTCCGAAAAAACGCAAGGCAATGAAAAAGGATTGGGAAAGGAAGATTAATAATGATTGATTGTTCAAAAACTAAAAACTATTTGAGCGCAAAAGCTCGAATGACGAAAAAGCATAAATTAAATGGTGGTGCATATCTGTGCGGACTTACTTGTGCTAAATGCCCTTTAAGTAGTTTAAATAATGGAACAACCGATAGTATGTCATGTTCGGACTTTGAGACATTCTATCCCGAAAAGGCAATCGAAGTTGTTCAGCGGTGGAGCGATGAGCATCCGCAAAAGACATTTCTTACGGAGTTCTTGAAGAATTATCCGAACGCTCCGCTTGTCGATGACGGAACACCTAAAGGTGTATATCTACGTGCGTTAGGACTGATGGACATAGATAATTGTGACGATAACTGCGTTAAATGCTGGAATCAGCCTATTAAGGACGGTGAAGAGTAATGGCGTTTCCCGAAAAGCTAAAAGCGTTAAGACTTGAAAATGGCTTAACGCAAGATGAATTGGGTGAAAAGCTCTACTTGAGCAGGTCAAGCATCTCAAGCTACGAAATTGGAAGAAATGAGCCTACCATCGAAACCATAATTGCTGTGTCAGAATTATTCAATGTCACAGCAGACGAATTGTTGAAATAAGGAGTGATATAGAATGAAATATTATTACAAATTGATTAACAATGAAACAAATGAAATAGAGAGCTATATAGAAAGTTCTGGATGTATAAGACCTGAAAACCTTTGTGATATACTTGGACTTAGCGAATATCACGCTGTAAGCTGTACAAAACAAGAATATGAGGAAGAGGCATATGATGAAAATACCTGAACTAAAAATCAAGCCCTGTCCGTTTTGCGGTTTTGGTGCAGAAGTGGTAAAGGTCACATATCCAACAGGTAGACAAGGTTATGAAATCAATTGTATGCACGAATACAAATGTTATTTATTTTGTGCGACCGAAACGGCATATTGGGATTCAGCAGAGGATGCCGTAAGAGCGTGGAATCAGCGTGAAGAAGGTGAGTAAAACAAAATGAAAAATATTAAAATCTTGACAGCAAACGATACAGTAAATGATTGCTTGAAGATTGAGCCAAACAAACACAGCGACACAGACTTAGCTTGGCTCACCGAATTAGCAGATAAGTTTCCTGCGGAAGAGTTACAGAAAATGTATGAATCAATTAACGCACGCAGAGAGAAAGATGATGCGGAGTTTTTTGTTGATAAGGCTGTTGAAAAGCAGATACCTATTTCCCCCTCAAATAAAGCCTATTGTCGCTCTTGCGGTTCTAAGCTTTCAGGAAGTGAAAATTTTTGTTCCAATTGCGGACAAAAGCTGAATTGGAAAGGAAAAGAATTTGATTTACTCTTCGACGATTTGACTGATGAATTGAACTTAATTGAAATCGAAACATCCGTTCCAAAGGTGCTGATTTATCCGAATCTTATCTATTTCAAGCAGTAGAGGTAAATATAATGGGTAATAGAAAATCTATATCAAAGCATACAAGACTTAAAGTATATCAAAAATATAATGGTCATTGTGCTTATTGTGGTTGTCAACTTGCATTAAAGGATATGCAAGTTGACCATATATACAGCGTGTATTGGTATAACGGTGCGAACGATATTGAAAATTATAATCCTGCTTGCAGAATGTGTAATTTTTACAAGTCAACAATGCCTATTGAAGATTTTAGAGAGCAGTTAGGAAAACTAACATCAAGACTTGAAAAGACTTTTATTTATCGTTTAGCGAAAAAATATGGGTTAATTCAAGAAGTTGAAAAGCCTGTGAAATTTTATTTTGAAAAGGAGAATGAGATTAAATGAAATCAGTAATGAAAATTAAACTTGATGACGGTGCAAAAATGCCTAAAAAGGCACACGCAACAGATGTTGGATATGACATTTTCTCGCCGATTGATGTAGTTGTACCTGCTCACAGAAGTGTATTTATTGATAGCGGAGTACACATTCAGATTCCGATTGATGTTGCAGGGGTTCTGATATCGAAGAGCGGATTGAATGTCAAGCACGGCATTACCTCAACAGGATTGATTGACCCCAATTACACAGGCTCTATCGGTGTTAAACTGTACAACAACAGCGGTACAGATTATCGTATCACCGCAGGGGATAAGATTACTCAGATAATGTTTATTCCATATATAACAGCCTTTTTCAAAGTAGAAGATACTCTGGATGAAACAGAAAGAGGCGATGGTGGCTTTGGCTCAACAGGTAAATAACTGCTGTTATAACTGCTCAGAGAGGTATCTGAGATGTCACAGTAATTGTGAAAAGTACAAAGCATTCAAAGAGGATGTACGGAAGAAAAATAATTACATATGGGAGCATATCGAATCACAGAATGCTCTTGCAAGCAGTATTATAAGTCGCAATCTAAGGAAAAATAAAAATCGCAGATAAAGCAAAAAGAGCATCTCATTTTGGAGATGCTCTTTTTGTTCTGCCATAGGAGGGTGAGAGTATTGCATTTATATCAAGAAGGTAGTTGTAGAAAGGCAGGACGGACAGCCTGTTAATTGTTGTTGTGTCACAATTGAAACACACTGAAAGATGGTGTAGTCGGATGCCCTGCCGAAGTCACGCAAACAAGTCATCGGACAACCTCTGTCCGTCCGAGTCATCAGACGATGACAAACAATGAATCACAACAGGAAAATGACTCCTGCTGATTTAATTATAGCATATCTGTTTCAAAAAGTATATGTTTGAAAGTTTATTTTTTGAGGTTAGTATTACAACCAAAAAAAGCACATAATGAAGTCACTCACAAGGTAACATAACGAAAGCGAAGTGATGAAATTGAACCCCGAAGTTATCGTGTCGCTTTTATCCCTCACAGGCACGGTTATTGGCTCTCTTTGCGGTGTGTTGGCAAGCAATCGTATGTCAAGCTACAGAATTTCAAAGCTTGAGGAAAAGGTTGAGAAGCACAACAATCTAATCGAGAGAACATACAGAATCGAACAGCACAACGCTGTTGTTGACGAGGAAATTAAGGTTGCCAATCATCGGATTGATGACCTCGAAAAAATCAGCGAAAGGAAAGATTGAAAATGAAAAAGATTTTTACCAAAGAATGGGCTAAGGCAACGGCTGTCAGAGCTATTAAGACTGTTGCTCAGACTGCTATTGCAACAATTGGTGTGTCTGCCGTTATGACAGATGTTAATTGGGTTGCAGTAGGCTCTGCAAGCCTTTTGGCAGGTGTGTTGTCGGTGCTCACATCGGTGGCAGGACTGCCCGAAGTATCAGAAAGCGAGGAATAATTATGACAAATGCAAATTTTATTGAGCTTGCAATCTCAGAGGTACGCAAGTATGTTTTAAATCACTTAGATAAGTCAGATGGTACACCTATTTTTGACATCTTTGTTGTGTGGTCATGTAAGACTTTGCAAAACCACAAATGCCTTATCAGCACAACATTACCCGATGGTATGTATTACGAATGCACCTACAACGGCGATAAGAACGAAATGTATCTTGACGCATATAAAAAGTTTGAAAACAAGAAAATCATTTGCGAAAGTGAGGAATAGTAATGAAAGTTACTGCTATTGATGTCAGCTACTGTCAAACAGGAGTTGACTACAACAAGGTTAAGAACAGCGGTATTGATGCTGTAATTATCCGTGCAGGATTCGGTAAAGAAACCTATCAGAAAGACTCTGAATTTGAAACACATTACAAGAACGCTAAGAAGGCAGGTCTTGCAGTCGGTGTATATTGGTATTCCTATGCCTATTCTGTTGCAGAGGCAAAGCAGGAGGCTAAGGTATGCCTTGCGTGCATCAAAGATAAAACGCTTGAATTACCTGTATATTATGACCTCGAGGAGAGCGGTCAGACAAGGCTCGGTATGTCTGCTCTGACAAACATTGCAATTGCTTTTTGTGATGCTATCAAATCAGGCGGTTACCGTGCAGGGGTGTACAGTAATCTCAATTGGCTCAACAATTATCTTGATTATAAAAAGCTCCGCAACAAGTACAGTATTTGGCTTGCTCAGTGGTCGAGTTCTCCAAGCAAGACTTGCGATATTTGGCAGAACGCAGACAACGGCAGAATCAACGGCATTAACGGCAATGTTGACACAGATGTTATTATCAACAACAACATAATCAAAAAATCAAGCACGGGAGATGAAGAAGAAATGATTAAATACGGTGAACACAATACGGCGATACTTGCGTTCAAGAAGCAGTTGATTACACTTTATAATATGAAAATCATCAAAACAAAGGTCGATAACTCAAACGGTTTCGGTGACGGCACTCTTAAAGCTGTAAAAGAGGCACAGAGAGCAGGTGAAATTACTGCTAATGGTATCGTTAATGAAAAAACAGTCAATGTGATTTATCATCTTATCAATGATTGCAATTGGGCTAAAGATAAGAAAATTGCAAATGCCAAAAAGGCACTTGGCTGATGTTAAATATTTCGCACCGTTGCAAATTTTATGTGGCGGTGCGGATATCATAAATGAAGAATTGGGGTGACGAAAACGGTAAATTTATATCAAGGCGATTGTCTTGAAGTGTTGAAAACTTTGCCCGATAACAGCGTTGACTTATTGATAGCAGATCCGCCATATAAGCTAAAAACAACGGGTGGCGGTAGCGTTAATAAGATTAAGAAATTAAACAAGTCTTTAGAGGGGGTTGAAAAAGCAAAAATAACTAATGGATATGACATTGAACTTTTTGCACAAGAATTTTTGCGTGTTATGAAAGAAATCAATGCTTATTTTTGGTGCAATAAAGCACAAATATATGATTATTTAAAATTTTATGTCGGACAACTTAAATGCAAATTTGATATTATTTGCTGGCACAAAACGAACGCTTTGCCCACCTATTCAAATAAATATTTAAGCGACACCGAATACTTACTTTATTTCAGAAAAGGAAAAGGTAAGTGCTTTCCCCACAGTTACGAGGATGCAAAAACATATTATTTAAGCGTTTCAAACCTAAAGGACAAAAAAATGTGGAAACATCCGACCATTAAACCTCGTTACATTACTGAAAAAATAATCCGAAACAGTTCAAAAGAAAATAACACTATTTTAGATCCGTTTATGGGAAGCGGAACAACAGGTGTTGCCTGCATAAATACAAACCGCAAATTTATCGGCATTGAACTTGACGAAAAGTATTACAAAATTGCTGAGGAAAGAATAAATTCAGCGATTAAACAAACTACATAACAAAATAACAAACACATAATTGCAAAAAAAAGCACTCGGCTGATTTTTGAAAAAGTATTGACTTTTTAAAAATTGTGATGTATCATAATATTGCGTAAGATTTTGTTTTTTGCTTACGCATAATTTTAGTTCTTTTTTTAAGCGGAAAAGGCTCAGTCAAAAGCTGAGTCTTTTCTGTTGTTTACGCACAAAAAGCTTGACTGCAAGCCTAAAAAGTAGTATTATATAAGTGCGGAAGTTTGTTTTTTTAATTTCTACTGTGGTAGATTAGTTTTTTATCCTTTCTTCCGTATAGATGACCTCGTTTATGTCATAGTGTGCGAGGTCATCTTGCCTGACTATCAACACGCACTTTTTGCGTGCTGTTTTTTAAATTGTCTTCATAATTTCCTATATTTTTTTATTTTACTATGCAGGAAAGGCACACCGTTTATGGTGTGCCTTTTTTGTTTTCTTTTATGACTTTTCTGCGATTTGCAGAAGTTTTTCAATAACTAACTTTTCAACATAAATCGGTGGGTTATGTTTTCCCGACTCCCAATCTTGTACAGTACGATACGGAATAAGTAACAAATCCGTCATTGCTCGCTGTGTCAATCCTGCCTTAATGCGTGCCTCTTTAATTGTCATAAGTTTTCTCCTTTTTGTTTTTTTATTTTGCGTGCCTATCGGGATTGTGACCGTCTGACCGTCCGCATTACCCGACCCGAAGGTCGGTCACTCTGCGATTTATTTAGAATTAATATAGCCACATTTCAAATTACTACAAATTCAAACCGCTTTGCTATTACTTACTCTGCTCTCTTTCTTTTTTATAACTCAACCATAAATGAATAAGATTTTTTCAAAATTTCATTACATACATATATGAAATCCTCTAAACTTAAATTACTACTATGTTTAATAATATCTGTTGCTATTTCCACAATATCATCACTTGTAATATCTTCTTTTTTTGTCTTAGCAAGCATATTGCTATATTCTTCATTGTTGCCATTTGTGTACCACGCTCTTTCGATGCATAAAGCTCTTAATGCGTCGCTTGTTAATCTTCTAACAACTTTATAACCGTATTTCATTTTATTACCTCTTTCTTTCTGCCCGTCCTGCCGATAGCACAGCGATTAGATGTTATGCCAAGAGTGATTGTTTTTGTGTGATTTTCTCACTTCCGAAGAGTTCACGGATTTCATCAAGACTGAATGTTTTTTTACTCTTTTTCTTGTAATCTTCGTTGTGATAATACCATGCTGTTTTCTTCTTGGAAAATCTGAATTTAAGGGCTTTCAGCTGTTCACGGCAATTGTATGTATTTCCTGTTACCCAAACCCAATTACCGCAGATTTCAATTTCAATTCCTTGCAATTTAACAAGCTCATTGATGATTTTTTTGAATTCTTCTGGAGTTTCTTTCACTTCTTCGGAAGTTTCGTACACTTTGCCGTCTGCGGTTGATTTTGCATTTTTGAGAACTGCGAAGAGTTTGTCATATTCAGCATTAATCTCTTGCATTTCTTCTGTTCTTCCACCGCAATCGGGATGATGAGCCATCGCAAGTTTTTTGTACTGCTTTTTGAGTTCTTCAAGTGTTTTTGGATTGCTAAACCATTTTGTGTTTGTCATAGTGTTTTCTCCTTTTGTTTTTGGAGGTTTCCCTCTGTTGTGACTTTATAATAACACGAATTTCGTGCCTTGTCAATAGTTTTTTTGAATTTTTTGAAAAATATTTTTTCGCTGTCCGTTCGCTGACTGTTCGCCGTGTGCGGTTAGCGAATTTTTTTTTGCTTATATAGTATTTAATTTAAACATTATAGTGCAAAAGAGGTGTGACAATGTCATCAAATAAATATCCGTGGGACGAGATTGAACAAGAATATATAAACGGCTTGGAGCAGTTTGAAATCCGCAAAAAATATGGTATGGCAGAGTCAACCCTGCGTAGGCATATAGACGAGTACGGTCTGCGTGAGAAAAGACAAAAAATGACACAAAATGTCTACAAAAAAGCTACAGAACGGATTGAAAAACAAAAAGTCAACAAAATGACAAAGCTTATTAAAGCCTCGGACAAGATGGATGATTTAATCCTTGATTTTTTGAGACGAGAGGGCGATGAGTCAAACGGCTATGATGTTATCCCACCGATGCAGACTAAAGACCTACAGAGCCTATCAAGAGCGTTGAAAGATGCTGTAGAGGTCAAACAGAGTCTACACGGCATTATCGGAAGGCTTGAGGCTGAACGGCTTGCCATTGAGCGTGAACGGCTCGCCCTTGAGCGTGAGAGACTCAAAGCACAGCAGGACAAGGACAACATAGAGCCGACTATATTTGCTCTTTCAGATGAGGCAGAGAGGTACGCAGAATGACAAAGATTAACTATTTAGGTGTACCGAATGACAAGCAAAGACAATTTTTGCTTGCAAAGCAGAAATATGTTGCGTATGGCGGTGCAAGAGGCGGAGGAAAGTCCTTTGCCGTCCGACTCAAAGCTAAATTATTGTGTGCGAGGTACGCAGGAATTAAGATACTTATAGTCCGCAGAACATATCCCGAATTGCTCAACAATCACATTAACACACTAAGAGCAGAACTGGCAGGAATTGCGAGATACAACACACAGGACAAGATTTTTACATTTCCGAACGGCTCAACGATAAAATTCGGCTATTGCAAGAATGACGCTGACCTGCAACAGTATCAAGGTGCTGAATTTGATGTAATCTTCATTGATGAGGCTTGCTTGCTCTCGGAACACCAAATCAAAGCTATTACAGCTTGTTTGCGAGGTGTAAACAATTACCCGAAAAGAATTTATTACACTCTGAATCCAGGGGGACAGAGTCACGGTTACTTCAAACGATTGTTTATTGACCGCAAATTTGGTCAGTATGAACAAGCTGATGATTACTGCTTTATTCAGTCGCTTGTGACGGATAATAAGGCTCTTATGGAGAGTCAGCCTGAATACATTCAACAGCTTGAGGCATTGCCCCCAAAACTCCGTGATGCTTGGCTCTACGGCAGATGGGATGTCTTCGAGGGTATGTTCTTTGAGGACTTTAGGACTGAGGTTGATGTTGCAGAGGCACACAAACTTGGTCTTTCTCCTGAGGATGCTCTCAAATATGGTCGATACACAAATGTGATAGAGCCGTTTGACATACCGCAGGAATGGCGAGTATATCGAGCATATGACTTTGGTTACGGTAAACCGTTCGCAATGCTGTACATAGCTGTAGACTATGACGGACGAGCGTATGTTATTGATGAATATTACGGATGTACAGCGACACCGAATGAAGGTGTCAAGTGGCAACCATATAAGCAATTTGAAATGCTGTCTGAATATGAACATACACAGCCACAGCTTGCAGGTCGGGATATTCAAGGAGTGGCAGACCCAGCAATTTGGGACGGCTCACGAGGCGAGTCAGTCAACGATGTAGCTGAAAAATACGGCATTTACTTTGATAAAGGACAGAATGACCGTATTGCAGGTTGGATGCAGATGCATTATCGTTTTGCATTTGATGAAGTCGGCAAGCCGATGCTCTATGTGTTCAGCAACTGCAAGCACACGATAAGGACTCTGCCTTTGCTTATGTTTGATGAAACAAAAAAAGAGGACTTGGACACAAGTCAAGAAGACCACATTGCTGATGCGTTGCGATATTGGTGTATGTCAAGACCGATAGCTCCTGCACGCAAGATTGAGCCAAAAACACCACAGCCAAATCCGCTGTCGGAAGATAACGAAAGGAAGAATTACTTATGGCATTAAGACGAAAAAAAAGACGAGAAGAAAAGGAACGCAGACAAGCAGAACAGCAGACAGAACTGCAGAGAACGCAGTCTGCTCCCGATAACCGCATCTTATGGACTCAGGACGAACGGAATCAGCTTGAACATATGCAGAATGGCTCAGAAATGCCACAGGATAGCACAACAACAGAACAGACAACACAGATGTTGTCTGATGACAACGCACCTACACAAGGCATTGTAGGCGGTGATACAACAGAGGCGAAAGCCGTGTTGAACCCTGTTGTAACTGAGCGTACAGTCTTACAGGCATATGACCGATTAATGCGGTACAAGACCTACAAGACAAGCCTTGACAGGCGAATTAAAGCGAATGAGGATTATTGGAAACTCCGTCAATGGGATTACTATGACCACAATGGCAACAAGAAAAAAGGTGACAACGAGGTCGCAACAGCTTGGCTGTGGAACTGTATTGCATCAAAGCACGCTGACTTGATGGACGGTTATCCTGAATCAAACATCAGACCTAAGCGTGAAGATGATGTGGAAGAGGCTGAAAAGCTTAAGAGTATTCTCCCTGTTATCTTCGAGGAAAACGATTACGAAAACACTTACTCAGAACTTGCCAACTACATACTTAAACAGGGAGTTTGTTGTGCAGGAGTCTTTTGGGACGGAACTAAACACGATGGACTCGGTGACATATCGGTTGAAAAGATTGACATACTCAATCTGTTTTGGGAGAGCGGTGTGACCGATATACAGGATAGTAAAGAAGTATTTCATACTTCACTTGTGGATAATGAATCGCTTGTTAAGCAATATCCACAGCTTGAAGGCAAGCTCAACAGCCACAAGGTTATATCAGACCAATATCGTACAGATGATGCTATCGACACAGACGGTAAGACAACCGTTGTAGATTGGTTCTACAAGCTGTCTGACAGCAACGGTAATCAGGTCTTGCATTACTGCAAGTTTATAGAGGGTACTGTACTCTTTGCAACCGAAAACGATGCAGAAAATTATCCAAACGGTTGGTATGACCACGGACTCTATCCCTTTGTAGTTACACCGTTATTCCCTGTTGAGGGCAGTATTGCAGGATACGGATATACGGATATCGGCAGAGGTGACCAACACGCTATTGATGTATTGACACAGGCTATGCTTACTAATGCGAGAGTAACAAGCAAGCCGAGATACTTCATCAAGACCAACGGAGCGGTCAACGAGGCTGAATTTGCTGATTGGAGCAAAGACTTTGTACACACAACAAGCAGTCTTAACAATGACTCAATTCTGCCGATTACAACCTCGCCAGTCCCAACCTTCGTTGTGAATATGAGGGAAAACCTCATAGCTGAGATGAAGGAAACACTCGGTAACCGTGATGTGAACAATGGCGGTAGCACTTCGGGAGTCACCGCCGCATCGGCTATTGCGACAATGCAGGAGCAGAGCGGTAAGATGAGCCGTACTCATAACAAGATTATGTACACGATGCACCGCAAGATTACGAATATGGTCATTGAATTAATCCGTCAGTTTTATGATGTACTCAGAGAATACCGTATTACAGGCAAATACGGACAAGAAAAATTCGTGCAGTACAACAACGCAGGACTCAAGCCACAGAAACAGCCGAGCATTCTCGGCAGAGATATGGGACTCAGACTGCCTTGCTTTGATATAGAAGTAACCGCACAGAAAGCCTCACCATACACGAAAATGGAACAGAACGAGCTTGCGATACAGTTGTACAACCTCGGTGTGTTCTCTCCTCAGAATGTCGATATGTCGCTTATGCTGTTACAGACAATGGATTTTGCACACAAGGATGAAATCATACAGATGATAATGCAAAACGGCACAATGTTTGATAAGTATCAGCAGTTACAGAAGATTGCGTTCAACCTTGCACAGCAGGTAGATATGCAGAATGGCACGCAGATGGCTGAACAGCTTGCACAGGCGATTCTCGTTGAAAATGGAAACAATTCCGAAGAACCGAGCGGTAACCTCTCTGTTGATGGCATTACAGAAGACGATACATCCGAAAGGTCATTTATGACGAATGCAAGGGAAAAAGCACAGGCATCAACTCAGGTTAATCAGTAGTAAGGAGAATTCTATATGCTCAAAGTTAAAGTCGATATTAAGAATTACACCGTAACAATGAGAGGTCACGCAGATTTTGCTGAAAACGGCAAGGATATCATATGTGCAGGGGCATCAACGCTCTTGTACACACTTGCAAACACGCTTGAAGAATTCCGCACAGCTATGACAGAATCACCGTCATTCACTATCAGCGGTGAGGGCGAGAAACAGCGTGTTACATACAGATGCAAGCCTAATGAGGAATACGAGACTAATGTGCAGTTAGTCTTTATGACCGTTGCAACAGGCTTTAATCTGCTTGCCGAAAACTATCCCGATAACATTAAGCTGACCGTTATCTAACTCTCTCCCCAAGTTTCTAAGCACCCGATTATGGGTGCTTTTTTTATGTCCAAAATAACATTTTGCTGATGACCGCAAAATGTTCAATTCGTAAAAATGGGTGTTTTTTACGAATTGCAAAATTTTTTATCGTTTTGAAATTGATGGTTTGAGGTGTTTAGTCTTGCAATGCTAAATTGTGAACATAGGCTCGTGACCTTAACCACAGACTTTTTATGGAAGGAGATAGCAATGAATAAGACTATCTCAACAGCCGTTGTTACTGAACTTATGTTCCGTTGTTTCAACATTCAGCTTTTTGCTGACGGTGGCGGTGGTGCATCTGCAGGTGCATCCGCAGGAGCAGGAACAGGTGAAGGCTCAACAGGCTTAGCAGGAGAAACAACAAGCACATCGTTCCCTGCCGATGGCAAAGGCTCTGCACCGAAGATTGTTTACGGTAAGCAGAGTACAAGCAACACCGAAGTCGGTGCTGTTCCCGAAGAAAAGCCGAAAATGACTTTTGCTGAACTCGTCAAGTCTGACGAGTGGAAAGACGATGCCCAGAAGTATATGGACAAAGCTTTCTCGAAGAGATTCAAAGAGCAGGAGTCGCTCAAGGCTGAGAATGCAAGAATGCGTGACATCCTCAACATAGCTAATGTCAGATACGGTCTTGATTCCGCATCAGACAGTTTTCTCGATGACCTCAGCAACAGCATTCAGAATGACACAAAACTGTATGAAGATGAGGCACTTGAGGCAGGATTGCCTGTTGAAGAGTATGTCAAAGTCAAGAAAGCAGAGAGAATTCTTGAGAACAATAAGCGTGAACAGGCAGACAGAGAAAGACAGATATTTATCGACAATCATTGCAGAAACCTTGTGAGTCAGTCGGATGCAATGAAAGAGCAGTTTCCTTCTTTCGACCTTGAAACAGAGATGAGTAATCCTCAGTTTCGTAAGCTCGTTGACCCGCAGGAATTAGGCGGTATCGGTCTTTCAGTAGACAACGCTTACCGTGTGATTCATTACAAGGACATTCTCAACGCTACAGTAAACAATGCGGTCAATCAGACAGCTATCAATACTGCAAATGCAGTCAAAGCTAACAAAGAAAGACCAAGGGAAAACGGTATGAATCACCGTGCATCCGTCATTGTGAAGGATGACCCGTCACAGTTTACTCTTGATGATTTCAAACGCATCAAGGAACAGTTTATTAGGACTGGTGTTGCTCCAAAATTCTAACTTTAAAGGAGCATTATTATGTCTAATATTATGTACAATCTTATTCTCCAGCTTTTTGCTGATGAAACAACCTTAAACGCAAACAAAACATCCGCAAGTGGAATGTCCCCGACAATGAAGACATTCTACGATACTTCCCTTCTCGAAAACGCAAGAGCAGAACTTATCTTCAATCAGTTCGGTGACAAGCAGAAGATTCACGGCAATAAGTGCGAATGGCGTAAATTCAACACATTCCCGAAAGCTCTTATCCCGATTACCGAAGGTGTTACACCGACAGGACAGGCTTTCGGCATGACGAAGATTGAAGGTACAACATCACAGCACGGCGATTACACCACAATCACAGACAGACTTGAGTACGAGGCATATGACCCGATTATTCAGGGCTGTACAGAAGAGATGGGTGCATCGGCAGGTGCGACTATGGACACTCTCACAAGAAATGTCCTTATTGCAGGTAACTCTGTTATGTACTGTCCGAAGAAGGACGGCACAGTAATCTCAACAAGAGATACACTCACAGCAGATTGTGTTCTCACTCCTGCTGTTGTAAAAAAGGCTGTTACTTGGCTCAAGAAGAACAAAGCACCGAAGATTAACGGAAGCTATGTATGTCTTATCCATCCCTCGGTCGCTCATGACCTTACAGAGTCTGACGAGTGGAAAGAGTACCACAAGTACAATGACACAGCACCTATCTTCAAGGGCGAGATTGGCGAACTTCACGGTTGCCGTTTCGTTGAATCAACGGAGTGCAAGATTCACGCACACAACAAACTCGGCATCGCTACATATGACACACTTTTCCTCGGTGCAAAGGCTTTCGGCATCATTGAACCCGAAAACGAGTCAATGCATATGATTATTAAGGACAAGTCGGAAATCGGCGGTCCTCTTGAACTTTACAGCACAGTAGGCTACAAATTCAGCCACGGTGCTAAGATTCTTTATGAGGAGAGAATCCTCCGTGTCGAGTCAGGTTCTTCTTACTCATCTGTCGATGAAGAAAATTGATAAGGAGATTATCTTATATGGCTACAAATTCAAATAAGAATGCAGGTCTTACAGGCAAGAAAGTTACTGTTATTCTTCCTCGTGACCCTCAGATTGAGGGTGACGGAGCAGAACAGGAATTCTTCTCGGTCAACGGTCACAATATTTTGGTGCAGACCGATGTACCTGTTGAGGTGGATGAAATCTTTGCTGAGGTTATCAATAACAAAGCAAAGGCTCGCACTCAGGCGAGGGAATTCATTAAGAAAATGGCATTCAAAGACAGCAAGCCGATGGCTTGATTATGAAGATTAAGAGGCGGTTTTTCCGCCTCTTTTTTGTTTTTAAGGAGATGAAAATATGGACTACATTACAATAGCTGATGCAATTGATATGATTGATGCAACAGTACCGAACAACCGCACAGAAGACGAAAAGATTGCTTGGCTTGACTCTCTCGACAGAATGGTTAAGAACGAAGTCTTTGATACGCACGAAGGCTACGAGGATACAGACTTCATCGGATATGACGAGAACACATCACGCAATCAGCCGTTACTGATTCCAAAACCGTATGCAGTAGAAATTTACAAGACATTTCTTGAACTTCAAATACACCTCGTCAACAAGGAATATGACAGATACAACGCATCCTCAGCACAGTACAGCAACCATTATGATTCTTTCGTCAATTGGTGGCATTGCAACCATATGCCGAAAGAGATTGCTCATATAACATTTTAGGCGGTGATATTATGGCTTTTAATTTTCCACAGCTTGATTCATCCTCTGCACAGCGAGAGTATCAAGAGCAGTTTGCAGGATATAACCACAACATCCGCATCGGTGACACGGAGTTTTATGATATGCAGAATATGACAGGCAATTACTATCCTGTGTTGTCACCGAGAGATAAAAGAGGTATTGTTCAACAGTTTACCAAACCAAAATGTATGGCAAGCCGTGATAACCTCTGCTACATTGACGGTATGTATTTATACATTGACGGTGAAAAGGTTGACCATATTATTTTGACGGACACAGATAAAACAATGGTATCAATGGGTGCATACCTTGTTATTTTTCCTGACAAGGTCTTCATTAATACGGAAGATACATCCGACTGGGGATATCTTGATAACACTATTGAAATAGCAACAGAGGTCAACAATGTTGTGTTTACAATGTGTACGCAAGATGGCACTAAGTATCAGTACCAAAATCCCAAAGACGAAAACTATGTCTATGTAGGTAATGAGTCACCTAATGTCGGTGAGAAGGAAACAGTCGCAAACGGTTACAAATGGCTTGATACAAGCGGTGACACGCACTACTTGAAGGTATGGAACTCAAACACACGGATGTGGTCATCTCTATCAACAACCTATGTGCGTATTGAGTCAACAGGCATTGGTAAAGGTTTCAAGGAAGGTGATGCCGTAACAATCAGCGGTTGTGACTCCTCTTCCTCTTCGGGTAGCGATAAAATCAAAGAACAGATTGATGCTCTTAACACTTCAATGCTCATCAAGTCTATTGATGAAAAGGAAAACTGGATTGTAGTTACTGCAATACTTGATAATGTTGTCACTCAGTCTACAGGTACAGTCAAGCTTGAGCGTGTTGCCCCGATTATGGATTTCGTTATCGAATCAAACAACCGTCTGTGGGGATGCCGTTACGGTCTTAACAACAAGGGCAAAATTGTCAATGAAATCTATGCTTGCAAGCAGGGCGATTTCAAGAACTGGTTCGTATATGCAGGTATATCAACAGACTCATATGCCGTTTCTGTTGGCTCTGACGGTGTGTGGACAGGTGCAATTGCTTACGGTAATTATTTACTATTCTTCAAAGAAAATTGCATACACAAGGTTTACGGCTCAATGCCGAGCAATTATCAGGTAATTGAGCAAAAAGTAAGAGGTGTTCAGAAAGGTTCCTCGAAGAGCCTTTGCATACTTAACGAAACTCTGTTCTATAAATCCGCAACAGATGTCTGTTACTATGACGGTTCATTACCGACAAGCATATCAAATCCTCTCGGTGCGGTTAGCTATAGCAACGCTGTCAGCGGTAGTATTGGAAATAGATATTATATCTGTATGCAGGACACAAGCGGTGTATGGACTCTCTTCGTTTATGATATCACTACTGGAATGTGGCACAAGGAAGATAACATTCACATCAAAGAATTCTGCAAGGTTAAAACAGACCTTTACTTCATCGATGCCGACAGTTATCAGCTTATGACCACAACAGGCAGAGGCACGGCAGAAGATGACTTTGAATGGTATGCAGAAACAGGCTCTATAGGCTATTCTTACTCAGATAACAAGTATGTAGGCAGAATGTTACTCAGAGTACAAAAAACGATTACAAGCCAAATTAGAGTGCGTATTCGCTACGATGACTCAGAACATTGGGAAACAGTTTCATCGATTGGCGGTCACGGCACGAAATCGTATAGCATACCTGTCCTACCTCGCAGATGTGACCACTTTGCAATTCGTATTGAAGGCAAAGGTACTTGCAAAATTTATTCGATTTCAAAGGTATTGGAGATTGGAAGTGATGTATAGTGAATTTTATTGATTTGCCAAATATTGGCAACGGTACAGCCGAGGAACAGCTTGCACAAATACGCAGTTACATATACCGTAACAATGAACAGTTAAACGCAACGCTTGCCAACCTCTCAGTAGATAAGATGTGGGAGCAGACAGCATCGGCTCTGTCTGCATCCAATGGCGATGTTATTGAAGTTAACAAAGACCTTATGAGCCGTTATGCTACCATCCGTGACCTTGTAATTAAGACAGCAGATGTAGTGATACAGTCAGACGAAAAATTCACTTCGCAGATGAACGGTAATTATGTTGCAATCTCTGACTTCGGCAAATATCTTCGTGACACAACGCTCGACATTTCAGGCAGTAGTGTAGGAATTGAATATTTATACAATTATGCATCACAGCTCGAAACAGACCTTGATAATTACAAAGTCAATCAGACCTCTTATATCAAGCAAGGCTTGCTTGATGAAAGCGGAGCAAGTCCGATATACGGTGTTGAAGTCGGTTTGCTCTCGGATTCTTTCAAGTACAACGGCAAGGTTATCGATACACGGTCGAATCTCAAAACAAGAATTACACCAACTGAGATGTCTTGGTGGGCAGAAAACAAAAAACTTTTTTATCTTGATAAAGACTCAGTATATTTCCCTTATGCAAAAATAACTGGCGGTAGTATCAATATCGGTAACGGTACATTTACTGTTGACAGTTTCGGAAATGTCAACGCAACATCAGGTACAATTGGTGGATTGGATATTACTGCTCTTACAGATATGGCTATGGGCATTGATATCCGACCTAATGCTACACTTGTCCGAAAGACAGCTACAGAAGGATACAGCGTACCGAATATTTCTGTAACGCTATCGTCAAGGAATGTTGAAGTGGCATCAACAAAATGGTATATCTCGTCAGACGGTGAAGTGTGGACACAATACACTCAAACTGCAATGAAAACAAATATGATAATCTCTTCTGCAACAGCTTTCAAGAATTCATCTGTTCTGTATGTTAAAGCCAAATCAAAAGACTCAGCGGATAAAACATACATAGCTGTTTGTTCAATCGGGTGTGTATCGGATGGAGAGGACGGTACTTCTGTTAAAATTCTCGGCACAGCATATAAAAAGAATGAAGATTATCAAATTGGCATTCCTTATGACTTGTATTTTGACTCTGATTGTACAAGTATCATTAACAACAGTACAACAACGCTTAACAACGGTGATTCATACATTGTCAAAGGCTATTTGTTTGTGTGGAACAATAAAAAAGGTGCTTTTGTTTGCACAGGTGAAATCAAAGGTAAAGACGGTAAAGATGGCACAGATGCACAGGCTTATGAAATCTATACTGATGTATCATCGGTCAATAAGAACATTCTCGGTACATCTTGCACACCGTCAACAATAAACATTGAGTTTCGTCAAAACTCAGGCGGTAATACACAGCTTGTAACTGCAAGTGAGATAAGAGTATGGAGAATGAACGGCAACAAATCTGTATTTTACAAGTCACAGAAAAATACAAATAATTTCATTCTTTCGCTGTCGGGAGAATTCAACGCATATATAGCAACTTGCACGGCTATCAAAATTGAAGTCGGTTACAATAACAAAGTCTACACAAAGACAATTCCGTTGATTGTATCGGCAGAAGAAATCAAAGCTTGGGCAAAAGTAGAAAACGGTCAGACGGTTATTGACGGTGCGAAAATCTACACAGGCTCTATCACAGCTGAGAAGATAGATATAGCATACCGCAACACACTCGCAACAGGTGAACAGCTTACAACGGCAATCTCCAATGTTAATGACTCGATTTCAGCTTGGGCAAGTAAAATTGACTCCAATACAACGGATATTGCGAACTTAACGGTTAAATCAAACGAAATCTCATCAACTGTTACGCAGAAAACAAGTACAAGCACTATCCAAAGTATTATTCGGCAATCGGCAAATGCGGTTGAATTTGCTTGGAGCGAATCAAAACTTGGCAATGTTATTAAGCTTGAAAACGGTGATATTAACTTTTATTATTTTGGTAAAAAAATGTCGAGTGTTTCAAAATACGGACAGTCTTTTTGGCGAGATAATCTTTCGATTGGTTACATTGGTGCTACTGCATGGAAAACTGCACCATCAATTAAAGGACTTGCGATTAACCTTGATAAAGCTAACGGAAAATTTATTTCTTTCGGTTACGAAAGAGGGGATGCTTATGAAGCACAATTAGCGTTTGCTGAAAACAACGCAATCGGAAACGATAACGAAGGTGTATTTTGCTACGCTGATTTTTTTGGCGGTAACACATTCAACAGCGGTTGGAGTACAATACGCAGATTCTGGCTTAGAGATGTTTCTGTTGAAATGGGATTGCGTACCAAAGACAATCGAAACGGTCAGCTATACAACACGGTTACAGCAGATATACCGTATATCCGAACAATAAAATCAGGGAGTAACGGCTCAATTACTTGGACATATAGCACACTCAAGGTAGTTAATGGGTTGATTACAAGCTATTAAAAAAGGAGAATTTCTATGGACAAAAACATCACAAAAACAGCAGAAGAAATCACAACAAACACACCACCGACAGCACCTGAGTCAGTATTGATTATGGATTTGCGAAACAAATTATATCAGCTTGCTAACTATCCTAATCTTTCACCGACAATTATCGAAATGGCTTTCGGCGAAGTGTACAAGTCTGTGCAGAACAAGGCATTAACAACTGTACAGACAGAGTATGAGAATTACCGCAAGCGAGTCGATGAATTTGAAAAGGAACAGAACCCGAAAGGAGATTAAAGCATATGGCATATGTATATCAGAAATACAATCAGTCGGCAAATGCAACGAATTATCAGAACCGACAGGATGATGCAACAAACCGATATAACGATTTTGCTCAGACAGGCTACACAACAGGGGCAGGTGGTTTCGGTGGTCAGATAAATTCTGCACAGGCTAAACTTAATCAGTTATACGGTAACAACAATCTCTCACAGCAGTTTAAATACGGCAATCAGGGAGCATACAACAAGGCGATGAACGCTGTTGCCAACCGTAAACCCTTTTCCTATGACCTCTCAAATGATACGCTTTTTCAACAGGCAAAAGAGCAGTATCAGAATATGGGCAAGGTCGCAATGGCTGATACAGTAGGTCAGGCATCTGCAATGACAGGCGGTTACGGCAACAGTTACGCAACAACTGCAGGCTCGCAGGCTTATCAAGGCTATCTGCAACAGCTTAACAATGACATCGGTAATTATTACAGTATGGCATTAAGCGGTTTCAATGCCGAAACAGATAGACTTAATAACATTTACAATATGTACGCTCAGGACAGAAGTCAACAACAGAATGAGTGGTCTAACAACTGGAATGTATATAACAGTCTGTACGGCTTGTATCAGAGTGAACTGCAGAACGCACAGAGTAATGACCTCAACGCTTGGGGTCAAAAAGGTACAAACCTTTACAACTCCGCCAATCTTGCGACAAATCAGTACGGTACTGCATCAAGCAATGACATCGACACTTGGAAACAGGGTGAAACATTGCGTGCTGAACAGGCACAACAGGAAGAAACCGAAAGAGCAAACCGTATTGAAGAGGCATACAAGAATGCACAGCTTGCCGAACAAATCAGAGCAAACAAAGCCGAGGAGGCTTACAGACAGTCTGCACTTGCTGAAACAATTCGCAACAACAGGGCTACCGAAAAAATCAATTCATACAAAGCACAAAATTCCTCTTCTTCCAAAAACAAAAACAGCGGTGAAAACTGGTACAATGTCAATGCGAAAGCAACGAGAACAGGCACAACTTCAAACCTTATCAGCGAAATTGACAACAAAGCCAGAAGCTTGCAATACTCCAAATACTCAGGTGACTACACAAAAGCCATTAACGATATTCTTCCAAAATATCTTAATAATGCTTTCGCTAATCATACATTGTCAAGCGGTGAAATCAACTATCTTTCGAGCTACTACGGTGCATCTGACATCGGCAAAGCGTATAAGCGAGCACATAAAACATCAAGCTCAAAAAAATAAGGAGAAAATCTATGAATTACCTCGATTACCTTAAAAAGAAAAAAGATGAAAATGATAATTCCCAGTCGAACACCACGACTGGGAATACCTCTAACTCTAACAATAAAAGCGATAGTTTGCTTGATGCGATTAACGGCAAAAACGGTAACAACGATTATCTTGATTATCTCAACAGTCAGCCTGTACTTGGTCAGGAAGAAGAAGAAACACAGGCATTACACGATATGGGCAATGACGAGGATGTGTTGTCAAGATGGTATGACTCTGCAAGCAATGCAACATCTAAGGCTTATTATGAGAATCAAAACACAACTTTTGATTCTTTAAAAAACAGGGCTGATACAATCTCAAAGTATTATCAAACAGCCGATGCTCTCAAAGGCTCTGCAAAACAGTTTTATGATAAATACGGCTATACTGATGACTCATCAGATATGCAGAGTGCTATCTCTGACCTTAACATTGCAGAAGACAATTTCAAAACTAACGCAAAAGAAATTCAAAATGCAATGTCAGATTTTGACACAGAACAGGAATACAAATCTGCTGTTGCACAGGCAGAAGAAGATGCCAAAACCTCTGATGATTTACAGAATGAATATGACAAGAAGAAAGCCGAGTATGATAGCACTTGGGGCGATTTCAACAAGGAATATGCCGAAATTGGCGGTAGTTATAATAACAATCCCTTCACTACGCAGGGCAAAAACGCAAACAAGAAATTGCAGGAACGCACCAACCAAAGAACCGAACTCGATAACCTACAGAGAAAAATCGACCAAAAAAAGGAACTTGAAAACGAAAAGAAATACTATACTGATTTTCGCAAGCAAAATCCCGAAGTGGCAAAAACTCTTGATGCTTATTATGATATGCAGTCATATGAAGAGAAACACTCCAAAGATGCATTGGATACATATGACAGAGAAGAATTAAAAGAGAAACTCAAAAAAGGTAAACTGCCGACAGATTCCTTATATACCGATGAAGAGAAAAAAGCTATCGAAACTAACTTTAATTCGCTTAAAACTCTCGATGGTTGGAATGTTGACCAAATTTATAAATACTACAAACGGGCAAAAGACAGAGAAAAAGCCGAGAAAGAAAATGAAAATATTAAAGATTTCGCTGATAAGCACCCGATTGCAAGTACGGCTATAAGTACGCTTAATATGATTCCGTCAGCTTTTGAAACCGCACCAAAACAAGTCGCATCAATTATTGATAAATGGACAGGCGGTGACGGATATTATAATCCTGAGGAATCTGCCGTGTACCAAAACAATTTATTGCAACAAGAAGTCGCAAGTAATATAGATAATCCGTTAGGAAGATTGGCTTACCAACAGGGAGTCAGCCTTGTTGATAACGCTATTCGTATGGGTATTGCATATGCAAATCCTGCTGTCGGATTATCTATGATGGGTGCGGAGGCAGCGACACAGGGATTTAATGATACTGTTGAAAATGGTGGCTCAGTAGAGCAGGCTCTTGCCACAGGTCTTGCTTACGCAGGTGTCGAGGTGCTTACCGAAGGTGTATCACTTGGTAAACTAAAAGCTTTTAAAAATGGCGGCGTAAAGGAATTCAAGAGCATTTTAAAGAATGCAGGAAAGCAGATTTTGACCGAGGCATCGGAAGAAGTATCTGCAACGCTCCTTGATAGTGTAGCAGATGAAATCATTAACGGTAGCTTATCTCAGCTCGAGACAGAGTATGACAGATACATTGACAGCGGTATGTCTGAAACTGAGGCAGGACAGGCAGTAATGCTGAATTACGGTGGTCAGATTATACAGGATGCAATTGGCGGTGCATTAATGGGTGGAATTTCGGGTACTGCTGTCAATACATCTCAGTATAGAAGAAATATTAAGGCAGGAAAATCTATATCCTCTCTTGATAACATAGACACAGTTAAGAATCTTGCCAAGCATTATGGTCTTAATGACAGCGTTACCGATTATGAAAGTAATCCGACTGATGCAAGACTCGGAGCTTTGCAGAGCGAGGCATATGAAAAAGTAACAGAAAGTATGCCATCCGAAAAGGAATTTAAAAGAGTCATTAAAAAAGCAAACCTTGCATCGGATGAAAAGGTTGTTGCAAATAAACTTACAAACGGCGAAAACTTGACAGACGATGACCTCGAAAAAATCAAAAAGTCTGAAAGTTTAAAGTCACTTCTTGCAAACGATGTTGTTAATCAAGCAAAAAGTGCAAGATTTAATCAGCAGACTGCATTACTTTCCGCAGATACAAAGCTATTCACACCGAGCCTCATTGAATTTAATGCTGAGAAAAGTGATGCTGATGCAAATCTTAATAAAGCTGAAACGCTCAACAAGTTTCTTTCGGAAAATGCTAAGAATATGACAATCAACACCGACACGGTCAATAAGATGAAAGATGCTTATAACGGCTTGGAAGATAAAATCGAGCCTGATACTTTCGCTATGGAGTATGCGAGATTTTTCAATCAAGGTGTTCGTGCGGTTGCATTTCAGAGTTTGAATAGCACGGTATCACAGTTACCGTACAATGTACAAGTATCAGCTTACGAAGATGGCTTAAATAAGTACACAACGGCACTCAAAGCAGGCAACGCTCTTTCAAAATTACAGCAGGAATGGAAAGACAAAACAAACGGTTACGCTAAAGGTACGGTTGATAACTCTGCTCTTGAAGGTATCGAACTTAACGATGAGCAGAAAGCAACAGCTAACTACATTTCAAAGTTTGCCGATTTTGGCTTAAATGTCAAGTTATATGCCTCACAAGCTGACGAAAACGGTAATTTCTCACTTGAAAACGGTGCGTATAATTCAGCTACTAACACCGTATCAATTGACCTCAATGCTAAAAGAAAAACTGTTGACCAAGCATTAAAGCAGGGTGCGATTATAGCAACATTCGGTCACGAGTTGACTCACATTGCAGAACACGCACCAACAGAATATGCTGAACTTACAAAAGCAATTCGTGATACAGTCGGTACAGATATTTTTAATGCAACTGTTGATAAACACCGTTCAATTCTTGAAGATTACAACAGCAAAAGTTGGCAGAAAATGTCCGAGAGTGAAAAAGAAATTTCAGCAACAAAAGAAGCCATTGCTGAGTTTTCGTCTGACCTCGTTAATCAAAGCAAAATTCTCGAAAAAATGTCGAAAGAAAATCCATCGGCAGGTAAAAAATTTATCAATGCCATTAAGAATGTAATTGCTAAAATCAAAAAATTTATCACAGGTGACCGAGGAAAAACAGAGGAAGCAAGATTACTTGAATCAACCGCAAAAGATTTACAAGGCATTGTTGATAAATACGAAAAAGCTGTTATCGAAGGACTTAAGAATCAGAACGCTAAAATCTACGCAAAAAAATCCTCAACAGAAAGCAATAATTCTATTGAAGAAAATAATACTGAAATTCAGAACAGCACAAGAAGCGGTAGCTTTCTTTCTGACAGCGAGGTTGATAACCAATACTCTGAGGCTATCAAAAATAATGACATTGAAACAGCACAGAAACTTGTCGATGAAAAAGCTATGTCTTGGGGAGCATACTCAGAGGATGGAAAAACCCCAACCAAACTTTATCACGGCACAGAAAGTTTTGGCTTTACTGCTTTTGACCTTTCTAAGATGGATGACGGAGCAAGTATATTCTTGACGAATAAGCCCGAAATTGCCTCTACATATTCAGGTGTTGAAACTGAAAACAATATACAACACACAATAAACTCCATTAAAGCGATAAGCTCTAAAGTTAAATCAATGTCTATTTATGAAATTGAAAAGAGTTTAAACTCGCTCACGCACGATAACACTAATCCCGAATTAAGAGCAGATAATGATGATTTGCATTACTCAATTGTAGATGAAAACGCTGTTAATAAGTTTACGGCTAAAGTTAATTCTGAAATTGATTATCTCATAGATTACTTGAAAGGCAGAGAAGGATATTTTACAAAATTCCCGAAAATTGATTACGATACTAAGTATTCTGATTTTGTAGAAATGCTTAAAAATCGTCAATATAATAAGATTTCAAATCCTTTATTCAATTTAATTGAAAGCACAAAGTTTGACTCTACGGAAGAAGAACAGAAATTTCGGAAAATTGAAAAAGACAGTTATGAATTAGTTAGAATTTTGGAAGTTTATAATAATTCCCCAATAATCATAAGTAAGGATTCCCAAGGCACAATTTTTGGTGTTTTTAACGAAAATAAAGCTAAAGATTATCTAAAAGATAAATTAACGGAACAGGCACAAAAAGGTAACTATTCGTTGTTTGCTAAAATAGAAAATCCTCTTATTATTGATGCCAGCAAAAGTAATTGGAATGAAATTGATGTGAAATCAGTTTTAAACACACCTTTCGGTGATGCAATTAAATCAGAATACGGTGAGGATTATTTCAATTACGGAACACAACACCTTTCAACAAGAGAAGTTTCTAAATATGCCAAACAGGCAGGTTATGACGGTGTCGTTTTCAAAAATCTTAAAGATAACGGTGGTCGCAACAGTAATGTTTCACTTGATACTGCTTCTGATGTTTACATTGCTTTTAATTCGAACAATGTAAAATCAGCCGATGCAATAACATACGATAATAACGGTAAAGTAATTCCGCTTTCAGAAAGATTTGATGGCAATGAAGATGATATTCGCTACAATATTAGTGATGATGATTTTTTATCAGATGATGAATATAATGATTTGTTTGATTTTGATTACAATGAAGAAGAGGAAAATATAGACTTTAAAAAAGCAGTTGATGAAAACCATCCTGAATTGACAATCGAGCAAATATATCATCATTCCGCAAACAATGTTAAAGAGGGTTTGCTTGCAAGTAAAGGTATCAAGCCTGATGCTAAAAAAATTAACAATATGGTTAAATCTGTAATGAGGAGCTACTACATCAATCCTAATGCCGAAATAGACTCTCTTGTTACTGAGTATGTAGACTCTTTAAATGCAGTTATTGACTCCGTACAAAACGATAATTTGGAATTTAATGAGGCTTTTAAAAAATTTGTTATGAAGTGCCGTGAAGCATTGCAATACTCGACACAGCTTGACGAGCAACACGAAGCTTGGGCAAAAGAAATTCGTGATGAATTAAAAGGCACAACCTTGCTTATCCCCGACAATGCAATCGACACAATCAAGGAAAACTATGGTAGTGTCGGAAAATACCGTAAAGCCTTGTTTGGCAAAATTAATGTCAAATTAGAGCATAATGCAAAAGGCATTAACGGCAAGGCAGTTGGTTCGTACATTGAAGATATCGGCTCACACCTTGAAGAGTTAGGCGGAAGGTCACTTATGATAGAGGACGGCTTTGACTGGGACAGCGACAGCGGTTATCAAATGCTTGACCGTATAATGAACTATGAACTTGCACCACATTATGTATCAACATATGGCGGTAATATACAGAGTGAAAGTACAATTGATGCGTCGGCAATACAAATGGCTTTTGATACTACGGCAGAATATTTTAAATTGCAAAGCAAACAAGCCGTAACACAAAAAAATGTTGATAAACGAAAACTTAATGAAGTGACAAAAGCTCTCAAACAAGCACAGGAAAATCAAGAAATTTTGCGTAAAAAAATTATCGAAGAATATGAAGCAAAACTTGCAGAAAAAAATAATATCTCTATACAAATCACTGCAGGTGATTTTCTTTCAACAAGAGAGGCACTCGCACAGGCTCTTGAAACAACAACAATTAACGCATCAGAGCGAAATACCGTCCAGACCTATCAGCAGGGACTTGAGCAGATGAACAAACTCAACGATAAGCTTAATGAGATTGACAGCAAAATCAAGGCTATCAATACTAAAGATAACATCTCTAAGAGCGATAAAGCAGAGATTGCATCACTCAAGAAAGTTAAAGCGGAAACCGAAGAAAAAATCGTAAACAAAGACAAAAGTCTTTTAAAGCTTGAGTCAACTGAGGCAATGCGCAACATCTTGAAATACGAAACTTCTAAGAAAATTGCAAGGGTGCGTGAGCAGAAGAATGAGCGTATCACTGAAATCAGAAAGCAGGAAACGCAGAAACGCAAGGATGCCGTTGCTAAACTCCGTAAACAGAAGAATGATAAGATTGATGATATCATTCTGAAAAACCGTGAAAAACGCAAAGCGGATGCTGAGAAACGCAAGGATAATCAGGACTGGTCACACTCAATTAGTGAAATCAAGAAATACTCGAAGAAACTGTTAGATGCTGTCTTGCATCCGACAGAAAAAATGTATATTCCATACGGCTTGAACGAGCCTATCAAGAGCATTACATCAACTCTTCTTGATTCAATCAATCTTGATAACAATACTAAGATGTCAGACAATCTAAGAAAACTCTCTCAACAGCTTGAACAAGTCAATCAAAGCGATGAGCATTACGGTGATTTTTATAATGCTTACAATGAGGAAATTATCGAGGAAATAAAAGGCTTTGCTGATTACCTTGAAGAAAGGCTTGAAGGTGTCAAAATCAAGAAACAGACACAGAAAGAAAGCCTTATTGAAGGACTCACACACGAAGAGGCTAAGGGAATTGAACAGATTGTCAAAGATGTGTATAACGCAACAAGGGATGCTGTTAAGCAGATTGGCAGACAGGATGCTATTACTAACTATGAGTCAGGTTTAAGGATTATTAATCAGACAAGAGAACTCGGTGATGTTAAGCTTAATGTAATGGACTCATTACTTGACCAAGTATTATCACCGGTGCGACTTATGGCAAAGTACACAGGTTACAATGCGGATGCCGAGCTTATGTATCACATCAACGCTCTTAACGAAGGCACAGAAAAGTACAATATGTTTAAGATGCTCGCTGAAAAGCCTCTCAATGATTTCATCAAAGAAAATCCAAAGGAATACGAAAGCTTTAAAAATGATGTTGTTGAAATCAAATACCGTGACAATAAGAATGTTGCACAGACTGCCAAAATGACAAAGTCACAGGGATTGCAGATACTGATGTCTTGGACAAGAGAACATATAGAAGACTCTCACCTTGACCACATGGAGCGAGGCGGTGTTACTCTGCTTGATGCCGAACAGATAAGCAAAGGTAACTTTGAAAAAGCATTTGCTCAGAGAAAGACTATCAGAGGCATTAATTTAAGTTTCATATCGGCTGTGCAGAGTCAAATGGGAGATTTTGAAAATCATTATCGTGAACTTGCTGAAACGCTTTTCAATGAGGTTTCCAATGCTTACATCAATGACACTTCTGCGGTTCTTCTTCATCGTGACATTGCAACCGAAAAATACTACATACCTTTTGCCGTCAATAAAGATTTCCTCTCAACAGAAATTGACGGTCTGAAATACGATGCGACCATTGTCAACAAAGGAATGCTGAGAGCTACCAAGAGAAACGCACCACAGGCTCTTAACATTGCAGGACTCGACAGCGTTATATCTAAGCATATAAGAGATGTCGGACAGTATTACGGTTACGCTGTGCCTATCCGCAACCTTAACAAGGCACTCAATGTTAAGTTGTTTGACACAAACGAAAACGGTCACAAGATTGCAACAGACTCCGTTAGAAATGCCCTTCGTGAAACCTTTAATTCTGATAAGCCTATTCAGTTTATCGAACAGGTAATGACTGATTTGCAGACATCAAGGAAGTCAAACTCTCAGACCGAAAAAGCAATCAATAAGATTGTTAGGGCAGTCAGAGATAATATGATTACATCGGCACTCAAAGGCTCTGTATCGGTAGTTATTAAGCAGGGAGCATCATTGTACACAGCATCAAGCATTCTTTCAATGCGTTCTGTATCTGTCGGTGCAGTCAAAGGCATTCAGCAGATTGCCCACAAAGGTGGTTGGAAACAGCTTACAGATGAGATTGATACACACACGGCAGGTCACTATATGCGTAGAATTGGCTTGTCATCAATGGAGATTGAAGCGATGAAAGACTCTTGGCTCGGTAAGAAACTGCCCACAGCACTCAATCCTGCGAAATGGATACAGGGTACAGACTGTATCACAACAGCGTTGCATTGGGTAGCAACTAAGGAAGAAGTAAGCCGACTTTATAAGGAACAGGGAAAAGCTGACCAAATAGGCTCTGATGAATATTTCGATGAAGTCACAAAGTTATATGACCAAATCCTTGAAGAAACACAGCCTATGTATGATAGCCTGCATCGAGGTGAAATACAGAAAAATTCAAACGAGTTATTAAAATCTGTATTTATGTTTAAAACTCAGCCATTGCAGAACACAGGTATCTTGTATGATGCAATTATGGATTATCAGGCTAATAAGGACAATGCAGAACTTCGAGATATCAAAAAGCAAAAGCTTGCAAAAGCAGTTTCTTCGCAGATGGTGTCGGCACTTACTTTCGTTGCAATGACCTTTATTGCATCCCTTGCTCTTCATAAACCCGAACGCTACAAGGATGAAAATGACGAGGTCACTCTTTCATCTGTTCTTGAAAGACTCGGTATTGACTGGGCAGAAACAGGATTTAGTGTTCTCGTTCCAATTGGCGGTGCTGAACTTGCATCATTCATTGAAAATCAGATTAACGGCAACGATTATGATTTTGCATCCGACAATGTTGTGTCAATGCTCAATGACTTTACTTCATCAATCGGTGACTTCAATCAGAATGTTATCGTTGCTCTTGCACAAGGTAATTTTGACCTTGACAAAGCAAAAGATGCCCTATGGGGATTATCTGTCGATGGTCTTGCATTTTTCAAAGGATTTCCGTTGAAGAATTACAGCAATATTGTTAACGGTATCTTTTCCAATTTGTCGGATGCAATCAGCGGTCATAGCACTTACTTCGGCTCATCGGGCGGTCGAAAAGGTAGTGAATATGCAAACTCATATGATGCACTTATTGACAATAACCCCGAAAAAGCAAAGCAACAGCTTGAAACATTCTACAAAGAGAAGTACGAAGAGCAGATTGCGAAAGGCGAAACTGCAACCGAGGCAAAGAAAAAAGCACAGACCTCTGTCCGTACTGCACTAACTACACAGTATAAAAAAGAATATCAAAAGGCATTTTTAAATAATGACCGTGACAAAATGCAGAAAATCAGCAAGAAATTGCAAAAATCAGGCTACATGAAGTGGAACGGCAAATCATTGTCAACTGTGTTAGGCGAATGGACTAAGTCGGCCCAAGAAGATTCAAACAAATAAAAACGAATCCTGTGTGGTTAGTGTACCGCACAGGATTGCCCTATAATTATTTAAAGAGGTGATTTAAATGAAGTCAAGAACGATGAAGTTTACGCTTGACTGCTCAAAAGTGGGTAATCAGTTATGCATAGATGGCATCAGGCAGGGCGATGCCAACTCTATTGTATTCATCATTTCACTTGCAAACGGCATCAATTTACTCGATATTGTTGCAGGAAAAGAGGAATCCGTTGTTGTGACAATGTATGGTAAGAAATCCGATGGCACAACAATTGTCCGAGATTGTGGGATTAACGAGGACGGTAACATCACATACACTATCCACACTCAGGACACAACTTGTGTCGGCATCGTCAGTTATCAGCTTGTTGTTACATCTACAAGGGAGAAAATACTTGCATCCCCTGCCTTTAGTACAATGGTCGAAGAACGAAATCTCTTCAAGACTTATACAGTATTGACAGCACAGCCTGATGACTGGGCAGATGGTTACGATAAGTATTATTACTATGAGAATGGCAGATTTTATAAACTGAACCGTTTTGAAAGAGAATCTGCACCCGAATGGATAATCAATAAGTATTACTCAGTCAATAACAATGAAGTTGAAAGCGCATCAGACTTCGATGCTCTTGCATATGCTTTACTCAGAGCAAAGCAGTATTCTGACAAAAGCGAGGAATACCTTGCAGAAGTTAAGAAAAAAGCTGATAAATCTAATACTCTTGCAGGATACGGTATCACAGATGCCCTACGAAACGCAAAAGGCACAGTAAACACAAATAACCTTGCCGACAATTGCGTGTCCTCTAATAAGCTGTCAGCGGATGTTCGGGCAAACATTAACAGCAAAGCTGAATTAGCGAAAGTCAGTCAGCAGTTATCGCTCAAGGCAGATGTTTCATCCGTATATACTAAATCTGAATCTGATGCACTTCTTAAAGCCAAAGCAAACTCGGCAGATGTTGATGCATCTGTCAAAGCAATCAACACAACAATTGCAAACAATCAGAAAAGTGTAAATGCAAGCCTTAAAAGCCTCAACACAGCATTAACCAATAAAGCTGATACAGATGTTGTCAATGAGGTAAAACAGCGTGCAGAGGCAAATACAACGGCAATAGGACTTAAAGTGAACCGTACCGACTTTAACAACACCGTGACCAACCTCACGAATAGCATTAATGAAAAGGCTGATAGCACAGATGTCAACGCATCCATCGCATTATTAACAAGTGTAGTATCAACAAAGTACGATTCGTCAAATATCGAACTTGGTACATCAACGCTTACACCGTACTCTACTCTGACTGATAAAATAAAATCTGCAACTTGCCTTTATGAAAAAATTGGCGATATCGTTATT
>OGQI01000080.1_pt1 | contig 72336 bp, 74 predicted proteins | sample 1553171 | NCBI WGS metagenome assembly OGQI01 (sample SAMEA2579988, study PRJEB22360) | human gut metagenome | biome: human gut; feature: human-associated habitat; material: faeces | place: Denmark | collected 2008/2010
CAGTGACTAGTTTCACTATGAATAAAACAAGTTCAGCTGGTAAAACTTTCACTAACACTACTAATATCATAGCAGTTGGTACTGACTCTGAGAATATCCAAATGGAAGCTTACATAGATTATAGTTCAGGCACTGTAATGAATTACATAGGTGCAGATGGAACTAATTCAAAAGTTGGTGTTCCTATAAGTACTTGTAATGTTCACAATTAGGTTTATTAGCTTAACAATCTATTCTATATAAGCAAATGATTTAGACTATTGCCTAGGTCATTTCTTTTTAGTATGTTTGCACTAAATTAAGAAGAGTTATGAAGAAGTTAGTTTATATATTAGTAGGTGTTCTTATATTAACTGGTGCTAGTTTATATTGGTTATATAATAGGTATCAAAAGTTAAGTACAGAGTACTCTACTTCTATTGAGAATATCAAGGCTTATGATGCTGAACTAAGTGGTTTAAAGGATGATACTAGAGTCTATAAACTAACAATAGAACAGCTAAGTTACTTCAATGATTCAATCATTAAGAAGATGAATGAAGTAAGGAAGGGGTTAAATATTAAAGATAGCAAGATTAAACAAATGCAGTATAAACTATCTCATGTTGAGAAGCCTGATAGTGTTATATTAAAAGACACTGTATTTGTAGAATCCTTCAAGTTAGATACTATTATTGGAGATGAGTGGGCTAATACTCATTTAATTATGAAGTACCCTAACTACATTAAGTTTACTCCTAAGTTTAAGTTAGAGAGTTTTTTATTTGTAGAATCTAAGAAAGAAACTGTGAATCCACCTAAAAAATTCTTCTTGTTTAGATGGTTCCAGAAACGACATACTGTACTTAACATCACTGTTAAGGAGAATAATCCTTATGTAGAAACTGATAGACAGAAATTTATAGAAATAATAAAATAAATATGGAAATGGATACTATACAGATTATTAGTTTAGTACTAGGATCCAACTTAGTTAATAGTATAGTTACTTGGGCATTGTCTAGAAGAAAGAATAATGCAGAAGTTAATAGAACTAATGCAGAAGTTGATAGCACCCAATTAGATAACTTAGTTAAACAGTTGGAGTTCTATAAGGAGTTAGTTACAGACTATACACACCAGCTAGATGGATACATTCAAATAAGTAAGGAAAACAGGTTAGAGCTTATGAGGCTAAGGAAAGTTGTTAGCAAGGTAGTAAATGATGTTTGCTTAGCCAAGGGATGTAGTAAAAGAGTGTATATGGATGATAAAGCAGTTGAAGAGTTGGTAGAAGGGGTTAGAGAAGAAGTAAAAACTAAATTAGATAATAATGAAAAGACTAATAAGTTATAATGTATTTGAAGGAGACCCTAACTTAATTGCAGAAGGTCAGATTCTAGTGATTAGAGACAGCAGCTGTAGATAGAATTGCTGATGTACAGCAAAAGTAGTGAAAGTTTGGGAAGGAGTAACAGAAGCTGCTAAATCTTTAGGGTTAGGTCATTCTAATATTAGTGCTGCACTTAGAAAGAGTCATAGGCACAAAACTTGTGGTGGTTATAAATGGGAATACTATGAAGATAATTTTAAAAAGAATAGCTAAAAAAGATGCTTATACTATAGGCAACTTATTTGTTAATAGAGAATTTGTCTGCAATACATTAGAAGACAAAGACAGAGGATTAACTAGTCAAATGTCACTTGAAGAGATTAAGGCTAAGAAGGTATATGGAGAGACAGCAATACCTACAGGTGTTTATAAGTTAAACATGAACACAGTAAGTCCTAAATTCAAAGATAGATCATGGGCTATACCTTATAAGGGTATTCTTCCTAGACTAGAGAATGTTAAAGGATTTGAAGGTGTACTCATACATGTGGGAAATAAACCACAGGATACCCTTGGATGTATCCTTGTTGGAGAAAACAAAGTCAAAGGTCAGGTTATTAATAGTACAGCATCATTCAATAAGCTAATGAAGTTGCTATTACAAGCTAATATAGATGGAGAAGACATTGAGTTAACAGTGGAATAAAAGTAGATTAAAGGGTGTGGTTATTATTAACTAACACCCTTTTATTTTGATACTTTGTTAAGTGTTTTACTTATAGTAAGACTACTGTTAGACTTATACTATTGTGTATATGAAATCTTTTTTAGAACTTTGCGTAGTTTAATTAATGGAGAAGAGTATTATGGAAGGATTAGACATGAGTAATATCCTGTCACCAGATGAGGTTGATAACCTGTTTACTGATGATGGGAGTGAAGAAACACAGGTTATTCCACCTGAAAAACAGGAAGAAGATAAAGATAATAAAACAACTACTGAGATTCCTGAAGTAGACCCTGAAAGTCTATTTGATGAATCAGAGAGCGTAGGTAGTGAGAAAGTAGATACTAAAGGCAAAGAGAGTACCTCTTCTAAAGAGACTGGTGCTTCTCCCAAAACTAACTTCTACTCTTCCATTGCCAGTGCTTTGAAAGAAGAAGGTATTCTCTCAGACCTTGATGATGAGACTTTAAGTAAGATTGAAAGTCCTGAAGACTTTGCTGAAGCTATGGAAGCTCAACTTAAAGCTCAACTTGATGAAAGACAAAAGAGGGTAGATGAAGCACTTCAAGTGGGTATAGAACCTGATGAAATTAGAAAGTATGAAGGAACAATCAGTTACCTTAATACTATCACAGAAGATGCTATCATTGATGAATCTGCTGAAGGTGAAAAACTGAGAAAACAACTTATCTTTCAAGATTTCCTTAATAGAGGATTCAGCAAAGAAAGAGCACAAAGAGAGGCTCAAAAGTCTATTAGTTCAGGCTCTGATGTTGAAGATGCAAAGGAAGCACTAGCAAGTAATAAAGAGTACTTTAAGCAAGAATATGATAATATTATTGCTGAAGCTAGAGAGGCAGAAGAAGCTGAAAAAGCTAGACTTAAGAAAGAGGCAGCAGACTTGAAGAAGGCTATCTTAGAAGATAAGGAAGTCTTTGAAGGGTTAGAGTTGGATAAAACTACAAGAGAGAAAGTTTACAACTCTATTAGTAAACCTGTCTATAGAGACCCAGAAACTGGTGAGTATCTAACAGCAGTCCAAAAGTATGAAAGAGATAATAGACCAGACTTCTTAAAGAAGTTGGGAGTACTCTTTACATTAACTGATGGCTTTACAAACTTAGATAAGTTGGTTAAACCAGCTGCTAAAAAGCAAGTTAGAAAGAGCCTAAGAGAACTGGAACACACTATCAACACTACTAGAAGAAATACAGATGGAAGTCTTAATTTCATGTCAGGTGTAAGTGATGACTCAGAATCAAAGGTTTCAGACTACGATATTGATGTGTAAATGAGATTGACTAATTTATAAATGTTTAAGACATGGCTGGAAAATTAAGTAAATTCCAAATGATTGGTTTTCAACACTGGAAAGGGTTGACTACTGAAAATCACTTAGGTGCTATATTTCAACGTGCACCACAAAAGGCAACTAATCTTATGGTTCAGTTGTTAGCTTTCCATAGAGGAAAGACACTTGATACATTCCTTAATTCATTCCCTACTAAGGTATTTGACGATGATAGTGAATACTACTGGGATGTTATTGGTTCTTCAAGAAGAAATATTCCTCTGGTAGAAGCTAGAGATGAAAATGGTACTGTTATTACATCAGCTACTGAAGGTAATGTTGGTGTTGGAGGTGCTCCTTTCTATCTTGTATTCCCTGAAGACTGGTTTGCAGATGGTGAAGTTATTGTAGGTAACTTGAATCAAGTATATCCTCAGAGAATTCTTGGTGATGGTAGACCTGAAGGTACTAACTGTGTGTATAAGGTAGAACTTATGGGTGGTAACAGCAAGGGTATTCCTGTAGAAAGATTACTTGCTGGTGAAAGATACTCAGTAGAGTTTGCTCCTGTTGAAAGAGAACTCTCTAGAAAGGTTGGTGATGTTAGATTCACTAGTCCTGTTTCTATGAGAAATGAGTGGACTACTATTAGAATTCAACACAAGGAACCAGGTTCTAATCTTGATAGAAAGCTTGCTGTGGGTATTCCTATGGTACGTAGAGATGAATCAGGTAAACAAGTTAAGGACACTGCAAATAAGTGGATGCACTATGTTGAGTGGGAAGTTGAATGCCAGTTCTCTGAATATAAGAACAATGCAATGGCTTTTGGTACTTCTAACAGAAATATCAATGGTGAATACATGAACTTTGGTAAGTCTGGTAATGTAATTAAGACTGGTGCTGGTATCTTTGAACAGACAGAAGTAGCTAATACTATGTACTACAATGATACTAATGGCTTAATGAAGTTGTTGCTGGATGCATTGTATGAACTGTCTGCTGGTAAGTTAGGCTTTGGTGATAGAAAGTTCATCATAAAGACTGGTGAAAGAGGTGCGTTAATCTTTAATAGAGAAGCTAAGAAGACTACTTCTGGTTGGATGCCTATCATCTCAACTCAGAATCCTCCTATCTACTCTAAGGTTGCCAGTAACTTTGCACAGAATGCAATTGCAGTAACTGACTATCAGGTAACTGAATGGAGAGCACCTAATGGTGTATTGGTTACTCTTGATGTTGACCCATTCTATGATGATCCTGTAAGAAATAAGATTCTGCATCCTGAAGGTGGTGTAGCTTTCTCTTATAGATTTGATATTTGGTACATTGGTACTATGGACCAACCTAATATTCAGAAGTGCGCTATCAAGGGTCAAACTGAATTTAGAGGTTATCAATGGGGATTTAGAAATCCTTATACTGGACAGATGGGTAATCCTAATATGTCCTATGATGAGGATTCAGCTGTAATTCACAGAATGGCAACTTTGGGTACACTGGTATTAGACCCAACTAGAACAATGTCACTTATTCCTGCAATCCTGCAAGGATAATAATACTAAAAAGGAGGATTAACACTCCTCCTTTTTCTTTTTTTTAAATACTAAATGGAGAAGTAAATATGGCAAGTAAGAGAGTGGAAGAAGAACTTGACTTAGAAACTATTAATAGTGAAACAACTATAGTACCTCAGATACCTGAGGAAGTTGAGGAACAACTACCTGTAAGAAGAGGTAGAAGTAATAAAGAGGCAGTTATCAATGAACCAATTAATTGTCTTAGGAATGAAAGAGTCATAGTAAGATATGTACCCAAAGAAAGTGGTATTGTGACTAACCCAAAGCATATTCTGTATGGAGGTATGGCTGAAAATGCAGTTAAGTATTTTACAGTTCCTCAATTAGAATCTGGTAAGTTAGTTAATATTCTTACTGATGGTGAGAAAGAATTCCTTGAAGACATAATGGGTCTTGAATTTAATGCTCTTTCAATTTATAAGAAAGAAAACAATTATTGGTCTAATAAACAAGTTAGATTATTGAAACAAGATAATATACTTGATCTATCAGACCCTGAGCAATATATCAAATATAAGATATTATTGGCTAATAAAGATGAGATTGCTCCTTCACTTCAAGCATTACAAGATATGCCTAAGGCTACATATAAGTATGTAATTATCAAAGAAGGTGAAGAAACTTCAAATGCTAGACAGGAAATGTCAGCTACAATGCAAGCTTATATGGAATATGGTAAGTATGAAAATGATGCAGATACTCTTAGAACTATCATTGAAACTATTGATGGTAGACCATTAGCCCTTAATACTAAGATTGAGTTCTTGCAAACTAAGATTAACAAACTCATTCAGGCTGATGCTAAGTTGTTCTTAAAGGTTATCACAGACCCTCTGTTATCTACTAAGGTACTTATCAAGAGGGCAGTTGAAGGTGGACTTATTGCTAATAGAGGAGGCTTCTTCTATTTAAGAGAAGACAATAGTCCTTTATGTAGTAATAAAGAAGACCCAACCTTTAATATGGCAGCTAAGTTCTTAGCTTCACCTAAGAACCAGACTATTAAGTTCAGCTTGGAAGCTAAACTGAAAGAATAATGAATGTAACAGAATTCTTTGATAGGTTTAATGTCCTATACAATAACATAGATTCTAATGCTGCTCCAGGCTTAAATGGTTATGAGATTAGTGTTTGTTTAACAAAAGGTCAAGAAGAGATTATAAAGAATCACTTTAACCCTCAAGGTAATAAGTACCAAGAGGGTTTCAGTGACTCACCTAAAAGAGATGCAGACTTTAAGAATTTGATTAAGACATCAGCAACTCCCCAACTTATACCACTAGACCCAGTATATAGGTTAGATAGTAGAAGTGTTGTATTTAAGATTCCTGATGATGCATTCATACTTTTAAATGAGCAGTTTCATACTGATCTTATAAAGTACTCTCCTTTAATGCCTAAATATCTCACACCTGCTGAATTTAATGCTGCATTAAAGAAACCCTTCAAGTATCCTCCAAAAGCTGAAGCTTGGGTGATACAAGGTAATCATACTGAAGTTGGAGGTACAATTGAAGTATTATCAAATCCTCCTGTACAAACAGTAACATTTAGATATATAAAAAGACCTGCTCCTATTATAGTAGAAGACCTTACTCAGTATAATACATCTATTAATGGAGTTAGTACAGTTTCTGAATGTGAATTAGATTCAAGCATACATGAAGAAATACTTCAAAGAGCTGTAGAAATAGCTAAGGCTGCTTATACAGGAGGTGTAAATACTAGTATTCAAATGGGTCAAAGAAGTGAATAGTTATGAATAGATTTGAGATGAGTAATGAGATGGATGTTCTTCTTAGTGCTTATACACTGGATGTAGCTATTGTACTTGATGAATATGAGAAGTCTGTATATCTAACTAAAGCTCAAGAGGATATTGTATTAGAGATATATAATGGTAGAAACAACCTTGGTATTTCATTTGAATCTAATGAAGAAGCTAGGAGATTTCTAGTTGAAGCAGTTAAAGAGTTTAATAATGAAATAGCTACTCCTGCAAAGGAGGCTAATATTACATTACCTCTTGATGTATGGTTTATAACCTATGAAGAATGTATTCTAAGTGACACTACATTAGGGTGTAAAGATGGTAAGACTGCCTTAATAACTCCTATTAGACAAGATGAGTTATATAAGGTGTTAAAGAATCCATTTAAAGGACCTTCAGATAATAGAGTACTTAGAATAGATATTAATGATTCTATCAGGCTAATATCTAAATATAACATGAGTAAGTACCACTGTTTCTATCTAAGTAAACCAACTCCTATCATATTAGTTGATATAGGAGACTTAGAGATTGATGGATATTCTACTGCTATGGATTGTATGTTAGATGATAGCTTACATGATATGATAGTAGAGAGAGCTGTTAGATTAGCTCTTTCAAGTAAAGCACAATATGCAAATAAAGAAAATAATAATCAATAATAGCTTTGTTAGTAATAAAGCTAATGTTTAACTTAATACATAATATATTATGGCTGTTTATAGCGTGAACCAAGTAAGACATTTATATGTCGCAAAAAGTCTGAAAACTGGAATAACTGGGTTAACAACTGCTGGTGATATTCTGCCTAAGGCAGATGCAGCTAAGGCTACTCTGTATTTCCAGTATTATAGCCCAGCTGGTCTTGTTGAATCTAGTGATAAGATTCATATTCCTAATGTGACTCATGCAAAGGCTACTCCTTCTGAAGCTCTGGCTAAGAAGTTAGATAGATACCAAGTAGTTTTGGATGCTAATATCAATGGTGGTGCTCCTGTAGCTGGTCAAGATTATATCTTGAGACTTGCTTTCAGACAGTATGTAGGTTTATCTCCTGAAGACCAGTACTGGAAATATGGTATGGTACATGCAGTTAGTGGCATGTCAGCATCAGATTTCTACAAGGCTTTAGCTTTGTCTTTAGGTAAGAACTTAGCAAGAGAAGCTACTCCATTAGTAACAATCTATTTAGTATCAGATGCTTCTGATAGTAAAACTTATACTAAGGTAGATATTGATACAAACCCTGCAACTTTAACTGATACTTATACTGGTATTCAGATTGAACAGGTAGCTCAAGACTGGATTCTTGGTGTAATGCCTCAGGGCTATATTCCTTTTGCAGTTCAGCCTACTAATATCACTTATGAAGGTGATGAGAGAATCTGGGGCACAGTAACTACTATTACTCCTATTAACACTGTTCAAAATGGTCATGAAATTGCAGACCTTGAATACTTCACAATGGGTGCTAGAGGTGACTTGTACAGAAATATGGGATGGCCCAATGTTATTCATACTACTTATTTGGTAGACCCAACTCAGAAGTATGATGTATTGGATATCAATTACTACTGGGCTGGTGGTGCAGAAGATGTACAGAAGTCTCCTAGAACACTGACATTAGTAGCTGTAGATGATGGTAATCACACTGTAATGAATGATCTCATTAATGCAATCAATACTGCAAGTGGTTTGACTATTGCTACTCTGTAAACTGAGTTAACAATTATAAAGAGCATAGATTAAAAACTATGCTCTTTTTTATTACTAATAATTAAGATCATGATACACTTCAATGAACTTCGTATAACCTCTGATGGTAAGTATCTTATTATAGATGCTTCTGTAGATAGTCAGGACTTCTATAATGATATACTATTGGATAGTGTAGTTATAGATACACAAGATACATACATTCTTAATGGTCCTAGTAGTAATCCTGTTTACACTTATACTGTAGGTGATAACTATGATTTAACTTACTCTATACCTGAACAATGTAATTGTAATCCTGTTCTTGAAGAAGAGGGTCAATCATATTGCTTTACTTATGGTTCCTATGAAAAGAAGAATGTAAGACTAGTACTACAAGCAGGAGATATGAACCTAAGTACTCTTAATGATACTATGTTCTTTGTGTATGTAATTACTACAGGGGAACCATCAGCTGATGCACCTGAGAGTACTATTAGTCCTCAAATAATGGGTACTGTGACTAACTTATATCCATACTATCAAAGTATGATGAAGTCAGTTAAAGAGTTGGTTAATGAGTGCAAGATACCTAAGAACTTTATTGATTTTTCATTAAGGTTGAAAGCACTTGAGTTATGTATAAGAACTGGTAATTATCCTCAGGCTATTGTCTATTGGAATAAGTTCTTCAAAGGCAAGATGTCTAAACCAGTAGTAACTAATTGTAGCTGTTATGCATGAAATGGATAATGTATCTTATGATGCTATTTACAGATACTTTAATGCTTTATCAAAGTTTGGTTATAAAAGCTATGGTGATGTAGAGAAGTTAATAGCATTACTTACACTAGATGAGATGCTTCATGTATTTAATGAATACATAGATGAAGATGATTTCAGAGCTATAATAAATGCTATCTATTGTTTAAGTGGAACTACTTGTCTTATAAGATATCCAGAATTTGTTAATCATGATAGTCTTATACATAAGACTAAGATAGGATTTACTACTAGAATAACTGAAGATAATGTTATCAGGGATACTGAAGACTATAGACTTAGAATAGAAGCATAACACTTATAGCCAGTAGATAAAACCAGTAAAGACCTTGTGTATGTAAGTTTAATTACTTACCTTTGCACAAGGTCTTAATTGTATAATTAAATATGTAATAATATGACATGGAGAGAAATTATATACATGTGCTCTGATGAATTAAAGCTTTCTAGTGATGATTCCTACTATACTGAGGATCACTTAAAGTTCTTAATCAGTAAGTACAGAAGTTTCATCTTGAAGCAGCGTTACTCGGATTTAAAGAAGTTTATACCTGAGAGTAACTTTAGTACTATATGCCTTGACTTAATGGAAGTACCTGCAATCTCTGGTGAGCCATGTGAGGGTGGAGTGTATCTTAGAACTACAAAGAAGGTTCCTTTTATGATGAGTATTAAGCAACCTAGAGTATATCCAGTAGACTATTATCAAGGTGAGATTACTTATATTTCAAGAGATAGAATGAAATATGTAGGATTTAATAAATACCTTAGTAATATCATATATTGCTCTTTAGCCCCTGATAATTACATCTACTTCAAGTCTAGTAACCCTCAGTACTTATACCTTGAAAAGGTTAGAATAACTGCACTATTCTCTGATGCAGAAGAAACTTTTGGATTACAATGTGATGAAGATGGTCAAATATGTGAGTTACTTGACTCTGACTTTCCTTTGGAATCTGCATTAGTTCCACCATTAGTAGAGCTTGTAGTTAAAGAGTTAAGAGGTCCTGAATATTCTCCTGAAGATAAGGTAAATGATGCTAATGATAATTTGTCCAATGTAAGTACTAAGTAATGGAAAGTTATGAAAGTTTTAGAAATAGACTATTAAAGTTAGATAAACCCAGAGTTCATAAGATTAGAGGTTCACTTGGTATTTATGATGGATATAAGTACTATAGAAAGAACAAACCTTCTGACCCTAAATATATATTAACTGAGTCTCAGTACTTTGCTATCACTAGAAGAGTTAATAACTTACTAGCTGATAATATGATCAAAGGTGAAGAAATTAACTTCCCTCATAGGATGGGTAGATTAGAAATTAGAAAGGCTGCTGGTGAAGTTAGGTTAAATACTAATGGTGAACTTGTAACTAATCTACCTATTGATTGGGATAGAACACTTAAATTATGGTATGATGATGAAGAGTCTTATAATAATAAGACCTTAGTTAGAGTTGAGGAAAGAGAGATATTTAAAATATACTATAATAGAGGTCAAGCTAACTATAATAATAAGTCTTTCTTTGAGTTTAGTGCGAATAGAGAGCTAAAGAAAAGACTTAAAGAGAAGATTAAAGAAGGTAAGATTGAAGCTATGTACTTAGATAAAAATAAAAGATACTATGGTAAATAATGTAACATATACAAATATTCGTGAAATCGCCAGCAGGTTGATGCGCCATCCTTTAATGGCTGATTTAACTCTTGAATCTATTATACAGTACACTGTGGACTTCATAGGTAGAATGGGATTGCCACCTATTTACTATGATAAGGTTGAAACTGTAGAAATTAAGAACTACAGAGCAAAACTTCCATGTGGTCTAATAGCTATTAGACAAGTGAAAGATGCTAAGAATAACACTTCTCTTAGGGCTACTACTGATACCTTTCATCTAATACATGATGATAAAAGATTCCTTGAAAGACAAGAAGGAACCTTTAAGGTTCAAGGTAATATCATATATACTTCATTTAAGGAAGGTCATTTAGTTATTGCTTATAGAGCTATTCTAGTAGATGATGAAGGATTACCTTTAATTCCTGATAATTCAGTATTTCTTAAAGCACTGGAGTTATTCATTAAGAAAGAATGGTTTACTATTCTATTTGATATGGGTAAAATAACTCCAGCAGTATTACAGAATGTACAACAGGAATATGCTTGGTCAGCTGGACAATGTAATATGGAATTTACATTACCATCAGTATCTGAAATGGAGTCTATTAGTAACATATTAAATCAAATGATACCAAGAACTAATGAATTTAGAAAAGGCTTTAAGCCACTTGGTAACAGAGAATACTTAAAAGATCAAAGATAATGGCACTAAAGCAATCTCAACACGTAATCCAAGGCATGAGTAGGGATACTACTGCTAGTAAGTTTAACCCTAAATATGCCTTTGATGCTTTGAATATAAGAATAACTGCAAGAGGTAATAATACTCTTCTTTCAGTTACTAATGAGAAAGGTAATAAAGAAGTGCCTTCTAATCATGAAATAGTAGGTACTTACTTAGGTAGCTGTATTCTTAATAATACTCTTATTATATTTGCTAAGGATTCTATAGCAGATAGAATATATAAGTTTATCTATGAGGATGGGAAATTCACTTCCTCAGTTCTTTTTATGGGACAGCTTAACCTTGATGTAGAGCATCCTGTAGAAACCTTAGGTATATATGAGAATGAAGATATACAGAAAGTCTACTGGATAGATGGTATTAATCAGGCTAGAGTGTTGAATATAACTAAAGATGTGTATATCAATGCAGATGAATTTGACTTTATAGGAACTATACATACTAATGCCACAATTAATGTAGATAAGGTAAATAGTAGTGGTACTTTTAGTCAAGGTGTTATTCAATATGCCTTTAGTTACTATAATAAATATGGTAAGGAAACTAATATATTTAGCACTTCTCCTCTTCTCTATATCTCACATAAGGATGGAGGAGCTTCTCCTGAAGACACTGTAACCTGTTCATTTAATATACAGCTTAACAATCTTGATACATCTTATGATTATGTGAGAATATACTCTATACATAGAACATCTATAGACGCTACTCCTCAAGTAAAGGTAGTTGCTGACTTGGTTACTACAACTCAGTTATATGTAGATACTGGTACTACTGGAGAAAGTGTGGACCCTACTATTCTTTTATATGTAGGTGGTGAAGAAATAGCCCCTTATACTATGGAACAAAAGGATGGTACTTTATTCTTAGGTAACTATACTATTAAGAGGGAGTTAATTTCTACTGGCTTACAGAATCAAATTAAGGAGAATGCTAGTGTAACCTTCTTCAAGAGAACTCTTACTGATGTATCAGATTTAGGAGATATGTACAGAGCTAATTATCAGCTTGATTATAACTCTAATCAGATTAAGGGATTTCAAAAAGGTGAAGTATATAGAGTAGGTATTCAGTTTCAAGATACCAAAGGTAAATGGAGTGAGGTAGTATTTGTAGGAGACTATGAATGTACTGAAAGAAATGAGAGTCGTAATTCTCTAAATCAGTTTATACTTTATGCATCTGCAATTAATGTTACAGTCAATGATGTAGCTACTGTGCAAGCTATTAAAGACCTAGGATATATTAAAGCTAGAGGAGTAGTATGTTTCCCAGACTTTAATGATAGAAATGTTATTTGTCAAGGTATATTATGTCCTACTGTAGCTAACTATAAAGATAGATTAGATAATAGTCCATTTGCACAGTCATCATGGTTTACAAGACCTTTTATGCCTGATGATTCATGGGTTAATGAATATGGAACTATGGCACATGATTGCAGTAAAGGTGAAGTACCTTACTTCTATCACAATGGTCCCATAGGCTCAGCATCAGTAAATGACTTAACTAGAAGTGAAATACAGACAGCATTAGGTGTGGTTCCTTATATTCCTACAGGCACAGACCCAGGTGAATATACTGATAAAAGTATGTCTGAATTCCTTGTGGACCATAACATAGTTACCATGCATTCACCTGAAGTGGAGTTTAATGATAACCTACAGAACTTAGTTAATGCTGACTATAAGTTAAGAATTATAGGTGCGGTAGCACTTAATAATACATTAAGTGATATTAGTTTAACCACTTCTACACCTTCATTAGCACCTAAAGCTCTTGGATTCTATAAGGGTAAAGTATGTAATACTAGAATGTGGAGTTACTCTGTTACTGGTAAAGGTGGTAGACAAATCTCTTCAGGTTTATTTTGGGCAGACAGTTTAAAATATACTACCTTTACACCTTTAGTATTAGGTCAAAGACTGTGGATGGTTTATCCTTGGCATAGAAATGGCTCACTGATTAATGCCGGTGTTCCTACAGGTGGAAACACAAGACCAGCAGCACTTGGTAGAAAGGTTATTAGTAACTTGAAATTCTCTGCTGATAATATATATCTTGATACTCCTTGGACTGATGATTCTGGTGAATATACTGGTATTACTCCAGTTAACTCATGGACTGCTGGAATGGTCAGAATAAAGGCTCCTCTTAATTCAGGATTGCAGGATTTAAACTATTATGCAGATATAGATAAAGTATTACCTTTTAATAGAAGTAATACAGTATCTTCTGATTATGAGAATGGTTATCCTATATATACATCATCAAGTGCTATATCTAATGGTAGTATAACTCCTATATTCAATGCTGCTAATGATAATGTAATATCTGTAAATACATTAGATTCTTCAATAATTGATATAGAAGATGAAGATAAATATGGTACTGAGCCTGTTAGTATGAAGTATAAATCAAATCCTCATTTAGTATTTGCATTTAACTACACTGCATCTGGTAAACAGTCTGTTCTTCCTAAGAACAATACTTGTACTTCAATACTACAGAATAGTCCTACTACTAAGCCATTCTGGAATACAAATGCTCCTGATGGTGATACTGTATATCAAGGTAATATTACTTACATTGATAGTCAAAACAGAGCTATACTATGGTTAGCTGAATTATATAGAGACAATGTAGTTAATAGATTTGGTGGTGATACTCCTGAGGCTATACTTAATAATACATTCTTGCCAGCAGGTGATGCTGTATTAATAGGTGATAACATTGATATAAACTGTACAGAAGGAGATACTTATATACAGAGATATGACTGTTTAAGAACCTTTGCTTCAACTAGTGAAGATCAAAACAGCATTGTAGATATAGTATCATTTATGTGTGAGACTAGAATTAATATAGATGGAAGGTATGATAGAAACAGAGGATTAGTTAATAATTTAAATATGAGTCCAACAAACTTCAATCTATTTAATCCTGTATATTCCCAGTCTAATAATTACTTTACTTTCAGAACAATTGATTATGAGAGATACAGTAATAGTTTATTCCCTAATTCATTGACATGGACTAAAGAGAAGGCCTTAGGTGAGGATGTTGATACATGGACTAATATTACATTAGCTTCAAATCTTACATTAGATGGTGATAGAGGTAATCTTAACTTACTCAAGAAGATAGGCAATGACATCTTTGCATTTCAAGATAAGGGCATTTCAAGAGTACTGTTTAATAGTACAGTACAGGTTAATACTAATGATGGAATACCTATTGAAATAGCTAATAGTGGTAAAGTTGATGGTAAGAGATATGTAACTCTAACTAATGGATTACAGAATAAATGGGCATCCTATTTAAGTCCTAGTGGTTTATATTTCATAGATAACTTTACTAATGACTTGATGTTGTTTAATGGAGAATCATTAAAGAGTTTATCCTCAGAGAAAGGATATAGAACCTTTATTAATAAGTACAACTCTACTGATATATGGAATGCAAGAGACTTCTCAAACTTCATTATACAGAGAGACAGTACTAATGATGAGATTTATTATATCCATAAGGACTTTGCTCTATGTTATTCAGAATTACTTCAAGAGTTTGTATCATTCTTTAGTTATGATTCAGTTCCTCTTATGTTTAATATGGGTGGCAAGTTCTTTAGTTTAAAGAATGGAATTATCTGGGAACATGAGGCAGGAGACTATAATAGTTTCTATGGTGTAACCAAACCATATTATATTACTGTTATAGATAATAGTGATGAACCTTATGATAAGATATACAACACTCTTGAATTTAGAGCTGATACTTGGGATGGTGACACATTGCTTAACGATGTGACATTTGATACATTAGATGTGTGGAATGAATATCAGCATGGTACTTTAAATCTTACTACTGCATTAGGTCAATCTTCACCTTTAAAGAAGAAGTTTAGAGTGTGGAGATCTAATATACCAAGAGATGACAGTAACAAGTTGAATAGAATTAGAAATACTTGGGTATATGTTAAATTAGCAATGAATGACCCTAAGACTTATAGAACTGAGTTTCATGATATGATATTACATTACTTTGTATAATATTAGTAAGGCTGGCTAACCTAAGTGTGTAGTCAGCCTTTACTTTTTCACTTAAAGTATTGATAGTGTTAATAACTTTACTTATATTTGCGACAAATTAATTATGCTATGGCTAAAAGGAAAATTATAAGAAGACGAAATAAACCACATACATTTGCAATAGGAGGTGCATTAGCTAATGCAGGAGCCACTGCTGTTAGTGGACTTATTAATCCATCAGGCAATAGTACTGGTGTAGGTAATGCTATGCAAACTATTGGTAGTGTAGCTTCAAATATTCCTGGAGTAGGAGGACTTATAGGTGCTGGAGTAAATATGTTGGGAGGTGTGGTTAATGCTGCCTTTGGAAGTAAAATCAATGAAGAGTTTGTTGATGATACTGAAGCTTCAGCTGAACAACAATCAGGCTATGTTTCTGGTGCTTCAACTAATGATCAGTTACTTAGTGACTGGTCTAATTTTAATAACTTAGCTAAGGTAACTAAATCACAAGTTGGCTCAGATGGATGGTTTAGTAGTAAAGCTAAGAGGGAAACCAGAAGACTAAATAAAGAAATAGACAATGCTAATCTAAGAGCACAGAAATCACTAGTAAATACAGCAGGTAATATAGATACATCTAATGATAGTGCATTACTGGCTAACTATGCTGCTGATGGTGGATTATTACTCACAGGAGATGCTATTGACTATGATTTCATTAATGAACAATTATATAATAAGAGACTGGAAGCTGTGAGTAAGAATAAACTAACATCTATGCCTAACTCATTTGAAGTTCCACAGTATGGTATAGATTATTTTGCAGATGGAGGTGACTTATCAAGAGATGAAGATTATGACTCTAAGAAGAAACCCTATCCTATGGTTCCTTCTAGTGACTTTGCAGGTCCACATAGAAGTTACCCTATTCCAACTAAAGCTAATGCTAGAGATGCACTTAGATTAGCCGGACTTCATGGTAATTCTAGTGTAAGAGCTAAAGTATTGGCTAAATATCCTTCATTAAGAAAGGAAGATGGTGGTATGCTATTTGCTGAAGGTGGAGGTATTCATATTAAGAAAAAGAATAAAGGTAAACTTACTGACTATTGTGGTGGTAAAGTTACTGCTGAATGTATAGCAAGAGGTTGGGCTAAAGCTAATGGTGGTTATAATAATTATGATGAAACCTTTGCACCAACAGGTACTTTATTTCAAGGAGTTTGGGATTCATTAACCACACATCCAGATGCTTTGACTCATGGTGGAGTATTTAGTGATGGGGTTACTGTAGTAGGTGAAGGTGGTTCTCATGAAGAGAATCCTCTAAGTGGAGTACCTATGGGATTAGCTCCTGATGGTCAACCTAATTTAGTTGAAGAAGGTGAAGTTGTATTCAATGGCTATGTATTTAGTAATAGATTACATCCTACTGAAAAGATGCTTAAACAGTACAACATCCCACTAAAATATAAAGACCATACCTTTGCTAGTATAGCTGAGAAGTTTAACAAAGAACTTAAAGAAAGACCTAATGATCCTATAGCTAAGAGAGGATTACTTGCTAATATGGGTAAACTAATGCAAACTCAAGAAGAAGTCAGAGCTAAGAAAGAAGCTAGACAAGGTACTCAATTTGCATTAGGTGGATTTACAAATCCAAATGATGATACTCTGTTATATGGTGACCCATTTACTTATAATGATTTTTTAGGTAGTCAAGGTAGTATATCTAACCCTAATGATAACTCACCTTCAAGTGATGAAGATGGTTTTGGTGCTTCATGGTTAAGATATGCACCTGTTGTAGGTTCTGGTATCAGTGCTTTAGCTAGTTTAAGAGATAAACCTAACTATGCAGGTGCTAATGCTGTAGGCAATGCAGTAGTTAATATGTCTCCTATTACAGCAACTCCAATAGGAAATAAGCTAAGATATACTCCATTAGATAGAGAGTTCTACCTTAATAGATTAGATGCTGGTGCTGGAGCTACTAGAAGAGCTGTTAATAATAATGCAGGAGGTAATAGAGGTACTGCAATGGCAGGTATCTTAGCTGCTGGTTATAATTATGGTCAGAACTTAGGCAACTTTGCTAGACAAGCTGAAGAGTATAACCAAGCTCAAAAGGAAAGAGTTGAAGGATTTAATAGACAAACTGATATGTTTAATAGTGAAGCAGGATTAAAAGCTGCTACAGCTACTCAAGGTGTTAAAGAGGCTCAACTTAGAGGTATTATTGAAGAGTACAACATGAGAAATGCTGAAAGAAATAGAGTTAGTGCTAATAGATCAGCTAATCTAACAGGATTCTTTGATAACTTAGGTGAGGTTGGTAGAGAAGAATTTATTCGTAATCAAATTCAAAGTAACCCTGCATACAATTACAATCTTACTAGAAGTGGTAAAGTAAAGTATAAAGGTAATAAGAAGGGAGGTAAGAATGGCTAGTCTAGTAATTGGATCAAAGTTTAGACCATTCTCTTATTCTGAGATGTTAGCCCCAATTGAAGCAGCTACTACTGAACATAGAGCTATTGAAGAGGGTTTAGGTGAGATGTCAGCTAAAGCTGGTATGTGGGATAAATTAGCCAATCAGCAATCAGACCCTGTAGCTTATGCTCAATATAAAACTTATGTTGATGATTTAACTAAGCAGGCAGACCTTTTAGCTAGACAAGGTTTAACACCAGAGAGTAGAAGAGGTTTGTTAGATATGAAGAGAAGATACAGTAATGAGATCACTCCTATAGAAGTAGCTGCAACTAAGAGAGAAGAGTTAACTAAAGCTCAAAGAGAAGCCATTCAAAAGGACCCTTCATTAATGTTTAATATTGACTATGGTACTGCATCTCTTGATGATTTAATTAATAACCCTAATGCTACTTATAATACTATTAGTGGTTCAGAATTATCTAAGAGAGCTAGTATGATGGCTTCAAACTTAGCTAAGACTATACAGGAGAATCCTCAGTATCAATCAATACTTGGTGGTCAGTATTTCCAGCAAATGCAACAGTTAGGTTATACTCCTCAACAAGTAATGCAGACTATAATGAATGATCCTAATGCACCCAGTGAATTAAAGCAAGTAGCTGATACTGTGTGGCAAGAAGCTGGCTTAGATACTTGGGATCAAGCTACTCAAACTAGAGCTAGAGACTATATCAATGCTGGTTTATATGATGCTATTGGTACTCAGAAGTTTGATACTCAAGGTAATAGAGCATTTATGAGTCCTGCTGAGTCTGCTAGATTAGAGATGGATAGAGAAAGACTTGAATTAGCTAAAGCTCAAGCAGCTAAAGATAAGACTACAATACCTCTTCAAGATGGTTCAACTATTAGAGTTATTGGTGGAGGTAAAGCACTTAGAATATATCCTGATGGTAGAGTTGAGAATTATATAGGTAATAGTGGTATTGCAGGTGCTGGTGTAAAAGATGCTGCAAAGAGGGGGGATACTCCAATTATTATAGCTAATACCAGAGGTAAATGGAGAACTGGTGAAGAAGGTAAGGATGTAAAAGGTACTTTATTTGGTATGACTAGAAGTGAAGCTGTATCAGGATGGGGTAATTATACTCTTGATAATGTGAAACCTAGTGATATAGTAACCAATTACAATGAAATACCTAAAGGTGCTTTAGATGAAATGCTGAAGACAGCTAAAGAGAAGAATATAGACCTTGATTACTATGATGTGGTTAGGGTTAAAGCTGATAAGAGTAGAGCTGTTGGTGACTATGACTACGTACTGATGCCTAAGCAAAGTACTTCTCAATTACCTATGGCTACTCCTGTTACACCACAAGTAACAGGTAGTATCAATTTTGATGAAAATATGGGATTATAATATGGAAGGATTAAAAGGATTAAAGGGCTTGACACCTGAGGATAGACAGAATTGGGAGAAGAGTTATTCTTCACAGTTGGAAGGACTTACTCCAGACCAAACAGATAGAATGTATAAGAACTTCAAGTTTAAAGAGAAGTTTGGTAATAGACCAGACTATAATACTTTGAAGAGTTATACTCCTGAGCAAAGAGATAGCTTATATAATGGTGAGTTATTTCAAGCTCCTCAGGAAACTGATGAAGAACAACAGAAGGTTGATAGTATTGGCAAAGCATTTCAACAAGGTCAAGACTATCAAACTCAAGCTAATCAGTTAACTGAGTTATATAACAACTGGCCTGCAAGAGGTAGAAAAGCTCTTGATGAATTTGATAAGATAGCTACTGATGTATCTCCTTATTATAAGAGGTACAAAGGTACTGAATATCTTCCATTCTCTGATGAAGATAAGTATAGACTAGCAGCAGAATACAATGCTGCTAAGTCTGCTTATGGTGAACAAGAAGCTAATAATATACTTAGAAGACAGATGCAGAATACTGCATCAGAAAATCAAAGTGTATTTGAGAAAATATGGAATGGCTTTAAAGGTATGGGTGCTCAAACAGCAGGTGCTTTAATTGGTGCTGCTGGCATGGTTAAAGGTGCTGTTGACTATATAGGTGATGAGAGAAATGAGAATATAGATAATGCAGCCCTTGATTTCATGGACCATGTTATAGACAATGATTGGACTAGATATGGTAATGATGTAATGCAATATGGCTCATTGTTTGATGCTAATATCCAAGAAGCTAAGGATAATGGTGGATTATCTACTATACCTATTATAAGAACTACTAAGGAAGAACAAGGAAGTATTCTTGATAACTTGCTTAGTGTTAATACTATACCTGAATTAGTTAATCAACAAGGTTTTACTATAGCCTCAATGTTAACTGGTGCAGGTCTTTCATTTATATCCAATAAGGCATTTCAAGGATTAAAAGGTGCGGCTCTTGCAGCTAATAGAGCTAATACACTAAATAATCTTGAGAAAGTCAATGGAGTATTAAGAGGGTTACAACAAGCTCAGCAAAAGGTTAATGCCTTTGTTATTCCTGCAATGGTTGGTACTGTTGAAGGTGTTAGTGAAGGTCTTAACACTAAGATACAATTTCTTGATGATGCTAAGCAAATGGTGGCTGAGAATCAAGCTAAAGTAGTAAATGATGAATTTAATAGAAGACTTCAGAATCCTGAAGAACTTAGTAAACAAGGTTATAACCCCCAATCAAAGGAAGACCTTGAGAGATTATATAAGGAAATATATGACTCTTATGCTCCTCAATATGAGGAATCCATAAAGAAAGCTGAAGCTAATGCAGCTAAGGCAGGTGTATATAATATGGGTCTTAACTCCATGATTAATGGAGCACTTAATATGACTCTTAAAGCTGGTCTTCAAACTCCTTCTGTACAAGAAGCTATGAGAAGAAGTAGATTAGGTAGGTTATTTACACCACAAGACTTTAGAGTAGAGGCAGGTAGAGTTATTCCTGATTATGGTAAAGTTAGCAAGGTACTTAATGTATTACAGGAACCTGCTGGTGAATTTACTGAAGAGTATCTTCAAAGTGTATCTGATGCCTTTGCAAGAGGTGGTGCAGAGTATAACTTACAGAACTTCATTGCTAATAAATATAAAGGTGATGGTAAGAATGTAGTAGATGAATCTCTTGCTAATGACTTATTTGCTGCTAGTAGGGCAGCTGGTGATGCTATGACTGATAAAGAGACTATCTTATCAGGTATCCATGGTGCATTAGCCTCAGGTATGGGTACTCCTACTATTAATAATAGAAGAGGCCCTGCTGTTAGAATGGAAGATGAATCTAAACTTGATTATACTTTAAGAAGGTCTCCTATTGTATATAGAAATCCTATCTATGAAGCTATTCAAGAACAAAGAAGTCTTGGTGAAGAAAGGGCTACTGCTGCTCAAGTAATGACTGATTGGATACAAGACCCTGCTAATAAAGTCAAGTATGATGGTCTGGTTGGTACATTTAACTGGGCTAAGGCTATGGATGAAGCATCAGGTAAAAATGATGAGTTTGAATATAGAAACAGTGAGTTAGGTAAGACTATTAATGATGTTATGATGCTTGAAAAGGTCAGAGGTACTGACTATTATAACTCATTTATGACTGACTTAACTAATGCAGCTAATGCTGAAGATGGTTCTGAATTAGCTCAATCATTAGTACAGCAATTTAAGAATGCACCTAACAATAGAGGTATTCAACAGGATGATTCACAGATACTTGAGACTATAAAGAAGAACTCTAATAAGCTACTTAATACTATGAGTAGAATAGCTGAAGAGTCTGGGAACATTGATAAGATGTTAGGTAATGCTGCTGATGAAGATACTAAGCAAGCACTGATTTATGGTAAGATGAGTGTAGATTCTTGGAGAGAAAGAGCTACACAGTTAGAGGATGAATTATCTAAAGTCCCCATTAACCCTACCACTTCAAGTAATCTTAGTGAAGCACAGAGAGATGCTCTTATTAGTTATGGTACTCAGGATAAGATAAACAATGCTTATGATGAGTTAACTAAAAAGAAGGATGAACTTAAGAAAGATATAGAGAATATCACTAAAAGAAAGAACCTTGAAGTTAATGAAGAGCCTGCACTTAGAGCTAAGAGAGTAGCACTTAAGACTATAGATAAACAACTCAAGAAACTAGGCAGAGAAAGAGGTAATAGTATAGAAGGAACTGTTCTTAGTGAAGCAGACATTATGTCTCTCAATCCAGTGGACAGAGCTACTATACTTAATCCTGAGAATAAGTCTAAGTATAGTGAGGAACAAAGAGCTATTATAGATAATGTAATAAGAGAAGGTACTTTACAATACAGTGATTTCATTGATAAGATTGAAGATGCTGGTAGAATTAACCTAGCTCAACAAGCTTACTTAGCTCAATATAATAGCATACTTAGTGATCCTTCAAGCTTCAATGCTTTTACTAATAGAATTAGACAACAAGTAGCTAATGATAACACTAGAAAGAAATATGAATATCTTAATGGTGTAAGTGATTACTCTACCTTTGTTAAGAACTTAGATAAAGCTTATAGAGAATCTGATGTAAGAGAGAGAAGTGTTATTAGAAATATACTCAAGGATAATGATAATTATAATAGGTATATAGCAGATAACAAGGCATTAGAAGGTATATTTGACCAACTTGATAGCAATGAAAAGTTTAATTCATTAAGTGAGAATGATAAGAATGTAATCATGACTTCAATGCAGTTCTTAACAGACAGAGGTGTTAGTCCTACTAATGCATCTATTGATGTATTAGCTGAAACTGATGAATCTGGTAATTCTGAATTGCTTAATTACATAGGTGAGGTTAATGGTAGGTTATCTGAGGGTGAACAAATGGCTCCATCTAGTGTAGAAGAGATTGCACAGACTTTAAATGATATACTTGAGGAATATAATAAGAATATTACTGAAGTAGAAACTATTAATAAGCCTGTGGAAGTAGCTCCTACAACTACAGAGGATTCAAAACCTCCTAAACCTGTTGGAGTATTTGCTCAATTAGCAGCTAATCCAGAGATGGGTGCATCTAGAAATCTTGAAGAAGATACTCCTGCTGAACCTACTAAGTCAGTAGATGTATTTGATGAGATAGAAAGAACTCCTCCACTGACTAGAACTATAGAACCTGAGGTAGAAAGTCTTACTGATAAGTTTAAAACTAATAGTAATGAGGAAGTAGCTAAGGCTGCTGACATTGGTTTAGGTATTATTAACAATGCATCTGATATTTATAATGATGTTAAGGAGCAGGCTACTCAAATACTTGATGAATTAGGAGATAGTGAATATGAAACTCCTGATAATCTTAGTGAAGCTATAATGGCTAAGGCTAATCAGTTACAAGTACAATCTCAACAAGGTGGTGATAATTCTGATAGAGCTTCTTCATTGTTAAAACAAGTAGCTTCAAAGATAAAAGTTAAGTCAGACTCTAAGGAAGAAAGAGCTACAACTCCTAATACAGCTGATGAAGAAAGAAGAAATAATGGTCTTATAACTACAGCTAGTGTAGATAACTATCCTAACTCTGTAGTAGGTCAGGCTTCTAAGAACTTTAGAATGAATGACTATTTAAGAAAGGGTAATATAACTCCTAAGACTCCTATTATGTTTATTGCAGACCCTGCTATTATTGCAGGTGTTAAGCAAGAGATGGGTGAAGCTTATAATGAGAATGATCATTTACCAATAATGGCAGTTGTTGAAGATAGCAATGGTCCTGTTATAATTGATGATAAGAAGTATCAACCTATTGGTTTTATGCCTAGAACTAGTGCTAATTCACAAGGTGCTGCTAGAGTAGAGCCACTTAGAATGTCAGCTTTAACTCAACAAGATGGTAAGTTGATTAAGGATAAAGATGGTAAGGTCGTTACTACTAATGGTTATGTAAGAGCCAATCCACCTCAGCATACTAAGGCAGGTACTCCTAATACTCTGATACATACTATCATGAGTAATGATATGGATGCCTCTGATAGAGCTAAGATGAATGATGTGAAGCTTTCTATACAAGATAGACAAGCTATTTATAGAAAAGCTAAGGATGAAATCTTACCTAATATTAGAAGAGTAGCACAGGATGCTAAGGGTGAAAGAATACACTTAGCCTACTTTACTCCTAATATGAAAGGCGGAGAATCTGAGTTTGAGTTATATGTAACCACCCCTCAAAACTCCTTATCTAGATCAGGTCAACCTATAGCTCAAGTATTAACTGAAGGAACTCCTGAGGAGATACTAAAAGCTAATAGTAGGCTCCATAGATATAGCAAGACACTTGAAGAGTTCTTTAAGAAGAAGCCTTTCAGTAATGATATTAGATTCAAGAGAGAGGGTAACACACTAATTGCAATAGGTGAAGGTGCTACTAAACTAAGTTCATTAGGTGAAAGTTTAACTAAGAAGTTAAGTAACTATCTGACAGTTCCTAAAGGTTATGAGTACACATTCATACCTACAGAAGACAAGCTTGAAGGTAATAGAATGTATCAATTAGTTTTAACTAATGGTGTTAATACTATACCTATGGCTAGAGTAACTAATGGTACAATGACTGATGGAACTAAGGCTAATGCTATTAAGAGTTTAATACTTGATAATGGTAACTTTAGACAAGATGGTAGTCAACCATTTGTCAAATGGCAGGTTAATTACAATGACTTTAATGCTAAAGAAGGTGAATCTGATGATGCTAGAAAAGCTAGATTAGGCAATGCTAGTGATATATTTGATGATAATATACTGGAATCTAGTAGAACCTCATTCAAATATACTATTAGAGGTATTGATATTAATAGTCCTTTTAAACAGGATGGTAGCAGAACTCCAGTACCTACACAAGTAGTTGCTAATCAAGTTAATGCTACACAAGGCAAACCTATTAATACTCCTGTTATTGTAGCTACAGACCAAGTTAAAGTAGGTGATGCTATTGTTGACAGTGAAACTGGTGCTACATTAAAAGGTGAGGTTAAACCAATATCTAATCCTGCTATAGATAAAGCTAAACAGATAGCTAATAGAATAGTTGAAGATAGTAAGGAGATAAGATTAGCTGATGATAACTCAGGTTATGTAGATAACAATGGAGTTAGATATGCTAGAGTTACTTCTATCATTCAAGCTGATGAACATGCTGGTGAAAGATTTGATCCTAATAGTCCTTGGATTACTCCTTCAACTAATATAGGAACATCAGTAGATGAGTTTGTAAGGGACTTCTTTGCAGGTGAGTTCTTTGATGGAGATGGTAAATTATTAAATGATTATCATTTTGATTATCCTAATTCATCTCAAAGTCAATGGAGAAAGTTTGCCAATCAATTAATGGGTCTTAAGAACTATATTGATGCTCAAGGTCTTACAATAATTCCTAGAGATGTAACTGTTACTGGTACTGTCAAAGTGACTGACACACAAGGTCAAACACATGATATACCTGTTGCTGGAACTCTTGATTTGCTTGCTTATGATACTCAAGGTAACTTCCATATCTTTGATATGAAGACTAATAGAAGTGGTATTAGTGATGAGAAAAGAAAGAAATATGCTAAACAAGTTTCAATGTATCAGAAGTTCATTGAAGATAAGTATGGTATTAAAGTAGCTTCTCTTAACATTATACCTATTAATGTTAGTTATCCTACTCCTTTAGGATTTGGTAATGGTAAAACTGTATATGAAATAAGTGAAGGTAATCAATTACTTGCTAATGGTGAAGAGTATATGGATTCTAAACCTACTCTTGAAGAAATAGGTGCAGTACCATTTACTGATGTAAATATTCAATATGATAAACTTACTGACAGTGAGAAACAAATGATTACTGATATGTTACCAGCTGAGGTTGAAGTTAAAAAGGTAGAAATACCTGATGCTGAGACTACAGTTAATAAGAACTTAGGTTTAAAGATGGGTAAAGTTAAAAACAGATTTGCTAAACCAGCTAAGAAAGGACCTATAGTTACTCCTTCAGCTAATAACTGGGAATCAATTAGTGATGAAGTTAGACAGGCTGCAATAACAATGGGATATACTAAAGAGTCTTGGAATAACATGACTGAAGATGAGAAACAACATCAGAAAGAGTGTCTAAGTTAAGTATAGCTAGTATAAAAAAAGAAAGGCTAGGGGGGTTAACCTCTAGCCTTTTTTTGCATATATGAACATTGTTATTTGGTAAGATTAGCCCTACCATACTGATAACTCTGTGCTGCTTGATATGGATTCTGCATCATTAAGTAACTTCTCCAATAAGGAAGCATTCTTTCAACTTTATGTGCCCATTTCAAGTCACCTTTCTCATAAGTACTACCACTTGATTTATACTCTTCTTGAGTAGCAAATAGTGTTACTATATTAATTAGGTCAGTTGCTAAACTAAGTCCAACAGGAGCTATATTAGCTACTACTGGAGCCTCTTTAACAAATCCCCAAGGAGCATTAAATGCTGCTTGTTCACTGTATAATCTACTAGCTGCATAATATAAGAAACCCATAGCTTGATCAGGTTCTTCATCATCGTCATCATCAGGCTTAGCACTTAACATCTTAAGTAAAGCCAATGCTACAATGACAGCCATATCAGCCCAATTTCTTCTCATATTATAATACTGATTAGCTGAGAAACCAGCATTAAGCATTCTTTGTTGAGTAGTCTTTGATACTGGAGTAAAGATAGCTCTAGCTGTTAAAGCAAATCCTCCTTTGTCTGTGAATGTAGATGCAATTACCTTAGCTAATGTTCTTATAGAACCTTCAGTTTCAGTACCTAATGCAACACTATAAGCATTAACACCAAACCTTCTTTGTATCATACCTAATGCATAACCCCTCATAGCTAATAAAGCATTACCATAAACATTCTGTTGTATAGCCACTTTATCTGAATTGTTATAGATACCATGCATTCTGTTATTGATTTCTCTGGCTCTATCCATAAACTTAGATTCATCTTCAATACTCCAAGGTTTTAATTCCCCAGTATCTTTATCTAGTACTCTGACACCTTGTTTCATTTGAAGAGTCTTACCTAAATTAGGCTTACTATCATCTATGTTAACTACTTGATAAGCATTGTATAGACTAATAGGATTTCCATTCTCATCAATGAGTTTAGTACCATTGGCTGTAGCAAGAAATGCCATAGTCTGCATATAGTGTTCACCACATTTATAAGGTAAGAATAGATTTTCTCCTACTGGATTTAACTTAACCCACTTAGATTTATTAGTATAGTAATCTCTCTCTTTCTTCTTATTTTCATTAAGAGCATTCATCTGTCTAATAAACAAACTTACCTTATCTTCTTTAGCATCATCACCAGCATGTGACCAGTTAGATGGTAAGTTCTTCCAGTAAGTTATATTAGCTCTCTCCCAGTCTTTAACACTAAAGAATTCACCTGATAAAGCCTCTTTGAATATTTCAAGAGAACCAGTACCTAAGTTAACAGCTCCACCTAATACATTACCACCTAAGAAGAACTTTGATGCTAATCCAGTGAAGAATCCTACTACCTTATTAAGCACTACTTTCTTTCCTATCTTAATTTTAGTAGTATTAATACCATACACTTGTTTATCTAGGAACTTCTGGTATCTTTTAAATGCTCTGGAAGTTTCATCTCTTTCAGACTCTGCCCTTATACCTCCTACAGCTCTTCTCTTCAAGACATCTTTGCCAATCTCAAGAGTACCTGCAATACTAGATATACCTGCATAAGTATGTGCCATCCCAGCATAAGCTAAAGTAGATTGAAATAAATCAGTACTTAACTCTGCACTATCTCTTAACTTATTAATACCATAGATAGGAACTCTGTTTAACTTCTCTTTCTCAAATTCAAGTTGATTAGAGAACACATCTTCCTCTATTGTATTATAGGTTTGATCACTACCAAAGTCTCTGTCTTCACTATCTTCAACAAAGGTATCTGCCATGTTTCTTCTTAGAGTATAACTAATAGCCTTTCCAGTGCCTTCAGTCATTCTTCTATTTCTGATTTTATTCATAGTAGTACCTTTGAACTGTGGCATTCTATAGATATTAGTACTACCATCAGGTAGAAATCCATCTAATTCAGCTTTAAGATTCATGTACTTGCTTAACCATCCAGCTCTTGGAGTACCCTTAATAGTTTTCTCATACTGTTCACTTAAATAAGTATCATTAGGATACCATCTTTGTTCAACTTGATTCCATTGAGAGTGCTGTTTATGCCAAGACTTAACTAATGGTTTAAAGTATTGATCCCACAGTAGACTCTTCTCAAAGTCTGATTTACCTTCAAGGTTAGGATTGTTTGCATAGAAGTCATCTCTGCATTCTTTCTTAAACTGTAACCAATCATCTTCATAGTCACCCCAAACATAAGGTGATACTATGTTACCAGTTAGTTTACCAGTTCTAGGACTTATCTCACAGAAAGCATCTGTATTCTTCTCTCCTATGCTATGTAAATCACCTTCAAGTATCTTTAGTCTATCTTGAGTCTGAATAGTCATATCATCAGCATACTTATTAGCTAACTTCACAGTCCTATCAGCTAATTGACCAATAACATCAGAGTTATTTGACATTGAAGCTAGAATAGATTCATGAATACTAATATCTTTCTCCATGTATCTAAGTAAATCTTCAATAGGAATCTTTTCAGCACTAACCCATCTAAGACCTCTTTGACCTTTCTTCCAATCAAATATTACTCTGGCTGCTCTATTTACATAGGTAGAACCCATAGCATCTTCAAGGAACTTAAGATAGAACTCTCTCTGTTTAATCTCAAGAGTATTAAGTAATCTATTATCACCATTAATAGCCTCGTTAAGATTTCTTCTAAGAGCCTTGAGTTGAATTACTGTGCTTTCATTGACATTCTGTAATCTAAGTCTTGAGTCTTCTGTAGTAGTAGCATCCTTCACTATTTTAAGAATAGCCTGTGCATTAGCAACAAAGGTTCCTACTTCTCTTAATAAAGCCGCATTCTCTGGTGTAATACTAGTTACATTAAAGTCTACTTTAGCTAACTTAACAATCATCTCAGGTACAGTATCAACCATTAAATCCACAGCTTCTGTAATACCATCTACAGCAATTAAGTCTGCAAATAGTGATGGTTGACTACTGGTTCTACCAGCTTCAACTTGACCTGCTAATTGATTGTACTTATTATAAAGAGACTTATCAATAGCTCTCATCTGTGATGTTTGACTTCTCAGTATATTTAAAACAGACTTGAAGGTAGCAACATTAACAGAGTCTCTAGCACTATACAGTGTCTCTTGGGTTTCAAGTGCATTTTCAACAGTACCCTGAAAACCAGGTGACATAAAGCCTTGTGCAATAGCATCAGCAGTTCTTACTGCCTCTAATTTAGCATTAGCTATTTCATTGCCTGTGATGTTATTAAAGACTCTTTTAATCTGACCTACTATTCTATTGACTATGTTCTGCCATGAAGCTCTCTTATCTATCTCACCATTAATAGCCTTGCCTACTAGATGACCAGCAACTTCTCTTGCAGGATTATCTCTATAAGCAATAGTATTGTATTCATCACCCATTATAACTCTCTGTACATCAGGAGTTAACAATCTCTCAAGTCTTTGAACTAGTGGAGAATTACCTAATGCACCTACAGCAAAGTGGCCAGCTTCTTCAGATAAACTACTATCTATTTGTTCATTATTAGCTACCTTAATTAATTGATAGAGACTATCAGCAGTTTTAGTAGCATTGACAGTACTGTATCTACCATTAATTCTCTCACTATCATCAAGGAAACTATAATCAACACCAGCTCTATTTAAGTAGAACTTAATTCTCTCTTGTAGACTTCTGTTAGCTATGTTATCATTTAACTGAGCTACATTAGTATTGTTCTTATTGACTACAGTTAATTCAACCTTACCATTATCCTTATTAATAATAGTAGCCATATACTTATCATTGTATGGGCTACTTCTATTAAAGGACTGTAGTTTAGGTACAGCTTCATTATAATCATATACACCAGCACCAATGTCTTTATTCAAGGTTTGTTTAACCTTCTCATCACTTAGATTCAGCTTGGTTAGCTGTCTAAGAGATTGAAAGGTTATCTCACCATTACTATCAAACTTAGCTTCATTAGCTACTCTACTTAAGAACTCAGGACTAGTACCTACAGCATAATACTGCTTAGATATTTCTCTGTCATTAGTGTAATGTAGGAGTGACTTAAATAAGTCACTCTCTACAAATTCACCTTTACTATTCTTTACTCTTGGAATTATACTACACTTATCCATATTAACAAATCTTATTACCTTCTTGGTCAGTTACATTATTAGCTTGAGCTTTCAATGACTCAATAGTATCAATTAAATCTTCTACACTAGCCTTATTTAGCATCTCAATCACTAATGCCTTATCTAAGGTATTATCAGCTTTTAATGCTAAATCAGTAGCCTGTCTAACTAATTCTTCTGTACTCATACTAGTATCTACAGTATTAACTACTTCAGGTTCAACTGATGTATTACCATCCTCTTGAACTTCAGTATCAGCTATTGTACTTACTGTCATTGAGTTGGAAGAATATTGTAAAGACTTTCCAGATTCACCTAAAGCATCAACCTTATAATAGTTAATACTTCCAGTAGTACTGGCATTAAATACTACATCATTACTATCACACATATATACTATATCATCTATAACAATAACAGGTCTAAAATAAGATACTCCTTTCTCTTCACTAGGTAATAAGAATGGATTACCTTCTTTACCTAGCTTCTTTACATCAAGAGTAAAGCTGCTTACAGCTACTCCATCACTAAAAGCTAAGTTACTTATAAGTCTGCCATTTCTTCCTTTAGGATGAAATACTAGTCTGTTATTATCTAAATGATTAAGTAAATACTGTTTAGCAAACTCTTGATTATTAACACCAATCCTACTCTTTTGTACATCATTTAAGAAGTCAACATAAGATTTAGGATTACCATTATAATCATATCCTACTTGCACAGCTAACTTAACTTCTGTAGGAGCCAAGTTCATAAATGCCATAGGACTATAAGTAAAGCCAAGCTTGTAATAGTTATACAAGAACAGAGATTGTGCTAATTCAGCAGTCTGCCCATTCCTTAATAAGTCTCCCCAACTCTCTTTAATTTCATCCTTTTGATAAGGTGCTAAACCACCTATATCCTGAATATTCATGCTTACTTTACCAGTATTTTCATCAGTAACAAACTGCATATACTGGAATATAGGCATAGACTTCATTGTAGGATTAGCTTCAAGAATATTGAATAAACCTTCAGGGAATATCTCTGTGAAGTATTCTCTAGCTGTAACTTCTTCACCTGCTGCATTAATAGGCATATTACCATTAAATAAGCTATTCTCTTGCTGACTTAACATAAATACCATTAAGTCACTGTGAATACTATTAATAGTCTCTGCATCAAGCAAACCACTTCTAGTAAGTGCAGCCATTCCTTCTCTAGCTTCTTTATAGGCTTTAGTATTATAAGGATAGAATTTATTGATTACTTTCTCAGCCTTTCTATTCATATCATACATAGCCTGTTCATAAGCAAAAGGATTTTCAAGTAAAGATTCCATATACTCTTGGTCATTCATGGATAATGTTCCTACTTCATTATTCATAGGAGCATCAATACCTTGAGCTACTTTCATTTCAACTTTAAGAGCATCAGCTTTTGTAAATGACTTAACATAAGCAGCTACTTTCATCTGTTGTGCATAAGCATCTCCAAATGTAGAACCTACAGCATTAGATGCAGTAAACTTAGTGTTTCTAACAAACTGAGAAACATCATTACTTGCCTCAAGTATCTTTCTGAATAAGTCAGCTACATGAATCTGTCTTTCAACAAACTCATCATCTCTCATTAGGTCTTTCTTATCCTCATTAGCACTTCTAACAATGTTATATGCCAATTGTTCTCTATCAAGCTCCTCAGGCACAACTTTATTTAACTCCCCATCAACCTCATAAGTATCTAATACATTATCTATCACAGAGTTAATATCAGACATACCATTATTAAAGCTGTATTCACATATATCCTTAATAATAGGCTGATTGAATAACAAACCGATATCCTCAGTAGTAAAACCAAGTCTTGCTAACATTGCACCAGCATCAGCAGTAACAGTATTCAAGTTCAAGAAGTTAAGTACAGGGTCTTTAACAGCATCTACTGATGCAGCTAAGAACTCAGCAACATTCAAACTTGTATCTATCTCACTATTGTGTAATAAGTCTGCATAAGTCTTGCCTGCAAATGAGATAGCTTCTTTCAAATAGAATTCTTCCATCAAAGATGCAAAAGCATGATTAGTATTCTGATTAGCAAATATACCAATCAGCTTACCTGCAACATTATTCTGCTGATTGTAAGTAACAATAGTCATAGGGTCACTAGGGTCATAGTTAGGTTCTGGGTCTTCCAGTTTACCTTCATCTATAGCTCTATTAATACTAGAAAGGTCAACAGTGCTAGAGTTATGGTCAGTAATTACATTACCAAACATTAACTCCCTCATCATTCTAGCTGCCTTTGAAGCATTACTAAATCCACCAGGGGTATATCTATCACCAAAGGTTTCAACATCACTTAATCTCTGCTGAATTAGATGAATAAGCATGTTGTTTCTACTAGCCTTACTATTCTCTAATGGACTCTTACTAAAATCATACTCTTCAAATTTAATATAACCTCTATCAGCTACAAACTGATTAAAAGCTGCTTGATATGTATAAGGTAATCCAGCCTTCTCCCAATACTTATATAGTCTATCTAATGATTCAGTATCTTCTTCTCTAGCTTCTTGAAGAACTGCCTTCAAATTAGAATATGTATCATAGAACTCTGACCATATGTTCTTTATTTCCTCTGATGTAAGTTGCTTTTGCTGATACTCATTTCTCATAAAGTACAACTTATCAATATCAAAGTCAAAACCTGCAATAGTAGTTCCCTGAGGTGGTACTTTAATAGTACCTCCAGCAGTCTTATGACTGAATCTTTTCACTCTCAGATTAATCATTGAGTAGTCTCTTTCAGTTGGAATTCTATATGCAAGTAAACTAAGTATATTAGGATAGGTCTTTTCAAGTAATGTATTACCATCTGCATCAACCTTTAATGTACCATCTTCATTACAGTAGGTTCCAAAGTCAAGAGAATGCTCTTTACCAGCATTATCAGTATAGGTCAAATCCCAAGGAATCTCACACTCAGCATACAGTATGTTATTAGGATTATTGGGGTCTATTACATATCTCAAACCTCCATCTTCTTCATAACCAGTAATACCCATAGCAGATACTTGAACTGCACTACCACCTTTAATAGACTGTTTGTTTACCATCTTCTTGAAGAGACTAAAGAATAAAGCTGAGCTATCATGCTCTAATCCCCCTTCAAATAATGGTATAGTAAATTCACCTTTAGCATTAAGACTATAAGCCATAATGTTATCTTTAGACTCTCTACTATTATTAGCTGTAGTCTGAATTAACCTGTTGCTTATCTTGCTGGCATCTGATACTGCATTCTCAAACAAATGATAAGAATCAATAATGTTAGCAGTAATAAGAGAGTTATAGAATCTTACAAGATTACCACCATTCAACTTAACATTACCATATTTACCACCAAGATTAACCCTCTTTCCACCTATATAACTACTGTAGTCTTTAAACTTTCCTACCTTAGCCATAATAAGCTTTCTTACCTGAGTACCAAATAACTGAGAGCTATTAACATGCTCTGGAACATTAGTCTGGATTCTATAGTCAGCATAGCTTAACTGATGAACATAACCTTTATTCATTGCATCATTAATAGTCTTTGAGTCAACATTGCTAATATCAGTAGAACCAAATCCACCCACCTTAACAATCTTAGTAGAACCAATCATATCTATAGGCTCACTCTTACCAGTTTCAGGATTAACATGCTCTTCCATCCAATAAGCTATATCTCTTAACTTACTACCAGCAGGAAGAAGTTCAGGTATAAGAACTGCCTCAGCATACTTATGCTGAACAGGTATCTTTAACATATCTGCTCCATTGATACTATAGTTCTCAAAAGAGAATAAATAAGGTTTAATAGGTTGGAATATAACAGCTGAATCTGAGATAGACTTAATATCTTCCATTGAAGGATTTTCATCTTTGCCTATCTTGGACCTAATGGATTGTATCTGATTATAAGCTGCTTCCATTCTTTCATTCCACTTACCAGCCATACCCATTACCTTCTTATAACTTTCAAGTGTTCTATAGCCCTGACCATCTGTAAGAGTATTCTTCTTATACATCTTATAAACATCAGAGTTTTTACCAAAGTGACTAGCAATTGCTGCCATGAACTCTGGATCAAACTTCTCTGCATTTACATCAATATCATCAAAGTAAACTACTCTTTCAATACCATCATTGCTATATCTTTCACCTGTAAATGGGTCAATAGCTTCTACACTTAATGCAGAGCCAGGAGCATGAATTTCCTTATATCTCTTTTGAAGGTCTTTAGTTCCTTTATAGAAAGAAGGATCAATAGTCATCATCTGTAACTGTTGGATAGTAGCAAACTTTGTATTCCAGTAATAGTCTGATAATACTTGATCTATAGTTCTATTACCCTTAACTTCTTGACTCAAATAAACATACTGACTATTTTGCTGTTCAAGCACTCCTAATGTATTAAGTTGTTGCTTGAACTTAGTAACAGAATCATCCAGATAAGCTCTAATAGCTTGTTTAACAGTCTGTTCAATGTTACTTTCTTTAATCATTCCAGCATACTTAGGTTCATTTAAGAAGGGAAGTAGGCTAAACTTATCTGTATTTCTTGAGAAGTTATCAATAGTCTTTAACCCTTGGTCCTGCATCTTTCTATTAGCAGCCTTGGCTAACTCCATTTTTCTCTTCTCTTGAATATAGACATTGTACATACCATCAAGTATCTCTTGACCACCATACCTTTTAGCTTTAATAAACTTAGCTACTCCACTATCACCTAAGATGAATACAGGATACCAAGCATATTGACTATTAGGACTAATTTGTTTCTCAGAGAAATACTCATTGAGCATTTGTACTATATGCTGCTTACTAGTGAAGTCTTCAAACTTAAGTTTATCTGTACCTAAGAATCTCTTAAAGGTAAAGTTTGCAGCAAAATTATCTTCAGTACTTAAATCACTATTATAGAGTTCTTCTAACCACTTGTTAAGTATCTTACCATCATATTGAAAATAAGATGAGTTGAGGTAAGTAGTTTCAAGCATAGCCTGAAGTCCTTTCTTGTCAGCAGCTTTCACAAAAGAAGTTATCTTATCAAATCTATCTCCCATGAATGATGGGATAACATTACTAAAGAATGTATTATCACCATATCTAACTCTACTTTCAAGTTTTAGCCCTTCTCTACTCTTAGCAACTATTGCCAGTACTTTAGTAATCTTTTCTCTGAGGACACCTTTCTTCTCATTACTAGAAGCTCTTTTGATAAGCTCTTCATAACTAATCTCCTTTTTACCTTCTTGTTCTTCTTTAGTTAGATTGAGACCAAACTTAGCTGCACCTAACAGCCCTTTGTTTAATGCCCTAATATCTCTGTTTCTAGACATTATTCTATCTAAAGTTTCACCATCTATATCAATACCAAGAGACTCAGTAGCATCAATTAAGAACTGTTTCCTCTCTAATTTAGACATCATCCAGAACTTTGATTTCTCATTTATTCTTTCAGGTTCTGCTAAAGTATCAACTATTTTATTCTTAATTCTCTCTAGTCTAATTGGTATAACTCTAGTACCAATACCACTCTTTTCAAAGATACTGTTCCTAGGATTAACTACCTTACCAAGTTTAACTGAAGTTAAGAATGAACTAAAAGGAGTATTACCCTTAATTCTATTAAGTAATGCTGTCTTATAGGTTCTTATTCTACCTTCCTGCTTTTCAGTTTGTATAGAATAAGGCTGAAAGTTTTTCTTAAAGTCAGTATAGAATTGAGTTCTTATTTGAGGATTTTCCAGCTCTTGCATAAATGGAGTTACCCATCCAGCAGTACTACTATACTCTCTAAGAGCATTCATCATTTCAGTTTCACTGCCTACACCTCTAAGCACATCAAGTAATTCCTGATGCATTCTTACAGGGTCCTGCATTACAGGGAAACCTAAATCATCCAATACAACTTCACCATCCTTATATACTGGAACTCTACCAATAACCTTTCTAACTTGCTTTCCAACTGAGCCAAAAGAAGACTCAAATTCAGCTTGTTCCACCCAACCTTCTCTCTTAGATTCTTCCATAACAAACTTCTCAGTCATATCATTCTCATTGAAGTTGTTAGGATTGGAATCATCAGCAAAGTTAATGCCTTGACCTAATTTAAGGTCTTCTGCATCTCTAATTCTAATTTTTGCAAAGGATATTAAGGCTCCCCAGTTATCAAATACCTTTTGGTATTTAGCTGCTGTTTCAGTATCATTCTCTTCTATAGCATCACTATATTGTGATTGAAGAGTATCATATATCTCATTAAAGATACCAGCTACACCACCAGCTTGTTGTCCATTAACAGTGAATCCAGCTATAATATCTTTTCTACTTACAGAGGGATATTCCTCCTGAACAGCATCTACAATGTCTGAGAACATGGTGGAAATCATACTGATTCTGTTGAATCTCTCTTCTGCATTAAAGTCATCTCTTAACTGTATATAAGACACAGCAGGACTATTTATAGCATCAAGAAGTCTCTTAGAGTCTTCTTTACTAAGACTCCTTCTAAACTCAATAAGAGTTTCAGCAGTTGGAGTTTCAGCTTCAGGATTTCTTTCCTGATATAAGCCTCTAAGATTAGCAACTAAGTATTTATTCCATCCTGTTACCTTGCTAGCTATTACATCATCCAGACCTTTCTCTGGAGTATAACAAGTCTTACTCATATAACATTCAATTAATTAGTTAATTACTTTGCAAAAGTAGAATATCTTTTTTAAATAAACAATAGAATAAGTCCAAAAGTTCCATGAGAAAAGAATAATCCTTATAGAAAAGAAAAAAAAAGGAGTAGGTTTAACCTACTCCCTTCTCAAACATTCTTTCTGTAATAATAGAATACACACATGTACTCTGACTCCTTCTAGCCTCATACTCTTCAAGTGTGATTTTCTCTTCTTTCCAAGAGTAACCATAGTTCTTTCTATCCCAACCATCAGGGTCTAAAACCTTGGGATATGGAAATATAGATTGCCACTCTTCAGAAGTTTTCTTAATAGGTTCATTCATTACTCAACAACATATTTAGTACCTCCTAAGATGATCCATCTGATGGTATTTATATTAACAGGTCTAACATTGTTAGTATCTTCAATGTCCATGTCTATGCAGTTATACCTGCCATCTCTACTCTCAAACTGAATCTTGAAGCCTCTTAATACCCTGTCTTCACCTTCTTCATAAGGTAAGATAGGATTCTTAATCAACTCTTCAGCAAACTTCTTTGCTGCCTCAGCAACACCCTTTTTATTCTTTTGAATAGTATCAATCTCCTTTGAGAAATCACTAATCAAAGTAGCAATCTCAGCATTAAGCTTTCTTTGAGATTTAGGTGTATCCTGTTTCTTGAAACAAACAGTAAATACTTGAGAACCATGAATACCTTCAAAGATACTTCTGATACCTAAAGTACCATCTTTCTTATCTTCTCTAGTTACCTTCACTTCATTAGTAAAGTCATCAGCAGATTCAAGGTAATTATGGATATACTCTTTTCCTATGTAAACCATATCACCACTTTCCAGATGCTTCAACTTAAAGTTTAAATTACCATTATCTGCTAATACTTTGTAATGAGAACTTTCACTCAATACATCTCCTACTTTAAAACTCTTTATCATACTTTCTTCTATTTAATAATAACCACCATGCTTAACATAGTAAGCAATACTTAATATTATAGTGCCAACTGACACTAATACTCCTGCAAGAAATCCTATCCAAAACATATTAATCAGGATTAGCTTCATTATATAAATCAGTAATATAACCTCTTCTCAAGAATTCCATATGCAATGGATGTGCTAATTCTCTTGCTTGAGGATGTGCACTACCTGCATCTCTTAACTTGAAGAAGTGTTCCCAATCACTTGCAAAACCAGTCATTACTAATTCAGTCTTTAAAGCATTAGGTAGTACTGCTCTTGCTTGTTGAGGTTTCCATCCAGAGCTAATTAGGTTGTTATAATTTTTTTCAGCTTTAAACAAAGAGTCTATTAAATATTTAGTATGTGTCGTAAATATGACATTTCCTCTAAAACTTCCATATAGATTTTCTCTATAGTAATCACTATGATACATACACCCACCAATAGAGTCTCTAATTATACATTCTGGAAAATCATTTAGCCAAGATGGTATAATAAAAGTACATTCATTATTAAACTTATCCTTACTATAGTTACAATATCTTGTACTTTCCTGAGCAAAGGACATTACTCTGTGTCTTACAAACTCATGACTTACACCTCTATCACAGATAAACTTAACAGTATATCTCTTTTCATGGAACTCTGTAGGTTCACAGATATATTGTAAATCATCAAGCCAGTTATTCTCTACAAGTACTCTGTAGTTAGTAGTAACATATATCCACTCACCATCATCATACATTTTTGAATATGGAGAATCAAAGTATTTACACAAATCATTTGAATCTTCTTCTTGACCATCTTCAGGATGTATATATAAATTTGAGATATGTGTTTTACACTTTAAATACACAGTACCGTGTTCTAACATAGCACAATTGCCACATATAGAAGTTACTCCATTGTCCCCTCTTACTATAATAAGTCCAGTAGATACTGTAACACAGTAAACATTTTCAGTTTTATTAGTAATTAAAACTTTAGAATCTGCATATCTACTATCATTATTTATAGTATAATCAGTGGTTAGAAACAGTATTTTATATACAGGATTATGTACTGGTGATTCATGGCATACTCCCCTAAAAGATACAGTATATCCTGCTACAGTTGCCCATTTATTTATCCAATCAATAATATTCCAACTAGTACTAGTAAAAGTAATAGTCCTTGTGTTTATACCATGACTCCCATCAGAATTAATTAATCCCTGAATAATAGAGTGAATCATGATAGGATTATCATTAGCATAGTCTTTTGGAATATATTTATTTCCATCCTTATAGAATAGAGAATTAAACTTGGCTCCAATCTGTGAACTACATATTCTATAATAATTGCCTTTTCCTACTTCAAATTCATATCCTAGCTCTTCACATAAAGTTTTCAAATATTCTATTTTCCTCTGTTTCTTTAGATGAAAAACAAGTTCATTTATTGTTTGAACATTATAGCAGCCATCTCCTAACCAGAACCCAATTAATTCTCCAAATGGGTCTGTAACATTTAACCTGTTACAATGCTTAGGAGACTTGAACATTCTTTCTCCAAGAGTTTTCTTTCTCCCATTATTATCAATGTAAGAGTCACCACAGACAAACGGAATATAGGACTCATTATTATAGAAGTTATTCCTACTTTCTCTAAATAGTCCATACATTCTATGCCCATCAGTTACCTCTATTCCTAGAGACGGGTAAAAGTAGAAGTTTCCAGTGTATTGATGTCTAATAATTCTATATGGAGTCTCAAAACCATTAAAATTATTAAGAGCATCAACTGTTGCTACTTTTTCCCCATTATATGAGTCAAATCTTATCCAACCTTTTTCTGTTAGAATTTCAGTTGAGCCAGTATAACAATGTTTAGAAGCAATCATTCTATCTACAAACTCTTTATATGTATTCTCTGATATTTTATCTTCAGATTTATAACATACTCTCCCTGCCCTTTCAATTTGTTTATAAACTCCTTCAAGACCTTCTTCTTGGTCCCAAATCTCAAAACTTGGTTTTATAATTCTCATAATTAGTCATTTAGTACTACAACTTCATCAATATCAAATTCCTTAGGAATATCTCTGTCAAATACCTTTTTATAAAAAGACTTTTCTATAAAATCATCAGAGCTATTTACAGGTGCTTCAACAGTATCATAGTATGATATAGTCACACTCACAAACCTTTTATGTTCAGTATTTAAAGGTTCATTGAATGGTGCATCAGGATGATTTGCTGCTCCTAGTGGTAGGTTATCCATAATCAATTGTTATTAAAGAATTCAACTGTTTGTTCAGCCATTAACCCACAACAAGGTGGAACAACTATTTCTTCTGTCTTAGTTATAAGATAGTCTTGTGGACTACCATTATACATACCATTAGCTATCAATATTTGATTAGCTTCTTCTGCATTAGGTGCTTTCACCATTGCAATACCCTTACCAATAGCTCTTAAATCATAAGTAATCACCCATAATCTAGGTGGAAAGAATGATTCCTGAGCTGCTTGTTCAATTACACTTTCAACTGATGTTTCTATCATATTAATAATTCCTCATATTATAACATTTCTCACATAATCCTTCATGAGTTGCAGGCTTCCCACAGTATTTACACCTCTCAACTGCATTAAAACCTAACTCTCTACTTGATTCAGTAGAATTATCTACCACATCTTGTATAATATCAAAGGCTTCTCTAAGAAGTTCTCTTTCTCTTTGAGTTAAACACATGCTATCAGCAATGTTACTTCTTGAAGCTAAACCTTTAATCTCCCAAAGAGTTCTATTTCTGACTCTCCACTTTATTTGCTTTTCTGTTGCCATAATTATTCAAGATAATGTTGTTGATGCAAGATGCCCTCATAGCCATTATAGGTAGCTCCTACTACATGTTCTAAGTCTGCATCTTGATATACTGAATACCCATAATCATCTTTACGATTAGTAGCTTCAAGTATTTCCATAGCTCTTATAGGATTTCTTGCTGCTACAAGAACCATTCCATTACCATAAGCAATATTATACTTGCACACATAGAGATAAAGGTTTTGTTTATCACCTCTATCCCTATTTAGTACAATGTTATTAGGACTAACATAAATTCCTTGTTGTGCCATTTTAATCAACTATAAATTCTGTTATATTAGAAGCTGCTTGCACACCTTCCATTACTTCAATACTTGTTGGAGTTACAATAGCAGTTACATGTGGATGATAATTCTCACATAGATATTTAATAAGGGGCTTTGCAGCTTCCTTTAATTCTTCTAACTTCTTTATATTTTCTTGAATACTATTTTCCATATCTATACATACTTTTTACTTTATCTGCTCTACCCATACTTCCATCATAGATAACATAAGTCTCATAGAGTGAAGCATCAGGTCTAATCTTTCTCAAAGCAACTGAAATGAATTATAAATGTCATATTACTCTTATTTATATCCTAAATCTAACTGTCTGATTCTCTCTTTAGCTATGTGAATTATCTTCTCATAGTCAAGTTTCCTACTATCAGTTTCTTTAGTTCTAAGTATTCTTTTAATAATATCTGCATCCCAAGGATTAAGATTGTACTCTAGCCAGATGTCCCAAGGTTGAATCTTGTGCTTAGAATAATCAGATTGACCTACATTATAGCTTCTAACATCTTCTTGAGTCTGAGACACTTGAAGAGTATTAGGTAATGAGAAGACTGATATAAATATGTTATAATTATATTGGCGAGCTTTTCCATTTTTATCTATAACTACAATATACCCATCAGTTATCTCACATACTTCATACTGTTCTCCATTAGTAAATGAATCCCCAGTTGGATAGCTATAGACAACTTTATCACCTCTACTTACTATTGCCATCTTGTTTCTCCCATTCTTTTAATGTTATAAACTGTTTAAGGAATTGTCTTTTCTCCCTAACATAATGATGTCCATTCTTCATGCTAACATATAGAACAGCATCAGTCCACTCACCACTATTAATATCCTTCATCTTAACTATACCTTTAACTAGGTATTGGTTTTTAGTTTTAGGATAAACATAAATCTGACTCTTTTGAGATTTATTTGAATAATAAAGTAGCCCTGCCAATATAGCAAGGGCTACACCTGTCCCAATTATTAATACATACATTTAGTGAATCCAATATGTTCCTATAGATGCCTCAGCAGGAATAGGAAGTTTACTACAAAACATCTTAGCTGATTCTTCCATATAGAATTTAAGTTTATCAGCTATTTCTGACATAGATTCAGGATACTCTATACATATTTCATCATGTACTAGATTTACTATTTTAACAACAGAGAATAGATTATTAGCTACAATCCACTTGAAGAAGTTAGTTACAGCATACTTTAATACAATAGCACCTGTCAATTATGTTACCTTACAGGCTCTTTATCCTGTAATTCAATATTTTCTTTTTTAATATTGTTCGGACTATATCTTAAAATGTTTTTACAAAATGTGGTTAATTCTTCAAAAGTAGCAGAGTTTTTCATACTATTAGCCTTCTTACTTATAACTTGAATATTACCTTTTATATAACCTTTAGAGTTATCTATTCTATCAATAGAAGGTGTATATTCATAATTGTCTTTAGAACCTAATACAAAAGGAACTTCCAATATTGGACATAAATCTGGTATGATAATATGAGTTTCCTTACTACTTAGACATCTTTTACATTTAGAATGATACCCATCTTTGAAACCATTATGTTTCTGATATTCAGAAATAGGTAATTCCCTACCACATTTTTTACAAATCTTTGTATTCATATTATTAAGTATAAATTATCTGATACAAAGATAAAAAACAAATTCTCCCTTTTCTTGGTGTTTTACCATCCTTTATAAGGACTCCATACACTAGTCTCTACACCTTCTATATATTACTATATAGCTTGGCTCGGTATTTGCATCTCAGCATTCACCGAATTTAAGGAGTTTATTCAGGGCACAAACTTTCATTTCACCCTGAGTAGGACTATTTAATCCAAGTCTACCCCATTTGCTAACTGCCTTAAAGTGTGATGACACTCTTCTTCTCATCCAAGTTTTATGAAACTCATCACCTAATAACTCTTTTTGTTTTCTATAGTTATCCCAAAACTCACTAGTGAATTTAGCTCCTTCTATTAACCAATAGGAGTGGTCACTCCAATAGATTTTATGTCCAGTAATAGGATTAATCAATATATAACCATCCTTTTTAACTGCCTTTAGAGCCTTTTCTCCATAAGAAGTTACCCCAGGGAAACCCTTATCATAAGCATTTCCTATTTCATCAGCTTCCTCAATAGATATACCTAAAGAATCAGCTATAGAAGAAGAACCTCCACCAAATTGTTTAGCAAACTCTGGTGCTTTAGCCTTCTTTCTTAGGTCTGGTCTTAACTTCTTAACCATCTTAACCTCAATACCTTCAAGTTCTTTAGGGAAACATGCTTTAGCAACTAGAGAATGCATATCTCCAGAACCATGTAAGAACTCTTCAATCATAGACTTTTCATTGTATATGTCAGCTCCAAGTCTTGATTCTATAGCACTATAATCACAGCTACAGAATAAGTTACCTTTCTCACTAACAAAACAACCTCTAGTTCTATGATCAGCAGGTAGATTCTGAACTTGTGGATAAGCACATTTAAGTTTACTGCTCTTAGTATTTACAGGAAGTCCCTTTAATTTAGCTAAGTCAGTATTTATTTGTTGGGAACCACAAGCCATTCTACCTGAAGATGCACCAAGTTGCTTAAACTTAGTGTGTATTCTTCCTGTTTTAGGATTGATAGCATTAATGTATGATTGACCATAAGTAGAACAAACTTTATCAGCTTCTTTATAATCAAGATAAGCTTTAAGAAATGCATCATTTATTCCTTTCTGTTTAGCTATAACCTTTTCAAGTGCTGAATCAGCTTCTTCACCAGTGCTTTTACTTATAACAGAAGTATTGAAACCTAATGTTTTAAGTATAGAAACAACTTGAGTAGAGCTATTCCAATTTACTAAGGATTGAGGTTCAGTATTAAACCCAGAGAATAAATCACCTTGTCTATCTATTTTGATATATTTACTTGATAATCTAGTCTTTATCTTACATTTATAAGCTTCAAACTTAGCACCACAAGGTTCTTCTATATCAAATTCAGGTACTCTAATCTCCTCTTTAAATGCTTTTCTTTCATCACTTAGTTCATCTTCATCCTTATCAGATAATGAAATATAAGCTATAAAACTATCCTTTCCAAGTGCTGAACTTACAATGAAACTATCTAATGATTTATTAAAGACTCTCTTAATAGTCTCATCATAGACCATCTTTGTTTTCCACTTACTTTCATCAAGTTTTATACCACACCATTCAAGATAAGCTATAACAGGAACAAAGTCACATTCTAACTTAGCACCATTAACACACCCTCTTCTTCTCAACTCTTCTAGTTGCTTTGCCATTATATCACCAAGATACATGACATCACCAGCAGCATATTTGATAACAGCAGTATCTATACCTCTCCAAATAATCTCACCTCTGACAGTCTTATCTATATCTATATTAAGATACCTATATACAATTGCTTTTAAACCTACACCAGAATAATTATAAATAAATTCAGCAACATCAGGAATTTCTTCATATAGTAATTCCTTCTTTGTTTCAGAACTTAGTTTATCATATCCTTCATAGTTATACACAAAGTCACAATACTTATTCATAAGATCAGTATTCATTCCTACTAGGAAGAATGGATAACCAAGAAATAGTAATTGTTCAACAATCATAGTATCATAACATTCAGTTACAATAATACCATAATTAAACAAGAACTGCAAATCAAACTTTAAATTTTGGCCTACCATAAAATGACTTTCTATATAATCTTTGTATATCAAGGGGTCTATAGTAGTAACATCTACTACTATTTGATTTTCCCCCTTAATATCACCAAAATGCATAAGTAAGACTGTATTTATATGAGCATCTCTGCCAGAGGTTTCAGTATCAAATTGAAACATTTCCCAAGTATTTAGCATACTTAGGGAATCTTCAATACTCATCATTGTATATTCTACCTCATCAAACAGCTCAGATTGTCTACTCACAAAATATATCATGCTACTGAAAAGTTATGCTGTAACCATATCCATTAGTGTAGTTGATAGACTTAACAATAGCATCAGCTTCATTAAGTCTTTCACCTACAGCAATAATTGAACTTCCAGATGGTTGTATGTACATCTTACCATTGGGTAAATACCCAGCAGTAATAACAGGATAACTGACTTTTAAAGTATAAGTTTTAGATTCACTGCCATCAGGCTTCTTTAACTTCTTTAAATAGTTAGTATCATCTCCTCTTGATTTAAGTTCAATTACATCTTCCATCATACTACTGAATATGCAGCTAGTTCCTCGAAATCTATTATATATCTATACTTTTGGAAGAAAGAACTGCCAAGTACTCCATGCAAATTAACACCAAAGTCACTCTTAAGATTAGAGAATGCAGCATCTAAGTCCTTAACATAGAACTCTTCACTATATGTCTTATCTCTGTAAGTAATATCAATAGATGTTATATCTACTTCTTCCTTATTACCATCAGAACCATAGATGGTGTTTCTTACTCCAGTAGGACTATGTTTAATATCATTAGTTACTGATTTGTTGATTATAGAATCACTGGCACCTGTGTCCAATAAGAAGTTTAACTTCTTTTCTCCACACTTGAAAGTTACAATAGGAATGTCAGTTAAATCCAGAGTTTCTCTGAATGACATTCTATATGCCTGTGCTCTCTTTTCTTTCTTTCTATAGACATCAACAATCTTAGCAAAGAAAGAAGCTAAGATTACAAGTCCTATTACAAATAATATATTCATTACCATATTCTCATCTTTATTTCTGAGTTATTATTTAACACCAGTAGTTCCAAACCCATCTCTGTTATTACCTTCAAGTTTGTCTACACTCACAAGCTTAATCTTGTTACTAAACAACCATCTAAGCTTCTGCCATATAGTTGCTTTTTGACTCAATTGAACTCTGAACTGACAGATTCTATCACCTTTATTAATAGTTGTAGCTTGGAAAGCAATAGCTGGGAATCTCCATTCATCATCATTACCACAATATGAATTATCAATAACTCCCTCACTGTTAGCACACATTATTCCTAACTTTGGAGTACTACTTCTTGGTAATACTACTGCTTCAAAACCTTTAGGCAATTGCATAGCAACACCCAGTTTGATTAGTTTGAAGTCAAAGGTGACATCTCTATGACTTACTATCTCACCATCAATAGTTTCTCTCTTTCTAACACCAGCTTGTGGTGCTTTAAAGCTAACTGTTTCTGCTGCTCTTAAATCAATCCAATCACCTTTCTCTATAATGAAAGGCAAACATCCTGCTGTTATTCCTTTTACTTTAATTTTCATAATGTTTTCAATAAATCTTCTTTAGTTTTAAATACATACTTTTCCTCAAACCTAACCATACCATCAATGGATGATATATCACTTGAATAGTAAGCCCTGTTATTGTGCATAACAAAAGCAGTATCTCCTATACTATACTTAGTTTCAATCTTCATTCCAGAATCTATTTGTTATATCAAATAATCTACCATCTATTACTTTGTACAGTCTCTGATTGGTAGTTCTACTGTTAAGAGGACCTAAGAATTCATCATATCTTCCCACTTTAATATAATCAAAGTTTTCAAGATTGATTTCATTACTTATAGTATCTCTTCCACTATACCAAGCTGTTCTTATAGAAAGTTCTCCCTCCTTTAATACTTCTGCCAGTTTGTTAATATAGGAAGGCTCACTGTCTCCACCCATGAAGGAAACACAAGTTATACCAGTATTCTTACTACATAGTTGTAGTAATTCTTCAAAGGTAAGGTTAGTTCCAACATCCTCTGCCAAGTAAGAGCTATGACAACCCTTACAATGACATGGACAATTACTTATATTTATGGCTAAGGTGATTTCATCAGGAATCTCCTGCATTACTATTTTAGTATCTACATATTTCATTTATACACTCTTTTAGTTGCATCCCATTGTCTGCCTTCATCATACTTACTTACTGGTCTCAAGAATCCTACAACTCTTGTCCAAGTCTCCATAGGAGCACCACACTTAGGACATTTATCCATAGCATGTTTAGTAATATAATGACACTTTTCATCAGTACACTCACTATTGGGAATGTTATAAGTGAAATAAGAAGTTCCCTTCTCTGCTGCAAAGTCCATTAACTTGAGATACTGTTCTTTGCTTAGATGTTCTTCAAGATTACAATGAAGACCTACACCACCATCAAGAAGCTCTGTAAACTCCTTTCCATGCAGTTTAAACCTATCAAGAATACTTGTGTTATCATCCCAAGCATTATAGAAGTAGCTATTATAGATTTTAGTATCATCAGGAACCCAATAACCATCTTCTTTATCCCAGTTATAGTTCTTAGAACTAAGACCTTCTGCTGGAACCAGTTCAGTATTAAACTTAAACTTCTTACTGTTATGTAGTTTATTCTGCTCACTAATAGTACCAGTGATTAATCTACAAAACTGCTTATAATCTTCATTGTAGGATACTTCCATACCTAAGAACCTTGCAGCTTCATTGATACCATTGATACCAATAGTACAGAATAAGTCTCTCATACCAATATAACCAGCAGTAGAAGCATTGAACATGCCTCTTTCTTCCCATTCATAAAGAATAGTTTTATAGGCAATATGGTACTTATAGACTCTTTCAAGTATATCTATTAGCTCAACTCTAATACAGCCTTCCCACTTTTCCTTACCAAATCTATTCTTTATTATTGAATACTTCTTGGCACAGTCTTGTACAATTCTATTGATATTAAGAGTAATAACATTACAGCTACCAGTCTTTACACCTGTAAGACCATTAGTGAAACTGAATACATTCTCCTCAATCTCATTCCTTAGTCTACAACAAGAAGCAAGACCATTAGGATTATCACTGATATAGACAAAGAATGAATGACCTTCACTATGCATCTCTGCTGTGAAATTCTTGTAATCTTCATCAAGATAATTACCTTCTTTATCAGTTAACAATGCCATAGTTTCCACAGGGAAAGTCAGCATAGCTTTGGTTCTCTCCTTATTAAACCACTTCATAAACTTCTTCTGTAGATAGGATACTCTCTCCCATGAAGGTTGTGTTCCATCAGGAAAATAGAAGTCTTTAAATAAAGCCTCCCAGTAATACTTATCATAGTAGCTTATATTAGTGAAAGGAGATTGCCAACCTCTATTCTGTGCAGGTTGATTAATGTAGTAAACTATAGTCTGAAAAGCATCCTCAATCTTCTGTCCTATAGTCTTTCTACTTTTAACAAACTCAGAATCAGCATATATATCCTCTCTTAATGGGTAATGTTCACCATAATCTTTTACACAGAAGTAATCAAAGTAGTTAAAGAACTCTCCAAAAGCTACAGCACCTTTACATTGGGCTGACAGTAAGAACACTAAGTTATTAAACTGCCCACAGAAGCTTGATAAGTGACTGGCTATCTTAGGAGTTATACCATCCATATCTTTAATTCCACTTGAAACTAATGGATACAATGATACTGCCTCACAATAGTTCTTAGGAACTGCTGAACTGGCTTCATCATGTATATAAATAATATGATGGTTAATATCATTCTCATATTGCTTAGCTACTTCAGGAAACAAGATATTCAACTTGTTCTTCATCCTAGTTCTTTGAATAATTCTATTCTTAGTCTTAGGAACTTCTGATTCAAGAGTAACAACATTTTTCATAGATACATTGGCATTAGCATCTGTCTCTGATGAAGAAGCCGCATTCTCATTAGACTTACTATATTTTTCCATATAGTTAAGTCTATCATTGATTTCTCTTGCTTCTCTATGCTTCTCTCTGTATAGAATATAAGATTTAGCTGCTTTATAATTACCAGTCTTCATAAGGAATGTTTCAACTTTATCTTGAATTTCCTCTACACCAATAACATCTGACTCTTCTACAAGTTGCATAAGAGCTGCTGGTACATAGTCAGGTGTTACTTGATTTACAGACTCAAATGATTTATTAACAGCTGAAATAACCTTTTCTATACTAAACTCCTCTTTGGTTCCATCTCTTTTAATTACTATCATGCTGGTTGTAAATTATCTATTTTCATAATACCATTTCTTTCTTTAGCCTCTTTAGTATATTTACTTGAAGGTTCATTTAGATAATAGTCTAATTCCTCTAAGAGCTTCCTCCAATTTCTATAGATATTACCTTCATTATCCTTTAAGTCAACTTCACTAAAGTTACCATAGTACCTCCATACAAGTGGAGCTAATGTACATCTGTTAATGACTATAAAGCTATAATGAGCTATCTTGAAGTCCTTGAAGTACTCATCTTCACTAATAACTTGTTGAAGTATATATGTATAAAGCTGAGCTTGTATCATATACCTCCATGTAACAAATGATTGTTCAAAGTCTTCTTCTGCATGACCACTAGTCTTTAAGTCTATAGGATATATAACCTTCTCTTCATGGTCAACTATTAACTCATCAAACATACATCTGACAGATATTCCATTGTATTTAGCCTTAAACTTTAACTGAAATACCTTCTCAAATCTATTATCAAATGGATTAACATAGAAGAAGTACTTAGTGTAAGGATTGTTCTTCAATTCATTAACACAAGCAACAGTATCATTATAATCTTTCTGAGATAATATCTCTTTGTCTGCTGATATAGCTAACAATTTATAGTAATCATTACACTTACTTTTTATAGTTCTTAGTTTAGCTTCTGCACCCCAAGTTGGTTGATAACTAATAGTATGAGCTATTATATCATCATCAGGTATTAAATCAATACTTCTATATTGACTACCATAACTTTCAAACAAGTCTCTAGCTATTCCTATAAGTGCTTCTGATAATGAAGGAAACTCGCATACAGTAAATCTCTCTTTAAAAGCATCAATTCCATCAGTTAACATAGTATCAACTGCTGAACCAAATCTTAATGCAGGACTTTCTACTTTATCAAAGAGACTACCTAATTTTCTGAATCCTTCTCTATCATACTTACTTAAGGTAGAATAGCTAAAGGCTGGGTTTGCTCTATAGGTAGGTTCATCTACTTTCCATGAAATGTCGACAATACTCTTCCTCATAATTATCAAATTCATCATCTTGTTCAGGCAGTTGTAGCTGGTCTACATAATCATCTACTTCTGTCTTTAGTTTTTCCATTTCACCCACATCTAAACTAAGATACCCTTCCTTAGGATTGTTACTACTAATGTTTCTTTTAGTCTTAACAATAGCTGAATCAACTAACTCTTGCAGTGACTCAAAATCTCTTGAATCAATGAAAGTATGAGCTAATGCAATATCACCTTTTGGCAGGTACTGAGTTAATCTTTTTATTCTCTCCACTGGTTCCATAACCTTTAATTATTTCTATAGCCTCTAGAAGCTGTTTCTTAGTAAAGATTTCAAAATACATAGACTTTTGTCCAGTCTCTCTATATAAATCTTCAAGATAAGCTCTGAATAACTTCTTCTTTATATAGAATACATCATTCTCAATACCTTTAGCCTCTATAACAATAACTACATTATTATATAGAAACACAAAGTCAGGAGTATGTTTTATATCTATTATCTTCTTAAGATTTAATTTAAGAAGCTTAGTCTTCTTATCTTTATCATAGAAAGGTACTGTAGGTCTAAAACCTCTCCATAAGGTGTAAGTAGTTGGTTCATAGAAAGGGTTAAATCCTAATTCTTTAAGAGTCTTGTAAATCATCACTTCAAGTTCTGACTTGAATTTAATTCCATCAAACTCTCTCCTAGAGGCATTAAGTATCTTCTTATTTTCTCCCACCTTTACTAAATGCTACTAACATAAAGTCTTTCAGTACTTTCTTCGCAGTAACAGCATCTCGAATAGTTCTAAATGCAGCAAAGTTTCTGAAATTCTTTATCTTGTGAATATCTTTAACCTCTACAACCTCACCTTTAGCCATGTCAATAGTATAGATTTTTTCACTATTCTCAATATGGTCTGGATATTGTCTGTCAAGAATTATAGCTACTTCTCTCAATAAGATTGATAGTACCGCACCTTCATTAATGTAAGCAAGGTTATCAAGGTATTTAAACACATTATCAACCTTCCACTTCAGTCTTTTTGCAATAGACATGATGATAGTCTCAAAAGTAATATCATCTACTGAAGGATGAACAGGTTCCTTATAATTAATGACTTCTTCTTTAACTTCCTTAATAAAACCTTCTGAGAGAAGCTTAGTTATAGCACGTTCATTGATGCAATCAAAGAAGAATATATCTCCAGACTTGCATACTGTTGCTCCACCAAATTTATCACCCTCACATACAGAATCACCTGTACCTACAAATACATACTTTTTCTTCATAATACTTATTATCTAATTAATACTCTTGGAACCATACTATTGGTTCATCATACTTATCTTTAGTTAAATTACTAATAGTTTTAAAGACTGTAGAAGGCATTCTACTACCTATTCTAGCATAATAAGCTGGATGCTTTTCTTCCAGAATGATATTAGATTTACTATTAATATAAGGTACAAATGTTCTAGCTTGTTCACCAAACAGAACATAAATAATACCTGTATTCCACTCTGATAAATTCTTTAATAACTTAGTCATAAATGGTCTCCATAACATAGTGTGGCTACCTACTTTATTCATTTCTACAGTTAATGCAGAGTTTATCATAAGAATCCCTTGATTAGCCCAACTCTCTAAAGTCTGATCAAAGATAATACTGTTATGTGGAATTTCAAAATCAACAGCTGCCTCCCTAACAATCTTTAGTGAGGGAGATAAGTCCTCTTCACTTACCTCCTTTCTATTACCAAACAAAACACCTGTTGCTACATCTTTCTGAGGAAAAGGATCCTGCCCCATCATAACTACCTTCAAGTTATTATATGAACATAATGTAAATGCTTTAAACACATCAGGTATATTAGGACATATAGGCTTCCTTATATTACCTATAGTCTTAGTAACCTTATCTAATTCATTAACATCTATAACCCTAATCCAATCACCAAAGTATTCACCTAGTGTCATACCAACTTAATTTGATCTGCAACTTCAGAAGCTCTAACACTCAACATGTTATTTATATCCTCATCAGTATAATCACTACTAAATGTAGGAGTTCTTACAAACCTACTAATATCATCAATAATGACTGTAGTTCTTATAGAATTACCAGCATCAAAACATCTTTTATTTTGACTACATGGTTTTCTAAACTCTGATGATAACATAAAAGGCATTATTTTATTCATAATTGCTTTACACACTACATCACTTTCACTTCTAACAACATCAGAATGAATATACAGTCTGACCTCATCATAAGTAAAACCTTTTACAGTACCAAAAAATAAATCATCTGGTTGATCATGAAGTAAATACCTACCAACAAGAGTACAAAGCATAAGAAGTTTTCCATCATTATCAAATATACAGCCTCTACTTCCAATATAAGTTGTGTCTTTGATAGTAACTCTAGACAATCCTGATTCTGGTGATTCATCAAATACCTTTGATATAAAGCTATCAGCAGTTCTTACAGCAGGATTGTAATCTCTAATATAAATTGGAAATACTACTTCTTTCTTTATATGAGTTATTACATTATATACAATACTACTACTAATAACCTCTTCAACATGTCCTCTCATAACTACAGGAACTATTATCTCAGGGCCAGTTATATCAGCTATAAAGAACTTTGAAAAGACATTATTTCTTTCCCAGTTTATATTTGGACTATAGCGTATAGGACTATACTGATGGTGGCTATATGCAGAACTTAGAAGGTTTATAGCATCTTTTAATCTTGAACCTACTCTTGCCATAATTACATCTCTACTTTAAAATACATAATTACATCTCTACTTTAAAATACATAGTACTTGCATCATAGGTAGTTAAGAAAGGAACATCTCTTGGAAATACTGGATCACATTCATTAGCTACAAAGTTCACAAATAAATTAACCATTACAGAACCAATCATATTAGCCATGAATGTAGTTTGTTTATAACTACATAAAGTCTCTTCAGCTTCAGAGTCATCAAACAGCCATTCTTCCTCATAGATTCCCATTGCTCTTTCATCATCACCTTTAATTGCAAACACTTGAAACTCTTCTGCTGCAAGTCTCCCATCAATGAATAAGCATTTATCCTCGCTATTTGAATGCCTAACATGAGTTTTCCATACTCTATAGAACGTCTTTCTAGCTTCCATGTTATCAAACCCACATATCATTATATCCCTAGCTGAAGTTCCATCAGCAATTCTCTCTCTTAAAGCATCTGCATTATAGAAGTTTGAAAACTTCTTCATTGTGTTATATATTGCATTGACCTTATACTCTCCTATATTCTCCATGCAATATAATTGACCAGACATATTAGCTGATTCTACTCTATCATCATCATACATCACTATTTTATATGGATGCATTCTTGATAATAAGAAGGCAACATAGCTGCCAATCCCTCCTAATCCAGCTAATAATATAATCTTTGTTCTAATCTTGTCATACCATGAGGCACCACTAAATCTACTGGTAACATCTTCTACTAGAAGAGTAGAAGAGTTAACAGGGATTTCATTATTCTGAGATTCAAGAGCTGCTGCTAGAAGTGCTTCTTCCTCTGAGGTTAATTCCACATGAGGTTCTTCAACTGAAATGGGAATATCTTCAGCAAAGACTTGGTTAACCTCCTCTTCTACAGATTCACTAGTCTGCTCCTCAGATACATTAGTTATTCTAATAACATCATTAATAATATCATTGAGCACCTCTGCTGCTTGAGCTTCAGGGGTTTGACTAAAAAATCTATCCATATCAAGTGTAGAACTTGTTCCTGCTTCTATAAGTTGTTCATTATTATTCATATCCATAATTAAATAATATACCTTTCAATCATTTCAATAAACTGATTGATATATTTTCCTCTATTAGTTAACTTGTTAAGTTTCTCAACTAAATCATAAGCAACTAATGCAGCTAATACATCATCTTCATACTGCTCAAGAGCTGGGTCTTCAGCATAATAAACCAAGAATTCAACATAACCTTCTGCCCAAGCATGAAATAGTGAATCATCTTCAAATCTTTGAGCATATGATTTCTCTCCTATTTTAGCTAACTCTTCAAGTGTTTCATTCTCATACACTCCATAAGAAACATCTCCAGTTACTAACTGTCTTGCAATTTCTTCAATGATAGTAGGATCAACTTTTACCTCACCATATGGAGGTATTACATCTTCTTGAGTCTCCTGTTCAAATGGAAGTTCTTCCTGTACTGAAGGAGTACTCACTGGAGGAACATAAGGTTTATTCTCAGGAATAACATTGCCTCTTCCTACATTAGTCTGATAGTTAAAGGCTGTATTCTTAGGAGTGCCAGGCTTAGCATCCTCCCATTGTTTAGTAGTATTATTATATACTCTAGGAGTGTAACTATTATACCCACTACCACCTTGCCAACTGCCTCCATAAACAGGAGTAGCTTTCTTTTTGGCTTCCTCTTTTTGCTTTTGAACTTCCAGAATTCTGTCAGCAAGCTCTTTAAAGGGATTAGCAATCACAGGTCTTTCTACATCAAGCATGAAGTATTCAAGTTTCTTTCTAGTAAAAGAATAACTAACAGGTTGTCCAGTTGATTCTTTACCATTATATGTAGGATACTTAACATAGCCTGTTGCTGTCATTTCTTCAGAAACTACTCTTGTAATAGCTGCTTTGTAAGTACCTTTAGTATCAATAATCAAAGATACAAAGTGGATTCTATCACTGCCCTCTTCTCTAAGAGTGGTTAAATCTGTTCCACTAAAGAATGCACCCATTGTATGATGTGAATGCATTAATCCTTGATATACATCTTCTCCTAATAGTTCAGGATGATCTACCATATATCCTATTACATCAGGAGATTGATTGAATTCAGTATAACCACTTACACCTATATCCTGTAACAGGAAATCAAAGGCAGTGATTACTAAATCTTCAGTTTCAAAACTACCAGATACAGTATAAAATAAAGTACCTGAATATTCTATTGATGGGAACTTGTCTAAGAAATATCTTATCTTTTGTTCAAGTTCTGAAGTGACTATCAACTTATATGAAGTAGACTTTCTTGTCAGTTCCAGTAGTTTGGGTTTCGTTTCTATACTCATAATTAACTATTTCTAAAATACATTTATAAAAATGTTCTACAATCACTGAAGATAGGAATGTAGACATATTATCATCATTCGTATCTGTATTACCTTCTCTTATTTTAAATAAAACAGGCTCACCTTTAAATATGCAAACTTGCCTACCTACATACTGAAAGTAATTATCAGGTGCACTATATCTGCTGGTATATATCTTATTGTTATTTAAAACACCTCTATACAATAGACCTTCTAAAAGTAATTCTCTATAGGAAGTAGTTACTACTCCCTCTTTATACCTTATATTGTACCATTCAATAAACTCATTACTTATAAATATGGTCCATTGAATATAGGACATACCTATGCCATAACCATTAAGAAAGTCAAATTTTAATTTCTTCTTTCTTAATAACCACATCATAAAGTCTTTATATAGATCAGTGTTAAGAGAAGAATAGCTTCTAAGTTGATTATCTCTATACATAGGCCATGTAACAGATTGTGCTCTCATACTACTACCACCAAGTTCTTCAAGTCTATGATAAGGTCCTCCTGTCAAGGATTCAACTTGAACATATTTACTTAATTCAAGACAGAATAATTCCCATCTTAATTCATCAAATTCAATACCACTATCATTTAATGTTGCAATAGTACCTCTAATAGGTCCTGAACCTAAACAGGGACTTTGAAATTCTGTTAGTCTGCTAAAGGGAATAGAACTAATATGACTATGCATATAACCATTTCTTAATTGAAATAAATCATACTCAGACCTATTCAATCTAAAATCACCATGCATAGTACCTGAATAAGTAATTGTAACTCTAGCATAAAGTTCCCATATATCTACATACTTATCATTCTCATTGATAATTCTCACCTCAGGAAACCTAACAAGTATATTTATTCTAGAAAATGATGAATCTTCTATTGTATTATCAACCATGATGAACTCTTCTGAATGCAACATTTTTGCATTGTTGATATATTCAGCTAATGATGGATAATTCTGCATATCTACAAACTCTTCACCAAAGAAGTTCTTGAATACACCATAAATGATGTTAGGCTTCTCCATGAAGGAGTTGTATAAATTTGTTAGTCTTTCTTCTACACTCATTGTATCACTAAAAAAGAAGAGGCTGATGATTACTCACCAACCTCTGTATTGTTATTTATTTAGCCCAACCACCAAACAAATCATTGATTTCACTGTTTGAAAGTCTTTCTTCTTTAACAGCTTTAGTTTCAGTTGGTTGTTCCTGTTCCTTAGATACTACACCTGTATTAAGTTTCTCAAGAAGATAACCATAATTGTCATCGAGATTAACTTCATCTGCAAGCATTTCAATAAGCTCACTAAGAACTTCTCTTGCTACTTTATCTACACATCCTGTACAAGGTGCAACACCAGTAATAGGTTCACCTTTAGTCACTTCTGTGATAGTAATGTCAGGGTTCTCATCTACTGCTACTTTTTCTTCCACCTTCTTTGCCTTAGGTGCTTTTGTAGCTACTTGAGATGCAGGCTTAGATTGTTCTGCAAGAAATGCCAACAAATCAGGAGTTTTACACTGAGTTGCATTCTTACCAAACTTTGCAGTTACTGCTGCACCTAAACCTTTAACCTTGATTTCCTCAAGAGCATTCTTTCTTTCAGGACTCAAAGCACCTGACTTAATCTTCTTATTAGCTGTAGTCAGCATGAACACCAAGTCATTAGTAGTAGTTGCAGGAGTAGTTCCCTTTGCAGGCACAGGCACATTTACAGGGAGAACTGAAGCATTATCTTTCAACTCTGTTCTAGTTCTACCTTCATAGAATGTCATACCATCATAGCTAATACCTGCTCTTCTCATGTCTGCTTTCAATGCACCAAGAGTTTCTGCTTCTGACATAATGCTTTTCTGATTTGAGCTGTTGCTCAGGACAAATAAGATTTTTCTAGCTTCCATAATGTTCCTTTTTTAATTAATTAAAATGAGATACTACTTTTTATTTCTTCTCCATTTATAAGGCTGAGGATTACCTGTTTGAATTGATTTGGGTCTTGTAGTCCTTTATATAAGTCAGATACATCTTTATATCCATAATTAGGTAATACTAAATTAGTGAACCCAGTAGACTCTGACAGCTTCCTTGCATCTTCCAAGCCAGCTTCATCATTATCCAGAAGTATATAAATCTCTTTATACCTTCTTTTAAGTTCACTAATTGCAGTATCACTCATTGTATAACCTTCTCCTTGTATAGCTATTGCTGGTATTCCAGTATTAGCCCACAAACATAAGGCATCTTTCATTGAAGCACAAATAACTAACTTTTCACCAAACTCAGGTATTTTAGTCCAAAGACTAATGACAGACCTATCATGCTTATTGCTCCACTTGAAGGTAGTACTGAATGGCTGGTATATCTTAAGAGTAACCTTACCTTCTTTCCTTTCAACATAAGCATAAGCATATTTATCAGCAACAAAGGTAAATCTGTTAGAACCTTTAATGACTATTTTATGTGATATAGGATATATATCAGCATACTTTAACCATTCAAGAGATATTCCAAATGATTCCCAATACTCAATATCATGTTGTTTCCAACATCTAATTCTGCATTGTAAATCAGTCTCTTCATTGTAGTTACTGATTGATTTAGGCTTCTTCATTTTACCTGATTCATGAGTAGTAGTGGTTATATTGGGTAAGTCTTCCCAGACTCTTTTTAAAACTTCTCTGTAACTCACCCCCCAATACTCACCTAACATATCCCAAAGACCTCCTGAAGTCTTTCTAGCTAAGTCTTTCCAGTATATCTTGTTTCCATCTAATGTATAAATGCCAAAGGATGGATTATTATCTACTCTCAAAGGACTAGATACAACACATGGGATTTCACTAATACCGAAATAATAATATAATATATCAAACTCACTGACTTTACTCAATAAATCTTCAAGAGTTATGTTAAAAGTGCCACTACTAAATGCCATAAGTTAGTTTAGTTAAATGTTATTTATTTGCTGCCCAAGCCCAAGGACTGGCTGATTCAAGTGTGTCTGTACTTGTAGTACTTGATGTTTCATTGAAGTTAGTTGATTCAACTACATATTCATGCAATGGTTCTACACTGAATTCAGTGTTACTATAACCACCTGCATTTATTCTGCTTTGAATCTCTTTATCAAGAGAACTGTAGTCAGTAACAGAATTCTTCAAGAACTTCTGAGTAAATACAGCTTGATACTGTTTGTTATCATCAGTTGTTCTTACACCAAAGCAAGCCTTCACTACATTCTTAGGCTGGAGCTTCAAGATAGATTCCAGTTCACTGTAATCACCTTTGAAATAGTTGTCAATATTGTCAAGTCTGGCAAGTGAATCATCAAGATTAGCCAAAGTCTTAACAACCTTATCACCAGTATTCTTATCTATATAAGAATAAGATGGATTAGGAATGTTAAGATATGCCTTGATGAAGTTGGTCAACTCTTCTTCACCAATATAGGCAGGTCTATAATCTTTATCAAGATTTGCAGGACCACTTGCATATTGAGGAATTGCATGAATTTTAGCCTCTTCAATTGTAGGCCATGCAGTCTGACCATACTTATCAATCACTTGAACCTTGGTAGCATCTCTGTTATACCTGATTGCTTTCTTAATGAAGAAAGTAATTGACTTTCTCATCTCAATGCCATTACATTTTGCAGGATCAGATAATACAAGGAAGTCAATTCTTACCTGAGGAACTTTAACCTTGTTACCATTAGGTCCTACTTCAGCTTCACTAATATAGGTCGGCTCCTCTTCTACATCAAAGTTGTAGAAATCACTCAGTAATGCCTTGTTAGGATTTACTGCTGCAACAAATACAGGTGCAACACCTATATAGAGCTTTCTTACATGTTCTTTAGACTCTGAACCACTGGCAAATGCCATCATTACTTTTGCACTATTCTTCTTCATATTATTCAAATGTTTTTTATGCTTCAAAAGGTAGGGGATTTGACTCATCTAACTTCAATTCAAAAGGATTGATAGGAGCTTCTTCAGCTCTCAGTACATTGTCTTGTGCCTGCAAATCTGATACAGATACTCCACACACTGTTTCCTCTACAGGAGCTTCAGAAGGACTCTCTACAGATTGACTCATAGCAAGTTCCATTTCACCATTGAGTACTTGTTCTGATGTAAATCCACCAGTTACTTCAATGATTGGCTGCTCAAACAAATCAATACTTCTGTTTACAGATTCAAGTTCTGCATCAATTTTAGCCTTTTGTGCTTCTAACTTAGCCTTCTTAGCTCTGAATGTTTTCACATTAGCCGCAGTTCTTTTAACTGTTGCTAATTCTGTTCTACTTAATTCTTTCATGTTTCTTTTAATTAATATGTTAATAAAATTGGGTTATTTCCTCTATTAATGGAATTCTGTGATGCATATAATGTATTAATAGCATGCTCTTTCTTCAACATTTCTAGTGTATCAAGAAATATTTCATTTAGTAACACTCTATTTATACTAATGATCTGAACAAATTGAATGGATAGTTGAGGAGGTTTACCATGCTCAACACAATAGTTAAGTATAACATCTTTCTTTGTAATATCATTATAAAAGCCAGGACTATTCTGTATATCCCTTAATAACTTAACTACTTGTTCTCTATCCATTATTCTCTGTTATAATGTTTATTAATCAACTTCTTTACATACCCTAAATCATTAGGAATATATAATGGACATTCATCCAATGCACCAATAGAATCCTTTGCAGGATACTCACCATCAAAGTCAATCACAAACTGTTTAATTGCTTTCTTGTTTTGATCATCCCAACCTGCCTTACCATAAAGAATAATATCAAACTTACCTTCTGGTGTAATGTAACCATCCACCATATTACCAGTAGTCTTGAACTTATAAGAAATGGAATCACCATTCTTATCTTTATACTCTTCATAATGAGCCATAGCAAACAAGTCTTTCTCTCTGGTTGGAATAGCTTCAAATGCACTGAAGATAAGTCCCATACCATAACCAATTTGCTTTGGTGTATCCCAGCCACCTTTCATGGCATTCGCCATATAATAATCTTGAGATAAGTAATTGAAATCATCAATTACAATATTCTTGAATGGTGATTGAGCCAACATCTCAATAGCTTTTGCAACTGTCTTGAATTTCTCAAGACCTGAGATATTACCAACTTGAATTCTGTTACCATTGCCAATAACATTCTTTAAGCTATCTGCACTAGTAACTCCATCAATTAACTTATAATCCAAGTTAGCAAGTTCTCTGTTTGCACATTGAATGAGAAATGTCTCTGCTGGGTTTAACCCTTCAATACCAAACTTCTTTCTACCACATAATGCAGTAGTTTTACCAAATCCACTTTTTGCAAGAATTAAAATTTTAGCCATTTAACTTCTCCTTTATTTTTCTTTTAAACCGTGCAAAGATGGATAATCTTTTCCATCTATGCAAATACTTTCTTCTTGAAGACATAAAGAACACCTTTGAACTTTGTGGTACTCCTCTAATATATTTCAGATAACTATATACCCTTGCAAGACCTTCTGTATCTTTAGGTAAAGGAAGTTCCTGAAAATCACATACAGCACCATCAAAGAACAAAGGACATAAACCACCCATTTCACCATCTCTATTAACAAGAACCTCAAGGAATCTAATGTTATCTCTAAACTTTGTTATGTCATATTCTTTATACTCATTGAGTTCAAACTTGAATGGACTAAACAAACCTAGAAGTATATTACAATCTCTTGCAATATATTTACTATCACCTAATCCTTGTGCTGATGGTCTAATCTTCCCACTAACAAAGTTATCATTACTCTCATTCTCAAAGGATTGTTGCTGAATAACCACAGGACTCATACCATAGTTATTTCTAAGATACTTTGCCAGATATTCAGATAACTTATCCATTGATTGTTTAAGATTCATTCCTCTTTCAGTGTCAATTAAACCAATATGATCTACAAATGGAATAATATACTCACCTGGGTCATTAGGAACATAATAATCAAAGGAATCTGTTTCATTAAGTTCTCCTAACTCACCTCTATAAACAGTTTTCTTTGTATGTATAACCCCTCTTCCTTCTGCATATCTCTTACATTCTTTATAGATGCCAGTGGGATTAGCAGTAGTGCTAAATATGACACTCTCTTCAAAGAACTTAAATATGTCTTTATATTCCTGAGTCTGTAATAGATCAAGTACTTCCTGAGATAGAGGCTTATCATTCTTTGAACTTCTTAAGTCTCTTGGAGACACTCTTATCTTACCTTTAGATAGATAATACAGAATATGACTCATAAATCTCTGCATTACTCTTTCAGGAGTTTCTTCAAGTGCAAAGTATAATATCCTCACTCTTACTTTATCTCTATTATGATAAGCATATATAAGAGGAGTGTACATAAAGACATGTGAAGCAAATTGAGATTTACCACCTTTTGTAACAGAAGTCACACAATAGTAAGTTGCTTTTTCTATTCCTATAAAATCATCATTGAACCTAATGAATGGTGAAGGTATGCTATTAATACCACCTTCAAGTAGATTATTTCTTCTCTCTTCAAGACCTTTCAATACTCTTTCATATAATTCCATACTATTTTAATCTTGCTGTCCAATCAGAATCTGCCATATCACTGGTTTCATTCTCTATATAAGTAGCTAAATCTGATACCTCACTAACATAGCCTACACCATCAGAGTCTACCTTTCTTTCATCTTTCCAAATGAAATACTTTAATACTCTCATATAAGCATAGTTACCATTAAAGGATTTAACATACTTATCAGCTGCTTCAAGAATCTGTTTATCAGTGAATTTGTTTCCATACAGCTTGAAGAACTTCTTTAATCTTAGTGTAACATCTTTCTTATTACCTCTAAAATACTGAGAAGTGCCTTGCTTCTTTTGCTGTGGGAACAATGCCATCATCTTAAGAGCTAAATCTTCAATCCTATCTTGTGGCTGTCTGTCTTTATCAGAGTCTAACAATACACTAGATACTCTCTCATCATAGCCCATAGTTACAAGATATTTATTAAACATATCCTTAACTAATACCTTCTTATCTTCAAGATCAGCAAATAAAGTAGGCACATCAGCTCCTGTTTTTACAAGAGCTATTGCCAATACTTCACTCATAGTCAGATTATATTTAGCACAAACATCTTCATCAATTGTAATTGTCATACCTTAATCTGATTTAAACTTTCAACTACTGTTACAAGCTCTGGATTGTAATCCTCAAGCATTTTCTCAATTATCTCTTCTTCTCTTGTGTTGTTGTAGTAAGGTATAATTAATACAGGGTTAGGATGTCTTAGTAACCTTCCTAACTTCTGCTTAATCATAGTATCACTACTATTCAAGGAAGCATAGATACCAACCTGACAATCAATAAGATTCATCATACCACTATAGTTTTCACTACACATGACTTTAACCACAGTTAAAAGCCACAGCAAAGCATCATGTTTTGTGGTCTGGACTATATCTTCACCAAAATATTTATTTGTCCTACCTAAAAGTATTCTATAAATACTCTGTGGATCAGAATACCCAAACTTTATAGCCATTCTTTCATAGAAATCTTTATTTTTTCTACCACCTAAAGTTCTATTTTCCAGATTGAACTGATGTTTTATGTAGGCTATTTGTTCAGGTGTAGCAATTCTCTTTTTATTTGATAAACTTAACTTCTTCTTATCCTGCAATCCTAAGTTATATGCTCTAATTGTATTTTCAGAGCTGCTAACATACTGAAGATTCTCAAATCTATTATCCAAGGAATTACCATTTATATGATCTATCTCCCATTCTGGATAAGTTTTTATTTCTTCTGAGAATGCTTCCATTACTAGTTTATGTACTAGAGGATTAATAAGTTTACCGTCTACATTAAACCCAACATGATAATAACCATGAATATTGCATGGGGTTAATATATGTTCAGATTTATTTCTATAACCATTCTTACATTTTACAAGTCTGGCTTTAGATTTTACTCTTCCTAAATTGCTAACTAGATAATTAGTATTTAATCTAATTTCTTTCCAAATTTCATTTTTAGTGTCTACCATTTCGATTTATATTTATTTCTGCAAATTTACAAATATTAAAATTAATATGTGAGCTTAGCATGTTAATAGATATAAACCTACTCCCCTTCTGAGGGATAGTCTCTACACCTTCCTTTTTATAGGCTTGGCTCGGTATTACCAGCTATCTTATTTCTAAGACCTTAGGCTTTCTTAGAGAGCTTATTTATATATTTCACTCTTACCGAATTAGATAGATATGGGCATGTTTGTCTACCCTCATTAAGCATATTACATGATGTTATATGATTAATTTTCTTTTGATTGAACTTCTCAAGAATTTCAATAGAGTCTTTATTCTTACTATTGATACAGTTCTTACCTAGTATCTCTGTTTGTTCAATAGAGTTACAAAAGGTAAGACTTCTGTGGTTCTTAAGTAACACTTGAAGGGTTTGTACAATGGGATTCTTAAATGTACCCAACATTTTTAATCTTAAACCTGCTAGATATAGCCATCTATTTTTAATGACATCATTCTTACTCCTCATATACATTCTCTTCCAGTATTCAATCTTTGAGCCAATCTCATAGATATATTCTGCTTGAGTACATAGTACAGTTATAGATGTATAGGATTTATCCTTAAGATATTTCCATCTGTCTCCATAATCACAAGTAATCTTCTTTCCTTTAGATGAATTCTTCAATTCTAATGGATACTTCCTATTAGTATTATCCAACTTATAAGGTATAAGATATACTCTTGGATCAGGTAAAATACCTTCATCTATAGCCTTCTTAGCTGTTACTTGATAACAATATAATCCTTTGAAGTGACACTTTAGTTCATCCTTGAATTTACCAACAGTAGCTGACAGCAACACACACCACTTGAATTTCATAGTATCTATGTGTCCTAAAGACATCTCAGTAAAATGATGGCACTCATCTGCTATTAACATATCAAATGATTTATCTTTGTGCTTCTTTATTCCTACATAGGTACTAAATGTTACATACTTCAAGTATCCATCAAGCTTCCACTTAGTGAATTCTTCTTTCCAATTATCTATTAAGACAAGTCTTGGAACTAAGATAAGAATACTCTTAGGTTTTCTCTTATTCATTAAGTCTAAAGCTTGTTTAGTCTTACCAAATGAAGTAGGAAGTTCAAGGAGTAGGTTAATTGAATCTATAGACTGTATATCTTTTGATACTATATCTCTATTCATATCTACGGAGGTAATTTACTTACAATTGATTTAACCTTACTAATGTACTCAACATCTTCTGCATATTTAATTCTAAGTAAGAAATGATAATAGTCTTCACCATCTTTCTGCTTATACTCTATCATATTCTTATATGCTATGATACAATTAGTCCAATGGTCAAAGTTATAATACTGTTGGGCTTTACTATTATACAATCCAAAGATGTTATTCTTCTCTTTACATAGCCTTGATTTATAATTAGCACTCTCAAGCTTAGCTTGTGCCAATACTATCAAAGGTTCCTTAATCTCATAATAGACAAGGGCTTTTAGCAATGTACTATCATTCAATTCTTCATTGAGAAACTCTGGTTGTTCTAACTTAACATAATGTGCAGGAGGCTTCTTCTCTATATTGAATATATGAAAGACCAACCCTGTAAGGGCTGCTATCCATATAACAATAAACACAATAATAAAATCTCTTAGTTTCATGACTAGATAACTTTAATGATTCTTACATTATCAGGTAATTTCATGTATTCATCCCAATCTGCATATGAATTAGTGAAGTACACTTCATCATAGTTCTCACTGAGAGTAGTGATACCTTTGGGGTTAACCATGTGAGTTACATAGATAGCCAACTTCCTATCAGGATTAACTTCTCTAATCTTGTTAGCAATCCCTACAAAGGTTCCACCTGCATCACATAGATCATCCATAACCACAAGAGGAAAGTCTTTAAAATCTTCATCTTGAAGTAATTCAGGATTCTCTATATGAAATCCTTCTAATTTACCTGTGTCTGGATTACGAGTTTTACTACATATGAGAACTTCACCCAAGGTTTGATACCTGTTAACTGCACCTGAATCTGGATATACTGGAATATAACCAGTGAAGTTAGGTATTCTTGAATCCAAATGACCCCAAAACTCCTTAATAAGAGCTTCTGTTTTGTGTGAATGAGGCTCAAGCACATTTACAGCTTCTGGATTCATACTATTAATGAGATTGGCTACTATCTTTAATGAATATGCTTCATTAAAGCTAATAACTCTATCCATTCTCATAGACATAAGATAGTATATGTGAATACCAAATGAAACCTCATGCCTATTCAGTATATCTCCTATCTGTAATAGGATGAACAAGTCTTTTGGACTTGTAATTCTACATACCACAATAACCTTATCTTTTCTATCAATACCCTCAAGTTTGATATGAGACTCACCATCAGGGAATGTGATAATCTCAAACTTAATATCACTTTTCTCTGGTCTAACTAGATTTAATACTTGCATATCTTCTTTATTTCATAATTTATATTTCTCTTTTTTGTATGCCTCAATATCTGAGATTTTAACTACATAATAGTAGTAATTCTTAGATGCCTTATAATTGAGAATACCATTAGATACATAGAATCCACCCAACTTAAGACCACGATTAGCATAGTTATCACGTTGGTGTATAAACTCATTAAATATTTCTTGAAGATTCCTTATTTGAGCATATTTACTACCCTCTTGAAGAAACTCTGAATTAACCCTCTACTGGTTTGACCCCAGTAACCACCTTTGTCAGACTGTACTCTCATAGGTAAATGGGTAGTATCAATCTTATTCATGGAAGCTCTTTTAGTCTTCTTGTATAATCTTGGCCTTTTACCATTGCCTACTCCTTGCATTTTAAGTTCATAACTCATATTAAAATAGTTTTATGTAGGTTCTACTACAGTTACCTAACCAATCATACTTATTAAACCAGAAGAATAAATGATACTTATCCCTAGATTGAATTAAATCAAATCTAGGTTTATATCTAATTATTCTACTGGTTATATAAGATATTAGTGATACAATAACTAATATTTTAAGATGCATCATATAGGTTTATTATTATCTTTCTCTCCTGCTTTGTTACATAGTACATAATTGAATCTCTGAAGGAGTTCATATATAATTGGGAATTTTTCTACTTTTTTATCACTTAGATAGTTATCAACACATAGCATATCTAATACAGGTAGGGTAACATTAGAATCAATATCCTTTAAGATAGCCTTTATAGTGTCGCCAGTATCCATAAAATCATCTACTATTACAGAGAAAGGTCTATTTGTAGATCGAAGGGATTCTACACCTGACATATTATAGTCATGTGAACTTTCCTCATGCTTTCTTGATACTATAATACTAACACCATGCTGATTCTTCTTTAAGATATACCCAACAGCTCCAGCTAATATAGTACCAGAAGTACCTCTGCATATTAATGCAACAGGCCTCCCTATTCCTGCTATAGTGTGGACAGTACGAGCTACTTCAACTATGTAGTCTCTGTTTTTGTTAAATGAGGCTCCTACAGGATAGGCACAAGCAGTACCTTCTTTGAAATGGATTAACTGCATATTATTATCCCCCCTCATTTACTTGAACAAGGCATCCAATTCATCAGAACTGAGCATCTCTATAGCTTTCTGGGCATCTTCTTTACTCTTAAAGTATGGTACTGATGATAATAGGTAATTATTACAAGCTACCCCTATAACTTTATGAGCTTCATAAATATAGTAACCATCATTACCATATGTAGGAACCCAATCACCATTGAAGTATGCAGCTATGTTGTATAACTTACTAAGAACCTTTATCTTCTCTATACTACTTGTGGTAATACCACTGAGGGATGTTTGACATGTAACCAACTTACCACTTCTCCACAGCTTATCAAGTATGTCTGGGTAGGCTATTTCCTCCTTTAGCTCTTCTTCTGAGTAAGCTTCAAGAGCCAGTTGTTTAAGTGTTATGTTCCCACCTTCATACCACTCTTTAGCTTTCTCTAAGCTAATACTAATATTTCTTTTCTCCATAATCCTTTAAATTTAATGAGTTAAAAGGAAAAAAGAGCCTACTTTCACAAGCAAGCTCTTTTAAAATTGAATTTAAAACACAAAACGAAAAACAAAACTCAATCTTCAAATACTTGATAGGTAAATGAAGTACCACCAAGTCCTTCAACAATCCTCTTCAAGTGAGCTTCAAGTCTCATCTTATCATTCATGCCAGCCCAAGTTCCTGCTTTACACCAATAAGGGCATAATTCCTTATCAATCATGGCATCATAAGCATCTTTGCTGATGTTCAATGATTGACTTGCAGGAGCACATTTTCTGGTTTGAACAGTAAGAACTTCCCTGTCTTCACCTTTAGGACCAGATACTTCTATTTTAAGCTCATTAAAACTATTTGGTGTGTTTTCAGCCGCCTGCTGACTTAACATTACACTGCCTGGCAGTTTAATGGAAAGATTTACTTTAACTGTATTATTCATGTTACTTATTGATACTAAAATCAATCTCAATTGGTTCCAATACTATTGGTTCAATAGTCAACTCTTCTTGAGTTATCTCTATTGCTTTGTCATCCCACATATCAGCTATACCAGATTTCTGGGATGTAGTCTCTTCCATATTCATATTTCATTGTCAAAATCAGGATGTTTATTCATTAAATACTTACTTACATCTAATACTACTAAATGCTGCACTCCTATAGCTGTAATTACTCCTATTATTATATTCTGCCATGCAGGCAATACTTCCCATGATGATAGATATAATATACATAGAATAATTGTTATGATTGTAGTATTACAGTATATGCAATAACCTAATGGATATGCTAACCAAGCCTTGAATCTATCAATCTTTCTAGGCTTTATGTTAATACACTCATTGCACCATAGGTCATCTTCAATCTCAGCCCAAGGCTTCAACCATCTGTAGTAGATGAAGTTGAATATCTGATTCTCTCCTTTAAGGCAATTCCTATAGAATAGCCCTATTAACCCTCCTACTAATCCTAGAAGGATAAACTCAAATAACAGTGTAATCATCGGTTATACACTTTAAGTTCTTTACCATTACATGAGGCAAACAACATAAATACTCTACTTCCTTTTCTTCTTAGTACTTTCATTACTGTAATGCATTAGGTATGTTACTAGGCATGTCCTCGAAGTTAAATTTATTAATGGGAACTACATAGCTCCAATAACAATAAGTTACTATGTTACCACCCTCATCCAGAAGATATGCTGTATGGTTATCACGAAAATTTCTAAGTCTCCAACAAAGGACTAAATAATTTAGTACCTTTAGGAGCATCTTTGAGTATTTCTGCTATATTCATTGTTTGAAATAATTAGGCATATTACTCTGGCTTCTCAGTTCATCATATTCTTTCTTTGAAAGAATGACACATTTCTCATTATTCTCCATATTATAAATCTATAAGATTACACTTACTAATGTACCACTCAAACCAATCAGGGATACCAAATATGCTATACATTATAAACAACTGTATAGCACATATTAGTATAAACACAATAATCATCTTGCCTAAGTCTGGTATAACTAACCACCAACTCTTGACATTCCACCAATATCTAACTAATGTATTCTTCATAAATAGCACCATTAGGTTTCACTCCTTCACAATTCTTTTTGACTTTATTTATATACTCAATTGCTTCTTCCTTTGTACAACATACTGCAATAAGGTAGTTATTGAAGTAAACTTACTTTCATCTCTTTTCAAGTTTAGCTTCAACAACAATTGTTTCAATATTCTTCCACTTAGTTATATAATTACTATCAACTGGTTTGCCATCATTGAATGTACAGATAGTTATGTGTGGAATCTTATTAGCACATAGTCCTGCTAAATTACTTACTCTAAAAGCTATAGCTTTATCAGATTGCCCAATTCCATCAATTACAATAAGTCTTTTTATCTGTCCATATAAGTCAAAAATACTATCAAGGGTATTTCTTATTAATCCATAATCATCCCTTTGTGACTTATGTAATAATGTACAATAGTCTAAGTACCATCCAGTTCTCTTTTTCATTAACTCACTCTCTGGTGAGTAACCATTAAAGAATAACCATTTCATCTCTTTACAGAATCTACAGTTCTTACACTTGGCTTCAATGTTCATATTAAATGAGTTTTAATGCTTGTTTCAACCCCTCTTCAAGAGCATCTTCATAAGTATCAAAGAATGTATCATCTTCAATTTCTTTAATACAAGAACCATTTCCTCCACATTTAGTAAGAATCCATCCCCAACCACTTGCATTAGCATATACCCCAATATGTATGCCTTTTTCTCTTATCCATTGTTGAGCTAATGATTGAGTTGGAGCTGAACATATTGTACCTAAATATAAAGGATCATTCCAATCATTTTTAGGCTTATTTACTTGTAGCTTATTACAATCATCATAATAGGCATTAGTATTAACACTGAACTCTTTTTCTTTCAACAGCCTTGCTGTCTCCAGAGATACTACAGTTTCTATCATATTTATTTAATTTAATTGTTTATAAATGTACTCCTTATAGGACTTGAACCTATGACCTACTCCCAATAACTGATTTCCATTCTCAGAAACTTTATAAACATGGAGTTATGAGTATGTGTAAAGATTGCTTTAATCACTTCTGCACACAGAGGTGGATTAATAGGAGGGTTAAATACATCAATTTACTTGGTGGTAAATGTGAAAGGTGTGGGCTAACCTTAAATAATAGTCATTACTCAGTATTTGAATTTCACCATGTTGATCCTTCCACTAAAGTATCCAACTGAGCTAAAGGAGCATTTGTATGGTCTATATTCACATACTGACTGTTACTATCAAACATTTATCAAACAAGAATCAATTGCTCTATGAAGTTATTCAAATAACTCTCTGATTGCATATTCACCTAATATCTAATCTTTACCTGTTAATACTAACACAGGTTGATAACCTTGTTTATACAGAATAGTAGGTTCATACTCATCCATTAGTCTGTCTCTGTCCTCTAATGGTGCTTTTAATATGAGTATTACAGCAGACATGGTTTCCCAATCCATAGATATAACCTGATTATTCCATCCACAATCAGGATCAGTATATATTATCCAATACACATAACCTCTCTTTGATTGGGCATTATGATACTCTACTACACTTGAAGGGTTAAAGGTAGCATAGTTCCATGTATCATCAGGTTCAGTATATCTAACAATAGGTTCAAACTTCACACAACTACAAGCTACTGTTAATAACAGTATGCTTAGTATTATATTTTTCAAGTGTATCATGACATTCTTTTATTAGTTTACCAATGGGTTTATTGATGGTTTTCTTGAGAAGAGAGTATTGTTTAGCACTCTCCTCATTCTTAAAATCCTGATTAGTCTTCATTGAATTCAGGCTCATCGACTTCATAAGGAAATTCTTCCCAGTTATAAGGTTCATCCATAATTTAATTATTTAATTGTATCACCTATATTATATAGATTAAACTAACCTATATTATATAGATTAAACTAACCTATATTATATAGATTAAACTCACATTCAGGCACAAAGAGATTCTTGAAGGTATGTTTATTACCTAACGTTGAATAATATCTTATCTTTATTTTATACCCCATATATAACCTCCTTTTAACAACCACTGCAGCATTCATATATCTATAGTCAAGAGTACCATCATTAATACATGAGGTGAATGATATCACCCCAAGTATTATAACTAATATCTTCTTCATACTCTGCTAGCTTTAAATTGTTCAATTTGACTCTTTAACCCTAACTCAAACTCTTCAAGTGGTGAGAGTTTAGGAGTGGTAGAAGTGCTAATCATAAAAAATAACTTACTGTTATTATCATGATTCTCTTTGAGCATAGCTTTATGAGCTTTCTTTGATGAACTGTAGTTCTCTGAGGATGCAATACATGCTCTGTTTATTCTTCTTCTCATTTGAAATGTTATTTGTTAATTGTTATATTATAAAGAAATAGAGTAAGCGCATTATATTGTTATTATGCTATTACATGACCTCATGAGTCACTCTTTCTTTTACTCTATTAATAGAAGTTGAGAGAGGGGTTGAACCTCTATTACTAGTTACTTTCTCCATTTATAACTAGTGTTCTAACCATTAAACTACTCAACTTGCTTAACTTTTAATGAGATCTTTACTAGGGGAATATATCTATTCCCTTCTAATTATTGTAGTTGTATCTAATCAATCTAATATAACTTTACCACGGTCACATTGCCTGGATTTTTTCTATCTATACCTTTACTCTCTAATTAAGTTAACAGTGCTCATTTTGGAATTCCCACTAAGTATTATTGATATTTCAGTCCTGCTTACTAATCTCAACACAGTCCTTTATTCATTATGACATCTGCTTAATTAAATTTCATGCGGCTTACATTAAAAGATAGATTATAACTACTGTCTGTCTCATGTGCTATTATATTATATTATATTTGTTCTTTATGTTTCTGATAGATTTAGCCCTCTATCTAATGTTATCAACTACTATTATTCATTGATTAACTAGGCATAATTGTTCATTGGATTTTACACTATAGAAACCTCAGTTTAGTAGATTTAGCCCTAAAGTTTCATGGTTTAAAATTAAACTAAGTTAGCTATAAAGTGACTAAATTCTTATTGAATTAGTCATGTTTTCTATCTTTTGATGATACAATATAGCTAATTATTTAAACTTATTATCCCTAAAGTTTCATGGTTTAAAATTAAACTAAGTTAGCTATAAAGTAACTAAATTCTTATTGAATTAGTCATGTTTTCTATCTTTTGATGATACAATATAGC
>OGQI01000113.1_pt1 | contig 61188 bp, 96 predicted proteins | sample 1553171 | NCBI WGS metagenome assembly OGQI01 (sample SAMEA2579988, study PRJEB22360) | human gut metagenome | biome: human gut; feature: human-associated habitat; material: faeces | place: Denmark | collected 2008/2010
ACATGGGAGGGGGGTTGATATTTTCGTGACCCCCTATATGCTTTTTATATTATATTTGACCCCATTTATTTCTTTTTTGTTCGAAACAAAGTCAAAGACAACATGAAAAGTCATTTAATTGTCCTTTCTAATTCTTAGAATGAAAGCAGGAACGATTGAGAAGACACAGTAAAGAAGTTACGTTTGTTCATTTGTAGACTCAGAATTTGAATCTTCTTGAACTTCTTCGACAACCTTAATGTAACGATCAAATGGATCATACTTAATGATCTCATCGATAGCCGACTCAACATCGTCAACATTAGCAGCTTCGTTATTAGATTCAGAAGAATTCGTGATTCGAGCCAAATAAGAACAAGAAGAGTAACCTTTGTCCATGTCAAAACGATACCAATCATCGAATTGAGTAATTGGATTGAAAGGATTGTCTTTTGTAGACAGAGCAACAACTCTCATTTAGTCGAAATTCACCTCATTTCAACACATCATTTGATGTAGTTATTGATCGTTGATGTAGAAACACCAAGGGCTTCGGCTATTTCAGCATTGGTGTATCCACTCGCGGACATAGATTTAATCTTCTGAACCTTGGTATCACTCAACTGAGTGGTAGTCTTAGGCATAGCACGAGCCTTAAGGGCATCTTGATCGGTATACCTAAGAATTTGCATGAGTTTACTGTCGCTAACGGCACCAGCCTGAATGGCTTCCCATTCTTTGTCAGTGATGGTGAACCGAGTTCCTTTACCATTTGCACCGACATCAGCACGAGCATCGTTAATCGAATTCTGCTTAAGCTTCTTATATGCCTTCTTCTCTGTATAGAGATCGGGGTTGGCCTCAACCTTTGCCTTCACAACAGCATTGGCATTGATTTGAGCCTGCCTCTCTTTGGGGGCGTTACGGGCAGCCTTATCGATCTTGTCGTTAAGACTCTGCACCTCAGAAGCATACTTTTTAGCAGCTTCAGGAGAACGCTCAAGCTTTTCTGTAGACAGGTAGGAAAGTCGAGCTCGATTACCCAGGGCCTTTACTTTGTTGGCGTAGTCCGCATAGGCGTTTTCCTGGGGGGTACCTGACGAGAGGTCGTTCACATCCCTAGTATAAAGAGTCTGCGATACTTCGATCGTAGCAGGAACAATCTTTCCACTCTTCTTGTCGTAGTAAGTACGACCAGATTCCTTGTACTCGACTTCGCCAGTCTCAGGATTGATATGACCAGAACCTCTACGCTCAGGCACTCGAACGGTTTGCTTACGACGAGAAAGAAGTGTAGAAGCTCCGCCTGTCTTAAGTTCACCATTCTCATCATACCGAACTTGCCACTTCTGCTTAAGCTCTTCGATATGGTTATCCTTCTCGGACTGCTTATAATCCAGCTTATGCTTAACAGCATCGATGACTACCATACTATGCTTAACAGCCATAGCAATCTCTTCAGGAGGCGCATTCTTAAGGGTCATGTCTGTGATTAGATTAGAAACAATACCCATTTGCTTTTGCTTCTGAGATTCTTTCATCAACTTAACGCCAGTCTTACCTTCTGTTGAGTAAGCAGCCTTGGGATCAAAGCCTTCCAATTCCTTTAGAGGACGACTTGTCTTGACTTTAACCTTATCGTTGACAGGAATAACGGTTGCTGTATCGCCATCAAAGTCTGCGCCCGACAGACGTTCTGCGACCTTAGAGTTGATACCTACTGCATCAATTGCATTACCTAATGCTTTCTTAGCAGCGGGGTTCTTATTGTTGACAACCAGCTCAGGGATCTCGAATGTTCCGCCATGAGGATAACGAATCAGCACAACGCGTTCGCCATTCTTATAGTTCGGAGCATAGATCTCATTGTCTTTGAGTTCATCGATCGGCAAGAGGACTTGGTTCTTCTGTCTCGGAAGAGCAGCAGCCTTCAGATGTACAGCGGCAGAATCACAAGAATTTGCAAAATCGAGAAGAAGCTTTCTCTTAATCGTAGGATTCGTATAATCCATGATTTCTTGATACTGATCATCAAGATCAGCATAAGTAAGATTAAGCTGTCTCTTAATCAAAGACATCGGTTGTTTGGAAAGAAACTGGGAAGACAAGTTGATCGATTGATCTTGCCAATCTCCTTCTTCTTTCAGCTTATTAATCGCAGAGAGATGTTCTTTACCATCTTTCCCGATGTAATGAGACTGACCATTAGCTTTGATGGTTGCACCAAAAGGATTGTCGGGATCATCCTGAATCTTCTTAAGCACATCCATCTTACTTTTGTTGGAGCTCTTATTGGTATTAAAGACAATGTCATAGCCTTCAGGAATATTATCCGAATACATTGCCATGCCTTTCAGATAATGGGTTCCATCAACCATAATACGAACCTGAGCATAATGAGACTGCCCAAGGTTCAAGTCTTCGACACCAGGACGAATCTCAATGACACCATCTTTCGATGTGCCACCTTGATCGCCGTAATTGATCTTGATTCGATCGGAGACAATGCTTGCCGGATATTCACGCTTGAAGTAATTGAATCCACCATCTTCCGAATGGTAGTCTTTTACCTGCTGAATATCATCACGATTTGCATAGGCGTCACCGATCGTTGTTCCGGGCTTACAAAGAACTTTTATTGTTGTTTGTTTACCAGGGTTTGTTACCTGAGGAACGCCCACACCGTGAACTTCGTATCCTTCAAGCTCCAGCATAGTAAGTGCCTCATTCAGCTTGCCAGAAGAGACACCGAGCTCTCGCTCAACGCCAGCACCGACATCCAAATATGGTTTGGACTTGAGTTCCTCTTTCAGAACTTCAGCCGTGCTGATGGCCTGATTTGCACGAGCACCGACTTTCTCATCCAATAGGGTACGAATCGATGAGTCATTCTTGTAACCCATAATATCCGTAATCTCTTGAAGAGATTTGCCTTCTGCTCGAAGTTGTTTCGCTCGTTCGGCTTCTGCTCGACGCTGCTCATGCTGAGAGAGCTGATAGAAAGCACGATAATCCGTAGAGCTCATGTTAAACTCTTTACGAATATTATCGCCAGACGGATCCCATCCCTGTGCTCGAAGCTCATCCACACGCTTCAGAAATGCTTTCTCTGCATCTAGAATCGTAGGCTTTTCACCACGAGCCAGCATAGCATCTGCCGTTCCCTGGAACCAGGGTTCATGTTGATAAGGAATTTCACCAGAACCCCACTTATAGCGCCCAGATCTTCGCTTAACGCCATAATGGGCTAGAATTTCCGCCTCGATGGAGGCATCCCCGTCAAGAATAGGATCTCCGAGAACGGGATCATAAATATCCATGGTTAGCCTCCTTGTTTATCGAGTTTTCTAAGTTGCTTGTCAAACCTCACGATGAGATTCATGATTGCGCGAATATCATTTGGATCGGGCACACAAATCTGACAATCGTCATTCTGATAGATTCGAAGTTCTATCCCGATATCAAATGGACTCACGTCATACTCCAAACAGAAAAGAGCAGCATATATCATAAGCTGTTCCATGTGAGTCGGAGTAATACCCGTTTTCAAATCGTGAATTCGCAGAAAATCATCACGAAATGAAATTGCATCCGCGGTCCCAAAGCAGTATTCCGAATAGTACAGAACTTGCTCCGGTGACATGCGGAATCCGATAGCATCGTTGACATAGAGATTCAAAGTTTTCTTTGATCTTGCCAACTTTTGATTTAGCTTGATGCATAGCGCCGCAAACTCGTGAAGCTTTGTACCTTCTTCGGAAGCGCGATAGTTAAAAAAACTATTAGCTAGCTTTTCGTCGTTGTAGTTGAGCCAGTGGTACTTGCTTGCTCCGAGGAATGCGTGCTGTCCTACGAGTTTTGAATGATCGTTGAAGATCATGCAGTACCTCCTCTTTGTTCTCCGGTGAGATAAAGGCCGCAAAGGACATCTTATTGAGAAAGGTCACCCAATAGTCCTGATTCGGACGATGCGCTGCGCGTGCCCCTCTTTTACACTCGAGCGCTGCCCAATGCTTGCCATAAAGAACTAAGAGATCAGGAAATCCTTGTATGTAGGTTTCGACCTTGAAAGCAAGTGCTCCAGGAAACCGAGTCATGATTTCCTTGATCAGTTTTGCTTGAAAGTCTCTTTCCTTTGCCAAGTGAGTTCCTCCTCTCTTAAAACTTTAAAGAGTCTGAATGGTGTGTGTCTTACTTAAATCGGACACATTTCCCTTCTCCTCCCATTAAATACCATGTTTTTTTCGCGCGGAATATCTTTTCCGCCCCATTTTGTGTAACGTTTTTGTGTAAAATTTCTCAAAATAATACCCTAAAAATCGCAAAAAATTTTTCACAAGATATATTACTATATAATGTTTTATTCTCTACGCGTAATAGGGTTGTGAAAGTAAAAAATGAAAATCACCAGCAACATTATTCCGCATCAAAAACCCGCAAACCCCTGATATTACTGGGTTTTTTACCTTTTATCCAACCAAAAGAAAAGGAAAAACTATGCCTAAAATTTAAGGAAAAACTATGCCTTAAATTTGGCCACTTTTTTCGCTGGACCCTTTTTAACCCTTTTAAGGTGAAAAAACACCTTTAAAATAAGGAATAGTTTTTCCTTAAATTTCCGGCATAGTTATTCCTAAAAATAAATAGGAATAATCTTGCCGTCCGTATCAGTCTATATGCAGTCTATATGCAGCTTCTAAACAGTGTCTTTTTCCTATATTTTTCAAAAAAGAAGAGGGCGTGATTTCTCAGCGTCCCCCTCTTCTTCTCAGCACTTAATAGCGATTAAGCAAATCCATCGGATTAATATTAAGTACTTTGCAGCAACGAAGCCCATCGAACAGGTTTGGAATCGCTTTACCAGATTCCCAGTTTCGAAGCGTACGCTCATTCACATGAACACGTTTTGCTACAGATGCCTGTGTTAGATTAAGCTTCAGTCGCTTATTGGCAAACAACAGACCAAGTTCTTCTCTACTAATCATGACCATCCTCCTTCACAACGATTTCCTTTCCCAAAACCTTCGCAAGTTTTAGTATATTTCCGATGCGCGGGAGGTAATGTCCGGCCTCATAATTGCCAATAGAACCCTTCGGAACGCCCGAAATCTCGGCCAATTCGCGCTGTGTCATGCCTCTTTCTTCTCGTCGCCGAGCCAAATTATCTCCAAATTTACTCATTTTTCACCTCGATTGGCTTGGCAACGCAGATGGTATTGAATAAATCCTGGCGAATATAAGCTGTTTGGTCACGTCCGTTTGCCAAATCCATGCCTCGGAACATCTCTTTATGGGCTTGCTCGTTCCGCTTTGAGAGAATTCGAACCATTTTTCGAAAATTTCGCCTTACAATTTTATATTTTGGATCCTTGTGATATTGAATTGGGTAATATGTAATCATTCGATGGACGTCTCGAGCTTCTTTTCTCTGGTATTTGTTCATTTTGTCACCTCAATTGACCAGGCCTTTTTATGGGCTTCGTTGTTCGCTTTAATAAGCATTCGAGCTGTTTTTCGAATACCACGACGAAAAGCCTTATAATGATCGAAACTGAATGGCATTCCAATCAAATCAATGTCATTGCGCATCCGTTTAATCATTCGAGACTCTCTTCTCTGGTATTTGTTCATATCAGTGTCTCCCAAGCCAACGACAGAGCTTGTAAATCAGCCAGAAGGGGCCAAAAAGCAGCAGGCAGATGAAATCTTTCATGATAAAACCTCCAAAATATCAAAAATGTTGGTTGTTAAATCCAACCAAAGAGAAGGGAAACGACCAAAATGACGAGACAATTGAAGAAATAGCCAAATTCAATGAGTAATTTCTCATAATAGATGGGCTCGGTCTTCTCGTCAGAGTTCGTAAATCGGTCGAAATTGTATGCGAAGCACAAAATGGAGATGATCAGATTGCCAATTAAGAAGTATTTGATCATTCGGTTACCTCTTTGATGCTCATATGGATGATTTTCTTTGTGTTGATGACCGTGTATTCGTTTTCGGAGTCCTCAAATACCGGATAGGGAACATGACAGATCTGCTGAATAACATCTGTCACCTGCTGATCAGGACTCGTTTTCGGCATATCGGCAGCATAATGCTTATCGCCTTCTAATGTAATTTCAACGTGCCAATAAGTCAACTTAACTCACCTCCGAAATATAAGAAATAGCGAGCTTTGTTGAAATCAACAAGCTTCGACTTCATTTTTTTCAGTTCGTGGGAATTGGACGTCCAGACCTCCATTTGTGTTTTGACGAGTTCACTACTAGCAAGCTCCGGATAGGCAGCCGCAACGAGAGCAACGGCGTCATCTGCCATCTGTACATATGTAATTTGCTCATGCTCGCAATAGGCCTGAACGGCTGCGTCAATGGACTGCTCGATTTGCGCATTCTGCTCTTCGTAGATTTCAATTTTCTCTTGGATACCGAATCCGGAAGCGACAGTGAATATGTTCCAAAGAGTCCAGACGCCAAATATAATGGCAAATACGGTACCTAAAACGCCAGGAACGACAGCGAGAAAACCGAATTTGTTCGTGGAACCGTCTATGAATTCCGCCAAGAGGACAAAGCCCAGAGCGATGGCTAATAATAAAGTGATCATATGTTACTCCTTTCTTTCACGGCTGGCTTCGTGCGTAAAGCCGTCCGGATACCGATTTTTCAGTTTCTGCAGATTGAGCTTGGCAATGGTATCCACACTGATCCCGAGTTCATTGCAGAGTTCGGTGAGATACCAGAGAACGTCTCCCGCCTCCAGCAAAAGAGCCTCGATGTCGAGTTCGTGGCCGTGGAACATAGCCTTTTTGACGATTTCCTGGCATTCTCCAGCCTCTCCGTTAAGCCCCATAACGGCCTCTAGAAGCCTCTTAGAGCACACTTTAACCAGAGCGCCTTCCGAACCGATCCCATAGATCTCCTCTTCACCAGCAAGCGTTGAAAAGGCCGGAAGCGGGCCTAAATAGGCCATCGCTTTATGCCGGTACTCCATCATGTCCATCATAAACGATTCATCTCCTCATTTCCTCTTGTGGTCTTCTCGTATCTAATTCGGAAATACTTACAGTTGGCCATGACTTCAAATGCTGGGTTTTTCTTCTTCAACGGCTCCGTATCAACGAGCAGCTGATGATAGTCTTCCCGAATGTTACAAATCGGGAAATGGATGCAATTATCACAAGGGTTCATATAATTACTCCTTTCGATTCCACGTTGGTGGATTTGACTGTTTTTTGGTTGTCTTGCGTTCCGGGAATGCCACGATATAGCCCTCCGCAATGGCTTCCTTCATTCGTGCTTCTGCCCAATTGCGAGCCTCTGCATAATTTTGGAATACCGGGATCATGCTAAACTGATTCCATTTGTCGACCATCCGATATTGATGGGCACTTGAGTCCCAGGCAAATCGACACGCTTCTTCCACTCCACCAAGGCCAGCGATAAATATCTTGCACTGGCGAGTAAAGTCAGCCTCGATAGAAGTGACGAGTTTGGAGTGGACGTAAATGAGTTTCCGTCGTTCGGAAGGAGGATATAAATGCACCTCATTGACGAGGAATACACGACTCATAATATCCATTACTCGTTCGCCTTATACTCTTCGCCAAAGATCTTTTGAACCAACTCATCGGTAAGGTGCTGCGCTTTCAAATGGAATACCGCAGTATTTAGGTCCTCAATCGTTCGGGATGGCTCATACCGCTTGCAATGAAGCGGCCGCATCTGAATGCCGAGGTCCGGGAGATTATACCGAGCCATCTCCTCGATGCAGTGTTTATACATCTCTTTCGTCATCCCGCGGAACTGACATTCGAATCGACAAACATCCTGATGAGCGCAGGTATCGCAGTCGCAAGTGGCCCGATCGATGGCCTCTTTGATGGAAAGGTCAGCTTCTTTCACTGCTTTCTCCACCTTTTCCAGCCGGAATCCCTGCGGACGAGTTTTCTTCGTTTCCGGAATTTCCTGATTCCAGCATTCCGTACAGGTGAGGCCGTTGTCTTTGCAGCTTGGTTGACCAATACGTAATGCGTTACATGAAGGATCAAGTGCGACAAGATCTTTATACATTGCCGGACAACCACGAACTCCTTCGGGGATAGTGTCGTTCACAAAATTCTTCCCGTAGTTTCGGAGTATAAATTCACGACGAGTCACCGTTATTCTCCTTTCTGCTTCAAGAAATAATACGATTTGTCAACGACATTCCCGGTCCACTTCTCGAGCGCCTCAATAGCATCTCGACGTTCTAAGAAGAGAGACCGATCAAGATTGGGGGTGCTCTTTGCCTGATACTGCATATCAGGGGTTAAAGAAACGACCTTATCGATGAGATTATAGAAGAAGGTGTATTGATACTGCAGATCATAGTCAAATGATACACATTTAACCATGGTATCGTTTACAGCAGACATGCTGATAATGGAAAACTCACCGACCAGATAAAGCCAGTATTTACCGATTGGATAGCGAACAATGGTATAAAAGGCATCCTTAATATGCGGCTCGCCCATCGTCTTTCGAATCTCGACTTTATCGGAAGGGCGAACCCGGTCCTCAGGCAAAGGTGCATTCCAGCATTCGGTGCAATCGGGGTGCATACTGCATTTGACCGAACTAAGTCCGGCAGCAGACGGATCAATATCCACAAGATCCCGATACTTGCCCGGGCAACTTAGAACACCTCCCCTATACCCATCGCACACCGCATTCGGATGATTCTCCAGCATCCATTCTTTACGAGTCATTTTAGTTCTCCTTTCTTCGTTAACATTCAGCTTCGTATTCCAGCATAATTCGCACATAAACGGAGTCATCTCATGACATCCTTTGCATGACCAATTGAGAAGTATACTGGGATCCATTCTTGTGAGCTCATGATACCAATTAGGGCAACCAATCACGCCACCATCAGCACGATCATCAATGTATGCCGGAAGATGCTTTTCAACCCATTCTTTCCTTGTCATAGGAATTCCTCCTGCTCGACATCGCCGCCGGCAACTGTGACAGACCGCATGACTTTCCCGGTCTCATCATCATAGTAAAGAGAATCGAGAATATAATCGATCTGGGACTGCACGTCCGGATCAGTCATCCTCAGCACTTCATAGCCCTCCAGGCCAACGGTCTTCCGAAGCTTCCCCAGAACTCCAGCGGTCCACTGTCTGAATTTACGAGCCTCCAGCTTGCGAGAAGCAAAGAGCGCTTCGTAGATGCCAGATTCATTGATGACGAGCATACTACGAGTGATGTTATCACCCGGCTTTCGACCAATATCACGGCCGATCATCTGACGAGTAATCGTCTTTACAGGATCACGTTCATATCTATCCACCTTTGAAAGGGGGTCAGATGTCACGGCAATTCGCTCCATACACTCGGGAGGAATGCGAGTAGCGACTTTATCCGTGCGAAGACCTAAGACATCGCAAATATCCTTGAGAACTGCATACCAGTCTCCGTCAAGACTCACGAAACGAATATCATACCCGTTCCAATTTTCAATTCTAGTTTCCATAGTTACTCCTTTCAAATATCTGTTATGGGTTTTACCCATCTTAGATCCTTTTAAAGGACCTTAGATATCTAATGTCGTTTTAACCGACTTTAGATCCTCTTGGAATATAATAAAAAGGCGACTTACCAGACTGACCTGTGATACCCTCCAAAATATCATCGGTCATACTTAGACACTTTCGACAATCATAGAGCAAATTAGCATCTAAATAAATCTGAGCGAGATTGTTCCAAAATAGAGCATCATCTAATGCTCGGCCGGTGGCATCGGAGCACCACTGCTGTGCTCGAAGGTTTTTGACATATTCAAGGTTGTGTGCCGCCTCACGATCAAGCTTCTTGTCCTCCTCATAATAGTAAAGGAAGCAACCGAGCATGGTTAAGAGACCAACACCAACAATAATCCCGAGCATGATTAATATAACATTCATATCAATCCTCCTCTTTTTCCACAGGCTTTCTAGATCTGTCACCGACGACAAGTTGGTTGTAGACAGCCGGCCTCTGCACGATAGTCCCGCTACGGAAATTTTTGCACTCGATGGCGATGGCATAGCGATCCGGAGCCCACGTTGGAGTGACTTTGGCGATATCATTTTTCAGATTCTCGAACTCCGTCTTGTATCGGCATACTGTTTCATGAACACAGTTTTTACACATTGTTATTCCTCCTTTTTCATTTGCTCTACCATAAATATAATGGCGGCTTTTAAGTTTTTATCCGTAGGTTCCTCATCCGAACGAATCCGACAGCATTGTGTACGATCGCCATGACGAAGTGTTAAAAAGGTGTAACCGAAATCTCGATCGATACAAAGCTTATAATCGTCCGGAATCAAATCCATCAGTGGTTTATGAAGATCAATGAACCCCATTTTTCTTATCCTTTCTCGGCCGTCCTCGAGGCCGAAATTCATTCTTCCCTTGATAATATTCAGGAATGTCATAGTAGCGAGAGAAAAGAAGACGAATTCGATCAATTCGCGCCGTGATACATGAAGTATTACATCCCTCTTCTTTCGCAATCTGAACGTTACCTTTCCCTTCCATCATCTTCTCAAAGGTTTTCTGCTGGAGAGGAGTTAATGTTTTGGCGAATTCTGATAGGTCATCGTACCAGCCTTGATCAGGCCGGTAATGATTATCAGGAATCGTCTGAAGATAGGTTGTATTATCGGTACCATTATATTGCAGATCATCAATTGGGACGACGGCCATTCCGTTTCGCTGCTTGCGATTGAGATAGAGGAATTGATGGTTAATATGACTTCGGATCGTATTGACCGCATAAGTACTGAATGCCAAATCAGGATGCTCATCGTAAGTAGAAGCTGCTTGTATGAGGCCAAGACATCCAATTTGGAAGAAGTCTTGCTCGTTATCCCGAGTGAATCGATTAGGATAATAAGTTCGCATCGTGTACCACACAAGATTTAGATTCTCCTCGATGAGTTTGTCTCGTTCGGGCCCGGTCATTTGCTGCTCACAGGGTGCGTACAATACGCTTTGGGATCAATATATGGACACCCAATGCATTCGTATTGCAGATAATCAGTCTCATAATCTCCGCCAACCAAACCGGGGCATCCATTTGGGCCGACTGAGCCGCGCTTTTGCATTTCTTCATGACACCATTCTCGAGGATGTGTAAAGCGGCGAATAAAGTCACGGATCGATTTAAGCATTTCCTAGGTCTTCCTTTCATGTTTGGTTTTGAGTTTCCCCGTATACCATTCCGGAGAGTTGTAGAATTCAGCGAATTCACACCGGATACGATCTATCTGTTGAGCGACGTTTTGACGAGAACATCCGAGTTTTTCAGCAATCTGCGATTGATTAAACCCGTCGACCATCAGCTTAAATATCGACAGTTGGGCTTTCGTGAGAGTTGCTTCAAACTTCTCTAAATCGTAAACCTGATGATCCGGATTCCAACGCTCATCCGATATCGTACCGAGAATATCCAGAGACCCATCTGCAAGCTCTGGAATAGGCGAATCCAGTGAACAGGTCTCACCGGTACGACACTGACAATAACGACTTTGGAGTTCATTTCTGAGTCGGCATTGAATATTTCTTGCTGCAAATGTGCTGAACTTTACAGAACCAGGCTCATAATTATTGGCGGCAAATATCAATCCAATGCACCCGATCTGAAAGAAGTCCTCTCGCTCTGGCGAATTGATTGTACTGGGATAATAATGGGCCATGACATACCAGACGAGTTGTAGATTATCCTCGATGAGTTTGTCTCGTTCAGGCCCAGTCATCTAAGGTTCCTCCCATTTCATCATGTCCTTCTCCTTTACTTCAATTCGATGAATTCAAATTGGTCATAAATGTTCGGATGGAAGATACCGACCCAGAAATCATCCTGCGCCTCACGATAATACGCGAGATCCTCATTCCATTCCTGAATATCTTCCATCAGATCGCGCTTACCGAGGTCATTATCATTGTCGTAAATATTATTTTCATACTGATACACCAGCATTTCGTATCGCATCTGATTCTCCGCGACGTATGCATCAACATTGGTGTTTTCGACAATGATGACCGCCAACATTATAATGGCCACAATGAAACCGATAATAGCGATCACAAGAAACAGCCACGAATAATCACCGAAACGTTTTTCCACATAAGTGGCCAGCCCAAGAGAAACGACGATTAATAATAAAACTAACCAAAAGATCATTTTGCTTTCCTCCTTTATAGATGATCAATGACATAGCGAAGAATATCATTTGTTTCACGGAGTCGCTCAATGGAATCCTCGATAGCGTCCTTTGCGCAACCGATCGTTTTCTCACAAGAATTGCCCTCAGTCGGAATCAGACCAAAGAGATTATCTCGAATCTGATAGCTGAGGCCCCGGTTTTCTTTTGCAAGATCGCCCAGACAAGCGAGAAGGTCGTGAATTCCGGGTTCCTGGGCCTGATTGGCCTGGGTCGACACTTTGCTCGCAGCTACAGCTACGGCGTTCATATTTTCTCTAAAAGTAGCGTTATCCATCATATTTTTCTCCTTTTATCAGTTTAGTCTTCGTTTTCTTCGTAGTTTTCTCCCTCCATAGCCGTCCGGCAGTGCTGTTTGTTTCGGCATTCCATAAACATATAGCGGGATCGGCATGGATTTGGGCAATCGAGTCCGCTGTCCACTAGACACATGCGAACAATGGGTGCGAAATTATCGCAATTGCGACACTCTACAAATGGTGTCACACAAGGAACAAATGTTAAGATTGACATGGCAATTTCTTGGTCAGGTACTTCTCAATGGAAGCACAACGTTTGTGATAGCGACAACGGACAATTCCATCCGTCCGAATCGGTTCCGTATTGCAGTCATGATAGAGTTTGTCGCCAGGCGTGAAGACCGGCTCAAACCCATCACAGTCGTTGCAATAGTCATGAATATCCAGTTTGATCATGTCTCGAGAACCTCCTCAATTTGCGCAGCGATCTCTTCCGGAGAATGATTTTCGGTGTGAACGATCACATTCGGGCCAACGATCGCCGGATCATAGAACACAGCAGTGTCGATCGCAATCCGTCTTTCGATCTCATCCTGGGAGCGACCCTGCGCAGCCATACGACTTGCTGCAGAAATCCAACCGCAATCCAACCAGACAACAACGACTTGCTTCGGTCCAAAGTAATGGGAGCGGAAGAATGCGACGCCGTCCGGGTCAATGATGTAAATATCATTTTCATCGACCTGCTGGGTTGTGGCCCAGTAATGGTTTTTATCGAAGTAGGTGTACGCTACAATATCTCTCGAGCGAGAGACTTTCTCGTAGAACATGTTGTTCACGAAGATGTGACCCTCTTCCTGTTCAAAGCGTTTCGGACGCGTTGTGTAAGAAGGAAGGATATACCGTCCGTACTGGCGACTGAGAATATCCGCCACCGTAGACTTACCTGAGCCGGAACGACCGACCAAAAGAATGATTTTATCGTGTTTCATAGTTCTCTTCGAGCTCCTTTGCGTAATTGTCAGCAGATTCCTTACTATATCGGAAAGACTTTTTGTCATTGGTGGTGGTAAAATATACGACACCTTTAAGTGGTGCCTTGCATTTTGGGCAGCAGCAAGGATCGAATACTGGACCGAATGGCGGTTTCTCATCTGCTGTAGCAAGGATCTGTTCGAATTCATATCCACAGTTCCCACAATGTGGACGGAAGATTACAGTCATGTCTTATTCCTCCTTTTCCATTGTGATAAAAGTCCCATATTCCTCGAAATCCGGATCTCCAAGTACTTCTCCTTTAAGAAGTGCCAAAACTTCGTCCTTTGTCAGAACGAACTCGTTATCGCCAAAGGCGGACATACACCTTTTCTTGTCCGTGTCATTTTTGATTATCAGCATTCGAATTCTCCTTTCATAGATTTAACCCCTTTGTATACTGATCACTAAATGACTTTGAATAGTTGAAGATGAGCCCGTCATTATACTCTGCGAAATATACAATCGCCTCAATTGGTTCATGACATTTCGGGCAATGCGATGGTGAAAACGTTGTTTCGCGAGAAGATGCCGATTTCTTGAGCTTATGCCCGCTTAGCTTACTGGCGACGGTTACGCCCTGTAGTTCTTGAAATTCATAGCCGCAGTTATTGCAGCATGGACGAAACACAACTTTCATGTCCGATTTCTCCTTTTCGATGTCTTAGCCATTTTCATCTTCTTACGAAGATGCTTCTTATGATTCGCTTCGACTTTGTCCAGTCCGCGAACGCGAGCTCGTCCTTCACCAGTGATGAGATTCGGTTTCGTGATAGGCGGAGCATCCTTGTCGATTGTGAACCCATAGCACCATCCGAACATTTTTTAAAAACCTCCTTTAAAATATCCAACCGCAATCCAACCAGAAAAGGAATAGACCTTGTTTGGTCTACCCCTTTCGGTTGTAACTGGGTTACTTGAACTTCAGAATTTTGTTGAACACGTTCTTAACCGTGGTCGTCTTGAAGACGCCATCCATTTCGAACTTCATACCCTTTACGAATGCCCAGATGCTCGTTCCGGTTCCGAGCAACAAACCGCCGATCTCAATGCCAGACTTGACTCGATCCTGCTTCTTCTGATATGCGAACTTCTCCTGCTCGAATTCGAATCGGCGTTCATTCCGAACAACCTCTTCGTCTTCCGCAAGAGCCTTTCTCTTATCAGAGTCCGCTTCCTGAGCAAGCTTGTACAGAGTATCAAGCTCATTTATTGCCTTTCCCATCTCCGAGCTTCCCGGATCAAGGGTCTTCATCTTCTTTAGATGCTCCTCAATCTGATCTTCCAGTAAATTACGTTTATCCTCCATAATTTCTCTCCTTTCAAATATTAGAGTTACCTCCATTAAGGAGTTTGTTTATTTTGCGTGTCCTCTTTGGAAGGGTCGATTTTATTGATGCAGAAGAGAGCAAATTTGGATTTGCAAATATCTTTTGGATGCTTGTCCAGTCCGAGCGACATGTAGACCTGCCCATCATCCGGGTCAATCGTCACATTCAGGAATCCGGAATAGAATTTCTGGAATAGACCATTCGCAACCACCTTAGAGCAGACAGTAAATCCGATTGCCATGCCCAGAATGGCGACGATGATGTTGACAATAATCTGACTCATCCAACCCAACCTCCTGCCCAAACGATCGTGAGTACGAAGGTTATGATAGCTAAAATAAATCCTGCGAAATCGAACATCAAACATACAGGATCATCTTTGGTCGACATGCGGAAAATAACCGACATAAGACAGCATAGTGTCACTATGAAAATTAGGATTTGAATGAAGTTATAGAGCATTTTTTGTTCTCCTTTCAAAGAACTGACCTTCGTTAAAGGTCTTCTTTTTCGCTAGAGCTTGTGAAATTGCTAAATCAATTCCAGCTCTGGATTTAAGGTGATAGTAATAGAGGTCCCGGAAAGGTGTGTTGAGTCGGTCAATCCGACCCCTAGCCTGTTCGAGAACTTTATAAGAGTAGGTTTGAGAGTAGAATACAATTGTGTCCGTCTTGATACAATTCCAACCTTCGCATCCAGCAGTATATTGTACCAAGTAGACCCAGGAGCCACTTTCTGGTATGGGCTGGTGCTTATGCCCGTTCCATTCAGCGGTATCACAAGACTCCACATTTTCAAATAGTCCTTTCAGAATATCAAGCTCGTAATCAAAGCTGTAGAAGATAATCATTCGCGGATGATCCTCAAAGAGCTCCAATACCGCAATTTGACGGGATACGTCAGAGTTTACAAGCTTCCGCACTGCAAAACAGACTTCCGAAGCAGACTTCATCGGCTCATTTTTCTCATAATTCCAACGGTTTTTCCAAATATCATGGTACGCGACCGCGTCATAGGAGACGTGAATATCCTGGTTATGACGTACAGTTTCGCGTTCAAAATCCATTGGAATGAGTAAATGGTTCCGAAGTCGAATGAGTCGACCCTCGTTCACATAGCGATCAATCTGTGGAAAGTCAACGTGGTGATTATAGACAATATGATTATTTCGAAATTCCGTAATGTTTCGGAAATATCCATTGGCGATAAACACCTGAGCATAGTCTGTCCATTGATCACCGGCAGTTGCCGTGAGCAATATCCACTCATTCCGTTTAACAATCTTTTGAAATGACTTTGTCCAAGCTCCGGTTCCGACCAATCGTTGTTCATCGAATATAAAAAAAGCATCGCTCACGGTTTCATACTTATGTATGTTGTTCCATGAATCAATGATGATCTTATTCTTATATCGACTCACTTCCGGATCGGTTGACATTAAGAAATACGGAAACTCTGCTTCCCATTCGCAGGTATCTCGCTTTTTGGCAGTCGTGATAATGTAAAGATCTTTCGGATTTTTCATCCCGGGATCTTTTTCCTTTTCCAATTGCCCGCCATTACGAATATAATAGTAGGCAATAGACGTTCGAGATTTACCACTACCAACACCGCCATTGAGAATGCATCCGTTGAACATCTTTCCGATTGCCTCGAGCTGATAATCGGTTAGATTTCCTCGAATCATTTTTCGACAGTCATCACTCGAAGATGTTCCGGAAGTTCGTAGTCGATATAACCGGCATTATCACAACACACAATATACTTGGCTCCCAAGCGAGAAACGACTCCGAGTTCCGAAAGAATGAGTCGAAGATCCTTCTCCTTCTTTCGACAGGAAAGACACGTAGATCGACTCGGCGGAATACAGGAAGACTCCGATGCTTTCTCAAGCTGATACGGGCAATCGGCGCAGAAGCCATCATCGTTGATCTTAATCGCTCGGATGATCATAGCCTACCCTCCAATTCAGGAATTCGCTTCATAAGGGTAGTGCTGAAACCACCTTTCTTCAGAATTCGACGTCCGTAATCGCGTTCAAATAGCTCCGCAATGCGATCAAATTTCTGGCACTGCTGCTTGCAAATGCCGATAACCGTCGAATCAGCATGCGATTTCGAATTTGCAATCCGCTCGATTGTCTCGTTATAGAGTTCTGCCACCAGTTCCTGAATCTTGTCGACTTTCTTGCCCTTCAGCCCGACAACGATGACGCTTTGATACTTCTCGTAATATTCTTTTGCTTTCATACGACTCGCTCCTTAAAGAATGTGCATGCATAGCATTCTGGGATTCGACTTCCTTCGACGATAAGTCCCGTTTTCTCGCACTTATAGGTTGTGATGCCGGCTTTGTAGTTTTTGAGCTCATCGGCATATTCACAGTTACGGCAACGGTGTGGATAAGACAGATAATCGGTTTCCATTACTTCGCCTCCTCATAATTGACCGGTTTGTGACTGTCTGTGTTCCAGGGCTGGTTCAGACAATCGTTACAGGGATCTTTCGATTCCTTTCTCGGAGCATACTTACAACTACAACAAAAGTAATTGTAGTAAACCTCCTTCTTGTTCTCAGCCATATGTGCTTCCTCCTTTTTAAAAATATGGATGGTGCTCCCTCGGGGATTCGAACCCGGGACCGTTCGGTTATGAGCCGACTGCTCTAACCAGCTGAGCTAAGGGAGCATAAAAGGAGAGACCCAGAATATCCAGATCTCTCCTCTATGAGATTACATATACAACAATACGTAAACCCACATTCCAGCCAGAATCGTACAGATCAGTCCCGTTATCAGGAATTCTGCCACTCTGTCTAAAAACTCAGTTAACCATTTCATATATTCACCTCCATTATAGGAGTTGTAAAAATCGCGAAGAACGAAGAGACCTAGTTCGGTCTCAACGTCCTGTTGCGAGCATAATTGCATCCATGTTAAACCAACACACAAGTGCCAGCCCGAGTATACCAAGTATGATATAATCGAGCCATTCATTCTTGAATTTGATCCACCATTTCAACATAATATCAACTCCTTCCATAACAGAGGCTGTTTATTTCGCGGGGTTAGCCCTCGACAACACTCTGAATACGGAACTTCCAAAGACGGCGAGGTGCCGTGCCAATAGCCTGATGGATCTTACGAGCCGTAGCGCCGACCTTCTCGATCTGGAGCTCATTCCAGCTCTTACGGACATAGGCGCTTTCCTTGACACCCTTATGACGAGCCTCCAGGCGGAGAGCGTTACGAACGAACTTACGATCAGACATTCTTCTTTTCCTCCTTATTCTTCTTAGCATGCTTGTGCTTCTTCTTGGTGCCGCTCATCGTATCGACGATCTTGCGAACACCAGCCTGGGCTTCCTTATAGCCGACATTGTTGAGTTCCATATAACGGCGAACTGCCGTAGAGAAGGATGCTTTGCGAATCAGGGTTACGCAGTCCGGCTCGGTATCGAGCTTGCGCAAATATCCGCACTCAATGTCCTGATCGACTTGATCGCCATAGACTTCCTTGGCAAACTTCAGGGCATTGTCGTCGAAAATGCGATTGGTATACTTGTTTTCATAGTAAACCATAACGCACCTCCTTACATGTTCGGGCCTTCGAGGGCCGCCCATTTGTCCGCAAACGCATCCTGCACGATCTCGATGTACATCGTTTTGAGGTAGGCCTTAACTCGACCCGGCTCCCAGTTGTAGGGGTTGATCACCAGATCCACGGTCTTGATCTCGGCATAATCGAGCGAATCGACGCTGCCTTCATCCAGACGAGTCTTACGACGACCAGCGATCATCCAGATGTTCGGAGGAACGTTCTTGTAGCTGACGTTCACCTGAATATAATGCATCGGCGCATCGCCCTCATTACGAGGAGGCATCAGGCGAACATTCCAGCCCTCTTCCAGAAGAACCTGGTAAAGAGGAGTGTTGTCAACCATCGCGTCTTCGGGAATTTCGACGCAGAAGTTTCGGTTGCCGGCCGGATTGTACTTCTTCTCTATGCCAGCGAAATTGCGATAGAAGATGTGTGCATTGGGAATCTCGATAATTCTTTCGACACGGTTAGCCATGACGAATCTCCTTTCAAAATTTCAAAAGTTGAGAGACCTAGAATATCTAGATCTCTCTTATTTGGTTAATAGACACGAACGCCCGCTTGCTCCAAGTACAGTTTGAAGTCGATGGAATCCTGCTCGGTGTGACCCTCTCGAATCGATTCACGATAATGATCACGCAGACCGTGATGATCGTTCACTGCATAAACCATGTTGACACCATAATGGTCAGCAAAGTCTCCTGCGGTGAACAGTAAATCTGTCACGCTCATACGCTCGCATCCGAGAATCTCGTAACGAGTACACTGATAGGCTTCCTTCTCTGATTTCAATCCATATAGAACAATTGATTTCATTCATATCACCTCCATTACAGGAGTTGTTTATTTCGCGTGAACTACCTTACGGCGAATATCTTAGCATCGTCCTCAGCGGTCTCCCAAGGATGAATACGCTCCGGTGTATAAGGATCATCAGAAACAAACCATTCAACGTCACCATACTGTGCGATCTCATAGCGAGCGTTGCTCACAAGATAATCATAGTAGGTTCGATCAATGTCTGCCTCTTTGTGATTTACCTTAACCATCTCAGATTCCATCCATCGATAGCCATCAGCACCGGTAGCAGAGGCAAATTCCTGTTCACCAGTCTTCTTCATCTTGTTGGCGTCCTCACGAAGAAGGATAGCACCACCAGCACCATCCTTAATCGGTGTGAATTGACCAACACGACCAACAAACTGGTAATTGTGGCCTTCCGCAATCTTCTCACGAAGCACTTCGTCCGTAAGAGATGCGAATTCGTCCAGTAGACGCTGCTCTGATCTCGTTAACTTCTCCGGATCCTTAAATCGAAGAGATCGAATCAACTCATACTGACTCACATCTGGCAGATTCTCATTGAAGTCCAGATAGAGTGCTGTTTGCACGGACTTTGTCTCGCACATGTCCTCAAATACGATGTCCTCGTGTGTGAAGAGGGTTTTGAAGACGTACGGAACAGCAAACTGAGTACCAGTGGCAGTCCACTGACCAGGATGCTTCTTGTTGTCCTTGCAAATATCTTTCTTGCTCATGACGTAATCCTCGCCATAAAGGTCACAACACTGCTCCACTGTTGCATAGCGAGCAATATAAACAGCATTGTTGACGAGACACATACGCTCATAGGTTGCCTCGTGCTCGAAGTCATAGCCATACATCTTGCCATACCGCTGAACGAACTCGATGATATGCAGATCCGCATCCGGAATCTTGATCGAATCAGTCTTAATATGAGCAACCGTATAGCCACGCTTCTCTACCTCATGCTCGAGATTGATCATGAACAGAGCACCGCGCTTCGCCACGATGTTGTCCTTATTACGAGGATCGTGGAACGGATTGTCGAAGTTCGCGGCAGTCAGACCATACACAGAGTTGATCGCGATCTTCAGAGCCTGCGTGAGATCATCCTTCGTGAAGTCGGCTGTGCCCGCAACCAACTGATCAATAAAGGGCGCAAGAGCACCGCCGAGAATGACTCGACCGGTGTCCCAATCCTCATGCTTAATCGCCACACGAGCGTCTTTCAGATCCTTAAACCTCTGTGTATAGACCTCACCAAATATCATTTCCGCAATTGCCGAACTGGGATGCATGGATGCAATATCGAGCAGTGCGATAAACCCATACATACCAGGCTTTGCGGAGACACGACCACCCTCGCCAACATCCTCGACATCACGATAACTCGATTTCCCGTTTTTGTATTTGTAGCCGGGGAATATCGGTCGACCTTGCTTGTCGAATACCGTGAAGTCATCGAACTCCTTCTCCATCACGAAGGGCACATCCGCAAACTCGTCATAGACCTGCGAAACGTCACCCATATCACGATAATTGAAGGCGTCCTGCGGATGCTTGTTCGTACCAAATATAATTCTGGTAGTGAGCTGATTGGTCGTATCATTGACGGTCATCTTGGCAATCTGTGCCAGAATCTTACGTGCGGCAAAGTCGCCTTGCGTGTGATCCCAGACCGCTTCCGTTGCAATAACATCGTTATCGCAGTATTCAGCAACCTTCGGCCAAAGTTCTTCCGGAACCGGCTTGTCCCAAGGAAAACCAAGCTCCTGATGGTGAATGCCAAGCTCGATTTCCCACTTCTTCAGGCTCTGCTTCTTTGCGCAGTAATCATAGACATCCGTGTAAGAGATATTATACGCTTCTCCGAACATCGCATTCGGAGAGCCGTTGATAATCCTCTGTGAGAGCGTATAGAGCTGCTCATTCGAATATCCAATCATACGAGCATAGAGAATGTGGTTATCGTAACGACGGCAGTTGAATCCAACCAACTTGAACTTGATGAGTTCCTCGATCTCTTTTGGCTTGGGGTTAATCATACGGACAACTTGCTTACCCGCACCTTGTACCTTCCAGTTCACCAAGAAGAGGTTCGGGAATACCTCCACATCGTAGAATACGATTGGCTGATCCCCGTCTTCTCCCGGCTTGGAGGGTTCTTCAGACTTAAATCGCATCTTGTTGACAAGCTTGATGCAATAATTCGCCTGATTGGTACTGTTGGCCGCGAATGCGAGGACAGCATTTCGCATGTCCGTCACATCATAGTGAAGTCCGCTATTGTAGGCATCTTCCAGGATTTTGTAGATGAAATCAACAGAAGGCTTCGTCGCCGCATGATACTCCTTGTTGAGGTTTCTGCGGATCTTGGTTCTCAGTTCCTTCTCTGATTTCACTCCTTCGAAGTTGATCACTTTACCATCTCCTTTCAACGGCAAGCCCGAACTCAGGCTTGCAATCGGAAGGTTGTTGCACTTTGTCAACTTTCTTCGCAAGCTACTCAGGCCCGAAAATACCTTAATTTCCACATGGTCCTCATAGACCGCACTTAGCTTCTCCGGATCTCCTGTATAAATATAATGGAGGTGAATTCCGGCTCCAGACTTAGAGAGTTCTGCATAAGTCTGAGGCCACTTACTGGCGGCTTCCAAATTCTTCTCGAAGCACTTCTTTCCATCTTGGTCCGGAATATCAAAGTCGATCACGATGTGATAGATTGGCACTCTCACATAATGAAGACGATGTGTATCGACATCTTTCAATGTTACTCGAACATCTGACCACTTTTTCATGGGTGTCTCGTTGTCGCTCGCATACTGCGCTAAGCAATCCTTGCATTCCATGTCAAAGATAGACGGCTGCTCACGGAACTTCAACCACGAGTCGTCCGGTTCAGCGTTTTTCTTCTTCTTTTCCGGCTTCTCTGCAGTGGTGATGGAGTCGAATTTCTCGATCTTAAACCCGTAGAAGGTGAACGGTTCTTTCCCTTCCGGAGCAGTTCGATCGTAATACTCTTCGAAATAGTTCTTCATCTCTGACTTGAAGTTACGCTTATTGAGCAGGAATTGCATTTTTGCTTCCTCACAATAGGTCTTATACATCTCCCAAGCTTGTTTGAGGGATGTAGAAGGCTCTTTCTTGAATATAAAGTACGAATCCGCAACAAAGTTGTAGAAGTCGTTACTTTCATCAAGCATGGAGGTCGGTACATATCCGTCATAATATCCAGGAGACTCCATATAGACATTCAAACAGCGTGTGGCAATAGCACCCAATTCGAATTCAACCTGCTTGACGAGCTGATTGTATTCTCGTGTGGGAACCTTACGACCGGACGGAGACACGTCGATCAGTCGTCGAATGAGACCAGACTTCGCATCCGTGATCTTTACCGGTTTATTGGTTCCCATGAATAGAAATGCTTTGAATTTACTCGAATAGGCAGACTTAAATTTCTCATTCACTGTCATAAGTTCGTGAGAAACGACACTGTTCAGTCGAGTGTTGTCTTCGATTCGAGATAAATCGCCATCGTGCTGAATGGCCACCAACGGATTGGTTTTAAACGATTCCAGAGCAAAGGCTGCGTTTGCACTACCCAATGCTTTTGCATCAAATACTGCATAGTATCCTTCAAATAGTTGCTGTATGATGTTGATAACGGTTGATTTACCGCTACCTGCTGGACCATACAACACCTCGAATTTCTGGATTGTTTTGGAGTCACCAGATACAATTGCTCCGATTGCCCATTCGAGCTTATGTCGCTCTTCTGGATCATACAGAGTAGACATGAGTTTGTCATAACTCGGGCATTCACCATCCTCTAAGGGATACGGGAGTTTCTTCGATGCATAGTCTCGCTTCTTGACATCGGTATTGGCAAATATCAATTTCTCATCGAGCATATGGAACGAATCTCGCATATCCCTTTGACAGAATGTGTGAAACCGGTCGATCATGCGCGTTTCCGAATCCCATAGATGAAGAACTCGGATTCCAGGCGTATTGGGATAATTGTCCTTGACAAATTGGTCAAGTTCTGCGTCGATTAAACGGACCGCATCGTATTCATCCGTCGACCATAGGCGCTTTTCTTCATCCCAAATCGCATAGAACGCGCCGCCTCGAATCATCAAATCGTTCGATTTCGAGACGATGAATTTCGGATATACCTCAATGCCTCCACCTCTAGGACATCTGGTGGCGACCATCAAGAAATCCATGCCTTACTCCTTCTTCGTAGCGTCCTCCAGTTTCTGGATCTTCTTACAGAGATACAGGAATCCGCCGATTCCGGTGATAATAATGATGTTCTGACGCTTTGCATACTTTTGAAACATACGCAAATTCTGGTTCATCACATCGACATTTTTGTTGAAAATATCAATATGACGACTGTAGTGACGAGCGAGCGATGCCTGATAATTAGCCAAGTTTTTGAGATCCTTATTGGTCTCAATAATCGCACCGCTGTTCTCACCTACGGCCTTCCAAATCTTGGCGAATTCTTCGGCCATCTTTTTTTCATCCATATTGGTGTCTCCTTTACAAAATCGTATTCAGGTACCACATCATCTGATACCAGATGTCCACAGCTCGAAGATCATAAGGACAATCTTCAATTGTGAATAGTCCTCCTCGTCCATTAGCCTCATAAGTGCGATTCAGGAAAATATCAAGAATACGATCGACTTCTCTCTCATTGTATCGACTATCGCTCATGGAACCAAGCCCGAGAGAGACAATCATATTCCAAAACCATTGACCGGTTCGATTACCGACCGTGTCATCTTCCATAATTCGCTCCTCACATGTTCTGGCGAGGGCTACCATCATTTCCAGAATAGAACACTCTCGAATATCAAGCAAATGCTCTATTGTACGATCCGGATAGTGATTTTCATAACCAAAATCATACCGCAAATCTACGCCATGTCTTGCCCTATATTCATCCATTGGGATGATCCATGTGAATGCTCGAGCATCTAAATGACGCATGAGTTTCTCATACGATAGATTCCTTGAATATTGCTGATCACCCATCACGAGACCGCACATCCATTGGAAGTAACGCTCGTGCAGTGCATCAGCTCTGGTCATTTACTCGTCAACCTCCAGCTCGTGAATATGGCGCTCCGGATAGATCGCATCATAGGAACGTTCATCCAGCGTGATCTCATAGTCGGTCATCGTATTCTCGTTACGTACGTGACAGACGCCTTCCTGGAAATCACCGAAGTGACCCATGAAGACTTCACCGATGGCCTCAGAGATGTTGTCGACCGGATCGTCCTCTTCGTCAGCAAGGACCTTATCGCCCTCGTACCAGGTCAGACTGACTTCCGAATATCCGTCTTCTCGACCGAATTCCTCGGGAGCGATGAGGTAGATCCCGCCGTAAGCGTTCATTTCCTTATCCTTGTAGGGATCCTGCTCGATCTCGCCTCGTTCCTGAGGCGGAGCATTGAGCGGCGTGAAGTATTTGCCGTAATTGACACGGCGCTTCTCGTAAGCCTCGGTGATCTCCTCTTCGACCGACTTACGCTGTTCCACGACATGTTCTAGAGGAGAGGATTCCTTTTCCGGATTGCAGTCAGACTGCTCCTCCTTGTCCGCCATTGCGTTGATCTTATCGCGATAGTACTCGCGCATCTCGTCGATTTCTTCGTCGGCACGAGCTTCTGCCTTACGATAGGCATAGTAATATCCGCCGGCAGCACCAACGATGGCACCGAGAGCGAACCAAATAACGTTTTTCACGATACGCTTTCCTCCTTATTAGAATCGTCTTTAACCTCAACCGTTTCGGTATAATGTGAGGTAACGATCTTAGCGAAACCCCACGCGATCAGGATGAACCCAAGAACAAACCGATCACGATCGAACACTTTTTTCGTAACAGATTCTTTCATGATTTACCTCCTTAAGCGAGTTTCGGAGCCGTATGCATCAAGCCGATTCCGATAATAACGCTACCGATGCCGCCTCCGATTAAAAATAAGCCAACAACATTTGCGGCCTTTTCCATATTCTTACTGTTTAAAACAACAGATATGGCTTTTTCAGTTGTCATTTTAACAGCCCTCCAGAATTTCTTCAGTCTTGCCTTCACAAATATCATTCCTTCCTCAAATCGAGAAATAGTGGTCGCCTTCTTTAAAGGCTGGCGTTGCCCAGTTATGGTATCGATTAGTTCGAAATGCGATAACGTCCGAATTCGTCCGATCACACAATTCTTCAATCACCAACCAACGAATGGAGTCCCATTCCGGATAGCAATAGATTGCTCCGGTCGTGACACAGTCGAATTGGTTCTTTGCCGTAAGGATCGACAAAATATCATCCCCGGCAAAGCGTTCGCTGTCTACTCGATTTAATATTGTATCGACGACCAAACGTTGACCGTATTCCGATTGGTTTCCTGCCTCGGCATACGTGACTCGTGTCAACATCTCGATCTCGTACTCACTGTAGTTTTCGAGTCCAACGAATCGTGGTGCTTCCAAATATAAATCAGCCGCTGAGAGAGGGGCTTCGGGCATTGCCACTTCTTCGGTCTGCATTTGAACCGGTTTGAGCGTTGGCTCCTCGTAAGTTACCAACTCATGCATGGTGGTAGCGCTAGAGCCAACAACGAGCCCTAACGCCAATCCAACCAAACCAGATAAGAACCATTCACGCAGACTTTTTCTAATGTATCCCATAACGGGGCCTCCTTATGTTAGATTTCTTCGCCGATCAGAGAATCGATAGGACCCTGAACATTGAAGTCGAGAATCACGCTACGCTCCATACCGTTGACAAACTCAGAAGCGCCACGACGATTTACATCATAGATACCGAAACTGATATAATCATCAGACTTTGGGTTCTTGGCATCATAGTACCAACCCACATGCTGACCGGCCTTCGTCGGATCAAATCCGAGAGACTTATAGACTTCGTTCAGGAATACGTATCCTCTTGTCTGGAGAATATGATTCCAGTAGTTGAGCTGGCCATTGATGAAGAAGAGATTCAGCTCAGCATCCTTCTCCCAATTGTCATTGAGTTCATCGAAAATGCGAGCATAGACCGAAGGAACGCGACCGTCCGGAAGAACAGTAATCTCTTTCTTGGTCTTCTTCTTCTTGCCGGTTTCAGGATCGACAGTTTCTTCTTCGACCTTCTCTTTCACGAGGCCGTAGCGAAGCTCTTTATCGACCTCATCGCCGTAGCGATCGCGTACATTCTGACGATACTCCTTGAATCCCTTATCGAGAAGCTGATAGGCAGCTGCCAGAGATGCATTACGCTTGGAGAGGATCTTATGACCATAGAGGATCGAAGTGATGCCGAGAGCACCAACGCCAACGGCCGGAGCATAGAGCTTAATGACCTTCCATGCGGTCATACGGACAAGGATCTTCTGATCTACATCCGCCAGCTCACGGGTATAGGTGCCGCCATCTTCCAGCTTACCGCCGACGGATTCTTCGATGTTCTGCTTCATGGTTTCATGGTCGTCCATTACCTCGGTAACCTTAAGGGTTGCCTTGCAGGCCATAACCGTGGACGTAACGCCGAGTGCGATACCGGCGCCGATGAGAATCTGAGGAGAATTCTTCCGAATGAAGAACTTGGAGCGATAAAACATAGACTTTGCGCTGTTCGCAATAGCCTTCGTAGATAGTTTCATTGTGCTTTTTACCCTTTCTTAAAATTTCTTAGGATTCGGCATGACAACATACCAGCCGTCTTTCAGCCAAACCGGGATGAAAAATCGCGTATTACTCCATCCGTGTGAGACCGCTTCTAAAGTCGACCAATCGCCATCGAGTTTCCCGAATATTAATTGCACATCGTGCACCGTAATTCGTCCGTAACGGTCCGCCATACGCTTGAGCGTCTCGATACGAGACCTTACCAAATATAACGTTGATGGATCGCTATAGAATTCTTTTTTCGTCGAGATCATATCGATTACATCTTAGATGCCAAGTACAAAAGACCAACACCAGCAACGCCACTACCGATCAATGAAACACCAACGAGTTGCATCGCCAGCTTCTTGTTTTCTGCTTTAAGAAGCATGTTGATCGTTTTCTCAGTCATCTTTTTTACTCCTTCCCAGAGTTTCTTGATTCGATTTCTCAAGAATATCACTCCTTTAATCCAATGGTGCCGGTTTCGGCATACGAATATAATAGCCATCACGGCCACTTGCGATGTCTGCCTGGCGTAGATCCGTCCAGCCATAACGATGCGCTGTAAATGGAGGCGTCTGATCGACCACCTCATAGAAGTCCGCAACCGAAACGATCTTGTACCGTCTCAGGATGTTGTCGAGCTCGTCCAGGACACCTTCGGCATCTCGACGGGTTCTGAATGAGAACTCATCGAAGTCGTAAGCACTCCTTCTCTGAGGAGGATCGTCTCGTCTGGGATCACGACTATAGGAACCATAGTCCGTACGATAACTGACATAGGTTCCTCCAGGTCTCCGGTCGCCTCGACGAGTCGAACCGTAAAATATAATGTTGACTGCATCCGTCAAGGAATTGGCAAAGAAGTCCTTCAGCATCGGAACAGCAACATCATTCCAGATATGACTACCAATGCTTCCGCGATCATCGGAGAGGATGTTGTCTCCGATCTTGCTTAACGGAGAACGTTTCTTTGTCTTTGCCGGAGCAGATAAAGAGACCTTATTGATCTCCTTTTTCGGGCTCTCCGGCGTCTCATTCCGTGCGGCATTTGAATTGTTCGGGTATTCTGCCATTGTTATACTCCTTCTCTCACCATAGTGAGGTATTTTGGGTTTAGCTTGACTTCCCAAACCGGGCAATGGTTGATGACCGAATACCGATAGCAGAGATTCGATAGTGCCTTCTCTTTGCTAACCGCCATCGTCACAGAATCCCATGACGACTTTCTGATATCACCAAACAAGTTCCGGACAGGACCCCTATATCGATATTCGTTCATACAACCTCCAAAAATGAAAAGCGAAGAGACCTTGTTAGGTCTCAACGCTCGTCGAATCACAACTTGCTCGGATTACTCCTCAGCAGAGTCGTTGTCCGTGTCCGTCTTGCTCGCCTTCTTGGCCAGCTTCTTAGCCTTATGAGCCTCGATGCCATCCTTGATCTTGCCACCAAGCGGCTTGAGGGCCTTCTTGTAAAGCCACTGGGCTCCAAGAGTTCCCGCCACGCCGATTGCGACACCGATCAGGGTGCTGCCACCATTGGACTCATCATAGGTTTCTTCCGCCGGAACCGTTTCGGTCTCGAGCTCCTCGTTCTCCATGACAACATTGTTCTCTTCCATTTTAGAATACCTCCATAAAAATTTTGTTGTGGATTTCTCCATAATACATCTTGTAAATTTCGCGTGCTTTATTTGAGAACTTCCGGCTGTGTTGCATAATCGAACACAACACAGGGTTCTCCCTTCTCATTGAGCTTCGAACTGAACATCGGCTCAATAAAGGACTTGTTGACATCCCATCCAATATCATTACCGAACGGAATGCGGTCCAAATCGATGGCATCGTAGACATCGTTGAGTGTTATGTACATATCGCCCAACATCTGCCGGGAAAGATTATTACAAATCTCGCGCAATGTCTCTCGATCGGATACAAAATATCGTCCGGACCAGCGATCGAAATAGAGACTCTTCCCCGAAGGAACATATGGGATCTCCTGCTCATTTGCAGGGATTCGTTCTGATGTCTTCTGCGAGACTTTCTCACGAATCTCGTTTGCCTTCTTCTCGTCTAGAGACTCGGTGATGGCGGACTGGTAGTCCTTCAGAGTCTCCTGCGAAATGGTATAAGCAGCCGCAAGAGCAGCGTTACGTTTATGCTGCTGACGATTACCCATCACGATACAAGCGGTACTAAGACCGGTAGACAACGCAACGGGCCAATAGTTCTTCGCATAGATCTTCACACGATCACGCGTACGAATCGGCTCGTTATATTTGTCGGCATAATACTCTGCATCTTCGATTTCTGCTTTGGCTCTCGGTGCGATTTTCATCGTCATACCGATGGTCGTAAGGAATCCTCCGATTCCGATGCCGGTCAGGATTTCCGGACTATGCTTGGTCATATAGACCTTGATCGAATTACCGATCGCTTTCATAGGGATTTTCTTCATTTGTTTCTCCTTTCAAAAGCGAAGAGAGCTTGTTAGCCCTCTTCATTTTGGCGTTCGGCGAGAACCTCGTCGACAGTTTCACGGATCTGCTCCTCCATCTGTCGCTGTTCGATGATCCCAGTAATAATACTGAGAAGCGCCGTACAAGCGAGGCCGATGTTAGCAAGCACATTCCATTTCTTCGTCATCTGTTCCTACCTCCTTTCCATAATAGGTCTTGCAAATTTTGCGTGGATTAGTGGAGAGGAACCGGATAGAACTGAGTCTCAATTGCTGTAACTTTCACGGTACCGCCCTCGCCATCATCGATCTCATAGGGTTCCTCGTCCATGAAATCGATCCAGTAATCCTCCAGACACATAGATACGATAGCATCGAACATGCCAACATCCCAACCGCGTTCATCGCCGCCGGGGACTTTATCGATTCCTAAGAATCCATAGAAATCATTGATGGTCACAACGCCGGTTTGCTGAAAGAGCTTATTCAGATTATACTTTGCTTTTTCAACAACAAGCGGGTTTGCTGTAAAGTATCGTTCTGAGATAGCATCCCAATAGAGTTCATCCTCATTCGGATAGGTCTTATCCCAATGAGAACGAGCAATATTCTCTCGCGCCATTTTATCGAGTTCGGGATTCGTCGATCGGATTTCATCACGATACTCCTGATACGATTTTCGAAGAGCGACATAAGCCGCAGTCATAGCCGCAATCTGCTTCTGGTCTAAACCATGACCTAACCAGATGCAAGCAATGGTTCCGGTAGCAGATACGGCAGGCTTCCAGAATATCTTTACAGTTTCTTCTGGTGTCGGATCCATCGAGACCATCGTGTAGTCATCATGCGCTTTCCAACCGAAATATCCCGTCGCGATGACACCTAATGATGCCGCAAGAGACGAGACGGTTGAGCCATTACGCTTTAACCATCGCTGTGCCAGACGAATCTCCTTTTTCCAATTGAATTTCATTGTGCTTTACTCCTTTCAAAAATAAAGAGAAGAGGCCTTACTTGGCCTCATCCTCTTCGGATTCCTCATACTTATAGCCGCAGGTTTCCGCAAAGAACTTCATGAAGTGATCGTCGCTTATGCATAGTGCTGTAACCCCAGCAATGCCAAGAGCTACACCAACCAATAAGCCAGTCGTCACACCAAGAATTGTCTTCATGTCAAATACCTCCAAATATAATTTAGGTTTCCCCATAATAGGACCTGCAAAATTTGCGTGAAAGGAAAGAGGCCATGTTAGGACCTCTTTTTCCTTTTGAACAGTGCGTAGAAAATCGCGATACACACGATTAAATCTCCTGCGATGAGCATAAACACTGTTCCGCCGGTCAAGACGATTAACGCCGTGACCACCGCCAATGCAATGATACCGCAGAGTAAAATTGTGAATAGGATCATTCATATCACCTCCATAAAGTAGATTGTAAATTTCGCGTACTCCAATCTCTTCGAGACAGGAGAAAGAGAAGAGCCCTTGTTAGAGCTCCTCCTTTTTGCTTTCTCCACACTCCAATTCAATGCTGATGAACAACATGAATATAGCAGCGAAGAACATACCGACAATCTGGTACCAAGTTAATGTGCTAATGCTTGTTGCAACAAGAGCCATTAACGATACCACCATTAATTCGATAAAGTTAATCATCTGACGATACATCATAATTCTCCTTTTATTGATAAACTGTAGTGTTTTGTCTTCCATAAAAGGATGTGTTTTTTTCGCGGAAAGAGAAAAAGCCCTTGTTAGGGCTCCTCCTCAGTCATTTTAGCAATCATTTTTACAAGTTTAACTCGTAGATTTTTGTCATCGGATATTATATCTATACATTGTGAAGCTGACATATTTGTTTTAGCAAGGACGCCTAATATACGACCCTTGCCTAACTGATATGACACATCACTCATTACATAAACAATACCTCCGACAATACACATTTTAATGAGTTTATTCATAAAAATCACTCCTTTCATAATAGAAATTGTAGATTTCGCGTGATAAAAACAAAATGAAAAGAAGTATACTAATTTGTATAGCTTCGTTATCATTAGATCTCCTTGTTTTCATTTTCCATCATAGTCATAGCAATAATGCCAGCGACCAGAGTAATGCCACTAAGAATCATCATAATATCACGCTCCTAAAATTATTAAATTTTAGTATACTTCTCTCCATAATAGGAGCTGTAAATTTCGCGTGAACTAATCGACCATACTTCGTATAACCGAAACTTAAAAGAAGAAAAGGGCTTGTTAGGCCCTGTTCTCCAGTTTTTCGAGTTTCTCCAAAATAATGTCTTGCTTGTTGGCAATGCCGATGATGATGCGACACAGAAGTTTGTTCTCCTCGATCAGATCCGTCGCCAAACTGTACGAAAGCCTCTTCTCCTCGAATTCGGAATCGGACATGTTCTCCACGTCATCTTTCTCCTTCGAGCGATCCATGAGCTTTTTCGTACTGTTTCGGACGTCCTCCTCTTTCTCGAATAACATCTTCAAATAATCGTTCGTCATTTCTACTACCTCCATAAAATATAATTTTGGAATTATCTCCATTAAAGGCATTGAAAAAATTGCGCGAAGAAGAAGAGGGCTTGTTAGCCCTCATCCTCAAAGAGATCACTCTCATTATTCTTATGCTTCTTGAACTTGAGTTTGACGCTCTCGAACCAGCAGCGAATCGCATCCCAGTAGTACCAGGTCCACAGCACAGCCTCACAGATCAACGTAATGATCAGTGACCACTTCATGTTCTTCACCATGTCACCTCTGGTATACGGCTTAGCCGCCCATTCACGATACTTCTTCATCATAATTCAATACCTCCATAAAATATAATTTTGGAATTATCTCCATAATATGACTTGCAAATTTTGCGTACTCTAATCTCTTTGAGACAGGCAAAAAGAGAAAAGAGGTTGTTAACCTCTAATCTCTGTGGAAGAAGGAAAGTATCCATAAACCGCTAATGAAAGCGTATCATCGCCGATTTCTTCGAACATTAGGATATCATCAAAAGTCAGGTTTCCGTAACGATACGTTACATAACCATATGTGCTCGTGTAATCCTTGTAAATGCCATCTTTGGCACTGATGCCAAATCCATGCACATACAGGAGTGCACTCACAGCAATAGCTATACTAACTGCCGCCGTAAGAATACCAGAAATAATGCCACCAATAACACTCATAATAGTCTTCATAATAAATACCTCCATAAATTGTATATAAGTATATTCCTTTCTTCCATAATAGTGATTGTATTTTTCGCGTGCCCAAATCCCTTCAAGACAGGAGAAAAAGAAAAGTGTATGTTGTCTTTGCGATCTCTCACCTCACTCGGGGAAACTCATCAAAAAAAGAAAAGAGAGGGGAAACGTCGCGAATGGCGCAACCCCTCTTTTTCTTCGTCCTACCTCACTTGGATAAGACCATTATGGAGCGAATTAGGCCTCGACCTTCTTCGTTCCACCGTACTCCTCGGTCACCAGCTCGGGCAAACCGCACTCGTTGATCAGGATGTCCGCAACCTGCTGCTTAAGCTTGTTGGGAACCTGCTCGAACTCGGTCTTGCCGAGAATGACGCGCTGAGCGAAAAGCATAGCCATCATTTCACGATCTCCTTTCTCTAGAAATAGATATAGGTTTAACGCCAAATTGGCGAGAACCTTACGCATAGACGATCTCCGCCATTTCGGCAATGCAGTCCTCGAGGAAGTCATTCTGGTCCGAAGCCGCCTTGAGCTGCTGCTTGAGGAGATCGTTCTCTGATTCGAGAGTGGTTACTCGCTCATCGATCGTCGGAGGAAGAGCAGGAGGAGAATAGGTATCGCCAATTGCTGCTCCATCATAAGACGGTTTTGCTCCAAACTCCAAGGCGACATCATCATTTTCACAAACAATGATGTTTTCGATGATGTTTTCATCGTTTACAATACAATAATTCATGATTTTAACCTCCTTTTCAGTGCTTGTAATAATACACAAGCCCACCGGCCAAACCACCGATTATTGAATCATCTTTACCAGTGAAGGTATTAGCACCTTGTGTACCCGTAACCATGGTAACACCGCCAGCACCGCCAGCACCAATAGCGGAACCTCGTCCATTACCAGATGAGAAATATATTTTACGAGTGTTCCACGCTTCTTGGTCGTTTATCTGATAGCAACCGGCTCCTCCTCCGCCACCGCCACCAGTCGGAATAGATTCGCCATTTAACTCAAATACTTGACCGTCAGAACCGGGCGTTCCATTTTCATACGATGAATAATAAGTTACGCCTGTATTTATATCTTTTACCTGACGTACATAATTCGTAGGACCACCTGGAGCGGTCGTGCATTGGACGACCTTTGCTCCCGCACCACCATTTCCATTACCTTGTCCTCCGGTAGTCGGTTCATATGTTTGTATGGTTCCTGTATGAGCATAGCCATCTATTACAATTTCTTTAGAAGATGGACTTTCTACATAACTACCGCCACCTCCACCAGTAACACTTTTCAAAACGGTAGTACCTAACAGAAGCTGTGAATCTCCTCCCGAAGAACCCTGAGTGGGTTGACGATCGCCATATATGTTACCAGATATGACTGGCGGTTCTGGACCACCAGCACCAATAACGATATCGATATCTGCATTTGGAGCAAATTGTAGGGTATCCTTTACCGCATTACCGCCGCCGCCGCCAGAACCCCCAGCAAATGGTACACCATATATACCATAAGTCTTAAGACTGTAAGCACCGGATCCTCCACCGGCAACCAACACATATTCGATGCCCGTACAAAGAGCAGAAACATTGGTGGGTAATTTTCCAGAAGATCGAACCGTTTTATTAGTCCTATCGTATTCGAGAATGATGGTGACATCAGTAATGGTTCCCGTAGAGGTTACCGATACAGTTTTTGCTAATATGTCATCATACTTTTTCTCAACGGTTATACTGACCGTCGTATTCGAACTTTTGCCCATCGCAATACCATCTTTATTAGTGACCAATGATGCGTTTGGAATTGCGCTAAGGCCGCTAATTGTAAATCCAATAGCAGGAGTATTATTCGGATACTTAACGGTAACGCGATATGCTCGTGAATCCGTTCCGACAACCAATGCCATAAACGCATCATCCGGAATCGCACTGTCAGGAAGACTTAGAAGTTGTTTTGTATAGCTCTTCAGCGTGTTATTCCAGTTTGTCTGAATTTGTGTTTTATTCGCATCTATCTGTCTCTGGAGATTGGCGACGACGTTGTCGGAGAGCTGAGCCTTGAGGTTATCGAACCACTCATCGAATTCCCCATTCCACTGGTTGAACAGATCGTCGATGGAGGTCGTTGCAATGATACCAGTGACAAACGGGCAAGCCGAGGTGCCGACAGCATTCTCAATTGCACTTGCTGCAATCTGGGTCGCACCAGGTGCCACAGTCACCCATGCCAGAGGATGCTGGTGAACTTTTTCGCTATTCGTCAGGGTCGGCTTCACAGGAGAGGATGCCACAGTACCCTGAACAACACGAAGCTTATTGAGGCGAACACTGTCAGAGTGATTGGTTTCGAGCACGATCGCGTCGATACGGCTGAGCGTCACGTCCGAAGCAGCGATTGCCAAGGGATAAGCCGCGTCATTCACATTCCACGTATGATCAAACCATGCCTTACCAGTCCCGACCAGCACCTGCATACCGGTGCCAGCAGAGACCGCTAGGTGGTCGCCAATTGTGGTGAATACACCGTCAGCGATGATGCCATCGAAGATAGCAGACATCTGTTCGGCGTTGTATTTTCGATCACCATTTTCGGAGTTAAAGAATCCGCATGTGAATGCCATTTTGATTCCTCCTATATTAGACTTCAGCGGTGAAGGTAGGAGTCATACTCTCACCAGATGTATCTTCCGAGAATACAATCTCAGAAACACGAGCTTTACCAGATTGTCCGTATTCGTTCTGAACCTGGACAAGATCTCCAATGGTAAAGTCTCGTTTGTAGATGAACTGAAGTCGAGCTTCTACTTCGCCTTCAAAAGACTGAGTGATGCTCGTCTTGGCCAGTTCCTCTCTCCCCTTCTGCTGCATTTCGGCGATCATATTAGCCGTTGCCTGCTGTTGACGCTCTGCAATCGCAGCAGCCTTCTCTTCTTCGCTGAGATCCTCATTATGCTCAATGTCATAGGTATCGACATCATCGCTTGCACCAGAATCGTCCGTAAACACTTCACGGCGATCTAACCCGGTGCCATAGTTCTCACCAGTTACCTCAGTCGTTTTACGAGCAGAACCCTCGCCAGAACCACCGATCAGAGTAGCATTCTTAAGGATCTTCTTCGACTCGATGTAGTTGCTGGATAAGAAGTTATCGAAACTCGGAGAAAAGACAACATAGGGGTTCTTTGTCTGGCCATATGCACGGTCCTCACCGGCATACAGCTCAAATATCATTTGTTTCGTCGAGAAATCCGGTAAAATACGGAATCCAATCTTCTTCTCTTCACAAATCCCATAAATTGCTTCGTAGAGATTGTCGCCGAAATACTGTGTGTCGACCGTAAGGGTCGTGATACGCGTATCGGTTGTCTCACGGAATACCAGATTCGGAATTTTCCGATCGTTATTGCTCGGAGAGATCGCATTTTGATTTAAGAGATTCCGGATCGACTTCTGGAGGTTGCCATAGCACTGACGATAACCCCAGATGATACGACGATCGAGAATGGACTCCAGAGAACGGCCTGTGACCGTTAGAAAATTTCCATTCTCCACATCCACCTTGGTCTCTATGGTCTCGATAATCATCAGTCGATCGGATTTCTCCCGACACCAAAGGTAGTAGTCCTGTTTGAACTCCTTCCCAATTGGCATATCAGCTGGTACATAGACCTCGAAGTCGCCATAGCCAAGGAATCGATCCGTCCAAATGAACGACTGGAAGGCATCTAAGATAGCGACGACTTCCCAATTTTTATCGAGAATCAATGCCTCCATCTTAGATACCTCCATATGCGTTCTTGTAGGAGAAGGTAATCAGCAGATTCGCTTCCTCCTCTTGGGTGACGAAGTTAAACATATTCACGCCGTTCGAGACCTGGAACCAATCAGCATCCATGTCAACAGCAGAAATAATGTTCGTCTCCTTACCCTCACGCAGAAGTCGAGCGTATTTGTTACCCTTCACGGTCGAGATGATAATATCATCGCCAGCGTCGAATACTGCACCAGTAAGAGCTTTGATTTGAGCATCAAATATCTTAAAGTGCTCTCTGGTATCGACATTGTAGAGGGTAATATCACCCGATTTGGTCAGTGCATGGATTGTGATGACAACACCCGTATCCATATCACCGACATAGTTCAGAACTGCTCTCGGGTCATCCACTAGTCTACCCATTTCAAGAAGATTCTCGGTAAGAGACTCATTGGAGAACGGGAATTCGAATAGTGGCTCGATATTGGTATATACCTTCTCGCTACCGCCGACCTCATAGAAATAAGGATCAGGACAGATGATGCTGATTTGTGTTGATTCCTCAGAGGAGAATATATTCGGCTCGTTGGACTCCACATAACCGCTAATCTCTGCCAGGCGGTTGTCTGTCTCGATCTCAAGCTTGATTTGCTTTTTGATCGGGAAGAACTTATAGGTCTTCTGTCTCGAGTCTTCAATTGTCGGTGCGAACAACATACCGAGTGTGATGACGATATTGCGGTTCTCACAACGAGAAGAGGCATAGAGACTACCGTCAACGGTTGCTAGTTCTGATGTGTTAATACTCGCCTTGGGAGGACCGAGCCCCTCGATGTCCTTAATATAAAGACCCGAGGGGTCCGGGTTCGTGAGCTCCAGACGAAGTGTTTCACCTTTCGGATTGGTTACCGTTAAGGCCTTAATCATAAGCCCACTCCTTCCTTATTGGTAGCTATTTTTCACATTTGAGAAGAGATTCTTGCCATCGCGATAGATCTCAGCGCGGCTCAAAGCCTTCGGACTGGTGTTGTTCTGCGTATAGTTGTAGGTGTTATTTACCGTCTTCGAACCGGTAATGCCATTCACAACATCCTTGAATCCACCGGCTACCTGACCTGCAAGAATGGCCGTAAATCCCATCGGAGTCGAACCGATTAGTGAATTCATTGCACTCACACCAGATTTCACCTTACTATCGTCGATGACGGGGGTGATAACAGGAGCAGTCTCAATACCATCCGTAATATCACGGTTCAGAGTCTGAATGCCAATAGAGAGGTTATCCGTGTAGCCATTAACCACCCCACCAGAGACCATATTGATGATATCACCAAGAACACTATTGAGAGCTGCCTGGACATCGCCACCATTAGCGATGATGCCGTCGGCAATTCGCTCAGAGATGACCTCACCGCAAGCAACCCACTGCTCTTCCTTCGACTGTGCCGTCGAAAGACCGCCATTGATTGCCTGACCGGTAGAATTCGAGACTACGTCTGTCTTCTCAACAATACCCTGTGCAAATGTGGTAGACATCGTCTGACCGTATTTGAGGAATGTCGGGGTAAGACTACCGAGGACATCATCTGCACTATTGGTGTAGGACTGTCTAGCAGCCTCAAGTGCAGCGTCAGCGGCCTTCGTCGCCTCACTTGCGGTGGTATTCAGGAGATTATATGGATCGTAACCAGTATCCTTTACAGCAACACGGTTGATCTGCTCCAAAGCAAACCCCTGTTCAAGGAGCATGTCTTTGTATTCGACCATCCAGTTAGCATAGGCGACCATACGATCTTTCTCGCTTGTCGTGACCTGCTCCTGGTTGGATTTGACTTCCTGAGCCTTCTCGGCGAGAGTTATTTGGGCATTGAGTAGCTTGTTGTAGGCATCCAAAGCATTCTTCGACTCACTGCCATATGCTTTAACTGTTGCTGCATACTCTTCTTCAGCCTTACCAAGCTGCTGCGTTAGATTGTTGAGCTCCTTAACCTTAAGGGCTTCGTCCACAGCAGTCTTATCGGAATCGGTAGCAGTACCACCGAAGAGAGTTGTCCAGACTTTCTGCTCAAGACCATAGCTCGTGAGTCGAGTGCCGAGTTTGTTGAGCTCGGACTGGAGACCCTCGATGTAAGACGCACCAGCAGACTTGCCGGCCCGACCTGCTTTCGCAATATTTTCTTCAGAAGTTTCATCGATCGCAGTTCCGGTTTTATGGAATGCATCGTAAGTTTGCTTCACGATATCATCGTAACCATCGCCGACAATCTCTTTAAGTTCGCCCATAGATGCACGATTGGCAGCGTTCAGCACAAACAGACGTTTATTCTCGGCACTCGCGATCGAGACATTGAATTTGTTGTAGATCTCCTGGAGTTCCTCGTAAGTGATCTGACCACTCTTCAGCATCTCATTCGCAAGGTTTCGAGCAGCAACGAGAACAGTCTTCTTACTGCCATCGAGACCATAACGGACACCCATATCGTAATACTTACCAATCAATTCACCCTGTCCAGAAGGAGAGTGAATATCAAGCTCGTCACGAACGGTACGATCGATGGCTTTCGCAACGTCGCGAGCAGCACCGGTAAGAGAATTGACGGTGGGCACATCCATAAGGCCCTTACGAATACCCTTGAGGTAGTTCATACCGATATCTTTGTACTCGGCAGTGCGATTCGAGAACTGAGTGAAGATGTTGTTGGCAATATTGATCGCCACGGCATAAATACCGGACTCAATATCCCTCATTCTCTGCTGAACTGTCGTTAAAACATCGGCATTTTGAATGGATTTGACGAGATTGGCAAGTGCTTCGTTCGCAGCGTTCATCGCATCCGTGTTGACGTCTGCAACGACATCGGAATATTGGACCAGTGCCTCAGCCATGTCCTTAAGCTGCTTGGCGAAATTGCTAAGCGAGCCCTTACTACGACCAGCACCCGTATTCGGAACTTGATTGACGGCTACGGCGAGATTTGCAATGATATTGCTCGTCTTCATGGCGATCTCACTGCTATTGACCGGGGCACCGGCCATAATAGTCAGGAAATCGATCATGTTCGGAGCCGCCAAAGCAAGCTCGGCTGCAAACAAAGAGATTAGATTCTCACCGGTGAAGAACGCCTTAAACGCGGAATATTTCGGAGTGACGGCGACGGCAGTTGCCATTGTTGTGACAATGTCAGATACCATGTCGACTAGCGTCTTACTATCCGCGGGGAGACCCTCACTCTTAGTCAAGAAGCCCTTAATATGCGGTGCCGCCAAATCCAGTTCAGCGGCGAACGAAGCAATGAAGGAATTGCCAAAGACTGCACCCTTGAGACCTCCAAATGTCGGGATCTTAGATGCTGCCTCAGCCATGCCACCAATCGCATAGATTGCATTCTTGATGGACGACTGATCGATCACCCCAACTTCAGTGTAGAACGTCTTGAGATATGGAGCAGAATTGGCCAACTGCTTCGAGAAGTCAAGTAGATCGCTTCTACCAATGATGGACGCGAGCCCATCCAAGAATTTCGTTCCGGTAAATATCAACATGGCTTCGCCAAGAGATACCATATTACTGAATACGCTATCCTTCAGACCATTGATGCCCTGGAAGAAGACAGATGCATTCGACCAGAATTCTTTAAGGTCTTTACCGAATTTCGTAAGGAACGAATCTCTCTCACCGACTACATCGGAAATGCCTTTCTTAATACCTCCGATAAAGGAACCAAGAGCAGTACCGATGTATTCCATGAATTTGATGTTGCCATCCATGATCTTCTTGACAACTTCATTCTCGCCAAAGAAGGCCTGGAATGCACCAAACAAAGCACTCAATGCCGTAACAACTGCTACGACCATACCGATACCCTTAAGTGCACCGAGACCCATCTCGCCAAGGGGTGCTGCAACTCGCATCGCTACACTCATGGCCGTTATGATGGTGCCAAGGGCCAAAGCGGCAGTCAGCATTTTATCTGTATTGCCGAGATTCTCGAGGACAGCCAATGCTCCACCAAGAATCAGAGTCGCAGCGGCCGCAAACCCAGCGCCGATGATAGCATTCTTACCCCATGCCTTGGCAATACTCAGCATCTTCAGAACGGCAACAAGAGCCGTTGCAGATGCGAGAATATCAAGGATGACCTCTTCACGACTTGCATCGCCAAACCAGACAGCGAACAAACTCTTCAGCGCATCCCGGATTTGGGGAGCGTAAGTGCTTAGTCCGTTGATGAGAACGACGATCAGATCACCAAGACTTGCAATCAGCGAGGGTGCATACTCGCGAAGTTGCTTCATAGCCTCGTCGAACATAACGATAAGACCCTCGACAACAGCCGGAGCACCTCTCTTGAGAACATGCCCGATGGTGATGAGAATATCAGTCAAGCCTTCCTCGATAACGGGAAGCATAACCTTGATTGCTTGGAAGAATGCCGCGATAGCAGCCACAATAGCCGCTACACCAGCAGCACCAATTGCAGACAGTGTACCCAGAAGAACTGACAAAGCGGCAACAGCTGCACCAACGCCAAGTGCTGCAAGACCAAATGCCAGCATGGATTTCTCCAGACCGGCGAACGTCTTAGCCAGAATGCCTAATCCGAATGCCGAACCAAGCATGATGGTGATAGCGCCAGCGAGAGTTAAAAGACCCGCTCCAATGGCCGGGAGCTTGAGGGTAGAGAAAGCCTTGATCGGAATAACCAGCATATTAAGTGCAAGTGCAAATGCCAGTATTCCGCTTGCCGTTCCGGCAACATTGTTATTACCCATGATAGACAAACTGGCAGTTATTCCACCCATCAGAAGTCCGACGGATATCAATCCCTGTCGAATCTGTTCGATAGGCAATGCACCGAGAATACGAAGAGGAACAACCAGTAAGGAGATAGATATCGACAAGGCAAGGAGACTCTTAGCTAGTCCAACAAGAGATCCCTGCGTTATTGCTATCATGCCTTTTCCGGAAATACCAGCAAACCCCTTCATGGCAATGGACATTCCGCTAATCGAAGCGACAACACCAACGAGAAGTTTTGCAGTGGTAATCAGACCTTGCTGAAGGTCCTTCGTATCCATCTCTCCAAGAATCTTAATCGGCAATATCAATGCAGACAGAGCAAGTCCAAATGCAATTAGACTCGATGCGACACTTGAAAGCTGACCCGGGACTACCTTCATGACAGCAATAGAACCGGTTATAGCACCGATTCCAATGATCAACGATGCGATTCCCATGCCGAATTCGGCCCAGCTAATTCCATCAAATGCCTGGAACGCGCTTGCGAGAATTCGAATCGCCGTAGCTAAGGACAGGAAGACAAGAGCAAGTTTCATAACCTGCTTCTCGCCAACTTTAGTGGAAAGTGCAACGCCGACCTTTTCCAAAGCTACTAGTATGGCGATAATTGCAAAGGTCGCTTTGGCAAACACCCATGTATCCTTTGCTGATTCCGTTAACTTAGCCAACGCACCAGCCAGAATCGAAATAGCAACGGACATACCGATCAGAGCACCGGACAATGTAAGAAGCTCTGCCTTACCAGCAGTCATTTTCTTACCGCTCATAATGCCGAGAATGGCTGTCAGTTCGCCAAAGAGCAATGCGACGGCCGCAAGAGATTTACCCATGTTTTCGGGATTGACACGGGAAATCAAGAACAAGGAAGCTGCCAAGATGCCAATCGAGATAGCAATCGACTTAAGCACTTCAGCGTTTACTTTGTTCTGGAAAGCCTTCAGCGTATCACCGGCTGTATTGAGAACGTTGGTGAGCGCCTTAGCAACGCCAGCCCAATTGGTTTTCATTGCGGCAAATGCCTTAGCAATCTTCTTTATCTGCTCATAGAGACCGAAAAGAAGCGTTGTGCCAATCGCATCCGTTAAGGTGACGCCTTCGAAAATCGATTTAATGCGATCACCAATGGGCTTCAATGTAGTCGCGATGGATTTTGCGAACGACCCAATGGTCGAAGCCGCACTGGTTGCCCAACCCTTCAGCTGAGACACCCACTGGGATGCCTTACCGAATGCATTCTTTCCGGATTCACCAATGGTGTCAAATACCTTAGCGATCTGCTCACCAATCGGAGGAATCTCAGCAAGAGAAGTCGTGACATTATTGATGTCAAGGACGTTAATTCCCGTAAAAGCAGAAATGCTCGTAGAAAGCATTCCTCCGAGGAACATGAATGCCCCGCCAACGGCTTCTATCGCACTCTTTAGCGTAGCAAATATACCTTCGATCACTCGCGATTCATCAACCATCTTAACAAGATTCGTTAACAAACCGCCAATGGTCGCAGAGAAGGAAAGAAGGTAACTTGTAAGCGGAGCAGCCTGTGTTATAATCTTTCCGACTAACCCAAGAACGAGTTTAATCGGAGTGATCATTAACTTAACAATCGATGCGAGACCAGATGCAACTTGTTTCACCTTCACCAACGTATCTTCGCTCGCAACAAGTTTCTCGCTGAAGTCCCGGAATCGGAGTGTGAGGTCTGCTAACTGCTGACCAGTCTTAGCAGGGAATATCTCGCTAAAGCCCTCTCGAACAGCCTCAATGACGCTCAAGAGAGACTTGAAAATGTTCGTCAAACCTTCCCACAAAGCAGTCTGACCGCCAAGCTCAACCCACTCTTTCAGGATACTATTTCGTTCCTGTGCCGGAGCGGCAAAGACATCCCACAAATCATTCGCCAGATTTGTCCAGATTTCTTTTGCCTTATCGTAACCACCGAAAATATAATCGAATGTGGTCATCCAGCCAGAACTGACGGCATCCTTAACGGAGTTGATAGCTTCTCCGAATGTCTTGGCTTCCTGAGCAGCTAATGCCGCACGATAGTAAACCTGCTCAAAAGCTCCATCCAGCATGGCATAGGCTTCACTATAGGTATCTGCCATACCATTTTGAACAAGCTTGTAGGCTGCTTCTGTCACTTGAGCAAAGCGACCAAATGCCTGCTCCATAACCTCTCGAGAAGCCCACTTATCAGCAAGCGTGGTCGAGAAGTTACCAATATCAACGAGAGTACCTTTTGCGGTCCTCCCATTTTTATCCAAAGTACCGAGAGCTTTACCAACGTCGATGAATGTTTCTTTCAGCTGCTGAGACGCAACGCCGGAAAGTTCGACACTTCGCCAGTCCATAAGGGTCAAGAATCCCTGACCATAAGACTGGTTTAGGTTGTAGATTGAGCGAGAGAACTCTGCGGCACCTTTGCCAGCGAAAGAGGTTGCATTCGCAATACCCTCAATCATCGGAATCAGATGATCGATGTCACCACCACTGGTGACCATCTGACCAAGGGATTGTGCCATTGTCGTGAAGTCATACGATGTCTCATCCGAGAACATCATAAGCTTCTCTAAATATCCATTGATCTCATCAACAGACTTGCCAGTCGCATTGACGAGCGTCTGAACATTTGACGTCTTTTGCTCGTACTTGTTCCAGCCTGCGGTGACCTGATCAATCGAAAGTGACTTAACCAAAGAAACACCGGTGTCGATTGCCGCATTTGTGATTCGCTGAAGAGCGGTAAATGCGACAACGCCCATAGCAGAAAATTTATCTGCTACTTTGTCGACCTGCTGTGCGAGCCCCTTCATACCAGCCAGATCGGCTGCATCGTCAAGCTTTGCTAAGCTCTTAGCCTGTTGATCGACGTCAAGGGATCGCTTAAATCGCTCCAGAGACTCGGTCGACTGGGCAATGTTCTTCTCAAAATTCGAATTTCGAAATTGAGCTTCGACAATTCTATAGTCAATACTAGTTGCCATCGTCAACTCACTTCCTTCCAGAGCTTAGTAGCCATAGACTCGAATAGGGGTCTTAATGCCGGGTTGATGTAATCAACGCCTTGCACGTAGGAACCATTTCGAGTCGCATGACCATATTGTATAAGAATAGCAATAGGAACTCCCTCATTCACGTTATTGTTGACCCAATAAAGCGAAATGCCCTGGGAGTTTACCTCGATTTCGTAATCCCATCCGGTAGCAGTTTTACCCGTATCCACTGGTGTAGCATCACGAAGAAGTTCAACCCCCTGCTTGCCATATTCGTTCAGCAGTTGGTAGAGACGCCTTTTCCGGTTTTTATAAAGAAATCCTTCAAAGTTCTTCAAACTGCCGGATTGTTTCATAACGACAAGGGCCATTGCTGTTATCTCCTAGCCAATTTGGCTTCTGCACGTCGGCGAGCGTTGATGGAACGATACTCGTCAGCAGTCTCTCGACGAGACATCTTTTCGGGTTTTCCATTCTTTGCATTACAGACGTCAATGAGTGTCAGAAGCCGGTTCAAATGCCATTTCTCATATTGCGAGGGAATATTAAGCGTTACCATCCAATAATAGATGAGCTCTGATGTGATAACATCACGAGAAGTCGATTTCTTACGATGTCTCACGGTAGTGGCGGTCATCGAGTCGTCAATGTATGCCATAACGGTCTTAATATTCTCATTTGTCAAGAATTCGTACGCTTCTTTTGGAACATTCTGGGTGATTGTCATGCAGCGAATGTAATCGATCGTCTGCTCACGAGTCATCGGTTCCCTACGAAGAAAAGGGATGTGCCATTTGGCTTCCCATTTCGAAATAGAGACTAGAGAATGTTCAAGTTGGAGCGTTACTTCTTTAGTAAAGCTAAACTCTTGCGTGTCATCATTGAACACCTCTTGTTCAGGTATCGTCAGCCGAAGCATTCCCTAGCCTCCATTTCAATCATTTTGAATTTACTCCGCCGGCTTGGGAGCGTCAGGAATCTTCGGAATGATGTTGTTGATGAACTCAGCCGTCTTGTCGGGGTTCATCGCGAGCTCCATGAAAAGCTCGGAATATGCATCGGTCTGAGAGAACTTCTCGCGCATGTCCTCGTTCTTGACGAAGCGACGACCGTCGAGAGAACGCTCACCGTAGGAACGAAGGATGATGTCCTTGATGACCGAAACGATGGCCTTACCATCGCGCTCCTTCGTAATTCTCTGAATCATGGCCTGCATCCCGCCGGGATACTCGGCTTCCATCTCCACGAGTTCGGCCTTGGACAGATTGAACTCGAAATTCTCCGTAACCTGATTACCGTCATAATCCGTAAAAGTGATAGGTCTCCTATACATTGTGCTTTCTCCTTTTCAAAAAATAAAATGATAGGAGGAGCCCCCGCAAAGAGGCCCCTCCGTAAAGATAGATTTAGCCGCCAGCCTTAAGAAGGTTGATGACCTCATCAGGCATCAGCAGCTTCGGGGCCACGCCGTCGTCGCCGCCCGTCGTAGTGGGATCCTTACCGAACAGGACATCCTCGAGAGCAGTGAGCTTCTGCTGATCGATCTTGGTGGAATCAATCACGATAGACGCAGTGGGCTTATAGCCAGTCACATTCACCGGGGTGGTGGTGACCGTCCAGCTCAGATTGGTAGCCTCAGGGCTGTCGTTGACCGTCTGGTGGTTGCGCTCGGAGGGAGATGCCTGGCAGCCGTAGCAGATGTGCAGCTTATAACCGTGATCCTGGCCGTCGGTATCATTGCCGATCAGGGAACGATACACGAAGCCGAACATCTTGCGCTTCTGCTGGCCGATCGTCATACCGGCGACCGGGCTCGCCAGACCATCGCACTCGTCGAATTCATCGGGAGAATAGTAGGCCTCAATGGTGTAGCCGTACTCTTCCGCAGAGATCAGGTTGAGATACTTGATGTTATCCGCATACAGAGCGGTGGACTCAGCACCGGAAGGAGATTCGTTGACCGCGGTCAGACCGTTCCAAGCGATGCCCTCGCCATAGGTATTGTTGTCACCCATAACGTACAGAACGCCATGGTCCACGCCAGTTTCATACAGGCGCTCACCAACAGCATCCCAGATAAGACGCTTATTAGCCATAGGATGTGATCCTCCTTAGAAATATATGGTAAACAAGTCGTGATTGAGGCGATCTTGTGTGTAATGTCGAACGAACCGAGTCCTGGGGATCTTCGATACTTTATCGACGACTATACTGTCAGGATTTGGATCAATCACGGTAACAGCATAGACATATTCCTGCTTATAAATACTATTGTCCGCATGGCCATTGCTGATCTCATCACGGTTATAGACAATAGCAGGATACGTCATCTGCTTGTTCTCGGGCCTCTGGTAATAAACCTGATCAGACCCAAGAAGCTTTCGAAGGAGTTCATGAAACTTCCGCCTATTGGTTTCCATTCGAGTCATTGTATACTCCTCCTAACACAAGGGTGAGGCGGGGGTAGGCCTCTTTGACCATACGCACCCGCCACTTTGTTCCCATGTATGTTGCATAACGGATCGAGTGGAAGTTCTTTTTGGCATAGGGATCGGCAACGATGCTCAGATCATTCGCGATCACCAGATCGTCATTCAGACCTTCCTGAGCTTGAAGCTTCGCGGTGTTCGACACCCAATCGCCGAAGTGCTGACGTTCAACGATCTTCTCGATCCATACGCCTGGGCTCTCTTCGACCATTGTTGCATAGCCGATTTTCCCACAAAACTTCGCCATTTTGAATTAGCCGCCGGCCTTGACCGCGTAGGACTCGATGGTGATAGCGCTGTAGGGCTTGGTGAGAGCGCCGGAGCAACGGGTCTCCATCAGGTACTTCTGCTGGTTGTAGTCGATGTCGAAATCGTCGAACATGGAGACCGCGCCACCCTTGTCAGCGCCGACGGTGTAGTCGGTCAGGTTGACGATGATACCCATCAGGCTGTGGATGTAAGCCTTGGAATCGGCCTCATGGGTCACCTCACGGGTCAGACCCTCCATGACGGGAACGGTGACGATCTTGCTCACGCGCAGAGCGGTACGGAGCTCTTCCTCGGTCTTGTACAGACGATGACCAATGCCGTCCTCGAGAAGAAGCATGTTGGTGAGCATCTCTTCGGTGGTGTAGAGAGCGGGATTGCCGCTGCCCTTGTAGTCCTTGCGGGACTTGATGCACTGACGGATGAACTCCTTGGCCAGCTTATCATCATCATTGTAGGTAACGGAGTCGATACCGACCTTGATGGTGTACAGGTCCGCATCGGTCCAGATCGGACGGATGTTGTCTTCCTTGATCTTGTCATCGGAAGCGGTGGAACGGCCATCGGAGACCAGGATCGCGCGAGCGATTTCCTCATTGAGCATCATGCGCATCTCGCTCTTGAGCCAGGCGACGACGTCGAAGTCAACGATATCGATGATATCATCACGATCGAGCTTCTGCTTCTTGTAGATGGTCTGAGGCGTGGTGGAACGCTTGAGCAGGGTGAAGACTTCTTCCTTCTTCAGCTTGCCCTTCAGGTAACCCTTGGCGCGGGCCTCGTCGGCAGTGATGTCGGCGAACACCGACTTGATGCGGGAGAACGGAATATGGTGGACACCGGACATAACGCCGGAGACCCAGGACATGTCGCGCTGGATGAACTGAGGCTGACGGGTGACATTGCGATCGTCGGGGAACAGATACTCGATGTTCTCGATACCGTAGTCGGCATGCATCAGAGCGTCAGACAGACCCTCCATGTCGTCCATGTGAGCCAGAACGGCTTCCTTCAGGGAGCTGCAGGCTTTGGCTTCCTTCGCAAGAAGGGCAAAGTTCTCACGAGTGAGCTGAGCGGTCGTGTTCGCACCGCTCTCAAAGGCATTGTGAGCCATAGTGGGATCCTCCTTATTTTCTTCTCTGGCAGTTGCAACCAGATAATACATAACGTTTTTCTGCTTTTCATTCATGGAGTCAATGATATCCTGAATGGTCTCTTCGGAACCGTCAGCGTGCTGAAGTTCCGGATTCGTAGTGGGGTTGTTTTCCACGGGATTTTCCTCCCCATTTTGATTTGCAGGAGTCGGATCAGATTCCGGCTCACTTTCGTTGGTTGGATTTCCTTCCGGATTCTCCTCGGCCGGCGTATTTTCCGGTTCCTCTTCCTCAAAGTCATCATCACCATGACAAATGATCGGCTCCTGGGGGAAGATGCGAGCTTCGTATTCGGCATCTTCACCATGTGCCAGATCCATGTCCTCGATAAATGCCTGGGGATTTGCACCAGCCAGAACAAGACTGACTTCACGGATCATACCGTGCATAACGTCGTGGCCCTTCTGCTTCAGCTGATTAGCGAGAATCGACAGAGAGGTGACGTCGCCATGAGTGACAAGCTCCTTGCACATGTTGCCAAATTTGGTGTTGTTGAACAGACCATAGCAATACACGCCATCGGGCTTATTGACCAAGGTAGCCTTGCCGATAATGGCACTCGGTGTATCGTGACGATGGTTCCAGACGAGCGGAACAACAGCACCGTTCTGATGTGCGAATGCATTCTCGCGAATTACTCGACCATCAGTGCACAGAAGATTGTTCTTGGACGCCCAGCCCTGAAAATCGGAATTACCAGGACCCGGACGAACGTGATCAATATCGGGCATTATGTTTATCCTCCTTCTTTAGAATTTTTGACCGATACGGTTTGGTCCGCTTTGGTTGGGACCGTAGGGGTTTGCTGATCCACTTTAGACTGTGACAAGTTCTTGTTACGGAGCTCATCAGCCTTCGGATCCTTAGACGGCTTCATACCGATAACCTGACGGATCTCATTGGAGGTAAGAATCTCATTACGAGTAAACTTATCCGCAATTTCAGCAATCTGGCTAACCGGTACGAGTTTAAAGGGATCTCTAAAGAAGGAGATCGATTCCATCTTCTCTCGCTGAGATGTCGTAAGAAATTTACGATAGAGCTCATCGGTAAGAGCAGAAGCACATGGCTCCACAGATCGGTTGTTGTAGTTCAGCATCGTTGATTCGTCTGCAGTTCCATCCAATACACTCTGAGTGATACCTAACTGGGCGTATACCATACTCGTAAGATATTCAATCTGAGTCATGAGGTTGTTTTCCACAGCACGATTCAACTGCGTGATCTTCTCCGTACCATCTGTGTAGGCAATACCGTACTTCGAACCCATGAGCTGTTCCTCAATCTGTTTTCGACGAGATTCAGCCTGGGTCTTACGGGCTTCTGTCTTAATAACATAGGGGAGTTGTATAATCAGATCGAGTTTACCGCTAGCAGACTGTTCGTCGATGGCATCAAGCAAGTTAAGCTTATGCACAAGACGCTTCATCATACTATTGGGCTCGTTGATTATCGCATAGAAGGGATTTTGAACAATGCCGACATTGGCTTTATCGAATGTGACGTTCTCGAACTGACCAGTACGATCGTTATAACAACGAACCAATACCTGTCTCGGACGCCATTCGATGATTTCACCAATACGCATCGTATAGTAGCGTGTGACAATGTCACCCTCTTGATCCGGTTCCTGGTCTGTATCAATTGGACAAATGGCAATCGTCCCCCAGTCGAACATGCTTAGGATTGCATCCTGTACAAATGCTCGAGAGGTCTGATCGATATTTGCTTCGACTTCAAGACAATGATTCAGATCATCATCAATCTTCTTAACAAATCGACCATTTTCATCCAATTGAACATGGAGGTAATCCAATGCGGCAACGTCCATCGCAATACGATTGTAAATCGCGGTTACGATAGTTTTTTCGTTACCACGGGACAGAATCACCCGATCCGGACGAGATGAACTGATCATCTGACCTGCCGGAACATAACGATCCCAGTCAGAATCTGAGAATGCATTCCACGCACGCTTCACTTTACTGAAGAGCGTTTCTGCCATTTTGAATTACCTCTTAGAAATACTGCGATTTAGATGAACGAATCTTTTTAGAAGCAGAACTTAAAATATCAGCAACTTTATTTCGCCCATTTTCGATCACGTCTTTTGCCTTTTGAACTTGACCGAGTGGAGTTTTATAATAATCGCGGATAGCCTTACTTGCCAATGCCCCTTTGACAGCAGCATCATCTCGCAAAGCTTTTTCCTTAGACTCATTATACCACTTTACACGTGCCGGATCAGACTTAAGTTCAGAATATCCTTCCGAGTTAGCTTTGGATCGATTATAATCCCTAATTTTTTCATTTGCATAGCCACGGGCATCCGCGCCAATTAATCGACGAGCTGTTCCACGGAGACTCCTGTCATAATTGGTCGAATAGTAATAATGCCACCGACCATTCTTCCACTCACGTTTGAGATACTTATGGTTCTTACCAACGGAACCTTTTGCCCAGTGGCAAAGTTCATCAGAATAGACAACCATATGGTCACCTCCTTAATCAAAAGCTTCGATATTCAACTTGTAAGCAACGAATGCGTCCATCATTGCAGAAACAGCATCGATCTTTTGATCGTAGCGCTTCTTATGAAGCTTTCGATTGCCATTGGTATCCTCGATTACGATGCAGTTACCCATCGTAAAGGACATAAGTTCCTCATCAAAGAGAAGCATCCTCTCTTCCGAGAGTTTCTTCAACTCGCCAAGAGGAACAGATTCAGTTTTTGCACCTTGTATAACTTTCTCGATACCAAACGGACCATTTTCAGAAATCCATTTCTCAATAAATTCTTTAGCATTGTACGGGTCAAATCCGACACATCGGATGTCGTATTGTGCTTCAGAGATAAATCGATCGAGATCGTCATACACGACCATCATGTTCAGAGTTACACCCTCAAGAACAATCAGACTGCCTTCTCGAATAAAGTCGCAATACTTCTGATACATCGCCGGAGGCAATTTATTAAGTGTGGTCGACGAAATATAATTTCGAGTCTTCACACCGAACGTTCCATTCGGTAAAGGAAATAGGAACGTAAATGCACAGAAGTCGTCGCCCTGAGAAAGGTCCATGCCAAGTGAACAAGGCATTTTCCAAAACTCGCGATGCTTATGAGGAATAGTCTCTTCATAGGGGAAGAAGTAGGTATAACCCTCCATCGGAATACCGAAACGCTTTGCAAGAATATCATTGCGTGCAGCGGGAGCCTTTTCTGCTCTCTCCACATCCAATTGATACACTTCATAGGTAACGGTCTTTCCAAGGTTTGGGTTCGCCTTCATCCACATAGAAGGATTTGCAACTTCATCGATGCTATCGAGCTTATACCACCAAATGGAGACATGTGGGTTGCGATACTCTCCTCTTAGGATACTTTCCAGCTCCATTTTGATTGTATCGCCGCTACCATTTCGAACCGTTCCTTCCGAGCTTGTGGCTAAGATGAGGTAATCGTCGATCTTAGATGCACCCTGCTCTATGGCGCCAATAACATCCTCTCGAATGTCACCAGAAAGCCATTCATCAATACTCGCATACTTGCATCGTAAGCCCTGAAGCTTAGCAATACTCATAGGACGAATCTCGAGCAAAGAACCGGTCAGGAAATTCTCAATACCCTTCTTGGTAGAGGTCAACTTCACACGATTGGCTTTCGATCCGGTTGTATTCTGGAGTGAGCCATCTGTGAGAAATTGGAATAGTGGACCTCTCGAACGAGTAATGGCGGTTCGAATTGGAGATAGAACTTCATCCGCCTGTTTCATGGTCGGAGCAGTCGTAATTTGGTGGGTAGTCGTTGTGTCGATGCAAAGTCCATAACTCTGCACACATGCATCGTATAGTGATTTCGCAGCACCTCGACCAACGATCAAGTACTGCTTATTACGAAGCCTTTTCTTAACTCGCTTTCGAACAAAGCGAACGCCGCGACCATTGGGATTGGGAACCGGTATACTCTTTTCCGTAAAGTAAAACCAGCCAAAGACATCCTCGGCCCAGAGTTTGAATGAGTCGAGAAGATCTAAATCGCCGCCATCGGTCAGGGTTAGCTCATTTTCACAAAAAGCAAGAAAGCCCTCCACGGCTTCGTCATCATAGTAGCATCCCGGATCATCGATAAGATCATCGATAAGATTCATCTGCAAATCGACTTCTCGATTTACCGGTATTTCTCCTCTAACTACGGCATCACGGAACATACCGTAATACCGTGGTACTGCGGTGTTCGATAATGCCATTTAGGTCACCTACTTATTCTTGGCCTCTTTTTCCTTGTCAGTTACCTTTGCATTGACAACGTTATCACCAAGCACCTTGTTAACACCTTTTGCTATTGTGTACTTAGCGATTTGGGTAAGGGTATCCTGGGCAGCATTTTCCAGTGCTTTCCCGACCATTTCCTTGCCCTTGGTAACTGCAGATTTCTTCTGAGGCGTCGCCATAAGCTGATAGTACTGCTGTTCCAAACGCTTTCGATTCAGAAATGCATTCAGTTCAGCATCACTCATCTCACTTACAGACTTCTGTTTCGGTTTTTCTTCCGCTGGCTTGGTTGTAACCTTGGAAGTCGTTTTCTTACGAGTAAAGATCGAATGATGTTTGCCCGTAGAATAGCGATTTCGGCCAGCTGTGGTAAGACTACCGTCGGAATTCTGATATCGACGGACGCCCCATCTCATGCCGCGAATTCCATAATGGCAAAGTTCATCACTATAAACAACCATTTTGAATTCTCTCCTTCCTTAAGGATCAACGGCGACGTTTATTCGCCATTCGCATTCTTTCATCTGGTCCTTCAGAAGCTGAACAAGAAACGCATTTGTCGGTGGATCGAAGTTGAGTTTCACATAAATATAAATGTATGTCTTGATGTCCGCTAACTTAACTCGGTCAGAAATACATTCATCCCACGTGTTACTCGAATCGCACACGGTAAAGCTATCAAAACTCGTTACGCCTAATTGGGACAAGAAAGAGCCTGCTGTGTTAATCTCCGTAAGAATAGCCTCGTCGAAACAAGTATCATCCTCAGAGACTCCGATCTTTTTCTTGATCGTATTGAGGATGCTATCGATCATATGGATCCTCCTTACGTACGCTTAATGAAAATCTGCATACAATAACCGTGACCCGAAGGAGTGATCACTTCGTACCACTCGGGGTTCGGTTCGGAAATGATCTCAACAGTCGTATCCTTCTGGATTACATAAAGGACTCGATCGTTGACACTCGGACCCTTACGAATGTTGAGGAGGTCGGTACCGACCACGACACCCTGGCCAGCCTTAACTTCTTCAGTCTGGACTTCCGGTGCTTTTACCTTCTTAGCCATATTTCCTCCTAATGCTTCCAGGGGCAAGTATCAAATAGCGAACGCGGAGTATAGTCCCGAGGGAGTAACTTCGCATCACCATAATGAATTGCCCGGTGTGTATTGTCAGAACAGCATATGAGATACTCTGGATTGAGTAAGAACTCGCTCGATTGAGCAATGTCATCTACCAGCAAAGGGACCATATGATGAACGAGGATTCGTCCGTATATGGGGAACTTTTCAATTCCCAGATCACAGCACTCACGGCCTATCGTATCACGTAGGATGACTTCTCGTCGTACTCGTTTCCATTCTTCAGAATTGTAAAATATCTGATTAATCCATCGATCATAGCCGAAGGTATCTTCTCCAACATTTCCACCAATTCGAAGGTACTCATATCGTTCAACCAAGGTAGGCAAAGTAATTAGTTCGGAATAGCATTTAATATTCCGGCTCATCATCTTCGCTCCCTTGTCCGCTATAGGTTTTAAATGCCTTGATTGCACTTTTGAAGAGCTCCTCCTGACTCTTCATCGATGTAATCGCTTCTGCCTTCGCATCCATCAACTTTTTCTGAGTCTCCAGGAGTTCGAGCTCCTTCTGCTCCTTAGTAGAAGCCAACTTCAGATAATGAGTGATGACTTGCGAAGACGCAGTGCCCTCTCTTAACTGTTTTTCAGCAAGATCCATGGCAAGAGCAATCATATGCTTCTCTTGAGCTTCTTCCGTCAACGGCGGTTTACGACTGATAGCCATGTCTCACGGTCTCCTTTCTGCCATTTTGAATTTTACAAGAACTTGATAGCGTAAAGCTGCTTCAGAGATGTGTTGATTTTGTTATTGTGAGCATTGATTGCAGCAACATGGCCGCCATCAAGCATGATAGCAAAGTCAAACATCATCTTAGATTTGCAAAGAGTATTGATCTGGCTTGCCGTCATATTGGGACAGTACAAGCCATACATCATACCATTACGATATCCGAGAACTGTATGATTCGTCTTGCGCAGAACATCACTAAAGACTCCAGTGAAACCCTCGGCTTTCGGATCATAGAAATCCATCAGCCCCATTCCACCGACCGCCCAGACAACGTCATAAAGCGGCAGATCGTCACTCACCGTTTTGACACGTTTAATCTTTACCTCGCCAGTACTACGAAGCTTATAGATAACGCTTTCCGGCTTATCGAGGGAAACATAATGGCAGGCAGACCAGCAAACGACTTCTCCATTTCGGATAAGAACGCTACAGGGAGCAACACCACCATTAAAACTACCACTAATGCAATTAAGCGGAAGCGCACTGTTGGGATTAAACGGATCGATGTCTTTTGCAATGATTGCGGGGCAACCATACAGCTTTACATTCAGCGGGAAGCATTTTGCATTAAGTTTAATAGCAATATCAGACATAGTCTGGTTGCCAATTACACCATTCGCAAGAGCGCCAGTAGCGGTTTGGATTGCTTTGATCATCCGCTTTTCGTCGGATGTAGCACCAGTTATTTCCTTCATAGAAACATCAACCTCGTATTTTGGCATATTAGACGGATATTTTCCAGCCTTGATCATGCTACTGCTATACTTTTTGTTGTCATCCCATTGAAAATGAGTTCGATCAACAAAACTTTTCCAGTCTCCGCCCCAACTAAAGCCAATCTTTTTTCCGATGGCTGATGCTTTCTTGAAGAACTCGGCATCATCGTATTCATGACCTTTTACATTCTTGCAAATGTCGAACGCTAATCCGGCTTCTACAGAATGAAATGTTGGAACGGTCGCTGTCTTGGCGGCCCAACCTTGAGAAACACAGTATTCTTGATATGCCTTATCGCGAACCGTTTCGGTAATAAGAACATTCAGACCAGCTTCCTTGCAAAGATCCAAAAATATCTTAGCGTTTACCCGAACGTCTTCGCGCAGATACTTCACATCCCGAGAATGAAACATCGTTATGCTTTCTTTTGGTTGGTTTTTGTTTTTTTCACGTTAGACGTCGAAATCCCAATCAAGCTGCCAAGGAACAGTTGAATCGCACTCAACGTTACGGTAATCTGTTCTACATGACCCCAGCCCCAAACCGGAGCAAGAGATGCGTATAGAGCAGAGCAAGCCGGAAGTACGATCATGACAACCCATTTGAGAATGTCATATACTTTGTCACTCATCTCGAACTTCATGTCGTTTCCTCCTTACTTACGTTTTTGATTTTGATTGACAATATGGTGTGCAGAAGTATTTAAATAGTCCTCCATCTCCTTGATAGAGGACTGTTTCGCCTTCTCGTCATCTTTCAATGACGCCAGAATACCTCTGCATATGATTGCCATCTCTTTCCGAGTCGCAGCCATATCTTCATCATGATGTCGTCTCAAATCGGAAATGTCACGAGAATGAGCTTCTTCTAAACGAGTAATTCGTTCGTCTTGTTCTCGATCGTATTCCAATTTGTGGACAACTCGAGTGATGTAATTCCATACGACTGCACCTGCACCAAGGACGGCTGCGAATGAAACTATGGTTTGCCAGGAAATAGTTACAGGCATACACTTCACCCTTTCTATTTTAGAGTTGAGCACTTAATAGAACTCGTAATCGTGGCCATACCACGAATTCTAGTCAATGCTCAAAACTAAAAATAGAAGGGAGGGGCCCATAATGGACCTCAAACCCCTCAACACAACTCACGCAAGGCGCGTGACATTAAGGCAAACACGACTGACCGTACCATCAACACCACTGATTTGCACAGTGATCTCGGGATGGATCACCCGGCAAGCCTCGCCTTCAAACGCCGGGGCAATGGCGTCGAGCATGTACAGTACTCCGCTGTTGACGTTCATCGTACGCACAGAACAAGGAAGCAAATTGCCATCCTTATAAAGTGCAACAACGACAACGCCAGCATCAGAGGGCGTAAATGCAACAGCACCACTAGCCGTATAAAGACCATCCGAAAGAATTCGGATACCCTGGAGACTCGTGGTCAGCGAACAACCCGTCTTCTCCAACTGTCCTCCAGGAGACAGAATGGTGCCAGCCGTGACGAATGTCTGGGCCGTGGTGTTGAGCGCTGTTAAAGTAGACTTGCGATAGCAGTTACTTGCCATTTTGAATTCCCTCCTTGCTTGTCAAAGCACTACGAGGTGACTCAGTTGCAACCGCAACCGTTGCAACCGTTGCAGCCGCCGCAGCCGTAGTTATTGTAGCAAGTATTGGGATTCACGCTCGGCTTGGAATAGAAATTACCAAGCTGACCCAGAATATACTGGTTCTGCTCCATATTGCTGATCTGCGTCTTCGCGTCAGACAGCTTGGTACGAAGCTCATCCAGATACTGGGACTGGATCAGATCGCGTGTCAGCTGATTCTGCTCAATGATGGTCGTCTTGATGTCGCAGCAGCAAGACTGCATCTGGGCGCCCAGCTGATTGAAGGAAAGCTGGTTAGCATAACGGTTCTCAAGAACCTCCTTCTGGGTCGCGCAATTTCCCGTGAGGACATCACGCTCAACCTGAGAAAGATCATTCGCAGCGACCGCGGCACCATTACCGAAACCACGATTGCCGAAGAGACCACCGCCACTGAAAGCCAGGAAGAACAGGAAGATCAGGATAACCCAGAGGAAGCCAGCGCTACCCCACGTATCATGACCGTTGTCATCCTCGAGAGCCTTCATCATAAGAACATCGCTCAGTTCTGCCATTGTTAGTGTCCTCCTAATAAAAATATTATTTCAACTCAATAGTTGGCCACCCTACTGAGTTAAAACCAATATTAAAACCAATCGGAACCACTGTTGGGCCGCAATTGACTGGAAGCTACCCCACCAATTGCCTGTCGAGCTTCATTCCAGACACTGTCAGGAATGTTGAAGTTACGTAGACCCATCTTTCGGGCCATTCCGTAAACTTGCTGAAGCTCGTCTAACTGCTTTGAACTTATCTTTCCTTCTTGGGCAAACTGCTGAATTGCTTTCGCGGGATCGTCACCCCGCTTGATCATCGTTGACAACATTGCTGCTGTCTCCGGGGATCTCTTTGCCAGAGCGTTTAGTGCCATTCCTTGCGCTTCCCGTGGATTGCTTACCGCGTTCGCAAGTTTCACCAGATCCATTAGACTCATTTAAAGTCATCCTTTCCAAGATCTGACTCATCATCGCTTCTAAGCGATCGAGTCGAGCGTCAGAGGATTCCTCTTTGGGCTCATTTTGAGTGGAAAGTTCCTTCGTATAGTCCACAGAGGATTCACTCGAAGGAGTAAAGGATACGGCATCCGAAGAGTTTTGCATAAGAGAGCCAAATGAGTATGGTGTAATATATGTCTGACCATTCTCATACTTCTTAGCCCAGAATCGCTTATTCTTAAAATCGAAGAACAAACGAGGAGTGCCATCCATCGGGACAGAAGCTTGCTCTACTTCACTCGGATCATGCACTTCGCTGTATTCGCCTCTACGGCGATTGGCGAACGTGTCATTCACGATCTGAGCAGGTTCGTTCATTGGCATTCGATTGCTCATGTTCTGATACATATTGTTATACTGCTGCATCAGTTGATTCATCTCTTGCTGAATCTGCTCAGGGCTTTTCATCATCCCACAACGATTCCCCATTCCGGGATTAAACATTGGACCGGGCATTCTCATTCACCTCCAAAAGCAGTTCTTAGAAAGGTTAGAACCTCTCCTGCTCCAGTTAGGAGCTGCTTGTAAGCCGGAGACTGAGACTGTTTCGCACGTTCGTGTTTGCAATACTTGAGAACGAAAATATCGCCGGTCGTAATGTTACCTGTCTCAGACACCTTATTAAGTGTCTTGATCATCAGGTCATCTACTTTATCAGCCATATTGACGCTCCTTAAGAGTTGAACATATCCTGAAGGATCTTGTTCTCTTTGGCACGCTTGATCATCTGGCCATGCACATAATTATAAACTGCGAGCATGTCTGCCGGAGGCGCGCCATTCTTGGCCTTGTATTCGTTGATCAACGCAACGACGCGATCATGGAGTTTGTTGTAATGTTTCGTTTCTTCCAGAGAAAGATCATAGAAAAGCTTCGCTGTCTCTTTATCGCTTTCCTTATACTTAAGGGCGAGATTAGCATAGGACTCGCTATCATTAAGTTCTTCGCTAATCTTATCGTTCAGACATTCGATAATTTTCATTGCTGATGTTCCTCCTTCTAAAAATTTTTAACAAAGGAGAGGCCCTACAAATATGTAGCTATACTCATAGGACCCCTCCCGTGTACCCAATTGACGGTGCGAAATCAATAGGAGAGATCACCGAACTCAATGAGATTCTCGTTCAAACTTTCATTTGAAAACTGAAACTCAAAGAGAGGGGTGAGAATATACCAACTTCCGTTCATATCTTGTGCAAACAACGAAATACGGTATTCTCCATCACCGCGAACCAAATAGTCATCATAGATGTCAAAGGATCGCGATGTGTTCGCAGGCGTTTGGGAAAACGAGGCAATGAGCGTCCCAATACCAACTCCCCAGGATTCGCCGCTCTTCGTCGCTCGACACTCAAAGGACTTATACGGCCCATCTGCCGTGAATGTCACGGTAATGTGGTCATGGCCTTCTACAGACGAAATCTTAGATCCCGTCGTACTGAACGTTAAAGTCGGTACCGCCATCGAGTGTTACCTCCTGGCGATTACGCCACGCTCCAGGTGCCAGCGGCGTTACGGACGAAGACCTTGATGATCTTCTCGCCGTCACCAGCAGAAGCAGCCTCGAGGTCGGCAGCGTTGATAGTGCAGTCGATGGCCTGGGCATCAGGATACTCGCCGGTACCGCTCATGTTGGTGGAGCCGTTGGTAGTACCGATCACGACGCCCGCATCCTGCAGGGAAGCGGTAGTGGGAACGACCTTGACCTTGTACTCGACGAAATCGACATCGCAGGTGAAGCTGATCGCAGCAACGTTGAAGGTCGAGACCTTCGAGATCTTGCTCTTGTCGGGGCCGGTGATGGTAACCACAGGAACAGCGGTATCGAGGATGATCTCCTTCGTAACGACAGCGGACTCGTTGCCGACATCATCGCGAACCTTCAGGTTGACGGTCTTCTTGCCGTCGCCGGTAGTGAGAGTGATCTCCTTAGTCGCAGCGAAGGTGACCCAAGCCGCATCGGCCTCGGTAGCAGCGCCATCAACGCCGCCCCAGATCTTCATCTGGTAACCGGTGGTCTCAGCATCTTCGCAGCCGATCTTGGCCGTAATGGAGGCACTGGTGGTATAACGAGCATCATCGTTCAGAGACAGAGTTACGCCAGCAGGCGCGGTGGTATCGAGAAAAAGTTTAAAGAAGCTAGCCATACAGCATCTTTCCCTTCATCATAAATTTAACTTTTTGTGTCGAGCACCAGGTAGATGTATCCGCCTGTCCGCTCATACACATGATCTTCTCCCACAATGACAGTTTTAATGCCTTGTGTACCGATAAACATCTCGGTAATTTCCTTTTCATCGACAGCAATCATAGCAGATTACCCCCGAATGAAATATGCGGTACGAGGATCCTTCGTCTCGAGGGCTTCGTATTCGCCACGGTCCATGACCTTGATTCGATCGAAGTCATCGCTTTTCAGATTTCCGTCACCGCTACCTCCCCCACTTGTAAGGGAGTACATGTCCTCGATCATGAGGGCATACTTCTTCTCACGATTAGGAACAGGAATTACATCGACCCGTACGAAACATACGCACAACCAATTCGCACCCTTAGCCGCTTCTGCGTCTGTCGGGATAATGTAACAAACAGATTCCTCTCCTTCGAGAGGCTCACGATTGAAGTTCGCATTCGTCACGTTGTAGAGCTGGCCTACAATCGGCTGACTATCGAGCTTCTGAATGGGAACAAAGAGCGCCATCAATCCAGTAGGTCCCGGTGCAACCGGAATCTTTGTGATATCGTACTCTTTTGTCTCGGCATTCCACACTTTGTAATATCCGGACTCATCCGGAAGTGCGGGATGCGTTGCATAACTCTCCGCCATAGTAGCCGCCTTCTTCGCGGCATCGACATCCGCGGTCACAGTCACCTGGATCGGGGAATCGGGAGTGGGCGGGAGTGGGCCAGATTTAGTAGACGATTCTTCAATCGTCACTTGGGCGACATTTGACTTGCCCAAAATATACTCTTCGGGAACTGTCGTATCCCCGGTCACCGGCATCTTTGAGATTACAAACTGAAGAGATCCCTCTCCAGCATAGTATGTCTCAGTAATGGTCGGATACCAATCGATCACGTTATCGAAATCGTTTCGATCGATCTTCTCGACAATCGCATTATAGACGGCACCATCCGGTCGACGAAAAACACCGACCAAGAAAATCACACCATCTACCGAATCCCGAAGGACAGGCTCTACGAACTTGTAGACGTCGAACGATACTTTGCGATAACGGTTCTCGCCTTGTCGACCAATTGAAAACCGATGCGGAAGTAAATTGAGATTATACGTTCCGCTAGCCACAGTAAATACCTCCTGTAGTTTTTGCAAAAATCACAGAGCGCATACTAGAACGTCCGAGCAAGATGCGGGACGATTCGACGTTGAAAGGAGCAAAGCACAATCGAACACAGTATAGAGGAGGTGAGGGCAAGACCTTTGGAGGTAACATGGAGGGTTCCATGATGAGAAATCCCAAGTTCAGGGATGGTGAAGAGACTGGCCCGGACGCTCTAGTATGCACTCTGTGAAAATATAACTCAGACTGTTTTTCCAAAAAATCCCGCCGGAGAAATATCAAGG
>OGQI01000131.1_pt1 | contig 57825 bp, 49 predicted proteins | sample 1553171 | NCBI WGS metagenome assembly OGQI01 (sample SAMEA2579988, study PRJEB22360) | human gut metagenome | biome: human gut; feature: human-associated habitat; material: faeces | place: Denmark | collected 2008/2010
TATGATTCGTAAGACTTAAGACCGCCATCTTTAGCTATTTTTTCAACTACACCTAAATTTCCATTATAACCGTCCAATTGAGCAGTAATAACATCTTCGCTATTTCTTAATGCTCCACGAAGATTACCTTGTTTATTATAAGTTTTACCAATAATCTTACGACTAGCTTTATCTACATTATCTTTAACATAATTAATATATCCAATTGTATCTTTGGTATATCTATCATGAGTAATTTCTGTAGGAACATTATTAACAAGATTAAATGTTTTAGACATTCCATAAACACTATCTACGTCAAAGTCAGAACCAGTCTGAGTAACCCATTCATCAGGAACAACTACAGTACTACCATAAGCATCAGGAAGAAACTCTTTAACATACATAATACAAATAGACTGTTTACCTTCTGTTGGAATACGATAACCAATCATTGTACGGAGATTATCTGGAACTTGTTCTATATTAAGTTTCTTAAGTTTATTACTCCATCTTGGAAGTTTAATTTCAGTATAATAAATAGGAGTACCATCAACTTCTCCAAGTTTCTTATATTGAAGTTTACTATCTGTTTGAGTTTGTTTATCAACTTTAAAACCAAAATCTGATAACTGAGCAGCATGCCAACCGCTAATAAGTTGTCTAGTAATATTAGTATTAAAATAACTATTAGCTATACTTTCAAGTTTATTATTAATATTAGATAAGAATAAAGGTAAATTATTAAATCCAGCACTATCTAAATCAAAAAATTCAAGAAGAGATTTTTCAACTCCTTGCTGTTGAGCATTTTCTTTAAATCTATCAAAAAATACAAAACGATTAAGATTTTTAATACTACCATTAGAATTTAAATCAATATGTCCTTTATCATCTAATTCAATACCAAGTTCATTACAAGTTTTTTCAAAACTATTTCTAATATTAGCTACATAATTATTAAATACTTTTTGTTTAAGACTATTAAGTTCATCAGTATTAGGAAGATTATCAAGCATTTTTTTCATAATCTGAATAGCAGCTTTATTACTAGCATCAACCATATGTTGAGGAACTTCTTGTTGTCTATAAAGATAATTATAACTAAATAATTCAGAATTATCAAATACATTATTATCAAATTCTTTAAGAGCTTCATCAGTTAGAACACCATCATTATTCCAAAGAGTCATTCTATTATGTTGTGCAACTTTGACAGTTTCAACAGTATTAAGTTGATGAATATCTCTTTTAGTCATTATATCATAAACTTTTTCAAGTTCTGTACCTTTAATAAGTTTAGGAATAAGAACAAACTCAGCGTTTTTTACCTGTCTAGGAACTTCAATACCAACAGTAGTATCATAATATAAATCATAATAGAAATTCTTTTGAATTTGAACTTTATTAGCAAATTTACTCCAATCAATTTTATCAATTGGGGTATCGTCTGTAAGACTTTGTATAAGTCCAGCATATTTATCTAATTCTCCAGTAGCTGCAATACGACGAATCCATTCTTCAAGAGTAATATAAGATTGTGCATCGTTAGCATTAACACCAGCTTTAAATGGAGATAATATTCTTTCTCTATCTTTTTTACTTAATCCAGCATCTTTAAGTTGTTTATTAAGTCTATCAATAACAACTTTATCAGAAGGTTTAAAAGTATTATATATAGTAACACCTCTAAATTTATCTTGTTGAATTACTTTTTTACGTTTAGTAATACCATTATCATTATAAGGAACTGTAATAGCATTACCTTTTAAAGTTATATCATATAAATTAGTAGGAGTATCTAAATCGTTTTTAGTAAAATCAGTATTACCAAAGGGATTGCCACTAGCTTGAACTTCTTTAATACGTTTTAGTATAGCTTGACCATTTTTATAAAAACTTTGGTCACCACCATACATATCATACATACTATCTCTAACAAGATAATCATTAACAAGAAACTCAGCTAAAGATTCATTATTAATTCTATTATTAATAAACGTACCATATTTATTTTTAAGTTCTTTATAACCATTAGTTATATATTCATTTAACCAATCAGCAACAGCATCTTCAAGAGCAACACGTTGTTCTCCATTAAGAACTACTTGATTATTAACATAGCTAAGTCCACGTGTAGACCCCCCGTAGAGGATGTCAATAGTCTTACCATATCCAATTAGTTCATTAAACGCTCCATTACTATTAGGAGTAATTTTACTAACTAAACGTTTAAAACTAAATACTCTTCCAGCTAATACTTTATGACCATCTTTAGTAGTAAATACATTACCTTTTCCATCTTTGTGATATTGATTATAAAAATGATTAGGTTTAGAATTATATACATCACTAAATTCAAAATTACCATCAGTTAAAATAGGATTACCATTAGTATTAGTTTTGAACATTACATTAACAGCTTGAGCCATATTAGTAAGTTCTTGAATAGCTATATTATAATATTGTTTAAATAAAGGATGTTCTCTATTTATAACTTTGGTTCCATCTTCTAACTGACTACGCAATCCAACAAGACTATATCTAGGAGCGGTAATAGTAAAGTTTTTAGGAGCATCACTAGGTATTGGAAGTAGATAATTAGCAGTAGGAGTTTCAGAATTATTAATATCAGTCATAAATAATCCCATAGCAGTGATTAAATAATCACCATCACTCATGCTACGATATAAATCGTTATTATTGTTATCTAGTTCGCTAATGCCATTAAGAAGAGAAGTCTTAAACATACTGCGAGCATATTCAGTAAGTTTAGGAGTTCCATTACCAACTCGTCTAAATAATCCATAATTAATTATATTACCATTTTCATCTCTATGTTCAAGAAGTAAATTACTATAATCATATTGATGACTAGCAAACTTTTGTCTAGCATAGGCTTCAGCCATAGCATTTTGTTCTTCAATAGTAGACTTATCATCATTAATAATTTTAGCAATATTAGTAATAAAACTTCTATTAATAACATCGGAACTTAAATTACCTTCTGGATTACGAGAATTAAGTTCAACAGGAATATAAATAATATCTTTAAAAACATCAGCCATTTGATATATAATAGAAGTATCACCTCTATTAATAAAACTATCAGGCATTTTAGTTCTTTTATCTTTTTTAAGAGCTTCTACATATTTATTATAATTATCTACTGTACGATTAATAACATTAGCAAAATTAATAATATTATTAGCCATAGCAGCACGTCCAATTTTAGCAATAGCTAAATTAAAACTAGCTTGATTAATATCTGGAAATAATTCTTTAAAAGCATCATATAAATAAAGATTAGCATTAGGAGTATTTTTATATCTATCATATATACGATACTTTTCACGAGAAACAGGAACACGATTAGTAATAATATTATTCTTAACATTATTATAAAAAGTATTCTGTAAAATAGTACGAGAATCAGTATTAGGATTAGTTATACGAGAACGAACATAACTATTACCAACACTATCAGTTTGAATGTAAGTTTCAATCTTAGATATAATAGGTTTATTAAATACCATCATATACTTATTAGCAAATACTTTATTTTTGCTAAGTAAATCATGTAATTGAATCAAACATTCACAATTAGGAATATTTTCAGCTATACGTTTAAGACTAGCTATAAAATTATCTACATTACTAGTATCAGCACTAGCATATAATATTTTAGATAAGTAATTAGCATCAGAAAAAGTAACAACTCCTAATTCATTATTAGTATCAAAAGAATAACTACCATTATCAAGTCTAGTACTAGAAGTAAGTTTAGGTAAACTTGCAAGATGATATTTAATAATTTCTTCTACGTGTTTATTAAAATCTTTAACTTCACCAATACTTAAATTCCAAAGTTGAGTCATTAAATCAATACCATCATCTATACTATTTTCATCGCCTTCAGTAGAAGTTTCATCAAGGTATCCACCTAATTCTTCATAATCAGTAGTTTGATATAACTCATCTCGTTTAATAAGTTTAGCTACATTTTTATTATTAAAAAGAGCTTCATTAAATTCAGTATTAGTTAAAGAACGAAGTAATGCACCATAATTAAAATCTTGAGCATCACCATATTTACGAAGAAATGCACCAAGACCATTAATTTTAGTAGCAGGATTTGGATTATTAATAAAGATATTAAGTTCATTATTTTTAGCTTCATCACTTCCGGCTAATTTCTTAGCACGTTTAAGTCCAGCATTAATAACAGTTTCATTAGTACGTTTTTTAATTTCATTAAAATTTAATGGAGCACCATTATATAGAAAATTAAAACTAAGTTTATTCATAATATCAGCCATATAAGTAATAGCTGTATCTCTAGCTTTAATTGTACTAAACAAACCACGTTCTTCTTTTTCAGCAACAGAAGCTATATCATCCATATTACGGAGTTTAATAGCTCTAGCTTCAAGAAGAGCATTATAAGCTTGTCTTCCAGAAGTTTTAACATTAATACCTTTATCAGCTACAATCTTTTTAAAAATTGGGTCTTCAACCATAGCTATAAGACTATAATAATCAGCATTATTAGAACCATGTTCTTTAATAATAATATTATTAAGATTATTATATCCTACAAGTTTAATATTTCCACAACTCATAAGTTTATATTTAAGTTTAAATTCATTAATAGTAATACCTCTATGACTAATGTAAAGTAAAATTTAATTACATCGTCATAGAGGCTGTTTTCTTTCGTTTTAAGCAACTTTTATATTTGCTCGATTAATTCTACATACAGCTAAAACTGATGCGTCCTGTATCAAGCAAAGTGGCAAATTCGGGCTGTTGGTCTATTGGTAAACGGCTAGTTAATTCAGCCATATTTGACACCATATTATCATCAACACTACTAAGCATATCAAGTCCATCATTAAGATTATCATTATTATAATTATAATCTTGACTATTATCTTCATTAGGATTTTCAGTTTGTTCTGTACTAGCAGTTTCTTCTTCAAACTGAAAAGTTCCTTGAATAGCCTCTTGATTACTTTCTTTAGGTATTTTTTTAATAGCTTTATAAGCATCTCTAGCAGCAGCTAATAAACTATCTTCATTAATCTTAATACCTAACATATCAGCAATAACTTCAAGAAGTCTACTAAATAAAGTCTTACGTTTACTAGTTTTTCTATTATCATCTTTTATTTCATTGAGAGTAGTCATAAGAGCATTACTAGTAATACTTTCAACAAGAAATTCTTCTAAAGCTTCGGCAGTATCAAAACTTTCAAACAGATATGGTTTAAGTCTTTCTTTAGTAGAATCGTCTTGAGTATCAAGCCAAGTCTTAAACTTATCATAAATAGGTTTAACTAAAGCGATTGCTTGTTCAGTATTATATTTAGTATAAAGTTGTCTATGTAAACTTTCATGAACTATAATATTAACAACTCTATAAACTCTTTTACCTGCAATAGCAGAACTATTAAGTTCAATAGTATCAGTACTACGATGATAAACAGCATTAACTTGATTACCATTGTTATCTGTAAGACTATCAACTACTTGAACATTTTTTGGTAATATATTAAGTTTTTGAAGAGCATCAATATAATCAATAGCAGTTTGGTCATTAGCAAAGTATTTTTTAAGACCTCTAGTAAGATTATTAGCAGTTAAAGCAGATTCAAAAGAATTAATATTGATAGCATTAACTGTATCATCTAGCATGAACTCAGATAGCTGTTCAGGTATAACTCCATCCTCCACGGGGGGTCTACCCTCTAACTCATAAGCAATATCAAGATGGGAATGTATATCAACTTTCCAATTGCCAGCAGTATCATCTGTATTGGTATTAGCTAACTTAGTTCTAATTAAACCATTACTAATAATAAAATCTTGATAACTATTATAAGAATAAGTTTCACCATCAATATTTATAATAGTTTTACCATTCTCACGATAGATATATTTATTAGTTTTATCATTAGTTTTTGTATTATCATTAATGAAATCTTTACTAATAGCAAATTGAGCATAATTAAACATTTCATCAACAACAGGTCTTAAAGCATTATATAATTCTTCAACATTATTACTATTAATACCATAGTTTTTACCTATTTTAAAATTATTATTAACAATATGAGGAGAATTAATAATAATATTACGTTTATAATTGCCAGCATCAGAATTAATAGTAAAAGCATAATCTTTACCATTAAAATGTGCACCTTTAACATAAAAACCTATATTAGTAGGATTAATAGTAATTTGAAGTCCAATATTTCTATCACCATTAATAAGTTTATTATTTCCAAATATATCTCCAAGATTTTGTTTAAGTTCACTAAAAGTTATTTTACCAATCATATAATCATTACAAAGATTAGTAACTTCATTCTTAATAGAATTAACTATATTTTTAGCATCTCCTTTAAGAAGATTACTATTTAATGGAACTTGTTTACAAAAAGCATATAGAGAAGTACCATCACTATTTGGAATACTAATAACGGGCATACCATTAGTAGTAAGATTTTCAATAATAGTAGGTTTACTTTCTCCATTAAGATATACTTGACCTTGTACAACTATACCAAGTTTGTTAATATTTTCATTATAATTAACTACAGTTTCTTGTATATCATTCCAATCACCGTTAGCTTCATCTATAGTATTTAAAACTCCATATTTAACATTAACTGCTTTAATCTTACCTTTAAAATCACCTTTAACTATTGTAGTAGCTTGGTCATAACTATTTAAAAGATTATTAAACCAACGATTAATACTAGCTTCATGATTATTTTCATAAGGTTGATTAAATATATATCTAGTAATATTAATAAGATGTTTAGATATATCAGTAGGTGAACCAACTAGAAAATCATTATTAATATCAGGATATTTATTAATAAGTTCGTTATATAAGTCAGTTAATTCATCAGAAGTAATTTCATCTCTAACAGCAAGTTCATATAAATGACCAATAAATTCTTCATCAAATCTATCACCGTTAAGAATACTAATTAAAGCATCTTTAAGAGGAGAAACAACTTGACCATTCTCAACATGAATATTATACTTCCAACCTTGATTAACCATATCATAATTACCAAACTTATCAATATTAGGAACTCCTATATAGCCAACAATAGTTCTATTAGTAAGAATATTAATACGTTTAGTTTTATTGTCATATTCAGCATCTAAATAATCGCCTTGTTTAATAGAAGTAAATGCTTTAACATTTTCACTATCAACTATATATCCAAGATTAACATTATTTGTATTTTCAGTTTGAAGTCTTTCAAGACGTTCTTTAGCAATATTATCAACATATTGAACAAATTGTCTAGCATTAAGTTTCTTAATAGTTGATTCATCAGTAGCACGATATTTGCCTTGATTATTAGTGCTGTTGTAAAGATAGTTTTTTATTTGATTAAACAAATAATTTTTAATTATTTTATTTCCTGTAATACTATCTATATATTCAACTAATTGCCCAATACTAAGATATACTTTACCATTTACTATTTTACCTCTAGTATTACCTTCACTATCAATACTATTAGCAAAATCATCCATAACAGCTTCAATATTTTTATTATTACCTGTTATAGTAGCATAAGTAGCATTAAGTAATAAATGTCTTGTACTATCATCTTGAACAGAACTATATAAACTACCACCTGTAAGACCATCAATAGCATCGTTAACTATTTCAGTAGCTTCTGTTTGTTCAAATCCAGTCGTGGTAAGTTTATCAATAATAGATTGTCTAGCATTAAGTAAATCACTACTAGTAGATTCATGTCCAAGAGAATCTTCTAAATCTGCTATAGCTTCATAAACTAAATCAGTACCTATTTGTCCACGTTCAAATTCATCATCTGGAAGTATATTGTTAACTTCAGGTTTAGGAGTACTAATAGGTTCTTGAGGTTGAGCTTGTTCAGTTTCAATTTGAGGTTGTTCAGGAATAACAGACTCACTTGGAATCGCTTCGCTTCGCTCCGCTATACCCCCCGTAGAGGATGGAGTTGATTCAGCATCAGTATCATCATTATTATTACTTTCATTAATATCAGGATTAACAGGAGCTACTTCTTGTTTAGTTTCATTATTTACATCATTCTCTATTTCTGCAATTTCAGCTAATTGGTCAATAGTATTTCTAAGATGTTCATTACCTTTTGATGTTAAATCTAAAGCAGCATAGGCATCTCTAATTGTTTTATCAACATTAGGATTATTACCATTTTCTTTATCTTTAATAACAGAATTAACATAATCTTTTCCATATTGTTTATAAGCATTACGTAAATCGTCCATAGCTTTATAAACAATTTTTCTACGACTATTATCAAAGAAATTATTAAGATATGTTATTCTATATTTAATATTATCATCAGATAAATTAAGTTGATTTTTATTAATCTCAGTATTAATTTCTGCATTAACAACTTCTGCTAAATCTTTAAATACTTCATTGTATTGTTTTTGTAATTGAACAGCTGATTGAATATCATTTCTATTTTCTATATCAATAGGAGTATAAAGTTTATTGATAGCATTAATTCTTTCATTTAATTGAGAAATACGTTCTTGCTTAACATTATTATTAATAGCTGCATTATATTGAATAGTTTTTATATCTCTTTGAATACTATCAAGTATATGTTGATAAATACCATTTTTAGCAGATTGTATGTCAGTATCTTCTATATGATTATTTGTAATATCTTGATTTAAAACATGATTAGCCCAATTAAGAAGATTTTCATAATTTGTTTGACGATTACGAGCATGAACCATTTGAGTAGCTATAATACGTCCAACTTCAAATCCTCCACCAAGTCTATTAACTTTGTTTAAGGTAGTATTATAATCATTTTTAAGATTATTAATTTCAGTTTTAAATCTATTAATAAGTTCTCCACTTTCTTGTTGTTGAATACCAAGTTTGTTAACAATACTATAATTAAATTCTTTACTATTAATAGAACTTTCTAGAAGTTCTAAATTACCAGCATTCATAGAATTAATAATAATATTATCCATATATTCTTTTTCAGCTATACTACGAAGTTCTTCTTCTGTACCGGCAACAATATCAGGATTTACTTGATGACCATTTTCATCAGTTGTAATTATAAAAGGATTCTTACCATTAGCAATAGAATTAAGTCTTTCTTGATATGCTTGAAATGTAGCAGTACGACCAAGAATTTCATTTTCTCTTTGTTTTTCAGCAGAAGTCCAATCTTTATCAAGTCGCTTATTAATAAATTTTCCAGCTTTATTCATAACTCCACTAAAAACTACACCTCCAAGAGCACCCCAAAATGCTTGTTCCCATAACATAGGGTCTTGAAGATAATCTTTAATAGTTTGTTGAGGAATATCTTTGTCAAATACTTTTTTACCATTATACATACCATCTTGACTAGCTATATAGTTAATAGCTTCTTCAACACCTTCTGTCCATTCCGCTCTTACTCCATGAAGTATATCATCGCCAACATCTTTAAGAGTACTTGTAATAGCTTGTTTAGTAGTTTTATTACTTAAAGCATTAGTAATTGCAGCAGCATCATCTATATTACTATTAAACGCAGTATTTAAATTCCTAAGTCTAGCACTACTAGTATTACCACTTAAAGCATTTTTCCATAAGTTCTTTAAACTATATACTTGCCATACATCAAATAGAACATTAGCCCAATCTTCTGTAAAAGTAATATCAGCACTATTTTTAGCTATATCTTTGGCTATATCTTCATTAGACATATCCTTATATTTAGGATTATTATTATAAAACTCTTCTCTTTGTTTATTATTCATATTAGCAAGTTGAGTTTTAGAATAATCTTCAATATATTGATATGTTTGTCTAGCTTCTTGATAATTTTCTAGATATCTAGAAGGAACTCCAATAGCAACAGCTTCAGCAGCTCTACTAGTAATAGCTCTAGACTTTTGAGTCATATTAATAGTATTAGCTATTTTATTAGCTAATTTATTAAAACGTATAGTTTTACCTGCAAAAGAAACACCTTTAGCAATTGCTGTACTAGGAACCATTAAAGTTAATGAACTGGCTATACTAGGAGCATTACTAGCCCACCAAGCAAAATCACCAATATCAAAAGCTGCATTAGGATTTTCTCTATATATAGCTAAACGCTCATTAATAGATTCTTTTAAAGATTCAAGTTCAGAACTTATTTTAGATTGATAATCATTAGGACTATTACTAACCATATTATAGAAAGCGTCAGCTAAATCAGCAAAACCAATAGCTGTTCCAACAGTAATCTCATTACCAATCTGTCCAATCATTCTTAATCCTCGTTCCCAATTACTTTGATTAACAGCACGTTCTTTATCAAGTTTTTCTGGGTCATCAACAGGATTAACATAAACATCATAAGGAGCATATTTATCTATATCATATTGATTAAGATTATATGATTGTCCAGCAATACGACTAAATAAATGACCACGACCCCGGTCACTAATAGAAGTGCCGGGGCTGTAATCAACTAAAGTAGGAGGCTGTATAGCCCCCTTTTTAGTTTTAGGATTATATTTAGGATTAGGTGTTTGATTACCACCTTGTAGAAACTTTAATACATCCATATTAATATAGATTATTAGTTAATTCATCATAGTAATATTGAATAACATAATGGTCTGAACTACCACTAAGTTGAGCAAGTTTAGTAGCAACATTTTGTTGAATAGCTTTAACATCATTTTCATCTACTGCCATACCAGCTTTAACAGCAGTTACAGTTTGTTCCCATTGAGATAAATTATCTACAATATCAACAGCATTTTCTTTACTTATTAAACCAATAGTTTGATTATTAGTAGAATTAATTAAATTAAAACCTCCACCATTAGGTACTAATTTAAATTTATCAATTCCAGTAAATGCAGCATTATTAGTAAGAGAAATAGGTCTATTAGCATTATAATAATTTTCTACTTTACCGGCAGCTCTCCAACTAGTATCTTGATTCCAAGATTGAATAATAGAACTATCAATAGCACCACTACCTACAAGTAAAGTAATAGGTTCTCTTTTAAGTTTACCTTCTGTATCATAGTAACCTGCAATATTAATTTGAACTCCAACATCCCCAGTTTTTGGGTCACGAACAATAGTAGGAGTAATCTCATTTTCTTTAGCACTTCTAAGATAAGCTGTATAAGCTTTTCTATCTTCAGAAGTCATAGGTTCAAATATTCCATTTTCACTAGTAATATAAGCTTCACCTTGAGTTAAATCAATACCACTACGAATAGCCATCATAGCTTGTTCTTCTTTACTCTTTTTATAAGCTGAAAGTTTACTAGCTTCTTCAGGATTAGCATTCATCATAAAATTAATTTCAGCTAATTCTGGAGTTAAAGCACTAATACCAATAGTAGAAGAAGTTATTTGACCACCATCAAGAACAGCATCATTTTTAGATTTAAGAGAATCAACATAATCAATTAAACCAATATAAGGTTCTTTATTACCTGTTGGTAATCCAGTATGATGTTCTTCACCATTAGAATCAACTCGAACAAATTTATCACCATAACCAAAAAATCTAGTCTTAGCAGAATTAAGAAAAGCATTTAAAGGATTCCTAGTATCTTCAGCTTCTTTAACAGCTTTACCAAAACTATAAATAGATTTATGATAATCTTTTGGTAATTCAGCATATCTATAACCATTACCATCAGAACCAAATATTATACCAAGACTAGCTGCTTTTTTCTCTCCACCTAAAGCGCTAATAAATGAATTATATACATCATCATTATTAAAGTATTGTCTAATAGCAGAACTATCTCCAAATATCTGATTAACATATTTACTATATGTGTCAGAATATTTATTAGAAGGTAAGTCACTCAAACTAATAATAGAATTATAAGTATCAAATCCATCAATATTATCTTGATATTTACCAACTTTAAGACTATTAATATATTCTTGATTATCAATAATATCATTAAGATAACTAAGCGCATATGCTCTATCAGTAGGATTGCTAATATTACTCATAATACTATTTCTAATAACATCTGTATCAGCAGTACTTAAATCAATATTAATATCAGGATTATATTTAGTAAGAAGTCCAGCTATTGATTGTCTATTAGTAGTAATTTCAGCTTGAGCTTGTGCAGGCATAAAATTATCAATACGAACAGGAGTACCTTTATAAGTTAAATTATCAATAGCTTGTTTTCTTTGAGTATTATTAGCAGCAGTTTTCTGAGCTAATGCTAATTGAGCTTTCCATGCAGCACCATATGTAGTATCACTAGTTTGATTATAAAAAGTAGCAGCATTATAGAAAGGGTCAATACGTTTAGCAAGATATTGTTCAGGAGTAAGAAGAATACTATTTTTATCTGTTATATCAGGATTACTTCCATTTTGGTCATACTTCCATTTAGCAATCTTATAATCTTGGTCAAGACTAGCTTTAGCACCAGGAGTATTTTCTATAACAGCTTTAACAGCTTCAGCAAGTTTAGCTTTACTTAATCTTTGCCATTGACCTTTACTATGAGAATAAATTTCTCCTGTAACTGATTTAGTAATATCATCAGTAACTTTACCGTTAGCATCAAGCCATCTTGTTTGACTACCACCGCCTTGTTCTTTAGCAGCCCATTGAAGTGCTTGATTAAGTATCTGATTCATAGGAATTTCAGAAACTTCTTTATCAATAGGAGTCCATTTGCTTCCACCAATAACATTACCATTCTTATCAGTTATATCTTGATAATTATATTTATTAACAGCACGATAATAATTCTTATAATCTTCCGATAAATCAGTACGTTTATCAAGATTATCCATATATGCTTTATAATCTTGTTGAGCACGTAAACGACCAATCATTCCGGGACTAGAAGTTATATCTCCATAAGTACCAACTATATCATCAAGACTAGAATAAGCATTTCCATATTGCATATTCTCTGTAAGAGCATTTCGAACTTTATTAAGTTGTTCTTGACGCCAAGCATCTTCAGCTTCATTTAAATCTAATTGAGCAAGTTGAGCATCAATTTGAGATTTAGTTTGAATAGCTTGTTGATGTCCTTGTTCAAGAGTATTATAAGTTTTAGCTAAAACATTTAAGTCAATAGGATTAACTTGTTGTCTAAAAGTAGGAGTATAAAAATTTATAGGCATAGTTATTTTCCTCCAAGTTTTCTACGTTTACGAATTACAAATTCATCATAATCAACTCCAGCATCTCTCATTATTCTATCATCAACATTAGGAGCAGATGCTCTCATAGCAGCAATAGTATTATTTAAAGCTTTACGATTTTCATATCTACTAATCATATCTTGAATACCAGCATTAATTCCAGTAAATAAATTATTTACATTAGTAAGTTTAGCTTCTCTAATACCATTATCAAATGCTGTTTTTCTATCTATATATTGATTGTATTGTTGAGCATTAAATTGACGTACACTTTGTTGATTACGTCTATCTTGATTAATAAGATTAGTTTCAATATTTTCTTTTTCACCATAAAGTTGATTAACAGCTTGACCAGCAGCATTACGAACTCTTTGTTTACGAGCTAAACCTACACGACTACTAGCAGTATTAGAATCAATATCACGATAAGCTTCAAATTTATCTTCTCTAATTCTATCAAGTTGAGGATTAATATTATATTTAGTTTTAAGTTTATTAGCACTAATAAGAGTAGGTCTGCCAGGACCTCTCATTTTATTAATAGCTCGTTTACTTGCAAAATAACTACCTAATCCTCCAGCAATATTACTACCAAGACCTATCCAATCAGCAGTAGTAATGTTTTTAAATTTACCTTGACCTTTACCATCAGATTGACTAGATTGTTTAACAGGAACACTAGTAGAAACAGGTAAAGTAGTAGGAATACTAGCTTCTATAGTAGGAAGATTACGATTATAAGTAGCAGTAGGAGGAGTTTTAGTAGAACTAGATTGAACTGATTGACTTGACTTATTCCTTCCTCTACGGGGGGTATTCCCTTTAGATTTAGTAGTAGGTAAATTTGGAATATTAGTATTATCAACAGTTATATTTTTATTATTACCATGACTCCAACCAGCTTTAACAAGACCACTAGTAATAGCAGGTCCATCATTAAATAAAGGAAGTTCACGTTCTGCATAATATTGAGGACGACGATTTCCATTATCTACTTTAGAATTTTTAGTAGGATTATCATTAAAAGTATTAGATTTATTTTTATGCCATCTTCCATTTCTAAATGTATATTCAGAACCAGAAACAGTTTCACCTCTAGCAGATCTATCAATAGGATATGGACTTGTTCTAGTAATAGTTCTATCAGTTATTGGAATATAATATCCATTATCTTCATCATATTCCCAAGTTCTACCATAACGATTAATACGTTTTCCACCATCTCTAAGTTTGTCGTGCCGACCCCCCGTAGAGGATGGAGAATGAAGTAATCCATTCTTAACATTACCACTAATACTAATAATCAATCCATTACTACCTTTCTTTCTAAGTTCAGGATATTTATTATAGACTTTAGCTTTAACATCATTTCTACCATGTAATCCAGCTAATCTTAAAGCATCAATAGCATCGGCTTTAGTAGGAATAGGATAACTTCTATGTCCTCCAGCAAAATCTTTTTTAGCTACACTAGGATAAGGTTTCTTTTTAGAACCATAATCTTTATCTCTACTTAAACCACCCATAGCTTTTATAGTACCGTCATCATTAATTTTATTTCTATCTTTAAAATCTTCTTGAGCTTTAAATACTTTATTTGGATTAGCTCCACCCATAACTAATTTAGCAGGACTAATTCCATTAATAATTGGTTGAGCAGAATAAACTTTAAGTTCATCACCATTAGTTTCTACAATTTCACCATCTTCTACTTCAATACCAGTTTTATCACTAGGACCAATATCAATACCACCTTGACTATGTTTTCTTCCATTCATATAAAAGAAATTATTACCAAGAGGATGAGCAATACCACCATCAACTACATTAGGAACTTTTCCACCAGTAGCATATTGTTTTTGTGGGATATTTCTTCCATTAGTTCTAGGAGTTTGAATAATATTAAATGGAAAAGTTGGTCCAAGGTCTTCATCATTAGGAAAAGATTCTTTATTAAAATTCTTAACATAATCAACAAGTCTACCGGCAGTATTATCCATTAATTGTTCTCTATCATTTCTAGGTATTAAATTATTAATACTATTATAAAGAAATTCATTACCAAGTCTTATTAATCCGGTAGTTTTAGCTACTTTATCATAAACTCCACCAAGTGGAGGAATACCACTTTTAATAAATCTGCCATCTTTAGTAACTGTACCTTTAAATTCACTAGGCATGTCACTTATATGAATAGTTTTATTTTTTCTAGGCATTGTTATATAATATAATGAGAAATTAATATTTTATTGATTTTAAGGCTCTCTGTTGAACGATAACATATAATTCGATTAATAGTTCATACTTATATGTAATAATCCAACAGAGGGCAAAAGATTAACGTCTACGTCCGCCATACCGATATGTTTTCAGTCTATCTCTGTAAACCGATGGAGGCATAACAGACTGTTGATTAATACCATTAGTAATCCATTCAGGACGTTCAAGACCAGTTTTAGGAGCACTATAAACAGATTGGTCATCTTGTTTAACTTGAATAGGTTCTTTACCTTTATTTCCAAACATACCACCAATTAGACTTCCAGCAGCTCCAATGGCAGCACCAATCCAAGCTTTTCTACGTCCACCACATTTATATTTATTAATAAAGCTAAAACGTTGATACATAGTCATTGGATTAGTCATTGTATCAGAAGTAATATTAAGTTGCTGTTGACCTGATTGAAGTTGCTTACGTTTTTCAGCTTCTTGAGCAATACGTTTATTTTCATTAATTTGCTGATTAGCATTAATACCTTGCCCTATAGTAGCACCTAATTTATCAAGTCCTTCTACACCAGTAACAGAACTTGCAAGACTTCCCAAACCAGGAAGAGCTTGAACAAGTTCTGTACCAAAATTAGCTTTACGTCTAATTCTTCCACCACATTTAAGGATAAGTTTATCATTATATTGATTAACATAATCTTGATTAGAATAAGCACTAGTTAAAGCTTGAGCATTTTGTAAAGCATCTTTATGGTCTTGTGCAGCTTGAGCTTCTGCTTGAGCCTTTTCTTGAGCTTTCTTTTGTTTATTACCTTTAATTATACCACCAGCTATACTAGCAGCAGCACCAATAATAGCACCAATAAATGCTTTTTGTCTTTGTCTATCTTTGTACTGTATCATAATTTTCTAAATTGGGTTTGAGCACATTCAAGACTTTCAAATTCAATGCGCTTATTATCTGTATTATTAAATATGAAACGAACTATAAAATAATTACCATAAACTCTACGAAGTTTATCACTTGGAGAATTAGGATGTTTATTAATAGTATTACGAAAATAATTAAAGTTATATTGAGTTAGTTCATACCAAGGTTTTTTATAAGCATTAAACTTATTAAGTTTATCAATATTAATATCAATATCATCAGTATCATTATCTTCATTAAATATACGAAGTATATCTCCAGCATAAGGATGTTCTCTTAAATCTACAGGATTATTAGTATTATCACTATAGAAAGGAATATATATTTTGCGTACTTTATATTTAATAAATTCAAGAAACTTAATAAGTTCATAAGATTCATTAATAATAATATCAATATAACTATTATAAACAAGTTCTGGTTCTTCGCCAACTTCTTGTCTTGAAATCATATAAAGACTATTACTATCATCTCCCATGTGAGTATTAAATCTACCATAATTATATTCATTAGTAAACACATGAAGAGGACAATTAAGTCTATCATTATTATGCTCAGTTTGAAAATAACATTTAGTTTTAGTTGACCAAGCATTATTAAAGTAATAATCATGTAAACTAATAAAGCTACCAACTTTATAATTAAAACTTATTACTTCATTATGAGCTTCTTTAATAATAGTTTTACTAACAGGATTTATATTATCATATGTATAATCAAACTTAATTAAAATACGATTATTATATTTATCATGAGCAAATCTAACATTATTAGGACGATACTTATCTAACCATAACTTTATATCTTCATACATTAATTTAAGTTGTCCATCATCAAATTGATAAAGAGTATGAAAATCGTCATTATAGAATATATAACCAAATTCTCCAACTATATATGCTAAATCATCTTGCAATCCACCATATCCTTTATCACTAGTAAAAACTTCTTTATAATCAACTTCAAAAGCATCGGGTTGATAAAGTTGTACATTTTCATCTCTAGTTTTAAGTGCAGCACTGATATCAAACATAAACATACTATGTTGAGTATGTACTAATAGATAATATCCAATACCAACAAGATTAGTAATTATTCCTTTATTTTCAGTAATATTTTTATAACCTTCAATAGGAAATACTCTCCAAGCATTAACTTCACTTTCATCTTGAATAATATTACTACGTCTTATAGTTTTATCAAAACGAGTAATATTAATAATATCATTACGATATTGAGTTAATAACTTAGGAACAAATTGGTCAACATTACCAATAGGGTCTTTAAATAAATCAACACTATTTTTAGGTTCTACAAACGTACCAAATGCAACACTTTTTGTATCAGTTTCTTCTTTAATACTAAATGCTATTTTACTAGGTTCATTATTAAAACATTTACTTTCAAAGAACTTATCGCTATAAAGAGGAAATTGAATATATTCAACAAAAGGTTTATCAAGCCAACAAGGATGTGTACCATCAATATAATAATAAGGAGTATTATCAGGTGAATATAATCTATAATCTCCTTCATTCATAATAACTCTATTATCATTATATACTAATACTCCATCATATGTCATTCTACCATTATATCCATGTTCAATAGAATATGTTCCACTAGAATAACGAACATCATTAAGTCTTATAAGTTCTTTTTCTTTATTAATATAAATGTTTCTAGTACAATTAAGAACAGTAGCAAGAAACATAGTTCCAGCATCTAAAGAAAGTTCTTTATAATCATCCATTTCTAATGCTGTACCTTTTCCAGCTCTATCATCTGCGATACTATCAGCTACTACTAATTTATAATTATTAATAGGTTTATATACATTTCTACTTATTACTCCTATAACAGGCATATTATAACTATATGGATAAGTAGTATTAACAACCATATCAACAACATCAGATTTTTTTCTAAACGGTTCAAATGTACATTTACCATCAATACGAATTATATTAAAATCATATTTAATAGTATCATCAATGTCAAATCTACCACTATATAGATAACATTTATCACTAGTATAATTATTAGAAACAAAACCTGGCTTAGCAGCATAATTAGATTCTTGCCATGTAACATTACTAACTATATTAGCAAAATCTTTTCTAGTTAATAATCCTGTATATCTAGTAATAGGTTCTACTTTTTCATAACTAACAAACCAACCAACATAACCTAATTCTTTTATTTTATTCCAAAGATTATTATCAATATTAACATTAATATAGAACTTATTAAAGGTATCATTCATATTATATACAAAACCTCTAGTATGTTCTCCACCAATAGATTCAAACTTAAATATTAAATCTGGTATTCTAAATAGTTCATCACCATTAATATTTTCATAATAACCAAATTTAGCTTCATTATCATAATTGCCATAAATAATTTGATTACTAGTTGGAGTATAGCTACCACTATTTATAACTTGATAAGCATATAAATCATTATATTTATCTTTATCTTGATAGTCTATAAAATAATTAGAAATAAGAATATATAAATCATCTCTATTAGTTGCTTCTAATTCGCCAGCACTATTAAGTAAAATATTAGTTAAAGGATTATTAATAGGTTCAGCAGTATAAACTACAATTTTACTATCAGCAATATATTGTTTAACATTAGAACTAATACTAGATATTGGAATAGTTCCACTAATTACAACCCAATAAGGAATAGTACCAGCAGTACCATTAATCCAATCAACAGTTATTATAGTACAATGAGAATTATCATTTATAACATCATTTATATATTTATCTTTATTAGATAATTTATATCCTCTACTAGCATCACCATACTTATCAACAAAATGAATAAAGAAATTATATACTTCTCCAGGAATAAGAGTATCATTCTTTTTACGTTCATTAAAATCATAAGAAGGATCAATTACACTATGAGTAATTCTCATTTTACAATTATCAATATCAAATTTAGCAGTTCCAAATATTATAACTCCGCTAGTAAATACAGCATCTTCTGTAAATCCAACACCATTATAAGTATAACAAACAATTTTAACTTCACTAGGTAAACTATAACTAGATATATTATTTTCATACTTATAACTAGTAGGAATAATAAAACAATTACATGCTAAATATTCTTTAATATTAGCTCCGCCTTTAGAACCTACTTTTATTACAGTATTATAATTAACTTTTAAATATTCATGAGCAGCAATACCTTGAATAACAGTTTCATTAAAAAGAGTTTTAAAAGTACGAAAAGGATATTGATTATTATTAAATAGTTTAGTATAATCAGCTATTTTATAATCTACAGTTCCAGTAAATCCAAGACTAGCCATTTTAAAATAAGGTCCTTTTTCACTAACTGCATGTACAACATTATAACTGTTATAATAAGCATTAACAGATTTATTTCTAAGTTTAATAACAATATCATTAACAGATTCTTCTAATGTTTTACCATCACTCAAAGTTCTATTATCATTATCACTTTTTTCATCATAATTAGCAATATATATTCTATTTTTATAATTAATAATGTTACCAACATTATAATAATTATAATAATCAGTAGTTAAATCTGCTATATTATATTCCACAAGTACATCTCTACTAAACTTAAAAATATTACTATTTAAATCATCAGTTCTAAAAGCTTGCGTACTATCTTTTTTACATATAATAAGTCCTAATTGATAAAGTCCTGAACGACCACCAGTAATACTTACTTCAAAAGTTTGATTACATATATCTTTAGAATCACTAAAAGAATCACTATTTCCATAGCAATATCCATTAGGGTCATCTTTAGGATCATAAACAAACTCTTTACGAAAACAAACTTTATTAATAACTTGTGGAATTATAACATCATTAAAAATAGGAAATCCAATACTATACCATTTAGTATAATTAGTCTTATCTATTTTATATCTAATAAACATAAAATAAAATCCTTTATAAGCAGCTCCACTAGCATAATTTAAATTGCTAACTGTGGGTAAAGTTACTTGAGGAATAATAGACATTTCAGTATCAGGACTTCCAGAATCTAAATCAATATTAATAGTTTTAAGAGGAACATCAATAGAGGCATCGCTTTCAGCAACAGCAATTATAAGATGATTTTTAACATTATATGTATATGTTCCTTTAATCTTACCACCATTATATTTCCAATTACTATTTACTCTATAACAACTAGAAGATTCTTCATTATATCTATAAATATAAGATTCATTATTATCTACATTAATAACAAATAAAATAAGTTCAGTACTAGTAGGAATAACACCAACTATTTTAAAATTATTAATACCGTCTTCATGAATACTATTAGCAATTATGCTACAATCTTCAAGTCCTTCTTCATTAACAATCATCCTATCGTCATTACTTATCTTAATATTTTTAGCAGCAACTAAAGAATAAGGAACACAATCTCCAGGATGTTTATTAAGACTAAGTTTCTTTTGTATATTCATAATTATTTAGGAAAAGTAAAGTTATAAAAGAACTCATTCCAACCACTATCATCATCACTTTGTTCATCTAATAAAATACTAGTCTTAATATCTTTTTTCATCCTTTCCCATAAATAGAAAGGATTAGTACCATATTGACTAGCAGAAAGATTAAATACAGGATGTTTATATCCCCTCATAAGCATACGAGCCATACAATAATAAGCAAGACCTTGAATTAATTTACCATTAGCAGGTATCACAGGAACTTCACAATGATAATTATCACTATATTGAGTTTCAATATCTTTATAAACAATAGTTATACAAGTATCATTAAAATTAAGTTCGATAGTATTACCATCTACTAGAACATAATTATGACTTGACTTATCATATCCTTCACGGGGGATATAACAATGAGAATGAACTTCATGCTGACATCTTGGACATTCAGTATTGTTATGAAGAGAATAAACTACAGGATTACATCCTACTTTGCCAGTATCAATAACTTCTCTAGTTCTAGAACCGTTTGGGCAACAATCAGCAGGCATACCAAGATAATCTTTATTAGTAGCACGTTCCGGACTTTCGTCCTCCACTCCACCCCCCGTAGAGGATGGAATTGAATTATTATCACTACAATTATATCTACTATTATCAGCTCTAGGTACTTCACAACCGTTACTATCATAAACTTTAAGACCGTCATCAATAAGACAACATTTACTTTTAGCTATCTTATTAGTGACGGTTAATTTAATTTTCTTATCTACTTTACGAAGAACTTTAAGTTCATTCATAGCATCAACACACCAAGCAGCAACTCTAGGAATCCAATCACTATTACTAGGATTGAAATCGTTGTCTATTTTTGCTATTATGTGCTCCACGTTCATACTTTTGTTGTTCGACATTTCTAATATATTTAAATGTAGCACTAGGGTCACGTTCAAGATAAACAAGAAGTTTACTTCTTAGTCCTAGTTTAAGTTTAAAAATATCATCTACTGTTTTACATTCAGAATTAAGTTGTTTAGCATCTTTACCTCTAAGTTCTATATTAATATAATTAGCATATTTAAATTTAATAGCACTATAACTATGAGTTCCATTATTAATTAATTGTATTTCATAAAATTCTTTATTAGTTTTATGAACTACATAAGGAATACCATCATATTTAATACCACGAATTTTATATATTTCTGCTTCTTCTTTATTATAAGGTTTAAGACCAGCATCAATAATTTCTTGTTTCTTAATTCTAGTAGCATTCCAATCAACATAAGTATCTCTAGGTTTATCTCTATATCTCCAGAAATTAATAGTTAAATCACCAATTTCATATTTAAAATGATAAGCATAACCTTCAAGAACACATTTATGAACACCATAATTATAGTATGTATGAATATACTTTCTATAATCAGAATAACTTAATTCAGAACGTCTTGTAGCAAGTTTAAGAGCAGTAATATAATCTTTCGCTTTTTTAGCTAAATCACAATAACGCAAAAGTTGGAGAAGAACAATTCGTCTTTCTCCAACTGTATAACTAAGAGCATTATTAACTACTCGTTCTAATTTATCAATAAGTTCTATATCATCAATAAGAAATTGAAATCCGTAATCATTAAGATTAATATTTAAATCATCTTTAATAACTTGATTCTTACTTTTTATATAAGTTCTACAATCTTCTTTCATCTTATTTGTAAGTTCAAGTTCTTTATTATATTTTGCTATATCGTCATTAGAAGCTTCAATAAACTTTTTATAATAATGACTAATATCTATATCTTTAATCATATTTTATCTAGTTACAAGATTATCAATAGGAGTTTCATTTGTTTGACGAGGAACTTCGACAAGATTACGTTTAAATACAATTTCTTTAAGAGGACCAATCATATCTTCTGGAATAAGAAATTCATCTTCATCATATTTAGCTTCATCATCAATAGGGTCATAATCTACATCTTTAGCTTTTTCTACAACTTCTGTAGGAACTAAATAAGGAATTTCAAAAGGAGATTCAATAATAATCGCTCCTAGATTTTGAAACCAATCTTTATTATTAGAAAAGAAATAAATATAACCATTAATATAATCATAAACAGGAAGATTACACATACCTGCAAGATAATGATAAAACTTAGCACTAGCTTCTTTAGCAAAAGGTATTTCTATTCCAGCACGTCCGGTCGTCCTAACTGATTGGAAAGGTAAGTTATCAGTAAGTCTAACTGGCTTTGGAACTTCTTGTTTAGTACGTTTAATCGCAGGAAGCCCAAGACTTTGACTATTATATAAATCACCATCAGGAACATTAATAATAGAAAGACGAACACGTTGTTGAAGACCTTTATCAATATATTTATGATTCTCATAACTTCTACGAATTAGTTCATTACGTCCATGAAGAATAGCATATCTAAGATTACGTCTAAGAGGAATACTATTAGGATTGCCAACAGCATGAGCAAATTCACTAACTAATTGATTAAGACTAGCCATATTAAGATTGACTTGAATTTTCTAATGCTTGCACTCTAGTTTCAAGATTATCTACCTTATCAGAATAAGTTTGTAATTTAGTTTCAAGTTCTTCAACAGTTCCAACTAGTTCATTATGTTTTTGTTGAAGTTGAGTAACTTTTTGTTCTAATTCTGTATTATTAATATAATCTACAATAGAATTTAATAAATTAATTAATTTATTTCTATCATAATTACTAATATCAGAATTTAAATAAAGTATTGCTTTGATAATATCTTTTTTAATTTGTTCTTTAGTCATAACATTTCATGTTTGAGATTTAACTTTTTCTTTTCTACATTTAGTATAAATACGCCAGTCATATCTAGTAATTTTAAAATTAATAGGAAAATGATTAAGTTTATGTATAGAATAAAATAAAGTTTTATCCATACCATCAGCATAATAGGCTTTACCATTTCTAATAAAATTAATTCTAAAATACTTAGAATAATTAATAACTTGAACTATTCTAACGTATTTACCATAATATTTAACAATATTAGTTCTTTTACCATTCCAATTAGAATATCTAACACCTGTAAGACTTTGAATCTTATGAAGAAGATTTTTAATATCAGCATGTTTAAGCTAACCATAATAAGCACACATTCTAACTTTAAATTCTCTTTTATCTATTTCTTTATTTAAATAGCTATTAACTAATTTAATAATTTTATGTTTAATAGATTTTCTAATTAGAGCTAGCTTTAGAACTGTTATTAGCGTTACTGCTAACCAGTAGCACTGTATCTAACGTGTCAATCATTCTAAGAAATATAACCTTAAACAATATTATAATAAACTGTTGCAGGAGTAGTATCGAGAAAAACAAAAAAACAGAAAACAAATTGATTAACCAACTACTCCTAGCAACAGTTCCACGTGGACATATTTAATCAAGTTTAACTGTAGTAAAGAAGCCGGCATAAGCATAAGAAGCCGACCGAACCCAAAGAGAATGAAAGGAACCAGAGCCCGCCTCAGAACCGTAAGTCGCGCTACCGCCAACCAGCAGCACACGAACAGGTTTATCTGTATCTTGCCCGTTATTACCACGAATATAATTATAATCAAATTTCTTATTAGTTCCAACTAGATTAGGAACAAAATAAGGACCTCTTTGTAAATCAAATTCTGTAATATAATTATTAGCATTAGTTTGATAACCAATAAAATAACATTTTTCATCAACATTATCTACTGTAACATCAGCATGAGCAACACCTTTTTTAAGAAGATATACAGAATTATAATCAGCACCTTTATTGATAATAACTACATCTCTAACAAATGACCATATATCTCCAAAGAAATCCATCTTCATTAATATAAAGACTATCTCCTTTAGATGCACCTTCTAAATTAGGTAAATGTTTAAGTCCTTCTGCAAGTTCATTTAGTATATGCTTGTTGAATCTTAACAAGCCATTATACATTTCTACTAAATTAAAATTCATATTAATCGTCTTCTAAATCATCAATTCTATCATTAAGAGAACTAATATTACTACTATTTTCATTAACTTTAGTTACAAGACCTGAAAGAGCAGTAATTATAGCATCGTTTTTAGTATCATTACTAGCTTTCATAGCATTAATAGCAGCAACTATATCTGTATTTGCTTTATTAATAGTAGAATTAACAGTATCAAGTTTATTACCAATAGTAGTTTTCATACTATCAACAGCAGCTTTAATACTATCTAATTTAGCATTAATTTTATCAAAACGATTATTAAGAAGAGTTTGAGTTTCATCTGATTCACTTTTATGTTGATTTTCAAACTCATCAAACTCAGCTTTAACCATTTCATGTAATTCAGTAATCTTTTGACTAATCTCATCAAGATTAACTATAACATTATTTTCTCCAAGCTCATCATGTTCTTTATTACCAGAAATACTAAGTTTAAGATTATTAATAAGTTTACTAATTGCATCTAACTTATAATTAACTCTTTTATCATCTTCCATATCTTTAAAATTTAGTTTGTTACAAATATAAATTATATTATTAATAATAAGCGATTTACCTATATTATTAACATTTTTTTTAATTAAGCACTCTTAGAAGTATTAATACTTAGATATTTAGTCCAACTATAATGTTTACGATTATTTATATAATCAATATTATCATCATTATTATATGCTTCTTCTTCAAAACTTATATCTTTATAAGTATCATGCTGTTTAACATGAAAGCATCTTATAATAAGATATTCTATTCCATACCACAAATAGAAGAATATGTATAACATCTCTTTCATTTGTTCTGTATGAATAGCTTCATGATTAAGCTCTTTTTTACTTAATTCTCCTTTAGTAAATATAATACCAAAAATATTAATAGCTTTATATCCACCAAAAGGAAAATGTTTAGTCTTAATAACTCTCATAGCTTTATTATTTATAGATTTCACATTGTAAATATTTATGTACAGTCATAGAGGCTATTTCTAGCCTCATAGACAGACTTTTATCAAACCGTGTATAGTTAATCATCTAGGCTCACAAACAGCTAAATTCGATAAGCTATACTCCCCGTAGAGGATGTGATAGGCTAGAATCAGCTTTGTAATCTAGCTAATAACTACTCACATTATATTAACCAATAGTATTATCTATATCTTTATATCCAACACCAAACTTCTTTAGAATAGGACTAACAACCCAACTCCAAAACACAGGAGCAAGTATAGCACTATTAACAAGCATAATAGTATTATCATATCCAGATGCAATATAAATCATAGCCATAGTAAAAATACTTATAATTAATATACATCTTTTCTGCCAAGTAGGAACTTTATTATCGCCGTTAAAGTAATCAATAACTTTAATAACAATATAAGTTAGAACATTAACAATGAACATAAATCCAAAGTCAAAATTATTAAGAATACCATTTACAATTACATCAATAAATTTGTCCATATTAAAATTAGATAAATAAAAAAGGGAACTATCCGAAGATAATTCCCTTTTACAGTTACACAATAATGATTAGTTATTCATGTGAAAATATTCCCACACTTTATCACCATCAAAATCAACATCTTTAAACCAAAATGTAATAGCACTTTCAAACACTTTATTATCTATATTACCACCAAACCATTCTTCAAATAGTTTAGCATAATCATGATATTGAGCGTTAATTGCAACATAAACATCACAAGGTTCAACATCATCGGGTAATACTTCTTTATAGCGTTCACAAATCTCATGAGCTTTATTCATATCATATTTTTCACCAATATATTTCTTATTGTCTTTAACATGATACATTTGTTCTACAACTTCTTTAGCTTCATACTCATTAAAATGATAGCCATCGTCATTATATCCACCGCGCTATTAGTCATTTTTTCACTAGGATATAGCAAAGGGTCACTACTACCTAGTATGAATTGATTAACAGGTATCATATCTCTTTCAATTTTATGTTCTTAATCAAACTTAGTAATATTACTGAGCAGGAGTTCCGCTAGCAGGTTGAGTAAAACCACATGGCAAACATCCATAAGCATTACGTCCAACTAGACCAGTAACAGTAGGTTCATTTGGAAGAGTAACTACACCATAAATAACATTACAAGTCTTTCTATCAGTATAGTTGATACCAGCCGTAAACATCTTTTCCATTTCGCATTGGATAAGTTTATCCTGATAAGGACGAATAGCTTTAGTAACAGCTAATTCGGCTTTCAATTCAGATATTTCTTTACGGATATCATCATCAGCATCACGAGTATATTTGTAAAGATTAAAATGGTCAGTGTTATTTTTCTCAATAAGAGCATCAGTACGATTACGTCCATCAATATAAACACCAAACAGTTCACTATTCAATCGTTCTCTATCTTCAAAACGTTGATTCTGTTGAGTCAAAGCCCATTGATAAAGACCACCTTGAAGAGCTAAAGTATCTTCACAAGATTTTTCCCATGCTTGAAAAGCAGTAGGAGCTCCGCTTCCACTACCAGCAGTAGCACCAAGTACGTTAATATTAGTAGAGCCATCGCCTAACATTCCACCACCAGCGCCACCTAAAATACTAGCACCAGCAGAACGACGATTACCAAACAAAGCCCCAAGCACCAAGTGCAGTACCGATAATACCAAGAGTTAAACCTGCATTAGCCTTACCGTTTACATCACGACGATTACCACCGTCATAATTCATTCCAGCACCATTATAGCCCTCTGGAACAACTTTCACTTTTTCAATTACTTGCATAATAAATTAAGGTTTAAGTTAAAAAAATAGATTAATACTTGTAGTTTGAACTACATAATCTATAACACTTAAACCGTTATTTTTTGTTTGGTAATTAACATTAATTTAACTTTCAATAAGACTATATGGTGTCAATTCACCAATTTTATTAAGTTTAGTATATTTTATTTCACCTATTGAAGTCTTGCCCTCATCAGCTTTACCACCTTGTGTACCAACATAACATTGAATAGTTTGTTGTCCTCTAAATTCAGAATTACCTGCAACAAAACCAAATCTAAATTGATAGTTATCAGTGTAATTATCGTTATAAACAGTGTTATCTTCATTTAACAAAACTGTATGATATTCATAACTATAATTATCATCACTAGTTATATTAATAGTTGGCTTATCAAGAGTTAAAGGAGTACCAGTTGTATTAACTTGATTATTCCAAACTTTATATTTATCATTAGGTTGATTTTCATACCAACAATAACCATCACGATGAATATAACCACCGCCATGACGAATTATTTTAATATTATCTAAACCAATAACTTTATCATTAATTGGATTAACTCTAAAATATTTTACTTCATTATTAAATTTAGCAACTCTTTTAATAACTTCACCATACCAACATTCTTTATAGCCACCATGTCCGTCAGGCATATTAATAGTTCCATCAGCCAAAGGAAAAATAAACATTCCTCTATTATCAACATCAATTTCATTATTCTTTAATTGCCAAGCATGAACAATAACTCCACCTTTATAAGCAGTACATTCAACAGTAACATGACCTCTACTCAAACTTCCAAACCAATTAGCACAAAGATTCATTTTCATTATATCAGGCATTTTATCTTCAAGGTCAATCATAGATTCAATATTAAACATAACACATTCAGCACCTGAGTCAGTATTATCGCCACCCCAATATAGATAAGGAATTTGACTGAAATTCCAAGACCAACCAACAGCTACATAGTTTAAACTATTAATAGGAGAATTAACATAATATGATTTAGTATCCAAATCTCGACCATCATCACTACCCCAAATATATCTAAGTTGGACACTAGTAAAATCACTAAAATGAATAACAGAAGTAGGTCAAATATGATTAGCACCATCATAAACATGAGCAATATTAGTTTGACCTACTGTTCGTTTCTTAAGAGGTTTAGCAATTCCTCCTTGACGTCCAAGAGTTAAACTCATTATTCATCAATAATATTATAAGTCATTCCAGCAACTGGGGTAATAGTTGCATATTGGGTAGCAGTTCCTGTCCAAATCGGAAGACTAAGTTTATTATTATTTGCACTAGGCATAGTCATATTAACTCCGCATCCATCATTAATAGCTTTTTGAATCTTATCAAGATTAACACTATTAGTAATAGTTTGATTTATTTCTTCTTTAAAGTTATTAAATGTATCATTAGTAACATAACCACCAAGTAAACTATTAACTTCTTATTTACTATAAGTTTCACTTTTAGTATAGTAATTATCAAACATGTTATTAATTTCTTCTTTGGTATATCCTTCCATAGCAGAAGTATCACCCATTACTCTCCATTCAGTACCATTCCAATAACAAATCTTTCCACCACGATATTCAATTTGACCAACAGCCCAATTACTACAAGTAACATTAGGAAGATATTCAGATTCTTCACCAACCATACCTGTAAGTTTACATTTGTTCAAATCAATAGTACCGTTTTCTATAATACCACCTTCAAATACAAGTTCACATCCGCTAGGCATTGTAATAGTTTTACTATTTAAATCAAAAGCATAACGAATAATATAACGAGTATTTTCTTCATTAAGCATATCTTGAGTAAGAACAGATTTATAATGAAGATAAATATTATTTTTAACTTGAACTAAATCTTCGTTATTAAAATAATATTTAATATCATCTATATTATTAACATATATAACATTTAGTCTAGGACGTTCATCAGAAAGACAAGTATTATAAACATTATAATCATCAGATGAACCATAATTAATAACAGCTCTTGGTTTAACTCTATCAGTAGCTTCTACAATAGTCCATCTAGTATAATAATTATAAAATCCAACTCCATCATGAACAGTCTTAACTCTAAGAACAAATAATTTATGATATGTATCATAATAAATACCAGCAGTATTACCTAAATCTGTTCTAATAACTTCATATTTATCAGTATTAAGAATTATTTGACCATATTGTTCACAATAAGTATCATCAAGAAAACCATCAAATAAAAGCTGTTCTGCATTACTAGCATCATCCTCCACGGGGAGTAAAACCCTGCGAATTATTTTATATCCTTTACCGCTTTTATATTCAGGCTCATAATGTCTATCTTTAAGACTAAGACGATTTACATTACAACAACCAGGAGTTAATCGAAGAGTAATATCCTCTTCATCAGGATAATTAATAATAGTAACTTTACCATCAGCAGCAATCATTTGCTTAAGAGCTTCGTTAAGCATATTCCAATCAATAGTTCCATCAGCAATTGGAATTTTAGCACCAGATTCTTCAAGATATTTTTCACTAAGAATTTTAGTCCAATTATCATCAGAAACCCAACTAGCTTCAACACCAGCTTGCATATTACTACCTATATAACTTTCAGTTACAGATATATTATGTTCTGCGTCATAATAACTTATAGTAAGACTATTACGTCTAAATATAGCAGGTACAGCTTTACGAGTGTTAACTCTAGTTCCTTGATATGAAATCCATAAATGATTAAATCTAGAAAGAACAACAGTTAAATTATTGTTTGTATCTTTATCAAGAATATTTTGAAGATAAGTAATAGGAAATACTTTATCATAATTATTCTGACTTAGTTTTTCATATAATTGTTTATCATTCATAGCTATATAATTAATTTGAATAATTTTAATAAGTAAATAAACAATATAGTTATCACTAACATTGTTATATTGAATAATATTTTCATCATGCTTCAACTAGAACTCTTATATTAAATACTATATTATTAGAAGTCATAGTAAATTGACATAGTATAGTAAAACCGGAAACAGTAGTATTAGAATTAACACCAATAATAGTGCTGTTACTACTTATACTAATACCACTAACTGTACTATAATTACTTAAACCACAGTTATATTTATCACCGCTACCATCTTCATATTCAAACCAAAATTGTAATTTACCAGAATAAAATGTACTAACATTAGTAGGAATATATACGTAAACACTAACAGGACTACTAATAATATTATTATAAGTTGTTTCTCCATCATATATAGTATCTACATTCATACTATTTATATAAACAGGTAATGCAACATTAGTAGTAGTAAACTTATTATTTTGTATGCAAAAACGACCAACTACCCAGGACTACCTTGTTGAGTACCTCTAGTAGTATTATCTTGTGAACCTAGCCATCTCCATTTAACATACCATGTTCTACTACTAGTAGAATAATTAAAGTCAACTTCTATTCCAAAAGCTATCATATTATTACCTATTGTACTGTCATTACCAACTAGTACCCTACAATTAGCTTTACTAATAGTTGCAATATCCCTGGCAGTATAATATTTATAAGTAGTACCGCCACTTCCTTCTACTCCATTCCAAGTATATTTTTGAGTAGTATATATCTTATAATATACATATATTAATTCTTCTTTTGAAGATATATCCTTATCAACTTCACATACATTAGGATAAGTGGTACTATCAATACCGGTATCTGGACCAGTTCCATAATATGTAGTATGATATATTACATTTTGATAAACTAAACTACCAGCAGATTGAGCAATAGTAATATCTTTAGTATCACTATCTATAGTAGCTCTAAATACCGAACTACGAGAATTAGTAGAAGTATTATTACCATAATTAACAGTTTTACTATTTAATGTTGCAGCTCCACTAACTTTACTTAATGTAGGAGTACCACTATCTTGTTCTGTATAAGTAGTTCCAGTACCATTCCATTGCCAAGTTCTACTTCTAGTAGCAGATGTAGATAATGTAGAATTACCGCCAGTAGCATCTATAATTATAGGATTAGCAGTTAAAGTAATATTCCATGCTCCCCAACTACTATAAGTTTTACTACCAGCAGATTGAGTAATATCACAATAATTAGAAGAACCACCATAAGAAGCAGTAACTCTAGTAGGCCTAGAACTAGTAGAAGTATTATTATCATAACTTAATGTAGTTCCACTTAAATAACCACTACCACTAGCACTTAATGTAGGAGTACCACTTTCACTTTCTGTTCCACCTGAACCGCTAACTCCATTCCATGTCCAACTTCTACTTCTAGAAGCACCGCTATAAATAGTAACAGAGCCACCAGATGCAGAAACTGTAAAACTACTAGCATTACAATATACGCTCCATATTGACCAACTTCCATATACTTTACTACCAGCAGATTGAGTAAAAGTAGTATCAACATATTCAGTATCCATAGTAGCACGAACAACTGTAGATTTACTACTAGTTGTTGTATTATTACCATAACTAACAGTAGCTGTTGTACCACTTACACTAAAACTACCATCACCGCTCTGTTTAGTTAAAGTTGGAGTATCAGTTCCTTGTTCAGTATAACTTGTTCCTGTTCCATTCCAAGTATATGACCTAGTACGTATAGCAGTAGGTGCACTAACAGTACCACTACCACCAGATGCAGCAATAGTAGTTCCACTTGAACTCTTATTAATAGTCCATGCAGACCAACTACCATAAACTTTACTTCCAGCACTCTGACTAATTGTAATAGACTTAGTAACACCTGAATGAGTAGCAGTAATATTTATACTTCTACTGTTTGTTGATTCATTATTACTAGCAGTAACAGTAGTACCGCTTAAAGTAAAACCTGTAGCTGTTCCACTAAGCGTTGGTGTACCTGTTTCAGTATCAGTATGAGTAGTTCCAACTCCATTCCAAGTCCAAGTTCTAGAACGACTAGCACTAGTAGTTATTGTTGATGTTCCCCCACTTGCGCCTATCGTTTGCGTACTTGCTGAGATAGAAACAGTCCATGCAGACCAACTACCATAAACTTTACTTCCAGCACTCTGACTAATTGTAATAGACTTAGTAACACCTGAATGAGTAGCAGTAATATTTATACTTCTACTGTTTGTTGATTCATTATTACTAGCAGTAACAGTAGTACCGCTTAAAGTAAAACCTGTAGCTGTTCCACTAAGCGTTGGTGTACCTGTTTCAGTATCAGTATGAGTAGTTCCAACTCCATTCCAAGTCCAAGTTCTAGAACGACTAGCACTAGTAGTTATTGTTGATGTTCCCCCACTTGCGCCTATCGTTTGCGTACTTGCTGAGATAGAAACAGTCCATGCAGACCACGCTGAATACACTTTTGAGCCTGCTGCTTGAGTTATTGTAACCGTTTTGGATAATCCTACATAATTAGCGGTAAGTACCGCAGAACGGGCTGAAACGCTCTCATTTGATGTAAATATTATTGAATTTCCATTAAGACTAGCACTACCACTAATACTAAGTGTAGGAGTAGCAGTTTCGCTATAAACAGTACCGGTATTATTCCATTTATATGTTCTACGAGCAACATTAGCTGTAATAGTTCTAGTACCACCTTTAGCTTCAACACTAGTTCCATCAGTTTGTAAATCTAATACCCAATCTGTATAAACTTTAGAACCAGCAGCTTGATTTAAAGCACCACTAGCTTGCTTAGTCTGACTATTCTTTAAAGTAAATGTAACAGTTAAAGTACCACTTTTAGTATTAGTAGATTCATTATTAGCAATAGTTAGTACATTATTACTTATAGAACCTAAAGTAGTAGAACTAGTAAAACTAGCAGTAAGATTAACAACAGTTTCAATCCAAGAACCAGCATAAGTAGAACCCTTGGTTATACTCCCCGTGGAGGATGCATAATCAGTTCGTGTATAAGCAGTCTTAACAGAACTAGTAGAAAGTTTTAAATCATAACTACCACCAGTTGCAGCTATACTACTATCTACTACTTTTAATCCACTAGTATTATATGTACTTGCTTTACTACCACTAAATGTAACTGTATAACTATCTTTAGCTACTGTATCATCTATTTGAACAACTAATTTACCATTAGTTATAACTCCTTTTTCTACTCCATCAAATAAAACTTTAACTCCATCTGTAGGAAAAGTAACAGTATAAGATACATATTCTGTATTCCATACTAGTTCTACATTATGAGTTATAGGTAAATAACCACTATTACCTGTAACAGTTTGTGACTGATAATGGTCAGCTTCAATAATAGCAGTATAATTAGTTTTAACAGGAATAGTAAATATAAATTTAGTATTGTTTTCACTTATAACAGGAGTATAACCATCAATAGTAACAGTTCCAGAAACATTTAAATTAAAAGTGATAGTAACGTTAGTATTTTCAGGATAAACAAGTTTAGTACCTTGATATATTTCAAATACATTTATATTACCAACTTTAATATCATGTATTCTAATATTTCCTTGATATATAGCCATAATTTAAGCATCTGATTTAACTATATAAGTAGTATTGGCATCTTTTTCTGCAATAGCAGCATACTGAATAGCAGTTCCTACCCATATTTTAGGATTAACAATAGGTTCAATAGTAAGAGCAGATAATCTATAAAGAGTTTGGTCAATTACTTGAATAGTATTATAAGTATAAGCTCCTGTGTTATCAATAGTAACATGTCCTATATATGTATCTGCATTCCATACTATTACAATTACACCACCACTAACTCTAACACTATATTTTCCGTTATCATCATAAAATACAGAATTAGGTTTATTAATAGCAGTAACAAAATTACCAAAATTAGTAAATATATTATTTATAGCAGCTAATACTTCTGAATCATCAGCACTATCAAGTACTTTATTAATTATTGTATCAATATTATATCTATTAATAATTGAATTACTATTTATAGCTACAAAAGTATTAATACTTTTAGTTTCTCCACCTCCAACTATAGCTATACCTTTATCCCAATTTAAATCAATTTTATTAATTCCACTATTAGAAAAATAAGTAATTGTAGCACTAATATCGTTACTGCCTATAACAATTCTATCAAAATTAATTCTACTATTATTGTTATCAACAGCAATAATACTTCCGCCTTTTAATAGTATTTCTTTTACTTCATCAAAAGTTTTATCACAAGTAAATTCTTTTTGTCCATTAGTATATATTCCAGTAGGAACAGTTATAACTACACCATAAACAGGAATAAATTCTTCAGGTGTACTTTTATTTTCATATAATTGTTGATTAATATCTTGCATAACTTTATAAACTTTAAATGGTGGCACTTATTCAGTACCACCATGATTAATATTAAGTTGTTTTCTTTTTAATAACAAGTTCATAACCAGCAGGAATTAAAGCTTTAATAGCATCAGCAATAGCTTTATCAACTTCTGCTTTAGTATAAGTATTTTCTACTGTTGGTACATTATCAAACTTATTATTAATTTCTTCTTTAGTATAAACATTATTACTAAGTTCAGTAATTTGATTAGGTAAAGTTTCATCAAGTTTAACTTTATCAGCAGCAGACATAACCCCAGCTACTGAAGTAGTAGCAATAGGTATATCTACATGTTTATGAGATTGTGCCGTATAATGGTCATCTTGGTCAGTTACAAATTCTTTACGATAATAATGGTATTTTAATTGTACATAGTTTGCGTGTGCTTGACCAAATTCTATGGTATCTACAACAGTATTTGGTAAACTATTAACTATCGCAGTAGTTTTTCTACCTTTACCACCATCATAAGCAGTACCTGTAACTTCACCTAAAGCTAAAGTTTCAGATATAACTGCATATTTAGTTCCAGACCAACGATAAGTTTTACCACTATATTCAGTATCTTCACTTATATCAACATAAATTTTACCTTTTTCAGGAGTATAATATACAGGAGCATCTTCAACATATTTTTCAGCAAAATGAGTATCATCAATAAAATATCCTTCAAGAACATCATCAACATAACTTGGTAATTGACTTGCTGGAACTTTACCATCTCCATCAAGACTAGCTATACCATTAGCAACACCTCTTTTTGCTTCAATAGCTTCATTACAAAACTGTATTATCTTTTCCTTAATGATAGGATAATCATCTATATTTGTTAGAATCTTTTCAACTGTAGATTCAACTTTATTTTCAATTACAAGTTTAAGATTAGTATGGTCATCAATATTATCAAATATATCTTCTATATTACCTTTAATAACATTAAGTAATTCAGTAAAACTATTAATATTTTCAAATATATAAGTAACTCTAGATTCTACTTTAGTTTCAATAAGATTCTTAAGAATAGGAAATCTATCAATATTATTAAATATATATTCAGTTCTACTGTTTACAGCATTATTAATACATGTAACAAGAGAAGGATAATTATTAATATTAGCAAATATATTCTGAACACAATTACAAACTAAATCAGAAAGGATACCAATAAGTTCAGGATAATTATTAATATTATTAAATATATAATCTACTCGTTCATTAACATTATTCTGAATAGCTTCTTGTAATTCTGGATATTGACTTATATTCTTAAATATATCAACTACTTTGTTAATAGTATTATTAATAATAAGATTCTTAATGTTAGGATAATTATCAATATTGTTAAATATATTATTAATAGTAGTTTCTACATGAGAATTAATAGCATTAGTAATAAATTGACCAAGAGCAGGATAAGAAGAAATATTATTAAAGATGGTTTCAGTCCATTGTTTAACATATTCATTAAATATATTCTTAAGTTCAGGATAATCATTAATATTATTGAATATGTCTTTAACAATAATAGGTAAACTTTCAACTGTACTATTCTTAATAATATTAACTAGTTCAGGATAATTATTAAGATTGTTAAATACATTTATAACAAACTCGTTAATAAAACTAGTAATAACATCAAGAAAATCTTTATAATCACCTATATTAGTAAATATTTCTTCAAGAGTTTTAGACAAATCTTTAATAACAGTATCAAAAGACCATCCTTCCCAATTGTCAGGATTAGTCCAAGCTTCATCACTAATATCATCACTATTATATCGTTGAGTCCAATTAACATTAGTTTCATCACGATATGTTATAATATATCCTTTACGACGATAAATTTTATCAAGTTTATTAACAGTATCGGCAAAAGTACCTTCCCAAGTTAAATAAATACTATTACAAGCGGCAAGTATTCTATCTAATCTTGTTCCAGTTACACCATCAAAAATAGCTTGAATAACAGTCAAAGGATAAATATTATATCTAGTATCAGTTTCTTCACAATACTTATCTAGTATATGAATCGGCATATTGCCTTCTTTATCACATTGAACTTTACTAGGATCAAAAGATTGGCAATTAGTACCAACAAAAACATTCTCTTCTAACATAATTACCAAGGATTAGAAACACGTTTAATATAATGTAAAGCAACAGTAGGTAATAGTTTATTAATAGCAAGATAATTTCCTGTCCAATTATTTGCACTAATTTGTGTCCACACCATTTCACCATTTCTACTAATATTAGGTCCAGTCATATACCAATTGGTCTTTTTATTAATATTTAAATCCCGATAACTAGTTTTAGTAGTACCATAAGGATAAGTATTTCTACAATCGTGCTCCAAAGATCTACCATGATCATTTGCTCGCCAGTTACTAGGAACTACAACATGATGATTACCATCACCACATTTACCAGAACTAGCGGCAATTGCATGTTGATGTAATGGTAAATCAGTACCACCAATATAAAAACCGTAAGCTCTAATATTTAAACCAGGAGTAGCAGGGTCATAAGTATCACCTACATTTTTAAGAACAGTACTCCAATCAAGAGTATTTTGTTTAGGATTATTATAAATATTAATACCGCCACTTATATGACCCATAACAAATCGTCCTTGAGCAGCAGTATATATTTCCCAACCTGTTGGAGGTGTAGTAGTATCCCAAAGCATAATAGAACCAATAGGCATAACAGCAGCAATCCAAGTTTGTACTTGAGTAGCAGTTACTCCACCTGTTGTTCCTCCTCCACTACCGCCTGAGCCAAATCCATCATTTACTAATTTATTTTTAATATCTGTATAAAGAGTATTAAAATCAACATCAAGTCTGCTAGGTTTAGTTTCACTATCAGCAAACTTACTCATAGTAAGATATTTACCTGTTCTAGCTTCACCGAGTTGAGTAGTAGACATAACATTATGAGTGTCATCTCCACCACTTCCTCCACCGCCTTCAATACCAGCAATAATATCATTAATTTCAGACTTAGTATAATAATTATTAAGCATAGAATTAACAATATCTCTTACTTCTTGTTCGGTTAATCCACCGCCGCCAGAACCACCACCTGTAGCATTAATAGTAATAGTACCATCAGAGTTTTCAACAAAAGTAATATTAGTACCAGCTTTAATCATGTTCTTAAACATAGAAACATAATTATCTTCAAAATATTGTTTATACTCATTACTTATGTTATCACCACTTTGGTCTATCTTATTAAGAATCTCTTTAATCTTATTATTAATATATTGTTCTAGATTATTAATACTATCTTCTACACTACTATTTAAATCTCCAATCTTATTATAAATATCAGTAAATTTAGCGTTATATTCAGTAATAAGATTATCTATTCTAGTATTAATATTAGAAACTTCTTGTTGAAGATTACTTATCTGTTGGTCATGAAGTTTAAGATGTTCATTAATCTTTCTAAGTTCTTCAAGAAGCCAAGCATAGAACTTTTCCATTTCTTCTCTTAACTTCTCTAAGAAAGCTTCAAATTCAGCACGAGTAAGATAAACAGATAAATCAAAACCCATACTTACCCATTTTTCTCCATCCCAAAACCAATAAAAATCATTGGTATAAGAACCACCCCAACCTGTAATTTCAACTTGTTTATTATCTTCGCCTAAATCAAGAGGATGATAAAGTATTTGACCTTTAGCCCAATCACCATCTAAAGATATAGTTTCTTTATCAAACATATCTTCCTGACGATAATTACTAAGAAGTCTACATTTATTTAGTTTAACAGCTCCATCATATAATCTACCACCTCTCCAAAGAATTATACTATCATCTGGAAGTTCAATAGTTTGTCCAGCTAAACAATAATCATATTGAAGTATATAAATAGTATTAGGCTCGTTAATCATATCTTGAGTAAGAGTATTAACACCACTAATCATATTTTTACGAAGATATTTACGAGCCTTTCCACTATAATCATTTACATTATAGTCTTTATCTGCAAATTTAAGTAGATTATCAACAACAGTTAAATCTTCTTCATCAGCAGCGTTAGTAATCTGAGAAGCAGTAAACATTTGTTTAACAGATTCACTAAGCATATCAGGAGTAATCTGACCTTCAAGTATTTGAACAGCATTATCTTCAAAATACTGTTTAAGTACTTGTGCCATATAATTAACTACTACGTTACGACGAAGATAATTATCTTGTATATTAATACCAAATTCATCAGCAACAGCACGTTCTGCAATTGCTCTTGGAAACATACCACTAAAAGATTCTACAAATTTAGAACCAATTTCAGAATCAGCCTCAAGATGCCATTTCTTAGCATTATTAACAGGAGTTATTTCATCAAGTATATAACTCTTTTTAGTTTCAATAACATAAACTTCACAACCTACTCCAATTTGTTCCCAAGTAAGAGCATCTCTATCTTCCATTGTAGATACTACAATTCTAGCAGCTTTAAGCCCTCTTTGAACAACAGCAATAAGTTCAAGTATTTCTTTCTTAAAGGTTTCATAATCAATAACTAAATCTTCTCGAAGTTTAGCAATAGGTTGCCAATATTCTTCATTAGGTAATGGAATACCAGCAGGAGTAGCTTTACGAGAAATATAGCTAGCATAGAAACCATCATGAACTATACATAGTCTATCGTAAGGTCTATCAGGACTCCATTGACCATTACAAGTAAGACTAACTTTACCAAGTTCTTTTTCTATTGTTTCCATATATTCTTTAAGTTTACTAAATTCTTAGTGTAGACTCCCCGTAGAGGATGGAATACATTCATGTTATTCATTATTATAATCAACATTACTAAGACTATAAGTTTCATTATATTCTTTACCTTCTTTTCTTTGTTCCCAAAGTTTACCAGTTTCAGGGTCAACATAAAACTTAGGAGCATCTCCACAACTAACTATAGCATGAATTTTTCCTTCTTCATCAACAGGAAGAGTAATAGAACCACTATACTGAACTTGTTCACTACCTTCATAAATAATATTAAGTTGTCCTTTAATATATTTAAGAAGTGTTTCAGCAAGTTTATTTTGACCAAGTTGATATGCAGCCATTGCAGATTGGAACATATTCCAACAAGTAATAATATTTTTATTATTACCTTTACAAGTAGCAGAACAATCATTAAGCATATCAACTCCATATTGTGCCATAAGAACTAATAGTTTGTGATAAGTACAAACAAATTTACTTGGAACTGTCATATAAACATATTGAGGAGTAATCTCAACTTGTTCAGTTCCACTAGCTTTTACATAGACACCATTAACATAATTATCATCTATTTGTTCACTCATTCTACCATCAAGTTATTATATGAATTAATAATTGATTTTTGTTCTTCGTCAGAAAGCAATTCTAAGGCTTCTAGAGCTTGAATTAAAATTTGTCCTTGTGTTAACTTGCACCAATTTTTTTCGTCCAATGGAAAGCCTAATTCTGCTATTCTCGCTTGTTTTTCAGCCATAGCTGCAATACGCAATTGCATTTCTTTAGATAGCTGTTTTAGATTATTAATATAACCACCTATCATAATATCATCTTATTTAAAAGCCTTATTAATAATATATGTAGTATAATCATTAACTCTAATATCAATACGTTTACTAAATGCTAATATACGTTGGTTAGAATCAAGATGCTTATTATATATTATATTAATAATATCACCATAAACATCTTCTTTCCATTCATCTTTCATATAATGACTAATATAATCTTCATCTCCACGATACATATTTAATTTAGAATAAGCATCATAATAAACACTATTAACTAAGTGTCTAGCATTATATTCAATTTGGTCACGATTAGCATCAACATTATTAGTAATGATAGTAGAAGCAACAAACTTTGCACATTCAGAAGCAGCATTAACCATAGCAATAGATATGACAGCTTTAGATTTCTCTCTATCTTTATCTATAATATCTTTGGTAACTATATTAAGAAGTTTAGCAATATCAGCTAAAGGATCTTTCTTTTTACTATCTATTATCTTATTAACTATAAGATAAATTACAATAATAATGCCTGGAACAAGACCTTGTTCAAAAGCGTTTTGTATTAACTCCATCTTTATAAAATAAAAAATAGGGACTATCAGTATTAACAGTAATGCCAATACCAATAGCCCCTATTTGATTAATATTACCTAAATATTTACCTAATCAAGTCGGGTAACAGGTTATGCTTTTTCTTCAGTGGCAATAGCTTTAAGGATAGTTTCAACAGTTGCAATAGCAGCAGCTCTAGTTGGGAATGCTATTTGTACAATCTGATGAACAACTTCATCTCTAGTTTTCATTTCACGTGGAACAGCAAAACGAAGAGTAAAGATAGTATATCCAGCATCTTCACTATCAGGTTGTTTCAAAGGATTAAGCGGATATGTAGGATACAGTTCAGTATAAGTATCTCGATAAGTATATTCGATACCAGCATCAGCAGCAGCTTTATTAGCCAAATCAGTAATATAAGCTGCATCTCCATATGCAGGAAAACCAGTAGCTGTAACTGTAACACTAATACCAACTAATTCATCAGCTCCAAGAATTTCATAATCAATACCTTTAGACTCAGCAGTTAAAGTAATTTTAGCATCAGCAACTGTTGCTTTAATACCATGACCAATAGTATTGTTATTAATCTGATTAGCTAATTTCTGCGCTACATCATTTGCAGTCGGATTAAGACCTGTATGAATAGTAGCTGTCCAGCGATTACGTTCATTGAACTTTAATCCTTTCTTCACAATCATTATAGAATAATCAGAATAAGCATTAACATCGCCAATAGTAAGATTAGCAGAGAAAGTAGTAGCAGCCCGATAAACACCTTTAACAAAAGTAAGATGTTTCTTATAAGCAGGAAGAACTACAGGACCATTTGCTTCACGACCAAGATTAATGTAAAATTTGTCAGTAATCTTAGTACCGTCAGCGTCAATTGTTTCCTTGCCATTAGCAAGATAAGTAAAAGCAACCGCTCCAGCAGCAAGAGGTAAACTTGCTCCATAAGCGACATTGCCCGCTAACAAAAACTGTCGCATAACTAATTTAATTTAAAGTTTAACTTTGTTTATCAGCTCCACTAGAAGTAGCACCAATACTGGCAAGATAAATCTGTACTGCACGCATAACTATTTCACTATGTAAATATGGAGGTAAATCACAATTAACCCAATTACTTTCATTATCTTCATCAAATAGAACTTTAGCAGGTTCCTTAATATAAAGATATTTAACTAATTCAGGTTTAACTGTATTATTACGTCCAGTGTATATATTAGCTTCAATAGCAGATTCATCTCCAAATACAGTAACTATCGGAGCATCTTTCGCAGCACGATTACAAAAATCTCTTAGCGTCTGACCTAAATCTTCAGCCTCAATAATTCTGCAATCATAAATTGTCTTATTATTATAACTAACTTGAAAGCCTGTATATAGCATAATACCGTCGCTAGGAATAGTAATTTTATAAGGGTCAACTTCTGTTCCATTACCTGTAATTTGTCCGCCGTTAACAGTACCCGCTGTATATAAAGTTCTAAGAGCATTTACAGGACTAATAGAAGCATTTTGTCGAGCAACCTTATCATTATAAGGAACTGGTCCAACGTTTTCTACTATCACATTTCTAGCTTTCTCAATTATAGCAGTATTAAGACAAATATCTATATCTTCCATGAGAATAGCACGGACGGTCTGCATACCCATCTGCTGTGCTAGTTCTCTGAACGTCACGTGCATCTCCCCAATGTTCATAATCAAATGTTTTTAAGTTTGTTTTTATAAGCACTAACAAGAGCACTATTAGCAGGATTCTTAAACCATACAACAGCTTCCTTAACATTAGCACCGATAAATTCACCATCAGGAGTAGTAATATTCTGATTATGAATTGCTCTGATAAATTCTCCACGAGAAACAAGAACCTCAATTAAAGACTTAATAGTAATATCTTTATCATTACAAAGTTTATTAAACTTAACAGGTTCGTTTGTACTAAATTTATCAAGATGCGATTGCTTATCAACCATATCCATAGACATGCCATTAGGAATATTAATATTGTTAGCAACACAGTATTGAATAAATACAGCATCAAACAAATCACTATTCGTGAGAAGTTTAACGTAGTTACTCTTAGCAGCATTAATTTCCTGACGATGTTTAGCAAGACGCTCAGCTTCTCTTTGGTCATCTTTAAAATAGAATCTAATAGATGGGTCAGAATTAATAAGAGCAATATCTTTAGCTACATCTTTATACAATAAACAATGGCGATAAATTAGATAATCATCAAGAACAACAGGATAACCATATTTATATTTTTCACTTTCAAGAAGATTAAGTTTAGTAATCTTAGACTCAAGAGCTTCTCGAAGTTCTTTAACTCCTTTACGGTCACTATTTAAATAGGCAGTTTCAATAGCTTCTTCTTCAGCTCTAAAACGAAGATAATCTTGTTTACGATTCCAAAAGAAAGAAATATCAAAAGTCTTACCTAATTCATCAACAGCAACACTAATGTTATTAAGATAAGCCTTAACCCTTGAAATAAAGTTTTCGTTATTAGGAGCAAGACCAATCAAAGCAGGAAAATAAGATTCAATCTCGCCTTTATTAGAAGAAAGAGTACGAGAACTACGAACACAACTACCAATTTTATCCATTCGTTTAGGTAATGTTTTATCATTAGCTCTACGATATAATGAATAATTAGTAACTAAATTAATAGTAATAGTTCGTTTTTCAGTATAAGGTTCATCAAGACTTTCATCTCTAAATCCTACTGTATTGTTAGGTCTATTATCATCTCCATCCTCTACGGGGGGTATAACCTGTTTAACTGTATTTTCATTAGAAGCAGCAGGAGCATTTTCTCCTGCTTTATTAGCTTCGCCTACTTTATTAAAATCCATATCTTAAATAGTTTCTTTTAAATGATTATAATACACATTTTAACAAGAACATCTTAGTAGTATTATCTACTTGCAAACCAATAGAACCTTTAACTTCATAACGAGCCATATCAATTTCGGTAGCTGCATGATTAGTATTAGGCAATCCCCAGCAAGCAGGAATATCGGTCATACCTTCAATAACTTTAGCTTTATAAGCCTGTCCTTTTTGACGTACAATACGAACATTCTGATTACCTTTATAATTACTCATATCAATTAAAGCAGCTTGATGAGAAGTAATAGGCAAACCAGTAGTAGGATGAATCATACCATTTTGCTTAGCAGCTTCAGCATCAGTACCCTTATCGAAATAAGCATTATGTACAACTGTAATGATATAACCATCTGGAGTTTTATACTTATTAAAGTAACGTCCATAAGAAAGACCTTCTCCATTATCTTGAATCATCTTTTCACCAAGAGGAGTGATAAATCCGTTTTCTTTAGCATCAGTTCTAATAGCCATTTCAAAGTCACGAATAAATCCTTTACCACCCATAAGAACAACTTTCTTATCACCATCTTGAGTATCACGGTCAAGAACATCACCAATTGTACGTTCAAGTTTATTAAGTGTTAGAACTTCACCATAAGTATCATAGTTAGATTCACGACAAATTTCTAACATACCAGCAGTACGATAAATAGGTTTACCATTATCATGGTCTTTCAAAGGAATTGTACCATCAGGTAAACGATTATATTCAGCTTTCCACAACCGCTCTTCGTTCATTACTCTCATGTGCAAGTTGAACTGGCGCATTTCTTCGTTAATCCAAAGATTAGAAGTACCGCCATTATCATTTTGGAATTGATATTGAGTAATAACATTAGCAAGATTACCAGCTATTTCTTTAGAGTAACGATAAAACTCAAGTTGAGAAGTCATACCAGCAGGACCCATAGTATTACTTCTGTTACCTTTAGAATAAGATTCAGAAACAGTAGGAGCACTCATAGCCCAATACATACCTTTAGTCAACCATTGAGGGTCAACATAAGCATCAGGATTAGGAGAAGTAAGTTTCAAAAGATAACCATAACCATAAGCAGATTCTCCTAAATCTTTCTGAATACGAACTTGAGTAATACCATCAGGAGCAGTAAGACCATGTTGTTCAATAAACCAGTGAGTAGAGAAATGAACTTCAAATTCAGAACCATTAAGACCAGGTTTAGTAACAGCAGTATTAAAATAAGTTACAAAGTCAGTAAACTTCATACGACCCATAGTCTTCCAAGTCCACTGTACAGTAGCAATATCTTTAATACCTCGGCTACCTTGCCCTTCAGTAATAAAACTTAAAGGAAAACGGTCGCTATCCATACCATAATTATAAGTCAGAAAACTATTAATTTCTTCCGGCTTCTGTAATTGAAGATAAGCAATTGATTCTTCATTAGAATAACCTCTATCTTCATAACGAGTTTGTCCAATAACACGTAATGTTTTCATCTACAAATTTACTATTAAATTAATAACCAAAACGTTCATCTTTTAGAACGTCATTTTTACTATCAGGTTTAGTTATTTTAATAGCTCCTCTTGTAGATTTACGTTGACTTGCAGTAAGTTTCAACTTTTTAGCTTCTTTATCAGAAACAGCCATTTCTATCAAACTATCATAACCTTTACCTGTATATTTAAGCCAAGCTTTAAGCAGTTCTTCATCGCGTCTTTCAGCAGGAGATAACTTCATTAAATCATTTTCATAACGAGAAAGCCCTTTATCATCAACTTGATAAACATAATTAAAGAAATCTTCTGGAGTTGTAGAAATTTGTTTTCCATTACGTTCAATAATAACAGTTTCAGGAATACGATAACCGGCAATTTGTCGTTTATCAATACATTCTTTAACACCATTCCAAAATTCTACAAGTTGTTTTTCTTCTTCTGCTTTAACTCGTAAAGCCTCTTTAGCATTAGCTTCACGTACATCGTTATCAGCTTTCTGAAGAGCTTCAAGTTCTTCTTTAGCAACATTGAAAAGTTCATTACTATCTTTCAAATATTGAATATACTTATCAACATTACCACGACGATTAAATTCCTTAAACGCTTCACGAACAATAGCTTCTTGTTGGCTCACATTATTTTCATCGACTTCAATACCGCTTCTATCTCTAAGTTCACCAAAGCCTTCAAATGAATTACCATTTGCAACATAATAATTAAGAAAATCACTAACAACAGGATAATCTTCAAATAATTTATTAACTCCAGCTTTAGCAAATTCATCACGTTTTAAATCAAGAACGGATTGAACATAACTTGCAACTCCTTGAGGAGTATTATCAAAAGTAACTGGTTTGCCATCTTCTGAAGTAACAGAAACACCTACAAGTTCTTGAATTGATTTAACATCAATTTTATCTTCATTACTAGTATCTTCTACTTCAAATTCTTTAAGATAAGCAGCAACTTCATTTTTAGCTTTAAAGATATTACCTTTATCGTCAATAAGATTACCGTCTTTATCAACAGTATATTTATTATCTCCATCTTCAATAATAGTACCTTCTTCTAAATCATGCTCATTAGCAGTAGCATCATCAGGATTTTTAGTATCCTTGGTTTGACCCCCCGTAGAGGATGAAGTTTGTTTATCTTTATTAGCATCACCATTATTGCCATCTCCATTACCATTTCCGGTAATATCATCAACAGCATTACCATTAGCATCTAACTGTCCTGTTTTACCTGTATCAAGGTCAGTAACGTCGTCAGTAGGTTTTACATCAACATTAGATGTTTCACCGTTAAAACCAAAACTATCAAAACTAGGCATAATTCTTTGTTTTTAATTAATTACTATATCACAAATATAAATCTTATTAATAATATGAGTTTTACTTATATTGTTAAAATGTGTTCACCATTAAGATGATTTCTAATGTATTTTACTATTGCTAATCGTACCTATTTAGGTCTAATAAATACTGCTGTCGCTTTCAGACAAGCCCTACAATAATCAAATTTTATTGAGATGATTAATTCATCACGGAATAGATAAAATGCTTAGAATGAGCTGGAAATCGTTTATATGATGTAAATAAAAAAGAAAATGGGCTGAACCTACTTTCACAAGCAAGTCCAGCCCTATTATGAACAAAATTTAGAATTACAGTCAACTATTTACCTTTAACATCATAACGATTTTTATTCGTCTTTGCAATCTTTACTTTATCATTACTTTCTTTGACTTTTACAGCTAATTCTTTTTCTTTAAGACTAGCTTCAACAGCAGTCTTTTGAGCATCTAATCCAAGTTTAGTACGTTCAATATTAAGTCTAGCATTTTCCATACGTTCTTCGGCTTGATTCTTTTCAGATTCACTAAGACCATTATCAAAACTCATGATATTAGCGTTAGCTTTCATAGCTTCTATTTGTCCATCAAGATACTTTTCAATTCTAATAGTTTCTCTATCTTGTTCAGCTTTTCTATCAATTTTAGCAAGTTCAAATTGTTGACGAAGTTGTTCTGTTTGTTGAGAAACACGTTCAATATCGAGCTCATGCTCTCTTTGAATATTTTGATATTTATCAATAAGTTTACTAATTTGAGCAACATTATCTCCACGTATAGCAGCATTAGCCATATCCATATTACCGTTTTGAGCAGCACTAAATGCAAATTGTTTATATTGTTCAAGTTTCTCACGTTCTTTAACAGAAGTTTTACAAGTAACAATATAATTAGCAAAAATATGATTATTAACATCAAGATTTAAATATCTAATATCACCATCTTTAGTTTTATAAGAAGTATTAAGACCATCAATCCAAGCAAGTTTAGTATAATCCATTTCAGCTTGATAATCTCGTTCTCTCATTTTATCAAATATAAATTCGATAATAACAGAACCCATACTTCCACGAATAACAGCTTCATCTGTTACTCCTTTACCAGCACTATTAGCAATCTCTCCATAACGTTGAGGAGTCATATCGCATTCCATCTTAGCAGTCTGTTCAATCTCTTGAATAAGTTGTCCAAGTTCAGTAATATAATTATTCATACGACTTTCAAGATATCGAACATTTTGTGCTTTAACAATACTAGAATCATCTTCATCATCAATGTAAAGAACTCCATCAGCTGCCATACGATATATGGTATCAGCAGGTTTCTTACCAAGAAGAGATTTAGCAATCATAAGTACATTCATCTTATTTTTAGCAATTGCCATTTCTCTATGATAAGCAACTATATTACGAAATACTTGATAAGGAAGAACTGTATCTACAATACTAAATCTTCCAAAACCTGGAAGAAGTTCTGCAATACCATTATAAGGAAGTTTGCCATTCCTATTATAAGCAATAGGACGAGCCTTATAAGGATATATGCTTGTAGCACGAGAACCAATCCTAACGCTTTCATAAACTTGAGGTCGCCACACCCATTCAATACTAATATCACCACCAGCAGGGTTAAGATGATAAGTTTCATCAACAATTCTTGTTGTAACAAATGCTCCATCATTATAAGTAAGTATTCCTTCTTTTATTTCACCTCTCCAAACAGCATGCCATACTTCAAATAGACCGTTATTTGCATCACGAGCCATTATATTAGTATTCTTAATATGTTGTAAATCATCCTTATTAAATTTAGCACATACATCACCAAAGTAATGCATATATTTATCCCAATTTAGAAGAGCTTTATCGCTAGAACTAGTAGTGCTATATTGATAATAAGTATCAAGTGCTTCTCGTTCCTTTTCAGAAAGATATTCATAAAACTCATCTATAATTTGTTGTCTAGTAAGCATACGACGCTCGGCAAACATATCATAATCCTCAGCAAACATACTATCATTATGAACTGGAAAAGCATCTCTAACACTAACAACTCGTTTAATTAATTGGCTACCTACAACATCTCTATAAGTATAACAAGCCCCAAAAGTAACAAATTCAAAATAAGCTCTAGCATATATAGTAAATGCATCAGTAAGGTCATCAATAACATTAATTAAATCTTGACCTTGAGCACTTATATCATCAATAAAATTTTCATTAAATTCTTTAATAAAAGCCTCAATATCTACAGCTTGTTCAGCATTAAATTTCTCAGGATTATTACCTTCATTAACAAACTGCATATAACTTTCTTGTATTCTTTTAGCTACAGCTTGTTCAGCAAGTAACATAATTTGTCTACCAAGTTCTGCATCTCTAGCAAATACAACTTCAGGATTATTAGCACCAACAATAAAATCATGTGGATTCTTAATATATTCACCAATATATCTACGAATAATGCCTTTCATCATATCGTAATTACGCATAGTAGCAGGAAAACGAGTTAGATTTTCATCTTGCTCATTATAAGGATTAAGAGTTTTCTTATAATATATTCTTGGAATATTACCAAGAAGAATATTAAATTTTTCTTCTACATCAAAATCTGCTTTACAAGCAATACCAGCTTCTATAACATAATCACAGCATTTAGCATACCATTCAACTTTTTGTTTTTCAGTATAGCTAACATGTTGATTAGGAAAATCAACTCTACCAAAATTATACATATATTTACTTATTTAATTTCAAAACCAATTTCTATTAAAAATATCTGTTTTATCATTATCTTCAGTAACTTTTTTACGATTAGCAAGTTCTCTCTTACCTTTAATATCTATTGACTTCCAATATATACCTAAAAGTATAAGACTAGATATACGGTCAAAGTTACCATCTGCATTAAACTTTTTAAGTTCAAGAATAGTTTGATAATCAAGAAATCTTTCAAAAACGTATATATCTTCTCCAAATTCATTCTTACCAATAACTTCATATAAGAACTCTTTAAGAAGTCTAAGACCATCAAGTTTTTTAGGACCATTACCAATACTATAACCATAACTAGTACTAACTTTTTCTTTAATAGTAGCATCCCAAACAAATAAAGGTTCATGACCTAAATATTTAGTAGCTTTCCATTTACGAAAATTAGAAACAGTTTCACCACGATTTATTTCTACTAAACCAGTACCAATACAATTATACCATTTGCATAATCTATAAAACTTTTCATCAGCTTCTTCAAGTCTTTCAGTACGTCCATAATATGCAGCACATAATTTAGGTTTAAATCCATTACGTTCTCTAGGCATTTCAACAACAAACATACTATTATGAGAATGTCTATCAGTAATTTCTTTCTTATCTTTATCAATACCAACAGGGTCATAAACTGCAACATAAGTTCCAGGAAGAATAGCTCTTACAAGTCTATCATCAATATAAGTTTCTTCATATTCAGGAGCAAACCAAACTCTTATACAACCATGAGGATCTTCATTACCGCGTCTAGGAACACCTTGAATATAATCATAAATTTTAGCATCAGGATTTTCAATTTTTATACGAGCATTAGATTTAAAATAAATTTTCTTAAGACCATCTTCAAATAATTCTCCGTCAGTATAAAATTTATAACTATTATCTACTCTAAGTTTATCTTCAAACTTATTTAGAGCTTCACTACTAAATATATTTTCACTAGCACTACTAAATGATTCAACAGGAAATAAAGCACGTTGACCAAGATAATTAAGATATTCTGAAAAAGTTTTAGCAGTTTCTTTCTTTTTAATTCTTTCTCGTGCAGCAAGTTTAAGACCTATTCTTAAATTACTATTTCCATCTTCATCAAATCCTTTAACTCCGTCTATTTCACCTTCAAGTCCCCAAGCATAAGATTTAAAGAATCCACAAACTTCATTACGAGCATCATTATCCCAAACATTTTCAAATGGCATAAAATTAAATGCTCTAGGATTATAAAAGTTTTGTTCAAATATTTGCATATTAGCAGCAGTAGCAGTTCCCCAAGCCATAAGAGTACCAGTAGTACGAGTACCAACAGTCATTGTAGGTTCAGTTACATTCATAAAGTCATCAAAGTTCTGCATTGTAGATAACTCTTCAACTTTAATAGTAACAGCATCTTTACCAATAGCACAGTCTGGATTATTATTAGCACTAACACTTAAAAGAGAACTAGACCAACTATCATCAGCTTCAACTCCGTTTTTCATACGATAACCAAGTTTAAAACTATCAGCGGTTGGACTAAATATACCTCTTTTAAATGGAGTTTTTTCTTCATAGAACTTTAAGTTATTAACAGCAAAATCACTTAAACCTCCTTGTTTAGTTAAATATTTATTATCGGCTGCAACATGAATAACAACTTTATGTTTAGATAGATTAACTTCGTTAGAACTATCAGAAGCCATAATATAAGAAAAACCTCCACGTCTAGTTTTATCAATAATAAGATGTAAACCATTACGTCTACAAAATTCTATAATTTGAAAAGTCCAAAACTGAGCATCAATAAAACTAGGAAAACTATAAATCTTTTTAGCAGTAGCTCCATGATTAGTAATAATAACAGATGATTCATCTGTACGCTCCATTCGAGTATAATTAAGAAAATTATAATGAGCACCTGTTATCCAAATATCTTCAATACTTCCATCTGGATTTTGCCAACAAGGAGCACTAAATCCATTACGTCTTCTATCACATTCTCTACGTCTAAATTGTCTATGAGGAATACTATCAACTTTAAATTGAGTATATTTACCTGTGGCTTGATATGTTCTAGCAGGTTCATTAAATAATTCAGTATTAATAAACTTACCAGGTCTAATATTTAAAAGAAAGCCACCACTATCTCCAATTAGAAAATTATTATGAGGGTCATACCATCCGCAATCACTAGCTTTTTTATAATTTTTCTCTTTATCAGGTTCTTCAATATATTCTAAAAATGGATATTTACCATCAGCCATAATATTTTATTTAACAAGTAAACAAACAACAAAAGCGATAGCGCATACAGCACCACCGCCTACCAAATATCTATTATTACGTTTAATACGTTCAATAGATTTATTTAAATTATCATTAACTTTATTAGTATTATCAAGATTACATTGAAGAATTTTAATCTCATTATTGATAGTATTATATTTAAGTTTTTGAAGACTAATAATACTATCTTGTTCTTCAATTATATCTTTATAAAGTTTACTTTTAATAATTTTAGCATTAGCAACTTTAATCATACTAATAGGAACAGAAACAACTGTGTCAGTAGTATTGACTCCCCGTGGAGGATGCACTACATTATTAATCTCACTCTGACACCAACTTCTTGAATAACTCCCAAGAAGCACTATCACTAAGACTAATAACTTTATCATCAATATCTTTTTCATGTTCTTTAAGTTTATAAACTACACTTTCTCTTTCAATTATAACTAACTGTATAGAATCAATCCGAGTACGATTAATAGCAGTGTCACTTCTGTTATATGAATTGGCTTCTACACTAAAACGACTTATTGATAAATATAAAGTTGCACATAAATTAATAATCACTATTACTAATATTGCTATTAATATCTTCTTCATGATTCTATACAGTATTAAGTTAATCTTTTATTTCAATAAGTTTGTTAAGTAAATCAAGCGTCCATCTACCTGTTTCTTTAAGACCTAAAACTCTTTGAGCCATCTTAATAGTAGCAGTTTGACCACAATTTACATTTGTATCGAATAATTGTTCTGCAACTCTTTGACTATTAAAATCATCAAGTTCAAATACATCCCAATAACCAATTTTATATTTAGACCAAACAAGTTTTTGAAGTTGAATATCATTATCAAGTTTAGACTTAAATTCTTTACTACCAACAGTATAATGTTTCTTATATTGGTCAATCATATTCCAACCTTGCCAAGTAGGATTATACTTACGACTTATACCTCTATAAGTTTCTCCACCAGCATCATCTTTATCGTTTACATATCCACCTTCTTTAATAGAAAGTTTTTTAAAAGCATCTCCAAAGTTAGCCATAATTTAATATTTATAAGGATTAGTACAATAACGAAAACAATCACAAGCATCGGCATAATCGTCTTCATTAAAACTTTTAATAGTAGCCCAAAATAATAGAACTTTAATTTGTACTTTATAATTTATAAAACTAATTTCTCTATTATTTTTACGACAGTTAGCAACTAATCTAATATTACCTTCATGTTTAATTATATACATAGCTTATTATTCATTAAGAACTCTATTAATCCAACCTCTAAGAAATTTAATATTATTTCCTTTACTAGCAACATCATTATAATATCTGATACGTTCAAGCTTATATTTAGCAATAAAATAATCAGCACTAATAGTAGTATCAGACTTATAAGAATTAAGAGAATCTTGAGTTCTACGAAGTAACTCTTTAGTAAGAACTAATTCATTAACAGCAGTAGAATCAGTAACAGGCACATATCTAATTTCAGGAACAGGAGTAATACGTTTAGCACATCCACTAGATAAACAAATAGCAAATATAACTAAAACTATAAATCCAATAATTACTCCAACTAAATTATCTCTATTTAGTTTCATATAGCAAGTTTAAATTGAGTTTGAACACCAGTAGCTTTAATCTGTAATTCTCTATCTTTAAGAACTTTACTAATATCATCACGTAAGTAATTCATTGTAAAGAACTTAGTAGTTTCAATAGGATTTTCTTTAATATGATAAAGACCGTCAGAAAATCTTTTTGGCATACCATATTCATTAAGTTCAAAATCACTATCAATATGACATAACCAAATACCTTTAATAGTTAAACCAAGTATATATTCAACAGCAAAAGCATACATACTAAGTTGTAAATTATATATAGCACCATTACAATTAGGAAGATGATTAAGAGGAGCTAAAAGTCGTTCATCTTTCTCAACCCAATTATTAGTTTGTTGTGCAGGTTTAACTGTCTTATCTTTTTTATAATAACCACTACTAAATTTTAATCCACCACGATTAGTTTTCCAATCACCTACAACAGCACAATTAGTATCCTCATTAACAAGAAGAATATCAATAGTACCACTGATTAACCAATCTATAAGAAACATACCAATTTCACTATAAATCTTATAGCCTTTTTCAGTGTACATTTTAAAAGCATCATATATAAGAGGATATCTATTACCTGTAATTTCAATAAAATCATTAAGATTAAGAAGTTTATAATTAGCACCAAAATTAGGAATATCAGCAATAGTAACCATTACACCATTTTCTCTTTTATCAAGATAATTAATAGCTTGTTGAAACATAGATGCGCCTTTAACTCCATCTTCAAGACCGTTATGAGTATTAGTTCCACGTTCACATGCTTCTTTAGTAATAGTTGACCATTGTTCTTCTAGTTTCTTCTCACTTATTCCTAGTTCTTTAGACTTCTTTCTTAACCAATAGTTCTTATCAAATTTAGGTTGATATTGATGAAGAATTTGAGTTGTACTAATATAGCTATTATTTAAAGTATCTGCATAACTATGTTCAGCTTCATTAAAAATAAGTCTAATATCATTATATCTTTTATCTTTAAGTTCCATATTAATATTATTAAGTTCAACACTAGCTTGGGCCCGCTTCGGCACTACGTGCCTACGCTATACTCCCCGTAGAGGATGGAGTGAGTCAGCATTAGCTTATTCTTCAATCATACTAGAAATAACTTCTGTACCTCCTCTACCAACAGTATTCTCTTGTTCATATAGAAGATTTTCCTCAGCAATATTAAGAGCTTTAATCGTATTTGGAAATTGATTAGCTAAGTCATTAATCTGTTTCATATATCCAATAACAGTAGGAACATCTTCAAGACTTGCACCATCAGATAACTTATCATTTAATAGCTCATTTAGTTTGTTAGCAGCTAAAGCAACATTATGAATACCACGTTTAATGTTAAGAACAGCTTCCATACCAGCTCCAGCTTTTTGATTATAATATCTTTTAATTAATTTCCAAACAAGAATATCAGGTTGATAATTCTTAGGTAAATCAAAGTTTTCAATAGCCTTTTTAAGAGCTTCTTTTTCACTAAGACCTTCTTGTAAACAAGGACCTTTAGGGTCGCCAAGATAATAAATAACACCAACTTCTTTAATATACATATCTTTATTAGGAGATTTATCTCTAGTATAAAGAAGACTAACATCTCTATCAAGAAGTTGTTTAAGTGTAGGAGCTTTTGGCATACCAGTTTCATCTATGGTCAGCATCCAATCCAATTCCAAACCGTTCATATATTTCTTCTACTTCTTCATCAAATTCAATAATCTCAAGTTTACTCATAGCATATACCCAAAGATTAGCATAAGCAATACCGTGTTTTTTACTTAGTTTAATCCATTTAGGAAGAAGTTTCTTTTTAAACTTACGTTCATTAGTAATCTTTTCTTCTTCTTCATAATGTTTTTGCTTTTCTTCTTCCATAACTTTCGCAGTATATTCTTTATACTCTTCTCTAGTCATAGTTTTTCTAGCTTCTTTAAAATCTTTATAATGACTAATAAGTTTGGAACGATACCAATTCTTTTGAATAGTACCAATATGAGGAATAGCAACACATTTATCTTTTCGTATATTAATACTAGCTTCTTTTTCAAGATTCTCAATAATAGATTTACAAAGTATTCTTTCATCTCCTTGTAAACCAATATCATCTAGAATATTATTCATATCTTTATAGATAAGAATATAATTATCATCAAATTCTTCGTGTGAACTAGTATTAGCTATATTAAAATTAGAATTAGTTTTAAAATCCATAGTTGAAAGTTTAAGAACTCCTTTTAGTTTACTACTATAAACAAGAACACAAGTACCTATAATTTAAGTTATACAATGAGTAGTTCTAAAAGGAGTTCGATATTTAGAATTTAATATGGCAGCTAATTAATCTTTAGTAGAATAAATAAAAGGATTAGAATTACCAGATTCAGAATTAATAGCAGCTTTTAAATCATTAATAGCAATAACTTTAAATTCTAAGAACCAAACTTTCTGTCCTTTATTATATCCTTGTTTTTGTCCAAAAGTACCAACAGTAATAGAACGAGTTAATTCAGTATCATTAGTAATAAACTTATTAATAAATTGAGGACTAAGAACATTATGTTTAAGATAAAGATGATAGCCACGTTCAAGAGTAGAACGGTCAATTATAATCTTATCCATTTTGTTCATACCAATAAGTTTAGAATCTTCATCACTAATCTTAGCAATAATTGGTATAACCTCAACAGTAGATACTTTATTATTAATAACACCAAATAAACTTTCATTTTGGCAAAGAGCTACAATACAATAATGTTTAGCAACTACTACATTACTAAGAACAGCTTCAAGTGCTTCACTTGTTATTTCACTTAATTCAGTAGGTATATTAATACCAAAATCTTTAAATTTACTTTCAACTTTAATCATAATACTAATTTATCTAGTTTTAATAATACAATCAAGACCTGTACTTCCAAGTTTAAGTTTACTTTGAATCTTAATTTCTTTTTTATTCCTATCTCCACTATGAAATTCTCTAGTGTATTTAGGCTTAGTTTCACTTTTATCTTTTCCCATAACTTAATTGTTTTTAGCAAATGTAAGAGTTTAGATGAATCTACCAAGAGAAAAACTATTTTTAACATTTTACATCATAGAGGATTATATGATTATAAATATGCAAGTCATACTCCCCGTGGAGGATGAAGATGAGTTAGACTTAATCATATTAGTATTAATGATATCAATAGAGATATTAATAATGATGATAGTATTGATTAACTTGATGTGATTGATACTGATTATATCCATCCTTCACGGGGAGTTGAGCGGAGAGCGAAGCTCGGAGCGGGTCACAGCGAATCTATTAATGCTGATTATATTAATATTATATATAATATATATCTATATAGATACTATTGCTACTTTATAACTCCTTGATTATCAATAAGTTATAAATACCAATTTATACCATACATGGAATAGATTTCGCTATTTATTTGCTAAATTTATACCATCCATGGAATAGATTTCGACATTTCCTAGAGTAATATATTTTTATGTTAAACTTAATACTATTATTGTTATGACTTTTAAAGAAGATTTTAAACCTACTAAAGTTTATAATAAACTTGTTAATGATGTTTGTTATAATGCTGATTGTTTAGAAGAATTTGAAAAACAAAGACTTGTTGTTGCTAATCCTTTTAGTTATAATAAAAGTACCAGAACTGGTATAGTTGCTGAATTTGATAATGGTTATCATCTTAGTAAAGAAGTTGGTATTAAACGTAATTTTGTTACTATTGGTATGAGAGTTTGGGATATAATAAGAAAGAATAGATATGCTGTTATTATTTCTTTTATTGGTTATATTGCTGAAAATATTAAATTTAATAGTAATATTATTTATATTTCTCATGATTTAATTAAAGGTTATGGTTTAGTTAAGCCTAATTATAGAGATTATTATAACGCTATTGCTTATCTTGAAGATGAAAATATTATTAAAAGAACTAATATTAGAAATATTTATGTTGTTAATCCTATTTATATATTTAGAGGTGATGCTAATAAACTTATTAATATTATTAGTGAAGCTAAATTAATAAAAACTTTTGATGATAAAGATAGACTTATAGTTGATAAGTTTGTTTTATTTAAAAATGATACTGATAAAGGTATTGTTATTGTTAATAAAGATTTGTATGCAACTGAAGTTATAGATATTAGTGAAGACTGAGTTAAATGCGATGATAAAAATGATGATAATTATAAAGATGAGGGCGAAGATAATGGAAATAATGAAGATGAAGGTAATAAAGGTAACGATAATGAAAATGAAATGAAAAGTTATAATGAGAGTGATAGTGAAAATAATAGTAATGGTAATAATTAGAGTGAAAATAGTGTATATTAATGTTTTGATGAGGCTAGTGAGTAGGAGGGG
>OGQI01000147.1_pt1 | contig 55345 bp, 73 predicted proteins | sample 1553171 | NCBI WGS metagenome assembly OGQI01 (sample SAMEA2579988, study PRJEB22360) | human gut metagenome | biome: human gut; feature: human-associated habitat; material: faeces | place: Denmark | collected 2008/2010
TCATGGTTCTCTTTACATGTTCTTTCATCAGTTCTACAGATTTGTATCCTGCTTCGATATCTACGCCTGCTTTCTTGTAATCCATTGTTACTTATCCTCCTGATTATTTAAAATGTTGATCAATTTCATTATACTGTGACAATTATTACTCATAGTCTTTATATCCAACTTTATCAAGCTTCTCTGCTTTAGCTACAACTGACTGTTTCATCTCTTCGCTGTAAGCTCCTAATTTCTCAAGCAGTGCTTCATCGGATGTTGCAAGGATCTTTGCTGCAAGAATTCCTGCATTCAGTCCACCATTGATCGCTACGGTTGCTACTGGAATTCCAGATGGCATCTGTACGATAGAATATAAAGAATCAACACCACCAAGATCAGATGTCTTCATTGGGATGCCGATAACTGGCATTGGAAACAGAGCTGCACACATTCCTGGAAGATGTGCTGCTTTTCCAGCACCTGCAATGATTACTTTCACTCCACGATCTTTGGCACCTTTGGCCCACTCAAAGAAAATATCAGGTTCTCTGTGGGCGGAAATGATCGTCATTTCAAAATCAATTCCCATCTGATCTAAAAACTCTGCTGCTTTTTTCATGATAGGCATATCAGAATCGCTGCCCATTACAATTGCTACTTTTGCCATGTTTCTTTCTCCTTATCTTATGAAATTAACAATAATATTACCCTTACAGGAATTTATCTTTCTTATCATTGTACTGATTTAGTCGATCTCCGTCAATGGTTCATTTAATGTTTCTGTACCAAAAAGCACAAATTTACCATCTTTTATAAGTAAAATTTCATCCCCTCCAAGAGTGATCGCACAGATCGAATCCAATTCTTCATATGGAATCGTGATATCTGTATGACACTGAAAATACTCTCCTTCTTTGGAGCATTCATTATACTTTGCAACAATTTCTTTTCCATCTGGATTGTGGACTTCTGTCTCTTCACAATGACTATAGCATGTATCTCCTACTGCAAAATGAGGTCCCATCTTCTCAACGATCAGAATCGGAAGTTGATATAAAATATCATATTTCTTTGCCATCACATAGGCTGTTGTATTCGTTCCAATCGCAAACTCACCCATTGGAAGCGTATCTCTGTTATATAACAGATTTTCTTTAATAAATGCTTTATTTTCTTTTTCTGTCTCAAAATTTTTGCAAGTGTATTCAGAAATCATTCCGTCTTTAAAAGTAATTTCAAGATCCACAAATTTAAGGTCATTTAAATAAACTTCTCCAACATGCAATACGCCATTGGTTCCTGTTAATTTCGGCGATGTAAATACCTCTCCAACTGGAATGTTCACATCTGCAAGGCAATTTTCAAAATTTGTCTCTTTGGATGGATTACCCATTTCATGCATTGCCACATAAAGGTCTGTTTTATTTTCTCCCTTACCTTTGATGTGGACTTCTACCGCCTGATCCAGCGTGTCGATCAAATGTTGCTGAATCTTTCTGTATTTATCTTTATCCAGTGTATTTACTTTTACCACTTCACGAAAAATCTCTTCAAACCTATCTCCAATCTCTGGAATCGGATATGCTATGATCGTAAAACTTCTCTGTTCTGGTTTGATATACTGGTTCATGATCTCAGATGCTTTGATCTGGAATTCTACAGAAAGCTCCTGCTGTTTCTTGGTTAATTTTAAATTTTCTTCTTTATTCTCAGGTAAAAATGGTGTTTCACCAAATGTTTCCATGCAGGCTGGTCCTGCGAACACATAAGCTTCTTCTTTGTAACGTTCATACGCATTGTGATAACATTCTAACTTATGTTTCATAAATCGATTATCAAAGAAAACTGCCTGATCATATCTATGATCATATTCATACTGTGGGTTTGGAGATGATGAAATATAACCAATCTTATTCAATCCCCGTGTAAGAACAGATTTACCACAGCGATATATGATCGGTGCAAGGCCGATCTCTGCGAATAATCGAACTGCTTCTCTTACAACTGGTTCAAACCCGATCGTATAACGGATATTTACACTTCTTTTTTGGCTCATATCAATATTATTAACGATAAATCCTTCATGAAATCCATCCACATATGTCTTTGCCATTGCTGTAATTTCTTCCCTTGGCAGTTTATTTAAAAACTTCAACATATCAATTTCATTCTTAGAAATATACTCTCCATACTGATATAAAATATCTGGATTGCTTAAATCTGATTCCATCACGATCTTTGTTGCAAAATTCAATTCTGGATCTAATTGTTCTCTCACTCTGTACTCATAAACATCTTCACTGTAATCTCTCATATGATCAAAAATAATATTTTTGATCTGCTGTGGATGTTCTTCCCCTGCCAGAAACAAATTACTGATTTCCAAAAATAATTCATTGTTGATCACTAGATCAAACAGTCTTCCCTCAATAGCATAAATAAATCCACTCCGCATCTCTGTATATAAAAATGAAAAAATCTGTCCATAATCTTTTCCGTATTCCTGTACACAAAATGCTGGATTTCCCAAACTATCTACATATTTCTCTGGTGAAACTTCTTCATACCAAATCTTATTCCACTGTTTCAACTGCTCTAAAGATTTTTCTTTTGTATCATAAATCTCATTTAAAAATAATAATAGATCTGCCATCTTGGAAAAATATGAAGAAAACTGTCTTGTCTTTTCTACATCTTTCTTTAATTCTGATAATGCGATCTTATTTAATTCATGTCTTTCTGATAACATCGTATTCAAGTTCTTTCTTCCTTTCATTTTGTCAGATCATTGTGATAAGTCCGATCACAAAAACAATGATAGAAACTGCTAGTACGATTCCATTGCATACCAAGCCTATGATCTTCCATTTCATTACTGCCGCTGTGTTTTCCATGCTACGCACTCCAAGATACAATCCCAGTGCTGCTAGTGCTGTCAGAATCCATCCGACTGCTCCGCTTAATACTCCACTTGTTCCACCTGTTTTTACAGAACCTAAAAGCAGCAGGTAATATCCCAAAATTCCTGCTGCTCCTAAAACCACGGAAATGATAGATTCCCGCGAAACAATTCTGTCAGATGGACGATACGCAAATGTTTTTCTTCTGTTTCTCTTCATTTTGCCGCCCTCTTTCTGTCATATACATCATATATTGCAACCATGATCCTATACCCAATGTACCCGATCAGTCCTCCAATCGTATTCATTAATAGATCATCGACATCAAAAACCCCTACTTTCATGATCAGCTGGCTTGTTTCGATCAATAAACTGAAGAAAAATGTTGCAAATACTGCACGAAAAAAAGCTTTCTTCTTATTGATCACAATTGGTATCATAAATCCAAATGGACTAAATGCAAAAATATTCCCAAACAGATTCGTTACAACTGCTTCAGTAGATAACAAATGTCTATATCTCCAAAACCGATTGATTTCCTTAAACAACACTAAGTTTACGTGGGAGGTGTCATATCCTGTACTCCTCCCATATCGTTCACTTAATAATACAAAATAAAATATAACTACAATATAAAGATAAAATAATATTTTTACTCCTCGTCTGGCCAACTTCTTTTTCTCAACCGTCACAAGAACCATCCTTAATGTTTTGCGCCATACTGTTCATAGTATGCGTCAATTGCTGCTTTTAATGTATCATCAATCACAACTTTTCCATTACACTCTTTGTTATATAAGCATTCTACAACTTCATCCATATCAACGATCGCTGCTGTATCAAATCCATATAATTCTTTTATTTCATCAAGTGCGCATTTTTCTCCGCCTTTTCCGATTTCCATTCGATTTAAGGATACCATTAATCCAACGATTTCAACATCTGCAGCTCCTTTTACTTTTGGAACTGTTTCTTCCATAGATTTTCCTGATGTTGTAACGTCTTCGATCATGATCACACGATCACCATCTTTTAATTCACTTCCAAGGAAACTTCCCTTGTCTGCTCCGTGATCTTTTACTTCTTTACGATCAGAGCAGTAACGTACTTCTTTTCCATATAATTCACTGTATGCAATCGCAGTGACAACTCCTAATGGAATTCCTTTGTATGCAGGTCCAAATAATACATCAAAGTCATCTCCATATGTACTATGAATTGCTTTTGCATAATATTCCCCAAGTCTCTTTAACTGAGAACCTGTTACATAAGCTCCTGCATTCATAAAAAATGGAGATTTTCTTCCACTCTTTAGTGTAAATTCTCCAAATTTTAATACATCACTTTCTACCATAAATTCAATAAATTCTTTCTTGTACTGTTCCATCTTCTATCGAAACCTCCATATCTTTTAATTCTTTACTTGTTTTCTGTATTCATCGTAATAAAAACGGATCACATCTTTTCTTGTCACGATTCCAATAAATTTCTCCTGATCATCGATAACCGGAACAAAATTCTGGTCTGTGATTACATCGACAAGATCATCCATATCTGTGCTGATCGTCACTGCCTGAATGTTTCTCTTTCTTTTTACATCTGGAAGTTTGATTTTCTCAGCTTCTGATATATTCCAGTGACACATAGATTCCATGGCACGTAATACATCACCTTCTGTGATCGTTCCTGCATATTTCCCATCATCGGTTAATGTCGGCACCGCCGAATATCCGTGATATTTTAGTTTTTCAAATGCCTGCCTCAAACTTTCATTGGCAGGAATATATGCAACCTCGCTTTTCGGAGTCAGGAAAAATAAAATATTCATACCCTCATCCTCCTTTATTTATCTATTTGACACATCCGATCAATTCATTGATATCATTGATCTGATGTCTTTCCATATAAGCTTTGATTCCGTCAACAACTTCAAGTGTCGTTGCTGGATTGATAAAGTTTGCAGTTCCTACAGATACTGCTGTGGCACCAGCCATGATAAATTCCAATGCATCCTCAGCTGTTGCGATTCCACCCATACCAATGATCGGCACGTCTACTGCATTCGCAACCTGATATACCATACGGACAGCAACTGGCTTGATCGCTGGTCCTGACATTCCACCAGTTTTGTTGGCCAAAACAAAATCGCGTCTTTCAATATCGATCTTCATTCCTGTTAATGTATTGATCAGTGAAAGTGCATCACTTCCAGCATCAACCGCTGCCTTTGCCATCTCTGTGATATCTGTGACATTCGGACTTAACTTCATAATGATCGGCTGTTTTGCCTTTGCTTTTACCGCCTTTGTAATCTCATATAAAGCTTTTGGATCCTGTCCAAAAGCAATCCCGCCTTCTTTAACATTCGGACAGGAAACATTGATCTCTAACAGATCTACCGGTTCATCAGAAAGTCTTTCTACAACTTCCACATAATCTTTCTCTGACTTTCCACAAACATTGACTATGATCGTTGCTCCTGCTTTCTTAAGATATGGGACATCACGTTCTACAAATACATCGATTCCAGGATTCTGAAGCCCGATCGCATTTAACATTCCACCATAAACTTCTGCCACTCTTGGTGTTGGATTTCCTGGCCATGGGACATTGGCAACTCCCTTTGTTGTTACCGCCCCTAATTTAGAAAGGTCCACAAATTCGCTGAATTCTTCACCTGAACCAAAAGTTCCTGATCCAGTTGTGACAGGGTTCTTCATTGTTACTCCGGCAATATCAACTGATAAATTCATTATAGTTCCACCTCCCTGGCATCAAATACTGGTCCATCTTTGCAGACACGTTTATTATGAACATGTGAATGAGAGTCTACGTCTTTTGACTTACACACACATGCTAAGCATGCACCGATTCCACACGCCATTCTCTCTTCCATGGAAATCTGTGCTTCGATTCCCATTTCTTCGGCATATGCCTTGATTCCACGAAGCATTGGTGTTGGTCCGCATGCATAGATGATGCTTCCTTCGACACCCTGCTCTTTGATCGCATCGATAACATTTCCTTTTGTTCCATAAGATCCATCTTCTGTGGAAATCACGACATCTCCAACTGTCTCAAATTCGTCTTTTAAAAACATATCGCTGTCACGATATCCTAAGACCGCTGTCTTCTCACAATCTAACTGTTTCATCAGCTCTAGCATTGGAGGAATTCCGATTCCTCCACCGATCAAGATCGCTTTTTTATCTTTCTGTGTAAATCCATTTCCTAAAGGCCCTAAAATTTTCACTGTTTCGCCTTCTTTATAATCGGATAGCTCTTTGGTTCCGTCTCCAACTGTACGGTATACAATCCTTAAAGTTCCTGCTTCTTTATCGATCCCACAGATACTGATCGGTCTTGGAAGAATCTTGCTTTTATTATTTAAATAAACAGAAATGAACTGTCCTGCTTTCGCTTCTTTTGCAATCTCTTCTGCTTTCAATGTCATATCAAAGATTCCGTCTGATAAAGATGTATGACGAATGATCTCTGCCATTACCTGTTTCTTACTCATCTTGCAATTCTCCTTTATCTGGCTGTTTTCTTTACTCACAAAATAGGTGATCTTTTATTTTACCCAGGCCTGTTTTAAATCTTCTTTCATATCGAGAACAGCCTGTCTTGATGCATCTGCGTAATTTTCTTCTCCAAACTGACTATATGCATCCTGCTTATATGCACAGATGATTCCTCTGGAAGAGTTGATGATCGCACCTAATCCATCTTCGTTAAAGAATGGTGCAAGATCTTTTGCCTGACCACCCTGTGCTCCGTATCCTGGAACTAAAATGTATGATTTTGGCATGATCTTTCTTAAGGCTTCTCCCATCTTAGGATATGTTGCTCCAACAACAGCTCCGACATAGCTGTAAGAGTCTCCCATAAGTTCATCTCCCCAAGCAGCGACTTTCTCTGCTACCATCTCATATAATGGTTTACCATCGATCTGCTGATCCTGAAATTCTCCACTGGATGGGTTAGACGTCTTAACTAAGATAAACATTCCTTTCTTCTCTTCCTTGCATACTTCCATAAATGGACGGATTCCATCACTTCCAAGATATGGATTAACTGTTACGAAATCTTCACAGAATCCACTATATGTCTTGCTTCCAACTGCAACCTTTCCTACATGTCCAACCGCATATGCCTTGGATGTTGATCCAATATCTCCACGTTTGATATCTCCGATGATCACAAGACCTTTGCTCTTTGCATATTCACAAGTCTTGTTAAATGCAACAAGTCCTGGAACTCCAAACTGTTCATACATAGCGATCTGTGGTTTCACTGCTGGAATCAGATCATATGTAGCATCAATAATTCCTTTGTTATACTGCCAGATTGCTTCTGCCGCTCCTTCTAAAGTCTCCCCATACTCAGCAAATGCTGCTTTCTTGATATACTCTGGTACATAATCAAGCATTGGATCTAATCCAACAACAATAGGTGCATCTAATTTCTTAATATTGTTTACTAACTGATTGATCATCGAACTCTCCTTTATATCTTTATTTTTATATTTCAAAAGGTTATACCTTTCCTTACTATAGTAGTTAAGGTATATTCAATTTATCTTATCACAAAAAGGGAGTTTCGTCTATGAAACTCCCTAAAATCAATTTTAAATTTGTATTACAATTCTTTTGCGAAAGAAAAATCTTGCATTGTCTTTATCACTCCCGGACGTTTTAAGAATTCTTCTTCCTTTTCTTTGTCACAGATTGCAACAATCTGTCTGCATCCGGCATCATATGCATTTTTAAGTCCTGAATTAGAATCTTCATAAATTCTGATATCTTTCATATCGACACCGATCACATCCGCTGCCTTGTGAAACATTGCGATCTTATTTTCATAAGTTCCATCATCATAGATGATATCTTCCGGCTTGATCCAGCGATCTAGTCCAAATGATTCGATAAAGAAATCAATATTTTCTTTAATTGAAGCACTCGCGATCGTAAATGGAATACCTTTTTCTTTTAAATAATCAAAGAATTCACATACACCATCGACCAGATGAAAACTGTCTTTATCTTCTTTGCAGAATTTGCGATAATATTCTTCTTTTTTTTGAGAATATTTTTTCTGATCTTCTTTTGTTGCTTTTCCATCTGTAAAATATAAAATATTTTGTATATTCGGTGTTCCGTTTAATTTCGTGTGAAGTTCTTTCAATGTGATTTCTTTTCCACGTAAGATCTTAGAAATCTCATTCCACGCTTTCACATGTTTATCATTATCAAAAAATAATGTTCCGTTGAAATCAAAAATAATTCCTTGATATTCCATTTTCAGTCACCTCATCTGTTTTTTCTTTATCGTAACACGAAAATCTTTATACGTAAATATAATCTGTCATAACCGGCTGCATACCATTGTCCTCTATCATATGATAAATTTCATCGACTGATCTTCCGTCACTGATCTCAAACTGCTCATCACCTTTTTCTTCTTCCTGACTGTGTCCTCCGATTCCTACATTTACCCCTGCTGAAATCTTTGTCGCTGCGATCTGAATGATGTTGTCACGGAATCTTTCACATTCACGTGTTGAGATCGTAATACTTGCAAATGGCATAAAAATACGATATGCACAAATGATCTGTAGAAGCTGTGGCTCATGAACATCCTTTGGATTGATCTTATCATTATTAATGATCGGACGTAATCTTGGACATGAAAATGCAATCTCTGCATGTGGATATTTTTTCTGCAGAAGGTATGCATGCATTCCTGTTGCCAGTGCATCTTTTCTAAAATCATCAAGTCCTAAGAGAGCCGCAAATCCAACTCCTCTCATTCCACCCATAATTGCTCGTTCCTGTGCATTTAAACGATATGGGAAGATTCTCTTTCTTCCACCCAAATGCAGTGTCTTATATTTGTCTGAATTATATGTTTCCTGGAAGACTGTAACAAAATCTGCCCCACATTCATGCAGATATGCATAATCTTTAGAATCCATTGGATATACTTCAAGACCGATCAGTTTAAAATATTTCTTCGCGATCTTACATGCTTCTCCGATATATTCAACACTTGATTTGTTTGGACTTTCTCCAGTCAGGATCAAAACTTCTTCCAATCCTGTCTCTGCGATCGCCTGCATTTCTTTTTCAATCTCTTCTGCATTAAGCTGTGCACGTTTGATCTTGTTGTGGCAATTAAATCCACAGTAAACACAATAATTTTCACAGTAGTTTGCTATATATAATGGAGTAAAGATCGCTACAGAGTTTCCAAAATGTTTTCTTGTCTCTTTCTGTGCTTTCTGTGCGATCTCCTCTAAGAACGGTAGTGCTGCTGGTGATAATAATGCTTTAAAATTATCAACAGAACAAGTTTCGGCTGCCAATGCTTCCTTCACATCTTCTGCAGTATAAATATCTGCGTCGTAACTGTTCATCTCCGCAATGACACGGTCCATGATATCAGAATCAATTGCTTCCATGTCATCGGTATATTTCATATGATCTGTATTTTCATCAATTCTTACACTCATGATTAGTCCTCCAAAAATCCTGTTAATGGTGATGATGCACTAGAACCTTTTTCAATGACTCTTCCAAGTCCTGCAAGATACGCACTTCTTCCTGCTTCGATTGCATTCTTAAATGCTTCTGCCATAGCTGGAATATCTCCTGCTGTTGCAATTGCTGTATTTACCATAACAGCATCTGCTCCCATTTCCATTGCCTCACATGCCTGTGATGGTTTTCCGATTCCTGCATCTACAATGATCGGAAGATCAATCTCATCAATTAAGATCTGGACAAAGTCTTTTGTACAGATTCCTTTGTTAGATCCAATTGGTGATCCAAGAGGCATGATCGCTGCCGCTCCTGCATTTACAAGATCTCTTGCTGCATTTAAATCTGGATACATATATGGCATAACAACAAATCCTTCTTTGGCAAGGATTTCTGTCGCTTTGATCGTTTCATAGTTATCTGGAAGCAGATATTTGGAGTCATGAATCACTTCGATCTTAATAAAATCTCCACATCCAACTTCTCTTGCAAGTCTTGCGATACGAACTGCTTCTTCTGCATTTCTTGCCCCAGATGTATTTGGAAGAAGTGTGACACCTTCTGGAATATAGTCAAGAATATTGGCTGTATCATTTGTGTTTGTTCTTCGAAGTGCCAGCGTAATGATCTGTGCTCCTGCATTCTGCACTGCTGCATTGATCAGATCTAAGGAATATTTCCCTGATCCTAAGATAAATCTTGAGTCAAACTCATGTCCACCGATGATTAACTTGTCCTGTTTCATGTTATTCTCCTTTATATATGTATAATTTATTGCCTTTTTTGCTTTCTGTTATCTTCTGATCATCCACCTCCAACAAATGCTACAACCTCTAATGTATCACTGTCACTTAAAATTACATTGGAGTATTCTCCTTTCGGAACAATCTCCCCATTTTTTTCCACTGCAATTCTCTTATCCGAAAATCCTTCCTGTGTTAAAAAATCAGATAGTGCAACTGGTTCTTTTAATGCTTTTATCTCGCCATTTAAACGCATCTGCTTCCTCCTTCTTCCTGCTTTCTTTTAAAGGCATAAAAAAAGGGGTCCACGAAGAAGCTTCACACCCAGGGTGGTGTGCCCCTTTGTGGACCCGATCATTTCAGATTCACTCTATTTGTAGACTACCATATTGATATTTTTTTGTCAAGTCATTCCTTTGTTCTAAAAAAGAAAAGCCTTAAACACAATCGTGCTTAAGGCTTATGACTCCAACGAGAATCGAACTCGTGATTCGACCTTGAGAGGGCAATTTTATAAATTTCTTTCCTTTATTTCAACGATTTTATACCGCCTTTGCAAAATAATTTTGTAAAAAATATGTATATAATTCACATTCTAATATTGTTTTGGTGGCGAAATTGGTGGCGAAGTTTTATTTAATAGCAAGATACTTCATTGATACATAGTTTTGTAGCTACTTTTTGCAATAAGAAAAGACCAGGGATCTCTCCCTGGTTAGATTAAAATTTAAGGTATTTTGTAGCTGAATACCCTGTTACGCTCTTGTACTTAACTTTCGTCCACGTGCTGCCCTTTGAAATTACTTTAACGCTCGCACCCTTTGGAATCTTACCGATAACTTTGGATGATCCTTTTGCACTCTGTCTGATCATCAATGGGTCAGATTTTGTGACTACCTTAGCATACACAGTTGCTTTGGTAACTTTCTTCACGGCTGTTTTTACAGCTTCCTTAGCCTTGGTAGCTGTTCCCAGCTTTTTATTACAGATTCCCTCTGCAATCAGCTTAGCAATCTTATTAACGTTTTTACCGATCTTATAATCGGACTTGGAGTCACAGAAAAAGCTCTCTGTCATGATCGTTGTTGCCTTTGTGCCATTCAGCATGTACAGGTTCGTTCTCTTCTGCACGTCACGATCTGTAAATCCAGCGGATACCAGTTTCTTCTGTACTCTCTTTGCGTACTTCTTACCATTTTCGGAAACGTATAATACTTCTGTTCCGTGTGCTTTTCCGTTATAGCAATTCAAATGACCTTCTACGACAAGATCATAGTTCTTTGCATTTAAACGTGTCAGTTTCCATGTTTTTTCCTGTGATGCAGCGGTAAATACCTTCTCTGGGCAGATATACAGATCAACACTGTGTCCGTCGCTTTCAAGATATTCTTTTACCTTTTTCATCAGCTTTTTATTGTACTTATACTCGTTTACTCCTCCGCAATCTTCGCCACTTGCAGATGTGTATGATCCATTCTTAAGTAAGCTGTGTCCTACTGTCAATGCGATTCTCATATGCTTACACCTCCTGATTGTTTGATAGCTGGTTATCTTCTGTCTGTTCCTGTTCCTCTGGATTCTCTAAGTCAGTTTCAGGTAACGGAGTCTCTGCGTAATTTGTCCATGTTCCGTCATCTAACTCTGTCGTATGATTGATCTTATCTTCTCTGCTGACTTCCTCTACTTCCTCTAAACCAAATACTGAGTTATTCAATTTCCCATCGTCCAGAAGGTCCTTAACTCCATCAAACCATAGCTGCACGATCTCTTTTAACATTTTATCGCTAACAAATACCTGAATCGGTTTAGGCAGCATTGATCTGGCCAATCTAATTACATAATCAAATTTCTGCTGTCCTTGTTTAGATGCACGGAAGGTTTTCTCTGCTTCTACAAACAGCTTGTATACATCCAGTCTGATCCCTTCCAGACCTTTTTTTGTGATATAGTCGATCAATTTCTTAATCAAAAAAGCAATGATCAATACTGTGATCACTGCCAGGAATAATACCTTATTCTGTTCAAATAATTCTTTCATTTTATCTCTCCTTCTTAGATTCCAACTTGTTTGAATGCAAATCCGAGCACTACTCCAATTAACGCAGTCAGGACATGCATAGATATGCTTCTCCACTTCTCTCCGTCTCGGTTTTCTAACTCTTCAAGTCGTTTATTCTGTTCTGTTTGGTTAACAAGCATATGTTCCATGTTGATCGCAAGCTTTTGCACGGACAGCGTGAGGTCGTTAATCTGTCTTACTGTCACTTCGAGATCTGCAATTCTTTTATTCTGCCGAACTTGCTCACGGTCTACGCCTTTGGCAAACTCTTCATGCTCATGCCTTCTTAAGTATTCGTCATTCAATTATGTCTCCTTCCTCAACTTATCATTGCTGTCATTGTTGCTTGACTTGTTTCTAATTCAGAAGAAAATATGCAATAGAAGCAACTAGCATCGCTTTCATTCACTTCAAGCCCTACGCTGATTTTAACTTTTCCTCCAACTTCTACTGGATTCGGAGACATACTTACAGACTTAATTTCAATAATTTCCGCCATTACAACTACACCACCTTCAGTTCTATCGGCTCTATCAGAACTTCGTCCAATATCACATATTTAATATCAAGTGTGTATGTGCCTCGTTGTTTTGGGGAGACTATGGCTTCGATCTCATGCTCATAAATCTTACAATTTCCGTTGCTTTCTTCTACCTTATCTTTTAAACGTAATAAAGAAAATGAAGCTTCTTCAATCACAAAATTTTGATCTTTGATAGAATGAATTGAAATTCTTATACACCTTGTTTCCCCAGCATTAAGCATTACTTTTTTCTTACTTTGCATACCAGCCTCCTATATTTTCTTCTAATTATTTAAAGTTGCATAGATATCTAACGGCTCTAATGTCACTCGCATAGAGGCTAAATCCACAGTGATAATATAAGTCGCATAATATCCAATATTACCAGCTTCATCATAGGCGGTAAGTCCTATCACATACTTGCCGTTTAATGTCGCTGGAATAACTGCATCCCATATCTCCGGAGAACCCGGAGAATCCTTATTTCTGTATAAAACAACGGATTCTCCGTTAATCTCTCCCTCTAACCGAACAACCATAGATTGCTCCTTAGTCTGTTACTTCAACGCTAATTACAAATGTTTTACCGCAATCAACAGGGTTTGGAGTTAATGTTACAGACTTGATAACTGGTGCTGCTGTATCCAGTGTAACTGTTCTTGTAACTGTTGTAGACTTACCAGCACTGTCGGTAGCAACAACTGTGATTGTGTTTGTTCCATTTGCAAGAGTAAGGTCTTTAGTAAATGAACCATCTCTTCCGACTGTAACGGACTCTGCTGTTCCACTGTTAAGTTTGATTGTAACTTTAACAGGACTGGAAGTAACATCGTTTGTAGTACCTTTGACTGTACAAGCAGATTTGTTTGTAATAAGCTTGTCTGCTGGGCTTGAAAGAGTCAGTGTTGGTGGTACTGTATCTACCTTGAATGTAGTTGAGTTTGTAGCGGCTGCGTTTCCATCATAATCGGATGCATCAAGTTTGATTGTATGACTTCCATCGGATAACGCTGTAGCCGGTGTATATGTACACTGGTATCCGCCTGTGATCGCTGTCTTAGTGATCGCATCGCCTGTTACTTTAGTACCACTGTCAAGTGTAATACCGATTGTTGCTGGGTTAACTCCAGAATCAGCATCGGTAACTTTCCATGTGATCGTAGGTTTGCTGTTTGTAGAGAATGAACCAGCTGTTGGGCTTACAATTGCAATAACTGGAGCTACTTTCTCTTTAACTGTTAATCTAAGGGATGATCCTAAGGTAGAATCAGTTGCATCTTTTGAGGTTGAGTTTCCTGCCTCATCCGTTGCTGTTACTTTTACTGGATAGTAATGTCCGCTCTGGTTATAACTGGATTTTGACGGAGCTGTAATTGTAGCCTCGTATTTCCCTGTTGAGCTGTTAAGTGTAAGTGTATATGTCTGTCCGTTAATGACGGTTTGTACTGTTTTTACTGCCATATTTCTTTTCTCCCTTCAATATAGGCTTTGTGTATGTTTTATAATTTTGTTTTTTCTCTTTTAATTACATGGGGCTCTTATCTTCATCATAGGCTTTGTCCTTAATCCCCTACCATATAAGAACATGTTACATTCAGCCATTGATTGACTGGAACGTCAATTACAGATGTTGTACCATAACGTTCTATGCTAACTTTTCTAGTATTATAGTTAATGACTAGTGAAAACCTGTTAAGCCCACTTCCTTGTTGTACAAAACGTATATCTTCCATAGGAACTTCTATCTCATCTGGTAATTTAAACATTTCAACAACAGGAAGTCCATTACCGGTACTTTTTGTACTTAATACCTTTGAATTTCCAATTGTTCCAATGATGCTTACAACATTCCCATACTGACGTACCCTAACTTTGGAACTTGCTCCATAATGAGTACAACCATTAAAAAAAGTATCGACAGTGATCCAGCCTGTATCTTTGATCTTCTGCTTTTCCAATTCTTTCTGTAAAGTTTCTAATGTGACTACTTTTTCGTCAATTTTGTCCATGTTGTCATTTATGTCTTTAATGTTTACATGATCGTTCTCTTCTGGTTTTATCAGATTTAAATTTTTTGTTTTTGTGCTCATGGCATTTCCTCCAATTCAGTGCCGCTTCGTAATCCTTCCCATGTATACTTGTGCATCTCGCTCCATGTGTACTTGTTCATTGTTTTCCATTTGTTGTACCTTATTCCAATGTCCATCGTGATATTTAACGGCGCAATCTCTTCAAGTAGCTTCTTAAATTCGTCTTCCATAGCTTTTTTCTTAAGGCCTAACAGGCAAATCATTTTCATTTCGTCAGGTACAATGGCAATCGTATAATTTCCTTTTCCTAACAAATCATTCATTTTATTCATAAGGCTTTCTTGCGTGTATGGATAGCTATCATACCATTTCATCATTACGCGGAATCTCCTCAGTTCTAGGCTATCCGTATCCTGCGGATTTATGCCAAGAATCTTTTCTCGTCGTCTTATCCCTGTTTCTGATGATTCTGCAATAGTCGTATTACTATCGCAGCCTGCAATGTTATCCTCAAATTTTTGTCCAACGACTTCTTCAGCATCAAATATCGCTTTCATTTCATCAATTTCAAATATACATTCTGGATACTCTAAGTGCATGTTATCACTCCTTTGATCGGTACAATGTCTTTTTGTAGTGTTATATTTCCATTCTGATCTGCGTTTTCTAATACAACATTAGATACATCTACTACTCCTTCGATGTTATAAATCGCATTTTCAACAGATGCGCGTCTTACAACAATACTATCTGTCGTTGCCCATTTCTTTCTTAATTCGAGTAAATAGGCTTCAACCGCATTATTTATCTGCGTAGTAAGTCCTTCAGTCGTATATTCTTCATCGCATGTAATCGCAGCACTGACATTTATCGTCTGTGATTCTACCGCTTTGATCGTTATCACATGCCCGATCGGTGCAATTCCGTTTCCATCTCCTGGCGAACTTATTGGATCAACCTTTTCCTGCACGCTTGAGACAAGCTCCTGTGATGGCGCTCCATACTCATCCGATATGATCGCAATATCTATCGTGCTGCCAATCCTTCGATAAGCTTTTACACCGCCAACTCCATCAATTGCTCCAATTTCCTGTTCATAATATTTGCGGTTCCCTGCATATGGCTTGATTTCAAAAGAATCCAATAATCGCATTCGATACGATTCTTCATCCTCTTCATCTTTTCCTTCGACAAGTAATTTTGTCAACAATGCATCTTCCAATCCATCTACATCATCTAGGCACATAAGATCTCCAGTCCATCCATTCGGTTCTGATCCGGCATCTTCACATTCTAACCTGTATTTATGCTCTTCATCGTTGATCAGCTCCGTTACAATGTAATTGTAATCATCTCCGGAAAACTCTGTACCGATCGGTACCGCAACATTAAACACTCCTTCGAACTCTGCTGGCGTCGCTTCATCAATGTAGATTCCTCGTTCTTGTCCAAATTTAACCAAATGATCAAGATCTGCCGTATCTGGATACTGATTGTCTGCAACTGCTCCAAGATCTATGTATGCCTGCTCCAAACGTGCTGCTTGTTTTGCACACGCGTTATAGATCAGAGAGCCTTCGCTCGTGTCCAAACCATCCGGCATATCTTCCATCATTTCATCCATGATTGACTCAAATGTTACATCCTCATACCTCGGCTGTTACCTCCTCTTCTCCGTAGTCTGTTAATAATGTAAATTGTATTTTTAATCTTTCAGCTGATCGTTCAATTTGCAGATTATCAATCCCACTTATATATGCATTTACTTCCAAGCAATCGGTAAGCATTCGATCAACCTCAGAATAGACATATTCATCGGAATATGTCTTTCCAATCAGATCACAGATTTCACAACCATAATCCCAGGAATATTGAAAAAACTTATACCGTTGAGTACGTATTGCAAAATACGCCCATACTGCAAGAGCACGTGCTCCCTCTGCTATCTTTCCTGTTAATTTCCCTGTTGCAAAATCTATATCATACTCTCGTGGATAATATTCTTCTTCCTCTTCCTCAATCAGCTCTTCTTCTGTATCTTCTTCGAATGGAAACATTAAGCACTCACCACCTTGCAAATTACAACATATTGGTCGTCACTGATCTGAATGATCAGCACTGTATCTCCATCGGCAATAGTTACACCATCAGCGATCAAATAATCTTCTGGATCAAGTCTCTGTCCTCCGATTACCACCTGTCCGCCTACGACACGTGCAAGTTGTAACTGTTCTGGATTATCTTTACTTCCCTGTTCTCTCATAACATTTAATATTCTCTCATATGCGTTCCTTACAGTATTCTCCTTCCTTGTTGCCAATGCTGTACATAGTATGTGCTGCTTAAGCTACTGATCTTAACTCCACCAGAGGAAGAGCAATGAATAAACTTTCCAGATCCAATATAGATCCCTACATGACTTGCTCCGGCTTTATATGTCCCCTGAAAAATCACTAAGTCGCCTTTTTTTAAGCTTCCCTTAGAAACTTTCTTGCCTTTTTGCGATTGTGCAAGCGCTGTCCTTCCAATGTTTTTGCCGGCGGATTTTTTGAAAACGTATGAGGTAAACCCAGAGCAATCCGATCGTCCTGATTGTGGAGATGATGCTCCGTAAACGTATCTTACTTTTCCAATATAAGATTTCGCTTTTTTTATTACCTTATCAGCTTTCGATCTTCCAGATGATACTTGCTTGTATCCTGTCCCATTTCCAATAATTGCGTAACCTGAACGTCGTCCGAACCGATTGCATTGTGATCTCGTCTTCATAAGTAAATCGAAATGATAGACTCCATTGACTACCTTAATCGCTCCACCTCGGTCATTGACTTTATGGACCTTCTTGTCTCGGCTTGTTTTTGTTCCCAACACTTGGATCTGCGTTCCGTATTTTATACTACCTGGTGCTGCACATGTATATTTGCTTGGATCCAATTTCTTGCCCTTGCAATCATAATAACCACCTTCCATTTTGTTATCTGCTGGATAATAGGCTGTATATAATGCTTTTACCTTTTTACCATTTAGGATTCCACTGCTTTTTGTGCTAGAGGAACTACTACTTGATTCTGTGTCACCTTCTTCCGTCTCCATCAAATTCTTAAACGCAAGTTCTAACGTCATCATATGCGTTCCGTTTTCAAATGTATGCGTGTCGTTACTGATCCAAAACGTTCCGGTCAAACCAGAATCCGTATCATTTATCTTTATTCCATATCCTGACTTGCATCGAATGTCTCCGATCGCAGTCAATGATGCAGTCTTCTCAAGACCAGCAAGCGTATTTTTTGCTTGCTTTTTTCCATTTCCCTTTTCAACTGTAATTGACTCCTGGAATGTACCATAAGTCTTTACCCAGTTTTTGTTTGATACAGTACCTATCTTCTTATTCTTCTGGTTGTAGATCACAACCTTATTAACCATGCTGTCCGTTGTTTCCTCATAAGATGATTCTGTGATTCCTTCCTGCTGATTCAATATAACTGGAAGCATTGAACCCTTTTTGATCACTGACAGTCTGTCTCCTTCCATGATCGGCTGATAACTTGTCCCTGTCTTTTTATAGGCTTTTGTATATGCAGCTAATATCATGTTGTAATACTCCTTATCTGTCACTAACAACTTACTGATCTTCATGTTTGTTTTTGCAATGCTTTTCGTCTTTATCTTCAAGTCTTTACAGATCAGCTGTGTGATCTGCTCCGGCTTCTTTTTCTTAAACTTGTAGGTTCCTTTGGAACGTATTAAATGCAGCATATAATCATAAGCGGTGTATGTGATCGTTCCTGCTTCGCCTTTTCGTCCTCGCTTGGTTATCTTGCCGTGGAACAATTTTGTTTTACCATTATAGAAGCAGATCACATCTCCATCTTTAATGTTTGGCACTTTAAAATGACTGTCTCCTGCTTGATTCAGTATCGTAAATTCAAAGCAACGTGCCGCAGAGTATGCACTCCCAGACCACGTCATTGTTCCAATCATATTCGTTATGTTATTGCCATTTTGCGTAACTTTTAGATCTAAACTCATTTTACAATCACCAGCTTCGTTCCTGGGTAAATATATCTCCCATTACTGCTACTTCTTCGCCCATGCTTCTTTGCTGCTTTTTCAATCACTGTTTTGTTCTTCTTATAAATCTTCTTCCAATTCGAAGATTTCCCTGTTTTCTTTTTGGCGATCTTCCAAAGTGTATCGCCTTTTTTTATTGTGTATTTTGTCGTTTTGGTACTCTTCGTACTTCTTTTTTTGCTGTTGCTCTTTTTTGTTACCTTTTTGCCGTTCGATGTCTTTTTCTTTGGCGTTGAATAAGATACTGTCACATATTCTTTTAGATTCAGAGTAAAAGCAACATCCCCAGAACTATCTTCCTCTCCATACTCAAAACTTTCGATCGATACGACTTTATTAAAATTCACTTTTCCTGTCATAATAAAAGTGGGAGTGATTTTTCCTCTCTCCCACTTTTTTATTTTCTCTACGTAAGTATATGGATTTGTATCAAATCCGGTATACTGGCAGAAATTATATTTTTTGGCTGGAAAGAAGGAACTTATTTCTACAGTTTCTAAGTTCCTCTCTCCAAGCAGATTCACCTCGCCTTTTCGATGCACGTTCTCTGACGTGTTCTGTTGCGATGTTGCAATTTTAAAACTAGATGGCAATACCGGAAACCGGATCTTGTCACTTCCATTATTTAACCAAATTTCCATTAACTATCCTCCTATACCGGTACTGCTTCTAATTCATCAGCAAGTGCCTTCGCAATCTTATGAATATCTGCTTCTTCACGGACTATGATCGTATCAGCAAATTTTTCAATACGATACGTTTTCTTTCCGTCTTCCCTTGCACGTCTGATAGACTCGTCGTGTGGGTACACCCTCGTTCCATGTGGCAGATCAATCAATTCTCCACCTTTTTCATGTACCTGAGCAAGCCCTCCGGACCAGTTCAGCGTTCCTTTGGCAAGCATAGGAATCTTTGGAATATTAATTCCCTTACCTCCAAGTTTTGGAACCCAACTCGGAATTTTTAATCCATTCAATCCAGATATAACTGAATTTACAAGTCCTATTACCTGATTCAATGGTCGTTTTGCAAATCCAACAAGAGCCTCAAATGCTCCTTTGAATATTGTTTTCACACCAGTCCATGCCTTTTTCCAGTTTCCTGTAAATACACCTTCTAAAAATGTTATTATGCCACTAAATGCTGTTGTAACTCCATGAATTATGTCCAGTGTTGATTTAAGCCATCCTGATGCTCTGGCTACAATAAATTTAAATGCAGCACCAAATGCAATTTTAAATGCTCCAGCAACAAATGTTGCAGCTGGTCTTAAAAACTTAACAATTGCGGCTCCTGCTTTTCCTATCTTTCCAAAAGAACTAGCTGCCATTGATCCAATCTGACGAGCAGTTTTTCCAAGTTGTTTTGTATCAACTCCTGCTGCATTCATTGCTTTCACAACCGCTTTCTGCATTTTTTTAGCTCCAGCTGTTATCTTGTCCCAGTTTTTGTAAACGAGAACAGCTGCAACTGCAATAGCAGCAAGCACTAATGCAATCTTTCCTCCAGGTCCTAAAAATGCTGATATACTTTCAGCCTTTGTAAATTTTGCATATAATCGAACCATATCTCCAGCTAATCCGCCAACACCTTTTGTTAAATCTCCTATAATTTTTATTACAGGTCCTACTGCTGCCGCTGTCAAAGCCATTTTAACAATAAATTTTTGAGTTTCTGGACTCATGTTTGCGAACTTCTTCGCAAGATCAGCAAGTTTTGTTGCACCCTTCGTGATCGATGGAGCAACTACCTTCAAGACTGATGCACCAAATACAGTCATTGAGTTTTTTGCACTATTCACTGATTTCTTAATGTCTGTAGTTGATGTTTTCATGTCCTTCAAAGCATTTTCTGTTGAACCAGCTGCCTGATTCATCTTCTTTGTCTTTTCTTTGAAGGTGTCGTATTGCGAACCAGTGAGTGCTAAAGCTGCCGTAAGTGCTCTCGAATTACTAAACAGCTTCGCCATCTTATCTGATTGCCCTCCAGTTTCTTTTTTTAGAATCTGAAGAACTCCACTCATGCCTTTCGCTTTGATCATTGCCTGTCCGTTCTGATATCCATATTTTTTCATCAGTTCGGACATTGCATCGGTTGGCTTTAAGAGTCCTGTGAAAAGTCCTTTGAGCTGTGTTGTAACCTCTGCGGTATTTCCAGTGACACCTGTAAGAGTTGCCATACTACCAAAAAGCTCTTGATAAGACACGCTTAACGAATTTCCAAGAGGAAACAATGGCTGCATTGATGCCGCTAATTCTTTATACGTTGTAACTCCTAACTTTTGTGTTTGGAATGCCATATCAGAGATACTTTGTGCCGTCTTCGCATTTACACTGTTATACCCCTTCATGGCTGATGATATCAACGCTACAGACTCAGCAACTGTTGATCCTCCACCTTTTGCTGCTTTCGCAGATATTGCAAAAATATCTTGTGTCTTCTTACCACTGTCTCCAATGGAAGATATCATCTGATATACACCTTTTGACACAGTTCCAAGTGCAATTCCTGTATCATTCGATACCTGTATTGCAGTATTTTTATATTTTTCTAAGTGATCTTTATTATCGAGCAATGTATTGACCTGGCCCATATCCTTCTCAAAGGAACTTGCCATCTTAGCAGTTGCTCCTGCCACTCCAAGGATCGGCATCGTCACATTTTTTTGTAACGATGCTCCAACCGACGACATGCTTTTTCCGACATTTTTAATCTGATTTGCCTGGCGTTTCATATAGCCTACTTGATGTTTTGTCTGTTCTGCCGCCTTTTGCAATGGTCCTGTGTACTTGTCTATAAGTCGTAAGGTCGCATCAACTACTTTGCTCCTTGTACAAATCCTCTCTTTCTTGACATTCTTTTTTTATGAATCCTCTTATTAGTATTCTCTCATTTGCTCCAAGTGAGTAATAATGCGATGGTGTTATGTTATGATCACGAAAGAGGAGATACGCCATCTGCATATCTCCTCTTTCGTCGATTAGTTTTTTACATCTTCATCTGTTATCACCTCTGGACTGGAAAGTTCTGCAATCTTAACTGCAATATCTGCAATTTCTGTCTTAAACAAGATTTTAGCCAATTCTGCTGCATTCTGTGCACCAAAATGATCCTGTAATTCTTTGTTTGTAAGATCTGGATTTACAACACCTTCAGCAACTGTCATTGAATTTGCCGCAAACGAAAGTGTATAATCATACGTACCATTTTCGTTCAGTGGTAATGTCTGCAACTCTGTTAATCTTTCTGCATCAATCTCCTGAATCTCAATCACAGGATCACCAACAAGTTCCTGCATATTTCCACTCTTATAAGTTCCTCTTTTCTTATTTCTTACATCGTTTTTGTCAATCTGCAATAATTTCTGTAATAAATCCATATATCCTCCTAAATTGTATCAATCATTTCTGCATTCATAAATGTAAATGCGTATGATTCTTCACCTAATTTGTTTGCTTCCCAGTCTGCAAGAGTAATTTCATCGAAACTTACCCCTGTCAGCTTTACGCGTTCATTTCCTAATGCTGCCGGATCTTTTACCGCTGAAATGATTGTGATATCCGGCATAATACCCTTTTTTACATCTTCCAGCAATAATTTGATCATATAAGATGAAACCTTATTTAATTTTAAGGTTCCTGTTCCCTCAAGCTGTGTGATCTTCTTTCCCTTATTCAATGTTCCACACTGCGGTACATCTGACTTTGTGATCTTGTACTTTGCTTCTAATGCTGTCGCTTCTGCCATATACTGATCATTCAGCCACACATATCCATATGTACCATTGATCACATTGTTTACATTATAACTATCCCTTCATAAACCTCCTGATCTTTGTCAGAGTCTGACAAATTAAATATTGATTTCAAGATATACGTCTTCGATTGCATCATTCATCTGAATCTGTGCAATTAAGAACACTTTATCTCCTGTATTTGCCTGTTTGATCTCATCACTGCTCATTTCTGTCGTATCAACTCCATGCTCTGTTAAATATTTTTTGTTGCTTTCAATATCAATACTAACTGTCGCAGATACTAATACATTCTGTGCAACAAGGTTATCCATATAACCCTGTACTGCTGCAACTAATACACATTTATTATCATAGATATTTGTCTTCTTGCCGATCCATTCATTTCTGATGATCGCACGAATATCCGTCCTCATTGTGTCCATTACATCAACAAGCTTGATTTTCTTGTACTGATCACCTTTCTGGTCCGTCTTTGTTGTCAGTGAATTGACAGCACGTGCGATTCTTACTTCTCCTGCATCATAAAAAAGAATCAGTTTTCCAGCATCAACCGCTGTATCCATTTCATTTTTTGATAATCTTGTACAATCTGTTGCATCCGATAAGATACTGTACGTTGCACTCTCTGTGATCGGAGTTCCTGCAAGTAATCCACAAATTCGTGCACAATACTGTTCTGCTGTGTATAACTTGTCCCCAACAGTTACGCTTTCTGTGGAAAAGTTTATAATTGCTTCATTATCTGCGGTATTCTCAGGAAGCACCGCTTTCACAGACTTTCCGATTTCTCTCTGTTCTTTTACCCAGGCAACAATCTTTGCTGCTTGTCCTTCTGCTGATCCACTTAATGCAACATAACTTGCATCTTCATCTCCTAATGCTTTTAATGCATCATCAATCTCTGTATAATCAGCACCCGCAAAGGCAATGATTGCTCTCTTTGGCTTCTCTGATCCACCCAGCAGCATCATATTGATCTGCTCTGCAAACTTCGATGCAGCACTTGGAATCTCATCTCCTGGTGCGATCTTTAGGATTCTGTCTTTGTTTGCTGCCGGTACGATCAGACCAGCACTTTTGCTCCCTGAACGCTCAACTAATGTTTTTGCTAATTCGATAAATTTTATTGTAATACTAGGAATGCCCCTTTGTTACAACCTCCTTTATTTTAACTTCTTTCATCATCTGCTCTGTTGCGATTTCTCTACAATCTTCAAAAAATTCAACCTTAAATACAAATTGTATAATATTTCTTGCCTGTCCAGTATATTGGACTTCTGCATCTTCTACAAAAAGCTTTTCGTCTCCAACATTTAAATGATCGCCTAATTTGTCTCTTATCTTCTCTACAACTTCGAGCTGTTCAGCTTCATTCTTCTCATATTGTAAAAGTGTTGTCTCAAACATGTAACTCGATCGTGTAATACTTGCTGTCTCCCTTTGTTTAAAGATCAGCGGTATCATTTGCACAAATAAAGAAGGTGTTTCATACCCTTCTTCAACTTCGTTGCTGTAGATCTTCATTTCTGGAAGTGCTTCCCGCAACACTTTTATATAACTTAACTTCAATTCTTTGATCGGTATCATTTGTCTATTTCCTCGTGAATCTTTTCTAACATCTTTTCAGCCCTTCGTCCATGTTCAAGATTCCATCTTTCGATTACTGGTTCTTTGATTCGTCTTCCAGGAACGAAGCCAACTGTCTTTCCGCCACCTTGAACTTTCTTCTTGTTGCGGCTTACCACTGTAACCATCTCATGACCATTGTTTACCAGATGGAAATGTGCTCCTTTTTTGCTTCCTTCTGCGAAGAAATCTGTTTCCATGTTGTACTTATTAGCTCTGATCTTTGAAAATCTGAAACCACGTACAAGATTTCCTGTATGCTTATCAACTGCTCTCCATGTTTCCTTTACCATATCCTTGTTAAAGTCTTTTCGTTCTTTTTTCAGTCCGTCTTCGACAAGATCTGGATATATCTTCAATGCATTTTCCATCCCACTGATCAAGTCATCAGCTCCATCAAATTCCATTCCATCCATAATCTGCTCTTTTCTTTTTGTATTCGGTGCACTGAATCTCAAGCATCACATTTTGCTCTTCCATGTCAGTCACATATTTCACTTCCAGCTTCTTATCATGATATAAAAGGATCGTATCCGGATGAATATCTTCCCGATACCTCGTATATAATATGTAAGAAACTTCTGGAGACAGTTTCAGAGCATCATAATATTCACCACCTCTAACCGATCGGACTGTTGCCCAGATACGTTTCCCCTTTTCATGAGTTATTGTGTCCTGTCCAATCGCATCCTGTGATGCTTTCGCTTCACAAATGTATACTTTTTTGTTCATTGCCCCGATATCTATCGCTTTCATAACCAATTCTCCGCATACTGATAAATAATCGTATCAACTACCTTGTTCACGTTTGTCTTATCAACGTACATCCTGCGATTATCATACATATCCTGTACAAGGACTAATACTGCGATTGTTATATCTTCGTGTGTGTCGATTCTTTCATCATCAAGACTTGTCTGACTGCGTACATAACTTTTTGCAGCATCCAGGCACGTCTGGATAAATCTACGATCATCCTCATCTGGATCATCTAATTTTAGATAATCAACAAGATAATCTAAATCTATCTCACTCACTTTCCTTATTATCACCGCCTTCTTTCTCTTCCAGGATCGTAATCAATCCAATCTTCAAAAGATCAGAGACAACGGGAGTCTTTTCAACATCCCGTATCTCATCTTTCTTCATTGTCATGCTGCCATAAAAATTAACACATGCCTTGATTTTCATTCGCTACTCTGCACCCATAACCATCTTGGCGATCTTCTGCTCGTTTTCGACTTTTGCATCCATTTCCATCCATCCAACAATTCCTGTTGCGTGCTGTGTTGCAAATTTTTCTCGCAGTACATTGATTTCTAAAGCTTCAACAATTTTAACTGCAAGACCAGACATGTCTCCATAGTAAATTGTTGTTGCAGATGCTGCTAATTCTGGCATATTATCAGAGCAGTATATTGGTTTTCCTAATAATGTTTTTCCAAACGGACTGTTTACATCATCTTGTAACAGATATCTTCCGTTATTATCTTTTAACTTACGGATTGCTGTTCTTGTCTTAGAGTTCATGATCCACATTGCATTTTGCTGGAAAGCATCTTTAATGGAATCCTGAAGATCAATCAGCTCATCAGCTTTAATCACTGTTGCTTTTGCCGCTGTTGTAGCAAGAGTAACACCTTTCAGTCCTTCAATTTTTTGATCAGTCCCGATCAAAAGTTCTTTTTCAATGAATCTTGATACATTATATGCCATCTGATCAATCACAAAAGACACGATATCAAACTGAGAATTGTTGATTAACGAATTTGAAAGCAATGATAACACGCCTGATAAGTATCCAGTTAAAGAAATCGTTGTAAACTTCCCAGCTTTTGATTCCAGTTCTGTAAATTCATCATTGTACGCCATTACAATATTATCTGCATCTGCTTTGTACTTTGGAATTTTCAACTCACCTTTTACATTGTATTTCGTTGTCTTTTCTAAAATTGGAGAAATATCATACACTTTTTTGATAATCTTATTTGCGATTGTCTGTGGAATCAATGCACCGTTATCTGTTTTTGTTAGGTTTTCCGCACGATGCTCATCTGTAACTACTCCCCTGATGTAATCCGCAAGTGCTCTTTCCTCATCTTCTGCTCTTTTTTCTTCTTTCTTTTCCGGATCATCCTCTGGTTCTTCTCTTTCTCCACGTTCTTCAATGTTTTTCTTCATCTCATTAAGAATAACAATCGTTTTATCAATTCTCTTAATTTCATCATTTATTGATTCTGCCCGCTTCTCTTCATCTTCTGTGATAGCTCTTTCTTCTGATTCCAAAGTTGCATATAAGAATTTTAACTCTTCAACTTTTTCCGCTCTAGTTTCTCTTAATGCTTTAATGTTATCCTTTCCTTTACCATCTCCGGCAAAAAACTGGATATTCATTTTCATGCGTCTGCCTTTTTCTCTGTTTACTCTTGTATTCTTCCTTAGATAGTACCTCCTGCTTCTTCGATCATCTTTTTGATCTTTTCTTTGCTTTTTTCTACTTCATTTTCAGGTTTCTGTTTGTTGATATAATCAAGATCATCTTCCTGGGCTCTGACTTCAATTTTCTCTTCGTCTTCAGCTCTTGCTTCGATCGTTGTTGAATTATACCAAGGCTTCATCCTGTCATCGATAATTGACACTTCTGTCAGCTCAAGATCTGAAATCCTGCGAATACTCATGCCGTTTTCTTCCGCACGTTCTTCTCTAGGTTTTCGAAAACCAAAAGACCATCCTCTCAGTCTCTTTTCTTCTGCTGCCTTCACAGTTTCTTCATCTGTTACTTCTGCACGTGCCTTTAAGCCGATCACATCTTCTTTCAATGTCAGATTACTCTTTGTTCCTCCGATTTCTTTTCGATGATCCAAACATAATTTGACTTCGTCTATCTTCCTCATTGCCCTCTGGAACACTCCAGGCTGAATTTCTTCGAGAAAATAACCACCGTTTCCGTCGGGAAGTGGGCGAGATCTTCGATTTGTAACATTTACATATCCTTCAATTGTGACGGATTTCTTCCCATCTCGCCCTGCTCTGACTTCGATTTTCCTTCTTCGTTACCTCCTTCTCCTAATTTGTGCATTTGATTTGTGTTAGGTACATACAGCATCTTACTTTTTGGATCATACAAAACATCTTGAAGTCCTAACTTGACCATATTCATGCCCAATGGCTCCATATTTTCGCGTTCTCTTATCTCATCTGTCTGCAACCAACCAGTGTCAGATGCTTGTTTATACGCATTATATCTTTTTTCAATATCTCCCTTCGTTAGTTCATACAGATCTGCTGCAAAATAATACTGATCTTTTTCAGATTCAAGTAACAAAACTTTGTTGATTGCTGTTGTGAACTCATCTAAAAGATTTGTGACACAATACTTAATAAATTTCTTATCGTCTTCCTCATTTCCACCACCATTCAGCATTGATGATGGAATCCCCAGCATCTTGCAGCATTCATTGCTGTTCGTCTGCTTGTTTTCATTCATCTGCATTTCAACGGAGGTGTTTGAGGATTCCTGAAACTCTAACCCATTATTCAAAACAACAACATTTTCTGTATTGTTTTGATACAGTCTTCTAAATGCTGCTTTAATACTGTCTAATGCTTCCTGTGTAAGAGTTCTTGGAGATTTAATGAATCCTTTCTTATTTCCACCTGTTCTTACTAATGATTCTTCAAATTTCATATTATTGTACATAATCGACAATAATGTTTTATTTGTCTCAATAAGTGAACGTCCACGTACTCCATCATTTGTATTTCTAAGAAGTTTAATAAAATCTTCTGGAAAATATGATTTTCCCTGCACCAAGATAACATATTGTTTAAATATCACATCCGGTCCTTTTGCAAATCCTATATTTCTCTGATCAACATAGTGCAATGATTTCACATTCAGTCCACTTTTGTTCACATAACAAAAGCCACCTCGTCCAAGATAGTAATCTCTAAACATTGCCTGTTTCATCTGCTTCGCATCCATTGTATCTCCAGTATCTTCGTTCAACAGTTTTACTCTGTTGTCTTCGACCTCTTCAACACGTTTTCCATTTTTGCGATACAGTTTTATTGGAACATTAGCCGCTGTTTTTACGATTAGATCAATATTGCCCTCAAGTGCTGGAATCTCTTCCGCTATCTCTCTTGTAACAATATCGGCTCCTAAACTCGCACGAAGTAATAAATCCTCTGCACTTTTTGCTTCTTCCGTTTCCTTTTCTGCCTGCTTCGGCTCTGCTCTTTCTCTCTTTTTAAAAAATGCCCTTTCTGCCCTCCTATGCCATCTGTACGGCAAAATCATCAACTCCATACAGATCGTATTGCTGCAATAAGTACATGGCGTTGATTAGACTCACTACCATATCGACTTTTCCAGCAGATTTTTTCTTGTTTACATATTTATTTAAGTTGGTGTCTTCCGTGCATCGTGCATTCTGGAAGTTGATCTCTAGTAATCTGTTTGAATCGTAAACAAATTCTTTAGATAAGATTTTTTCTTTCAACAGCTTCGTTGGAGCATGTAACACAGAACTGTGCTGCTTAATCTCAACACATTCATATCCTGCTGCTTCAAATTTCTGCACTGAAGAAATTGCATTCCATTTATCGTACCCAATCTGCATGATCGTCACCCCATACTCTTCTTCCAATGTCATGATCTTATTTTCAACAACACTATAATCAATAACCTCATCTCCACATGCGATACAATCACCATTATCAATGCAGCGTTTATAATTTACGTGTTCCTTGCTTGTCTTTTGCTCGATTCGTCCATCTGGTAAGAATCCAAGTACCTTTGCATAAATAATCCCGTTTTCTTCCGTAACCATTGCTGCGGCTGTATTATCTTCTGACAATGACAGATCCAGACCAATCCAAACTTTTCTACCTTTCCACCATTCTTTTTCTATTTCCCCAAAACATAATTTAACTTTCTGGATATCAATGTAACCTTCGACTCCAAGACCTTTATATCGAATGTTATTATGCTTGCACAAATAGTTTTCTCTCTTGTTTTCATACAAGATCGCTGCTGTTCTTTTTTTTATGATATTCTTATAAACCGCTTTTTTCTCTACTGCGATCGGATTCGATTGATAAATACAGCGGTTATCCTTCTGCCATGTTTCTCCTGTTTTCAACTCATCATCCGGCTCGTAAAGTAGAGAAAAATATGTACCAACGTCCTCAGACTCAAGTACTCCATCTAATAATTTTTTTGCAATATCAACCTCATCAATAAAAACATTATCATCGTTCGGATACTGCGTGCTTATAACCATTCCAAGGTTGTTAATGATCTCGATCTGAGATGATCGCATCGCTTCCAGTGGATATGAATCCATTCCACCAGCTTCATCTGCAACAAACGCATTCGCCAGTCTTGAATCCAAGTTGTCATTGCTATATGCCAACGGTGTAAAATCACTCTCGTTAATATTGCAAGTTACCTCACTTCTTAAAATCTTAAATGCTGGATCTTCCTCATCCATCAATAAAGGACTGCTTTTCAGAATCTTTCGAACCGCAAGTTTTACCTCAGAAGACTGTGCCAGCGTTGGAGCAACAGAAAAATATCTGCCAAATCCAACACCTGTCAGCATCAATAAGATTATGATCACCGCACAATAAAATGTTTTATGATTTTTACGCGATATCTCTAACAGAGCTGTCGTGTAATATCTGATCTTGCAAGATGCAAAACTAACTTTGTTATCATCATAGATCTCACTTCCTTCTCTCCACATCGTGCAAAGTGTCGCTGTGATCAGCAACCATGCATAATCTTCCATTGCATCATAAATGCTGCAATGCACATCTGGATGAACCATCAGCTTTAATAAGTTACATATCTTCTCATATTCTTTCTCATCTACATAAGCATCAGCATTTGTATCATCTGCAATGTCAATCCATTTCTTTGCCTGTAATTTCACATAATGCGGTACCATTCCATCTGTTTCTTTAAGTGCCCATTGTGCATACTTGTATGCTCTTCCATCACGAACCATTTAAAGCCGCCAAAAGAGGATTATCTTTCTTTTCTGTTTTCTTTGGAACGGATCTTAATGCGGATGCAATCGTCATTATGTTTTCTTTCTCAATATCAAGCAGCATTTTTCTCTTTGCCTGCACCTGTTTATCCAGGGAAACCAGATTTTTTTGCATCCCAAGTTCCAGGTTATAATACTCTTTCACTGTCATTTCTTCCTCATCAATCATCTTCTGATAATTTTCCCGGAGGTCAAGCAACTGCTTATAAATTGCTTCTCTTTTATCTTCAAAGTCTTTACATTCTGCATATAACTGACAATAACGATTAATTACGCTGCTATATAGATCGTCATTTTTCTCTATTTTTTCAAGTAATTTTTTAATCCGCAGAAACTCTTTGTGAGCCACTGGATCATTTTTTACTTCTTTTCGTTCTTTTAATTTTTCACCAGTCAAAAGAGCTTTTTCCGCATTTTCCCTAGATGCCAGCTCTTTTTTTGTTCGATGACTCTTTTTTTCCAGTCTAATTACATTTGCTGGTTTTGTTGGTGTTGGCATTTAAAGCTCCCTCCTTTCAAAATGCTGATGTGGGAATTTTTTGTAAAGAAAGATGGGGCGTCGGTCTGGAGGAGGTCCAATTTTTTAAATTTTGAACCCCGGGGGGGATACCTTGCGGCACCCTCAGTCAGCCGATGTTATCTCTCTTTTCATTCTGCTCACGAGCGATCTCATGCAGTACCTCTCTGTCTATCTCTCCACGTTCTGCCATCTCATGATGAAAGCCACACACTGTGATCAGGTTCTCATCCTCAAGCCTCTGATCATAATCAGTTGCAAGCGGTTCAATATGGTGGACAGATAGATCATCATAGTTATGCTTACGCATTGTTCCAGTCATCAATCGGATACAGCACTGACATAAGTAATGATCACGTTCTCTGATCTCTTTGCTCTTGTCCTGCCATGCCTGTGTTCGATGGAATCTATAAGCCTTTGTATCTCTCTTTATTCTCTTTGGCTTGCGACCGCAATCATAATTCTTTGGATGTATTCGACCACAGTACTGACATGATTTCAACATAGCTATTCCCTTTCTTAATAATCAATTGCAGAGGATGGAATCGAACCACCGACCTACAGCTAAGGAGGCTGTCAAGCTACCACTGCTCTACTCTGCTTTATCTTCTTTGTCAGAGTCTGACAAAATCGTGACATCAGGATTTGAACCTGAAGGAGCGAAACTAGTACGCCAAATTAAAACCAGATTATTGCCCGCATATAAATAAACATTGAAAGGAGGTAAAGAATCATTATGCAAGATTCTTTTATTTTTTTTATATCATGCTCCTGTTCCTAACAACTGCCACGTTGTAATATCCAAGAAGTTTGTCGGAGTCTGACAAAATTGTGTATAGCTATTGTCATTGTTAACTGTTACACTTCCTGGATAAATGCGAAATGCTGGAGTCGAACCAGCTACCAGTGATTTATAAGATCACCACTCTGACCGTTGAGTTAATTTCGCAGACTTCCACACTTGTGGAATTTCACTTTCATGAACGCTCTTCTTGACTTGACATATCTTATAATTTTGTAAATGCCATAAGATTTTTTTCTTTCTTATAAATGCATCTTATTTTTGTCATGTAACTTAACATAATAAATTTGAGTTAACTTTCCTGTACAAAAAAAATCAAACGCCAAAATCTAATTTTGAAATCGCCTGATCTGTTTCATCTTGTTCAACTCCTATGTACCTCAATGTTACATGAATATCCGAATGATTGAATAACTTCATTAGCATCACTGCATCATGCGTTGCCTGATACATGTGATATCCAAATGTTTTACGCATTGTGTGAGTACCCAGATTATAAACGCCAAACTCTTCTCCTGCATTCTTAATAACTTCCCATGCACGCTGTCGGCTAATCGGTCGGTGTGTTGCTGGGTTTTCCAGAAGATATTGTAAATCATCTTTCCCGCGTGTCCATACCTCTAAGATCTTCTTGAGATTCTTATTTATGATGAATCTCTTTTCTTTCTTTGTCTTTTTTTCTCTCATAGATATGTAATCTTTTCCACGTACATCTTTTACTCGAAGCTTTAAGATGTCTGACACACGTAAGCCTGAGTAAATTCCTGTTACAAACATCACATAATCTCGCTCATTATTTTGTTTCAGATAACGTGCAATATCCATAACCGTATTCATGTCTCTTATAGGCTGTACAGTGTTCAATCTCTTTCACCTCTTTTTAGGTATAATAAAAGCACCCTAGACTTATCTCCAGCGTGCTTTTTATCTTTTCTTCATTTCTTTACAATGACATAATATCACATGTGAGTGTTGCATGGTGTTGCATCTTTTAATTTTTCGCATCTTTTTTCATCTTTCTTATACTTGCTTTGATAATTGCATGCAATTGTGCCTGCTTCATACAATCCTTCCCTAGTATACGGCCTGCTTCTTCTTCCATCTTGTGAATCTCCTCTGTGCTTCCACATTCTCTTTTTAGTAATTCTGTTACCTTTTCTAAATATTTATCCATAATTAGCTCCTTTCTTTACAGCAAAAAAGGACAGGCAATGCCTATCCTTTTACTTTTAGACCCAATCATTCGTATATACACTTTATCATTTTTTATAGTAAACTTCAAGAGTCACTTGATGCAAATGCTTATGATCATCAATCCAAAATAAGCTATTGTACATTTTATTGATCTTACATTCTGCCCCATTTTCCTGTATCTTCTTTCTCCGTACAAATAGAATTGAGCTAATACAAAAGTAAGTATTTTCAAGATAATTCTTATGATTCCTACCCATTGTGGTTCTAGTCCTAACACATAAATTACTCTTGTCATTTTTCCACCTCTAGCATTTTCGTCATTGTCTTATCTTGTAACAACATTTCCATCATTGCCATTCTTTTTAATTCTTTTTCCGAGTACTTATGTTCAGAAGTATTATTTTTACTGCTGCCGTTTAAATCAAAAATATTATGCTTCTGGATAAATACTTTAAAGAGAAATTCTACTTCTTCTTTCCATAGTTCTTTGTAAAACTCATATTCAATTCTTATCTGTGTTTCTTCAAATTTCGTACATTCTATCAGAATAATAGATCTTTTGCCTATTCCACTTGAATAAGTGTATATCCTATTAAACCACTCATCTCCAAAAGTCTTATTCGCTATTTGCAGAATCAACTGTTTTTCAAATTTATTCTTATATTTAAATTCAAAGTTCTCCTTTTTTTCATCTGATAAATCAGCTTCTTCAACGTCATACTTTTTCATTAACTTTTTTAATTTTCGTTGTGCTGTTTCTTTTTCTCCACCAACACCACGCTCTGCCAATGCTTTCAGCTTATTCAGCAATTGTTTTTTCTTATCATCCATTATTTTTCCTCACTTTTAAGGTATTTTTGCAGTTTTTCATCTGATATTACAAATTTACCAGCATTTGCTACTACTGCCTCGTGTAGCTTCCGCAATGCTCCAATCATCATCTCAATTTCATATGAATCTTCAAAGTCTATCTGTGCTTCACAAAATTCATGGTCATAAGGATATGGAGCGTTATATACGGTCGGCTTTTCAAAACGTGAAATTATTCCAAACTTTTCATTCCCTGGCATGCTTATCGTTATTTTCATTCGATCAAGTGTATTTTGTCCTCTTTTATCGTTTGAATATATTCTCATATTCTTACCTCCAATACCCAGCGATACTATTCACCTGGTGCCAAACTACTTTTCTATTTTGTGCTGCATTCCGTTTTCGTTGTCGCTTTTCGTCTGCCAATTCTTTCATTACCTCGTAATAATATCTATCTTCCCAGTATCCGATGGCTGTTTCTGTTACTTTTGCCTTCTTGGCTGCTTCTTTTGTTGTTAATTTGCATCGGATCATGTTCTTTATCGTTTTCTTTTTAAATTCTTCTATAAACTGTCTTTTCGGCATATTGCTCCTTTCTGCCCGACCGAAGCCGGGCATTCTTTGCATTAGTTTTCATCACGTTTCTTATGAGCTATATTGTAACTGGATCTTTATTTAATTGTTTTGTGTGGTATATAAATATCCAGTGCCAAGCCTAACGGCTTGGATCTCTGCCTGCGACACAAGATATGAATGGATTTGTAGAACAAAATAATTTATAGTTATGTATCAGGCAGAGATCTAAGCCGTTAGCACTCAAAGCTCATTTCTTGTCAGAGTCTGACAAAATTTCCTGTGCTAGTTCAATTCCTTTCTTGTATTTCCTGTACACTGTAGTTCTATCCATGTTCATTTTTTCTGCAATATCCGTCATTTGCATATAGCGGATAAATTTAAGGACAAGAACCATCTGACACTCTTTGTCTCCGATTTGTCTAATCACGTTTGATGCCGTTTTTTTATAATCAATTAATCGGTCAATCCTTGCATAAATATCATTTTCGATGTCCGCAATCTTTGATGTGATCTCAGCCATCTTATCATTGCATCCGGACGAAGACTGTACACGATTACTATCTAAGGTGCTTGTTGTCTTCGTCGCTATGTCCATGTAACTTTTTTTATCTTCGATCAATGCATCAATCTCATTGTCCATCCATCGAATTTTTTTCAGAAAATTTACTGTTTTGTCAAAATCATATTCCAATTGTTCAAACCTCCTAGATATGTTATACTTTTCTGGAGGCATTGAACTTTTGTCAGGGGTTCTTGTCTCTCTTTTTTTTGCTTATTTTACTTCGAATCTCCACTTGTACAGATCAACTTTCAAAAAGCATTCGTTGTAAGTTGTCCATCTCGTTGCTCTTACTGCCACATGAACCATGTTCTTGTAAACCTTTACAACTTTGCCTTTAACGATTCGAAACTCGTCTCTGTCTTCATTGGTCTTTTTCTTTGGAACCCAGATCGTGATCTTTCTTCCAGGTTTGATATTTCTCAATTTTTGTTCAATCATCTCAAATGTGATCAGATCTCTCGCTTTCGCTGTAAAGTCTGATACCGCATATTTTCTCTTTGCCATTTACAATCCCTCCTGCTGCTTTCTCAGTAACTGTTTTTCTAGGTCATCGAAGTCATAATCTCGTTGTGTAAAATTATGCTGCACTGTTGGTTTTGGAGCATTTGCCCTCGCTTTTGGTTCTTCAACAAATTGCTCATATGCTCTATTGATCCATCCATTCAGGAATCGTGGCATACCACGTTTTGTTTTTCGTTTTTGTTTGTTGTTAGTCAGCCAAGCAAGTGCTTTTCGCATCTGTGCATCAATGTCAATATCAGGATAGAGTCGTTCAAATTCTTTCACGTCGTTCTCAGTGACCACGTAATCATCACCATTTTTCAACGGCATATGATATTCTCTTGCCACCTGATAGAGCTGTTTGGAATCTTGATTATCGTTCTCCTGCTTCTGCTGCTCGGAATGTTCCGGCAGTATGTTATTATTACTCTTACCTACACTAACCTTACTCTTACCTATACTGGGGATACATTCTGTATCCAAGTTGTATCCATCTTGTAATTGATTACTTTTTTGGAACTCATAAACACCATTTTCATCAGTTTCAAGCATTCTTTTTTCTTGCTTATAATCGGTTTCGTGATATCTGTCATTTTGTATGTAATTATGCATTCTCCAATGTCTTACCACGATTACACCAGTTTCGCTAAATACTAATATAAATGATTTAGCAATCAAGATATTTAGATCATCTTTGTTACTCCCAATCATTCGTTGAATCCTATTTGCATTATCAATAAAGCCATCATCATCGGCTCTCATCGCAAGGTGAAAATATAATGCCTGAGCCGATAACGGTAAATCCAAAAATGCATCTGAATCAATTAATCTTTTATTGAACATCCTTCTGTTCGCCATCGTAATCTACCTCCACCTTTTTTGTCATATCTCTCTTGTATTTTTGTAATGCCTCTATCATAATCTTCAGGCGAATCGTAGCATCTTCATCTTTAATTTTTGTGCTTGGAATCTGCTTTTTGACATATCCCAATACAGTTTTTACGTCCTGGAATGTGAATGTTGTACTTTGAAGGTCTTTTTCTGTCAAATTTCTATTTTCCAACGCCCATTTACAAGCATGATCGCACTCTTTTATATAGCCGCAGATATTACAACATCCTGGGCACTCTGCTATGTTTCGATCTGGCTTGAACTTTTCAATTACTTCGGCAATATTACATGTAAATTTTTGATCATATGCACACTTTGGCACTTCATTAGATTGTTTCACCGCTTTTTGATTCGATTGTATATTCTCACATCGGTAACGGCACTCATGTGCATGATCACACAATCTACAACACCCTGGGCATGGTCCATTTGTTTGTAAATGCTCCTGCTGCTTTGCAATAAGCTTTGTGTGACAGATCTTGGAATCATCATATCTACACTTCACTTTTTCTTTAGAATCTTCCTTGATTTCTTTTACGTGCGATAACTTAACATCTTCTTGTTCTGCAAGATCTTGCTGCACTTCCTGCGGTAATGTTGCCATTTCATTTGCGACTGATACAGCGATTTCACCCTTTTCAAATTTCTCTTTTGCATTATCAACAAGATTGCGGTTAATACTCTCTAATTGTGCAACCTTTGTTCTAGAAACCCCTAAGATTGTGGATATCAGTTTACGCATATCGGTAGATGATATTTTTGTCTCATTCTCCTTTGCGTACTGATCGAGTAAGATCCTGAGCTTTTCCGCTTCCTGCATCTTCTCATATTCCGTACGCTCTCGCTGTGTGGAATTACTTAAGATCAGATTTAATTTACCAATCGTACTCGTCGTATCTTCTACAACGCACGGAACAAATTCAAATTCATTCATTCCCATTTCTTCTACGTTATAAATCGTCGCCAATCTCCTGCGATGGCCCTCATTTACTTCGTACTCATCAATGTCTGTCTTTTTCACACGTAGTGGATTTTTGATTTCTCCTGCGATTCTAATCGCAGCCGCAAGCTTTTCAATTCCTTGCGTGTCGTAAAAGTTGTCGGGGCTTGGTTTCAATTTAGTGTAATGAATCATCTGGATTCGTGGAGCAGCCTTCTTTTTTCCCTGTGTCTGCTTCTGTCCGATACTTTCTAAGATATCATTCATATCCATATTTACTGCACCTCCTTGATCAGCTCTTCGGTGAAATCATTATAATCAAGGCATGCATTCTTCGTGCTTCTGCACTTTCGAAGCGGCATCCTTCTGTATGTGGAATAATTTACGGATGCACAGTCCCGAATAAGGCTCTTGAATATCGGATACTGATGTCTGTTTACCAGATCAATCAGCCCTATCTTATTTGCTTTCGTCGGTTTCCAGAGTGTGATCAATACCTTGTACTCACACTCTGGTGCAAGATCCAAAATATCCTGAAAATGTTCATCAAAGAATGCCAGTCCGTTAATGCTGTTCTGATCCAATTTCACAGGAACCACGCAAAGATCTGCTGCTACCAATGCAATTTTTGTATATAATTCAAACGTCGGGTGACAATCTAAAATTACATAATCATATCGATCTTCACCTAATTGATGAATCTGGTCTTTCAATTCAATAGGACTGTAGATCTTAACAAATTCAAGGTTACGATCTGCCTGTACAATATCAAGATTTTTGAATTTTGTTCTTCTGATTGCTGTTTCAAGGGTATATTTACCTTGTAAAACTCCTGTTAAACTTTTCTTCTTTTCATCGTATTTTCCATAAAAATATGATGCGTTCCCCTGCGGATCACAGTCAATCAACAGCGTTTTATAGCCTTTTTCACTTAAATTGTAAGAAAGATTTACCGCTGTAGCTGTCTTTCCAACCCCACCTTTATAATTCATGATTGTTACTACCTTCATAGTCTTTTTCCTCCATTATTCTTCTATTAAATTTCTTCAATTCTTCTGCATCATGTTTCAGATGCTTTGATTCGTTCATAATATACAGCTCTTTATTCCCACATTTCGGACAGGCACAGTCAAGTGTGACGCTCCAGAACCGTTTCCTGCATTTTGGACAAAGATTATCCCAAAATGGCTCTGTGTAGTCTGTTATTCCATCTCCGTAAATACGATCCATAAACACCCCTTGAAAAAATTTAACAATAATGGTACACTTTAATTGCTTTGAATATGTACATTGAAAAATTTTTTCGCGTACTTGGGTGCTCATGTGAGCACCCCTTTTTTATTTAAAATCCTTTTTAACCTCGGTAATTTTGCTTTCCATTGTTCGCTGAACATCTTTTGCTGCTGCTTCGATTATTCGGTTTCCCATATTCATATATGAATTTCTAACAACTCCAAGTGCAGCAATTACAAACGGAAGCGTGGCATCAGTTACTGGTGGCATCACTTTACAAATTTCATCAACATATTCGAACCCGATCTTATAAAGATCATTTATACGTTCCCTGTCTGTAAACCCATCTCTATTCATAGCCACATCTATTACCGTGTCTGTCAGTTCCATTACACGCTCTTTTGTCATTTTTCTTCACCTTCTTTCCTTGCATACTGCAATGTAAGAACAGCTTTACAAAGTCTCTGACACTTTTGGACAATGTCTAACCAAGAAAACTCCTCACTTGCATCAATTACTCCATCCATCGTGATCCGAATAATATCCGGTTCACACTGAATGAACTCATTCATCTCATTGATCATCTGTAACGCTGCTTGTGAGAGCGGAATCTCTAACACATCCGGTAAGATTGCATTTCCTACCATGCTTTTATGCTTTAAATGCTGATAAGCTAAGTAATTAGCTCCGCCATAGATCTCTGCCATTTTGATAACTGTATCATCCGCAGGAATCCTTTTATCAGATTCATAGCTTCGGATACTTTCAACAGATAATCCGATCAGCTCCGCAGAACGTTCTTGTGTCATTCCTGCCGCTTCTCTGGCAGCCTGATAAATGTTCTTCATGCTTCTTACGCTCCCTTAAATACGATATCTTTCCATGACTGTTCTGTACCTTCTTTTTCCTCGAACTGACTCATTGGGATTCTGATCAGCTTTCCCATTCGTAAAGCCTGAATCTCACCACTCTTTACCATCTTTGTTACAAATGACTGTGAACAGCTCATTTTCTCAGCAAATTCTTTTGGTGAGAGATACTGTTCACTTTTCTTTTGTTCTTTGAATTCTCTCATTTGTCTTTCTAACTCTTCAACTCTTTGCTCTAAATACATTATTTTCACCTCCTGGTATTACTACTGCCTCTTCTCTGGAAGCTTGGTAAATGTTTCTTCTCCTTATTCCTGCAAAGGGCATTATGAAGGGACCATTTTATATGTAATTCAATATGATAAATAACACTTATGGTATCTTTTTGTTATTTTTAATATAAATAAAAGTTCATGATTGTAGGGAATCAATTTTTGGTCCTATCGCGAATGTCATCCTGCGATTCTGGTCCCTCCATAATACCCTTTGCGTTCAAATTATTTTTCGATTCTGATTCGTTTTATTTCTTCTGCCATCTTTTTCGTTAACTCTGTTTTAATAACTGCTGCCAATTCCTTATTTTCAAATGCAACACCATCAGCTAATAAGTCAATCATCTGTGCAAGTGCATCATAGGTGGATGCCTTCTCTTTCACTGCAACCTACGGCTTATTAATTTCATCCTCATGATTCTTATTGACTCTGTTTGCAACTGCATATAAAGATTGTTTCTTTTCCATGATTCTTACCTCCTACTTGTCTATATCAGTCTCTTACGGCACCGATTCATTCGGTGCTTTTAAATTTGTTCTCATCCCATCTCGATTTTTTGCGTATCAATTCTGTACATTCCAACCAATTGGAATCACAGTCTGGCATTTCTTCACAATAACTACATGGCTCTGCAAAATTTGCGACATGTCCCTCTGTTGACTGCACTCTCAACGAATGCATATGTCTCAATGCGCATCGAATCCCTTTATTTTCTTGTTCTGACATATTAAGTGATAGTCTGCTTTTTTCTTCTTCCATCTGATAATTCAATATCTTTGCAAGAAATTCACAATCATATGAAATATCTCTTATCACTTTTTCCAGATCAGCATATGTCTCGCATTCTTTCTTTAGTTCTTGATAGCATTTTTCTGTTTCTTGTCTGATCACCTCTAGTGTTTCAGATACTTTCTCATGCATGTCTTCCAACCTCCTTTCGATACTATGGCTACCGATTTCTTTGAAAAATCAGTAGCGCTGGTTACTGTTATCCATTTTCTAAATGCTATATAATAATTAACGTAATCCGTTAATCATTATTTAAAAAAAAGTTGTAATCACTTATTTTTAAATATTTTGCTATACTAACTAAAGTCTCAACTGTAAGTTTAGACTGCCCATTTGATAGCCTTGAATAAGCCATTGCGGACATCCCAATATTTTTAGCAAACACTCCTTTTTGAATATTTCTCTCTTTGCGAATTTGCTCAATTTTTTCGATTGTTCTGTCCAATGTATCACTTCCTTTCATTAACGTATTTGGTTATTTGATGATTTGATTATATTATCGTTTTCCGTTAATGTCAAGTCGTTTTTAACGTTTTTTTAAATTATTCCGTTAATAATTATCGTTTTTCGTTATTTCATGTTACACTAATTAAATATTAGGAGGTGATTATTTGAATTTTGGTGATAGATTAAAAGAAGCCCGCATTGATAAGCATCTACGCCAGTCTGACTTAGGAAAAATTGTTGGAGTTTCTGGACAAGTTATATCAAATTTAGAAAGAAGTTATACCACAGGATTCAGTCCTGAAATGTTAAAAAAATTAGCAAATGCACTTGACGTTAGTGCTGAATATTTAACCGGCAATAATGGTTATGAACGCCCTGATCCTTATGAGTTGAATGGTCGTGATAAGTATGATATTTCAAAAGATCTTGACAAAATGAGGCTTAAAATAAAAAATCATGAAAATTCTCAACTCAATTATGATGGAATTGAAGTTACCGAAGAAGATGCAGAGCTGTTGATGGATGCAATTGAATTAGCACTTAAAAGAATAAAAAAGAAAAATAAAGAAAAATACACGCCAAACAAATACAAAAATAATTTGTCAGACTCTGACAAACCACAAAAGGAGGAATAATCATGGGGTTATTTAAAAGTAAAGAAGAAAAGGAACAATTGAGCGAAGAAAAAATCAATAAATTATTAGAAAAACATGGTCTTCAAAATTTTCCTGAAGAATATCGCAATACTTTAAGATTTACTATGATGCAAGAAAACGCTATCGATGTAGTTCAATTTTCTCCAGGTAAAAACGAAAAAGCATATCTGGAATTATGTAATTCCAGATTATCAATCATTCAGGAGCAAAACTGGATGATTATTAAACTTTTACATGATATTGCACAAAAATAATTTTGTCAGACTCTGACAAAGGAGGGGAATAGTATGCCAATTAGATTTTCATTTAATTTAGAAACTGGTGTTTATAGCATTAAAGATATTCCAAGAGAAAAGGTAAAACGACAAAAAGGAAAAAGTCTTTTGGATTTTCCTACTAATTATACAGTGATTGATATTGAAACTACCGGATTAGATGCTTCTTATGATTCCATTATTGAAATTGGAGCTATTAAAGTTATAAATAATTCTGTAGAATCAACATTTTCTTCTTTAGTAAAACCTCCTGCTCTTGAATATGATCCAGAATATGATGATTGCGATTTTCTAATTGATGATAATGAAGAAAAATATTATTATGTTGATTCTTATATCACAAATCTAACTCATATTACAAACGAAATGCTTGACTCTGCTCCAGAACCTAAAGACGTTTTAAAAGATTTTCTCGATTTCATTTCTGATGATATTTTAGTAGGACATAATATTAATTTTGATATTAATTTCTTATACGATAATATTTTAAAATATTACGGCAAAAAATTAGATAACAATTTTGTTGATACTTTGCGACTTTCACGAAGGTTTCATAAAGATCTTCTGCATCACAGATTGTCTGACATGGCTGATTTTTATCAAATTGATGATTCTGGAGCACACAGATCTTTAACTGACTGCACTACAACAAACGAATTGTATCAGTGCCTATATGATTCAATGATCAAAGAATATGGTTCTGTAGAAAAATTTACTGAATCAGTGAAGAAAGAGCATAATGGAATTGATGTAAATTCAATAACAACTTCTAATACAGAATTTAATAAATTACACCCTCTGTATCAAAAAGTTTGTTGCTTTACTGGAAAACTGGAGAACTTGCCTCGAAAAGATGCTATGCAACTTGTTGTTGATCTGGGTGGTCTAATCGCTAATTCAGTAACAAAGAAAACAAATTATTTAATACTTGGTAACAACGATTATTGTCCACGAATTAAAGATGGAAAAAGTAATAAACAGAAGAAAGCAGAAAAACTAAAACTATCTGGTCAGGATATTGAAATTATATCTGAAAATACATTTTATGAAATGCTAGACTTTGAAGCTTAATTACAATATTATGAATCAACTATGGGTGGAAACATTACAATTCCATCAGCGGTTGCTGAAAAAGTTAAAATACTAAATAACTAGCTTGCATACAAAATTATTCTATGATAAGCTAATTTATGATATGGTCGTTGTGTGAAAATGACTAGCATTATCCCTCTTATCATTCTGATATGGTAAGAGGGATTTTACTTTACCCTAACATTGGTAATATACAGTGCTGGTATATATTAGCAGTTGATATTTTGCCAGTAATGTATTATCTTTAAATCAAGAAAAAATTGAGATATTTTGTCAGACTCTGACAAAATGAGGGAGTGATGTTTTTGAACCAGAAAATCAGAAGACTAACGCACGGACTGAAAAAGAAATACCATACTTCTGATCCATTTGAACTTATTGACTATCTTGGAATTGAACGATTCGAGGGACCTCTTGGCAATCTGCTCGGATGTTACATGATGATCAAGAGATCTAAATGCATATTCATAAATTCAGATATTGAACTTGAATGTGTACATAAAATCGTATGTGCTCACGAACTTGGGCATGCGATTCAACACCCAAAGATAAACTGCAATTTCATTGGTGATCGTACCCTGTACAGTAAATCCAAAATTGAAATTGAAGCAAATACATTTGCTGCGGAACTTCTGCTTCCAGATGATATTGAACGTGAATATCCTGGAATGACTGTTGATCAGATTGCTGCACAGCTCGGAGTTGTCCCTGAGTTAATAAAGCTTAAATATTAAAGCTTTATTATTTTTTACCATCAAATCGAACATACGTTTGTAATTCAAAACAATTTAATAACATATTTTTTAAGAAAGGATGAGACTTATGTCTGTAATTACTAAAACTTATACAAGTAAAAAAACTGGTAAAACTAAAAAAAGTTATTGTGCTTCCCAGTGGCATCCACTTTTGAAACACAAAGTATTCGGGCCTCGCAGATCTAACAAAAAAGATGCTAAACAGGATGATGCTAAACTTACCCTTCAAATTAAAAAGGAAGTAAAAGAAGAAAAGGTGAAAAAGCAATCAGAAGATTTTTTTGGTAAGGTCGCTGATCTATGGTTAGAGGCGAATAAAAAAACTTATGCTGATCAGACTTATCGGACTTACCGCGGATATTTAGACCGCTATATCTTCCCTGTGTTTGAAGATGTTCCAATTTCTGCGATCGAACCGAAGCATATTTTAAATTTTAAGAAGAGTCTAGAAGATGGAAACAATCCAAAGAAACACAAATATGGAGCTGAGACTGTAAACAAATGTATCAATGTCCTCTGTGATGTATTTAATTTCGCCATATCTCCTTTAAAATTAATTGATGGTAAAGATAATCCAATGATCGGAATAAAGCGAAATAAGGTGGCATACGTGGTCAAACAGACGTGGTCTGATGAACAGATCTCTATCTTTCTAAGTTCCCGAGAGGCAAAAGAATCACATTACTATGCTATGTTTTGCTGCCAGATCTTACTTGGTCCTCGTCCAAGCGAGACGTGTGGTCTTGCAGAAAATGATTATGATCCTGATCGGCAATGTTTTTATATGCATCGTACGCTAAACAAACATGGCGTACTGGAAGACAATATGAAGGGGTCTAATTCTTTCAGAGCTGTTTATCTTCCTGATACTCTAAACAAGATCGTTAAGAAAAAGTTACTATGGAAGAAAGAAATGAGATTACAATATCCAGATCGGTTTGATAATGATTTTCTTTTCAATACAGAGATCGGCACCCCTGTCCGTCCTGATCATCTGTATCGGATGTTTACCAGGACTGAAAAACGTTATAATGCAAATCATGAGGATAGCTTGCCTGTGATCACTCTGTATGGCTGTCGTCATACAGTTGCAACGACTAATTATGAACGTGGAGAATCTGATAAAGTGTTATCTGAGATCATGGGAAATACTCCTTCTACTTTTTTGCAGAAATACGCACACATCCATGGAGATCGAAAGCAGCAATCTTTGGATGCCTTTGAAGATATTATTTTTAAGACAGGGAACGGAAAATAAATTTTGGTGGCGAAGTTTGGTGGCGAAGTTTTTTCTGTAAAAATGAAAAAAGCTACAAACCGCGTATTTGCTAGGTTTGTAGCTTATGACTCCAACGAGAATCGAACTCGTGATTCGACCTTGAGAGGGTCGCGTCTTAACCGCTTGACCATGGAGCCAGATATATTCGAGGTGGTCTGTTGCAACCACCTCTATCTATTATACAGATTATCATCCGAAAGTCAAGACTTTTTTTAAATTAATTTTCTTATTTTTAAATAATCCAAAATTAGCTCGACACATCCATCGATTCCAAGAACTCCTTCATCAAGACATATCTCATATCCTTTAGAAGCTCCCCAAATTTCACCTGTGTAGTATTTATGGAATTCATATCGTTTGGAATCTTCATTTTCAATTTCTTCTTTTGCACGTTCCTTTGTTATTCCAAGATTTGTCATTAGATTATTCACTCGAATTTTTTTATCTGCATGTAAGAAAATTCTAATTGTGTTTGGACGATTTCTAAACAAATAATTTCCACAACTGTCCATCACAATTCCTCCAGTATCCCCTACAACTTTTTTTATAATACCAAATGGTACCTCATTTGATCTTACATTTTCGCTCATCGCAATTGCATACAATAAACTATTTACTTTTCTGTCATTAAAAAATGCATTCAGTTCATCATAATCATTTGTGCCTTCTACAGCTCTTAGAAGATGTGTTTTATCATAAAATGGCAGATCAAACCGTCTGCGAAGTTTTTCTGCGATTTTCTCTCCCATCGTTCCATGTTCTCTTCCAATCGTAATGATCATTTTCTCATCTGCCATGATTCCTTCCTCCTCTTTAAATAAGCTGAGCAAATCCTGATACAAATATAACTGTTAAAAGTCCCGCAACCGCAACTGCCAAACTGCTCATTGCTCCTTCTACAGGTCCCATCTCAATCGCTCTTGCAGTTCCGATTGCATGCGATGCAGTTCCAAGTGCCAGTCCTTTTGCCAATGGATTTTTTATTTTAAAAATATGAAATACAGTATCTGCGATCACATTTCCAAGAATTCCTGTAATAATGATCACTGCTACCGTAATTGTCACAATTCCGCCTAATTCTTCTGATATTCCAATTCCAATTGCTGTTGTGATTGATTTTGGAAGCATTGTCACATACTGCTGGTGATTGAATCCAAATAAAGTACAAAGTGCAAAAATCCCACACAGACTTGCTAATGTTCCAGATAAAATTCCACACACTACAGCTACCATATTCTTCTTTAACAATTCTAACTGTTCATACAACGGCACTGCAAGACATACAGTTGCTGGTGTCAACAGATAAGATATGTATTTAGCACTTGCATTATATACTTCATAACTGATTCCAAAACCTTTCAATGCTATGATTACAAGAATAATCGAAACCAGCAGCGGATTTAAAACCGCCCAGCCAAGTCTTTTCTTTAAAAATAATCCTATTTCATATGCGATCAAACTGATCGCTGCGCCTGCAAATAATGATTGTCTGAATAATTCATTCATTTTTAATTCCTCTCTTTTGTGCTATCTTTTGTGCAACTCTTCCTGTAACTACCATAACAAATATGGTGATCACAATAGTAATTATCATAATCGGTACGATCAGAGGTCTTAATACACTCCATGAATCAATCAGCCCGGCTGCTGCTGGAATAAACATAACCGGCATGATCTCAATCAAAAAAAAGGCTGCCTCTTTAATCTGGCTCGTCTTCAAAATACCAGTCATTAAACATACAAGCATCAACACAAGTCCATACACACTTGCCGGTATCGGCAATGGTACGAACATCTTAAGTACTTCTCCCAAAAAAGAGAGAAGCAAAATAACCATAAATTGTTTAAGAAATTTCATACAATCCTCCAGTTTTTCATATTAAGTCTTCTCTTATGTATACAATATTATGGTACTACCAACTTTTAATGTCAATACTTTGCTTTAAATAAATACTTGAAAAAATAGAATCCTGCATCTACAGAATCCTATTTTTTTTCATTTTATTATTTTACAATTCTTACAGCTTTAGAATTAATATATCCCACAAACTTTCCTGATTTTGTATATAAAGCTAAGTATTTATATCCATTCTCATGTTTATATCTGTATTTTGCTGTATACGTTTTCTTGTAAACTTTTGTTTTTGACTTCTTCCATTGAAAGTTCTTATATAATTTATAGTTTTTCTTTGTGATCTTTACACGTTTACCATATTTATATGCTTTTCCCTGTTCAGGCTGTGTCGCATATCCTAAGCGTTTTACTGCCTTCTGATTAATATATCCGACAAATTTTCCTGCCTTTGTATATAGCGCTAAATATGTAGATCCATTCTGATGTGAATATTTATATTTCGCTACATACGTTTTTTTGTATGGATTTGTTTTTGTTTTTTTCCAGTTAAAGTTACTATAAACTTTGTATTTTTTGCTTGTGACTTTTACACGATAGTTGTAATTGATCGCAGCTCCTTGCGGCAGTTTCTTATATACGACTTTCTGCTGTACAATTCCATCTTTTGTTCCTTTCACAGTCATCTTATAAGAATTTGTTTCTGGAGCATATCCTGCAACTTTAGGTAGTGTAACTGTCTTTGTCTTTCCTATCTCAACTTTTGCATACTGTGTTGCGGCAATCTGTTTTCCATTTTTATCGCAAATATTGATCGCTGCGATCTGCTCTGCACCTTTGGATACGGAATCTTTGTAGAATCTGAGTGATTGAAGCGGATGTCCGTTAAAGTCAAACATTGTTACATTATCCCAGCTACATCCACCCCATGCCGGCTGTCCATTATAATAAAGTTTCTGAGCTACAAAGTAATCTTTCGAACCAGCAGCCGCCCAGCCTGTGCCGTATTTATCTGACTGCTCTTTATTGTATTTCCAATAGGTCTGTCCTGCTCTTACAGGAATCCATGCACCTTCCCAGTAAAATGCACCTAAACCATTTCCTTTTGACATCACAGTTTTATAAAGGTCTGTCAATTCATCTACCTGCCCCTGTGGTCCAACTGAATAAGCACTTGTATTCGCGCTCTCTCCAATCGTGTTCCCTGTTCCATCTGCATCTTTTAAACTATTTGCCCAGCCTGTTTCCATGACTGCAAATAATTTGCCATAAGATGCTGCAAGATCCTGTACTTTGGCTAAAGTTTCTGGTGTATTTGCTTTTGACCAAGTTGACCAGAATGGATAATAAGAAGATCCTAATACATCGTAATCTACCTTATCACGCTTCCATGTATTCATAATATCCTGATATTTTTTAACGTTTGGAGTTTCCAGATGTAACACTACTAAACTCTCAGGTAACGTTTCTCTTACTGCCTTAATTCCAGCTTTCAAATATGTATCGATCTTTGTTGATTTCTTTTTATCTCCCCATACTGCATCGTATGTTTTTCCAGCATCTCTGTTTAGATAAATCCCGAAACCGCCGTTTGTCAATTCATTTCCAACCTGTGTCATTCCAACGTCTGCGCCAGCTTCTTTAAACTTCTGAATTGTTTCTTTTGTGAACTGATAAATGTTGTCACACATCTTTGTCTCATTATTTTCATCAGCTTTCCATGCTTTTGGCAATAACTGTACAGATGGATCTGTCCAGAAATCAGAATAATGAAAATCTAATAAAATCTTCATATCGTATTTGGCTGCTTCTTTGGCAATCTTAAGTCCGGTTTTGACATCATTTCCACCACCGCCATAAGTATCACCATCTTCATTAAATGGGTCATTCCAAATACGGATTCTTATATAATTCACTCCGTTATCATGCAAAACCTTTAATAAAGATTCTTCATTTCCATCATTATCATAGTATTTGACACCTGCATTCTTTAATGCCTCATATGATGAAATATCCATTCCTCTGATTGCATTTTCTGACATGCCAGCAACTTTTTTGATCGTAACTTTCTGATCCTTTAATCCAGATTCTCCACCATAAATCCATGGATCTATGCTTACATTTGTCTCTTTTCCTTTTCCCTGTGCATATGCAAAGATTGAAAGAGACATCACAGCCTGTCCGTCATCAAAAAATGAATACCAGCCATCCACAATTTCTCCTTCATCATAGATGATTCCACCTTTATTCTTGTCATCAATCGTAGCTGACAACAGGTCATAAATATTCTTTGTCTGTGTATACACACTTGATTTCGCTTCATCATCATTTCTTGGATATTTTACATTTGAAACGATCAGCTGTGCATCTTTATTTGTTTCTGTATCCGCCTGATTATTCTCAAACTCTTTACGCAGCGTTTCAATATTTTTATTGCTATTCTCATCTGGATATACATTCACACCAAGATAATCATAAGAAATATGATTCCAATCTCCATTTAACTGGTTTTGTATCCATTTAATATCTGCCGGTTCATTCGGCATTGAAATACTTACTGCTGTTTTTACATCTTTATAATTATCCTTGATCTCTTGTGTTATCTTTCCGATCTTTGCAAACCCATCATTACCGCTGATTCCAAGGAAATTATAATTCACTTCATTTCCAACCGTCACAATGTCAGGAAGTGCATCATCATCGTCTAAAGCTTTTAACGTAGCTTGTGTATAAGCAATGGCTTTCTCACCTGCATCATCTGCTGTCCAGCCGTCTGGAAGATTCTGTGTATTGGCATATGTCATTTCATCTGAATAAAGCAACACTGCATTCGTCCTTAACCCTGCCTTTTTTGCCTCTTTTAATGTTTTCTCGGCATTCTCCAGAGACAGGTATTTATTATCTTTTCCTGGATTCACTGCGATCTTAACAGAGATTGTATTGATTCCCTGTGTTTTTACATACGAAAAGAGATTGTTAACGGCATTTCCTTTATAATCTTTCCATACCTTGTTCCATCCAACATTTTGCTGGTAATGTGAAAAATCAGCACCCAAAATTGTCTTTTCACTATCAATTCCCTCAATCTTTTGATACTGGTCCATTACTTTTTGAGCTGTCTCTTTGCTGCTTTCTGTTTTTGTGGACTCATTTGTTTCCACCACTTCTGGTGTGGATGCAAATACTGAAGTTCCAGCACTTGTTGCTGCAATCATGGACATCATAAGTCCTGCGGCCAGCAGTTGTTTCATTTTCCTCATAAAATTCTACTCTCCTTTTCTTCATTTAATCTTTATACCTTATCATTATAACACATTCTTATCGTAACAACATCATAAAGTTAAATAACTCTTTCTGGAACTGTATATTTTTCACCCGGTCAATCTCTGTTGTGCGGACTCTTGTCCCATAAATGTAAAATGCTGAAGAAGTAAGTCCCCCTCTTTGGACTCTTTCTCTTTTAAACCAGTTTCCAAAAGAACTTGTCGGTCTGCTTTTAATCGGATGTGAATCTAGCACCAGATATTTTTTCGTTTTCGGATTAAAATCTGCGATCGTCACATAATGACCTGGTACATGTGAAATCGCAACATATCCTTTCTGCAGATAGTCTCTGACTTCAGAGAGACTGTAACTTGTTTTTACATAAGAAAATCCATAGGCCTCTCCGAATTCTTTGGCTGCTCCTTTAAAGACCCCATCCTGTGTTCCTGAACCTATGATCCTGTAATGTTTTTTTACTGCAAAATCTGCAAAGAGCATAGGATCTACAAACTGTCCATTTAATGCATAAACTGCATTGGTAATCGCTACAACTCCACATCCTGCTGCCGCCATTTTCCCGCTGTAGTCTGAAACATTTCCATAATCTTTTCTTGCCCATGCCGGATCAAACTGCATAAAGTTTCTATATGGTGTCACATTTTTATTCTGAAGGCGAATAAACTGCCACTGCATTGTCTCATTTCCAGCCTCTTTATCTGTTTTTTGGAAGTTATTTTTTATATCTCCATGTTTCACTAACACAAGGTTTCCATCCTGATCTATGGAAAGATATTTATCTTCTTTCACATTTTTTATATATAAATGATCATATTCTCTTACCAGTTCCCAGTTCGTATCCTGAGATTTCAAATATTTATCTTCTGTCTGGAATTTATACTGCTGGTTTCCTGAAAATGTAATTGTTATGTCTATACCTTCTTTTGTTTTTTTATTCTGTACCCAATACTTTCCATTTCCAATCAATTGTTTTTCGCTTCCATTGTAAGCAATCGCTTCTTTATGATACTTACTTTTTTCAATCCATCCGATGCCATATCCTTTCTTTTTCTCATAAATAACCTGTAAATATCCGGATGCTTTGCTTACAACAATAATCCCTGAATATTTCGGTGCAGATGCAATCTTTTTAGTTCCAGAAGAACTCTCATACACGTTCATTTTCTTTTTCAAAAATGCAAATACAGAACCGAGCAAAATATAGATATCTGCCAGATTGGCGGTTATATTGCCCAGTATTTTGTGACTGGATTTAATACCGATATAATCCACTACCTTTCCTCTGACAACACGGTCATAAGTATTGCTTAAAGCTCCTGCGCTTAAGAATGTCAGGGCTATCTTACTAAGCATATGCCCTTCCCTAAAAGCTTCTATAATTGTCAGAAGTCCGATCGCTGCTGTCGTCATCACCGACGCTTTCTTTACTTTTTCCGGTTCGGAATCCATAGAGTTAAATGCAAATCCTTTATTATATACTTTTCTGATCAGAATCCCTGTCCCACAGAGACTTTTTTCTTCCGTCTCGCTTACATTCTCTTCTATGTACTGTTTTACAGCCATATCAAGAGCGAACAGTGTTCCGACCGCACCGGGTATGCGTGTACGCATTTATACTTCTCCCTGGATCTTTACGATCTCTTCTTCCTGTTTTTCTATCTCTTCGTCACGTTTTTCTATCTCTTCGCAGAGCGTTACATAATCCATGTCTGACACTTCTCCACTCTGGAATTTTTCATATACCATACGTCCGATATCTGCAAGATCTCTTTCATTCGCTCTCTTTAACGAACGAACATTGCTTTTAATCTTCTGGATTTCCAGAGTATCTCCTGTCTTCTTTGTGATGTCACTAGCAACATCTGAAACCATTCTGCCGAATTCTTCAAAAAAATCTGCCATTAGTATCCTCTCCTTATCTCGTTCTTCTTTACAGCTGTCTTAAAATATCCAATGATCGGTACAAATTCATCGTCCCATATCCCCATTGTGTATTCGGATATTCTATTCCCGGAAGCTTTTGTGTTCCCATCACGATAATATTTCTGACCTGACTGGACGACACTCCTCTTGCCCCCGGCTGCTCACTGATCCATTCCATGATCAGGGCACATCCGCCTGCTGCAATCGCTGTTGCGGCGCTCGAACCGGTCCGATTCTTAAATTCCCCGCCAGGTACTGCTCCTGTGACCGCTTCTCCCGGCGCAGCATAATCCGGTTTTATTTTTTCATCTCTAGTATACCCCCTGCCCGAATTAATATCAACTCCATTCTCCCTGCTGTTATAAAAAGCCACAGTCATTGTATTTCTTCCTCCTGAAGGCTCTGTAAATGTAGTGTCGGGATTTGATTCCAGAAAATATACCTCTCCCTCCAGGAATTCTTCCATCGGAAGCCATATGTGAAAATCTCCGGTTGTCTGCATCGCCGGCTTTATATCTATTTTCCATATTCCGGGAACCGCATTCTGAAACCTTATAAATACCAGCTGTGCATCATTATTCCTCTGTAATAATCTGTATTCCACAGTAATCGTTGTCCGTTCAAATGTAAATGAAAAATCAAACAGATACCCCAGACGTATCGGAATCATCCCCGTACGCTCTCCAGACGGCGAAGTAACCGACACCATTACGATATTCGGAAGTGTACTCCATAATTCAACGGTAAAAGACTGTGTCCCTTCTCCTACCCGGATTTCTGCTGTCCTCATATCCTGTGCATCCGTAAAACGGTTAAAATAATGATGTCTTCTGGCCGCCTCATTGCCTGTTCCGACTACAACACACCTGTTTCTTACCGTCGCATAAATGTCCAATATATCTGCCAGAATAGAATCTCCGTTATGTCCTCCAAAGCTTGTTCCGAGGGCTACACAGATCACTAACGGCATTCCCTGTTTTCTTGCCAGGTCATTCAGATAGCGGAGTCCCAGCATAATATCATTTTCCTGATAACATACGGCATCCTGTGCTATTGCGAAAAATTCTTTCAGATAATTTTTTGCCGGCTTTAATTTGACCATTGCAATAGAAGCCTCCGGTGCGGCCCCGAGAAACTGTTTTCCAACTTCTGCTCCTCCTGCAGCCGCACTTGCAACAAATGTTCCATGTCCGTCTGTATCCACACTCGGTACTATCTGAAGCGGATCCTCCGATCTAAGTGCTGCATTGATCATTTCTTCCGTATATTCCGTTCCATAATAAAGCCCCTGTGGTGTTCTTCCCGTCTGAATCGTCTGATCCCAGATTCCCACAATCCGTGTCGTCCCGTCCAGATTGCGAAACACACGATTCTGATAATCTATCCCGGTATCTAAAAAGCCGATCATGATCCCATCCCCCATCAGCTGAAGTGTCGGATAGTTCTGCAATGTAATAATTCCCGCTGCATCTAACGGCTGCATATCCAGAAGTGTATAACATTTTGGGATCGTACTGTACCAATATTCTCTGAACGATAATGGAAGCAGAATCCTTCTGTCTACAGATACACTTTTATATCCAAAATCCATCTCCTGAATACACGCATTTTCCGGATTCACTTCCTTAAGTTCCTCATCTCTGTATAATGGAATAATAAAATCCCAGTAATCTTCGGAAATAATCTTTTCTTTACAGTTCTCTTCCAAATCAAAAAAACCTTTCATATACATTTGTTTTATGTATATGAAAGGTTCCCTGTCATTCATTAATCTTTTATTATGAATTCGTATTCTGGTTCAGCATACGTTCAATAATGTCTACCGACTCTTCAATACCATAACTTGCACTGTTAAAACAGATATCATAGTTCACAGCATCTCCCCACTTCAGGCCGGTATAGAAATTGTAATATTTCGAATGCTGACGGTCAATCTTCTTCAAAAGGCGTTCTGCTTTTTTATGATCCAGATTATTGACTTCCATGACTCTGTGTACACGCTGTTCAAAAGGAGCTGTAATAAAGATACTGATATGTGGAATATGATTATTTGCCAGTATCACATCCGCACATCGTCCCATAACAATGAAATCTTCTTCTTTTGCCCTCTTACATATCAGATCACTCTGATTAAAGAAGATTGCATCTTCTTTTGTCAGACCATGATAACGGTCAAAATCTTTCAGACGTTCTTTCAACGTCCGTCCGGATCCCTGGTACTTATTCTCAATCTCATTTGTTCCCAGATCTGCCACATCTACAACCGAATCTTTCTCCGCGTCCAGACGTCTCAATACTTCATTGAATATCTCTGCATCGTAATAGTTGATCCTGAGTGCATCTGCCAGTGCAAATCCAATATCGTTACCCGCACTTCCATGTGTTCTTCCGATACAGATGATCAGATGATCATCCTTTGAAAACTTCTGACGCAGGTTCGATGTATTTAGCTTTGCCCTGTTTTCATCCAGAATCTCTACTTTTCCAAAACCTGCCGGCAGTTCTGCGATTTCTTTTAATATCTCATCATATTTTCTCATCAGTCTGGATCGGTCTTCATCCTTACGGATCGTACGTGCCATGTTACTGATCAGCGCAAGCTCACTTCTGAGCAGATGCCCCTGTGGCTTTGTACGCATCAACTTCACAAGACTGCCTACACAAGTACGTTTGTCTCCCGTAAAGGTACGGCCAAGAGAAGAACCTACACATTCATAGACTTCTCCATCCAGATCATAGATCCGTTCCGCTATGTCATAGTATTTATTCTTATTTTCCATGTTCCGCACCTCCCCTTACAAAAAGAATACCAGCATATCGATAATAAATACCGGTATCAGACATGTCAGTGACCATACCATATATCCGAAGAACGATGGCATACGCACACCATTTTCATCTGACATAGATTTTACCATGAAGTTCGGCGCATTTCCGATATATGTATTGGCCCCCATAAACACCGCGCCGGCAGAGATCGCCTCCAGCATAAGCTGAGAAACCGAACCGACTGTGGTTTCAATCCCGGCCTGACCGAGAGCGCCGGCTGTCTGCAGAAACACCAGATAGGTCGGCGTATTGTCCAGGAAGGAGGACAACAGGCCTGTGCACCAGAACATCTGCCAAGGCTGATCGAGACCCAGCTGACCGCCGTGCACCTTCAGAAGAGCCAGAGCCGGAATCATCGTAATAAAAATACCGATGAACAGCTTTGCTACTTCTTCGATCGGCGCATAGCTGAATTCGTTCAGTTCTCTCGTAGACTTTTTCGTCGTCTTGAGAGACAGGAAGCAGGCCAGAAGAATCAGAACAATCTCTACGATTACCGCATAAGGGAATACAACCGCGTCATAAACGTGGATACCCGCTCCGTCAGCGAAGAAATCAAACATCTGAGGAAGTACGCCGCTGGCAACCACGCCCAGAATGATCATAGCGATGAAGATGAGATTGTGCGCGCCTTCGATCCGGATCGGCTCTTTTGTGTCATTTCCGATCATATTCTGCGGCGATCTGCCCGCAGCGATTTCCTTCT